>Ga0208644_1004080_pt1 | contig 11080 bp, 12 predicted proteins | sample VirMetDEL_Nov_18_FD_184517 | JGI IMG/M metagenome (GOLD analysis project Ga0208644, IMG submission 184517) | Aqueous microbial communities from the Delaware River and Bay under freshwater to marine salinity gradient to study organic matter... | ecosystem: Environmental > Aquatic > Marine >... | reverse complement strand
GCGATAAGGATGGTCTGGTAGACCCAAATAAAATTCGCGCTGTTTTGAGCAAAAACGATAATATCGTTTCTCAGTTGCCTGATAGCGTGCAGGCAAAACTGGCTGATGAGGTTACGGCGGCAGAAGATGTCGTCGCTCGCTTGGCTGACATAAATGATCGGCGAATCGCCGCAATGGATGCGGAGCTTGATCGTGTATTGACCGCGGCGGCTAGAACAGATGCAGACCCCTCTCAGACAATAGCTAAGGCATTAAAAGATCCAGCCCTTATGCGAAAGCTCGTGGATTCAATGAAAAAGGATCCCGAGATGATCAACGCTTTGCGTCGATCCGTGTTTGACATTGCAAGCAAAGGGGTTGCCGATGGTGCTGGGCTAGAGAGGATGCTGCAGGCAAACGAAAAGGCCTTGAGCATTCTTTACGGTGGGACTAAGCATCTACAAGACCTTAAAAACTTGGCGTCTTTAGACACCCGAATCAACATGTTTAGGGAAGTTGTCGGCCAAGTACCACCTTTCCAGTCACTAGATGAATCCCTAAAGTCTCAAATGGGCTTTGGCACGTCTTACATAACAACGAAAATTGGTGAATCAGCGACGGGGCGCATGGCTCCAAGAACTGCAGGCATTTTGTTGGGTGTACGGCTGATGTCTACTACCCAACAAAAAATACATGACCGCTTGTTCCTGCGGGCCCTTGAGGACGAGAAATTCGCCAATGCTGTTGGTAAGCTGAACACAGATAGCGTTGACACAAAAGCGTTAAAAGTTGCTTTAGGGAAAATCGGCTTAGGTCCCAGCTTTATCGCCAAAAATATTTTTGGTTTTCAGCCACCAGTGCTCCGTGCTCCTGTAATGGAAGCACAAGAAAGATTACGCGGAGAACAACCAGAGCCCACTGCCACCGCCGGTCTGCCTGCCCTCTCCGCAAAAGATCTGCTACGTAAAATGCCTGCTGCACCAAGTACCCGCGGCTTGCCCAAAGACACGATGGGGCCAAGGATTTCTCCTGCAAAGCCCGCAGCCGGTCCATCACAGTCCTCTACCATGCTGCGTCAGATGTACCCGGTCCTTTTCCCAAATGACCCGATCAGTGGCTTATTAATGGGCCAACAGGCCTCACAAAGGTAGGTTTATGAAACAAGTATGGGATAAAAAACGCCCGAAAGGGTTGGGTAAATCTAAACCCCTTAGCCCTGCCAAAAAGGCGGCAGCTAAGGCTGCTGCAAAGAAAGCCGGGCGGCCCTACCCCAACATGGTAGATAACATCCGGGCAGCGCGTAAAAAGTAGTTCTCTAATTGCCGCTGTTCTCCGCCAAGGGGTTTCTCCTCCCTTGGTTGCGGCATCTTAGCCCGGAGGATCACCTAAGGCCTCCGGGCCTTTTTTGGCCTTCTCAAACTGCTCCACGCGCTGCCACCACTTGTCAGCGTAGCCATCAAACTCCCGCCCGCAGGTTACAAATTCTTGTACCTGCCCATCCTGCGCAACCATCATAATGACACCATTGCGGATATTGGTCCCATGCAGCTTATTGTGCGCCGCAGCATATGCAGTCAACTGGACGAAGTAGTCTTCAATCCAGTCTCGTTTCTTCATCTTATTGGTTTGTTTAAAGTCAATAATCGACTCAGTGTTTTTATAAATGCCTATGCAGTCTGATGTGCCTGCATACCGCTCTGGGTAGTACACAGGAATCTCCGCGCCCCAAACCTCTTGCACATTGGGAAAGAAGTGCTCAATCAGCTGATAGCCCATGCGATAACCCTTGACCGCGAGCCATGTACGGGGAGTTGGTAGATCACGGTTCAGGAGCAGGCGCTCAACCACGTTGTGCATGTGTGTGCCTACCGTGGCCGCCTCGTTTTTAATACGGTCCGCTTCTGCCTCACCTACCCTCGCGGCCCACGCATCAAGGTGCGCTTTATCTTTTGTAGCGCCCAGAATGTTTGTAACACTAGGCATCGGGGAGCCCTCTTGTGCAGAGTACAAACGGCCTGCGTCAGAGTCGGTCCGTATCAGCCGCTCATAAACATACTTTTTACGAATAGGGATTAGTTGCATATCAAACCAGCCATTGTTTTAAGTCTTCGCCAAGGACTTCCGAGGCGATGTTGATTTTGTTACGAAGTGCTTTGACGATGTGCTCATCAACCGTATTTGGGGTAATCAAATCAACGTAAGTTACTTTGTTTGTCTGCCCAATACGGTGCGCTCTGTCCTCTGATTGCAGGCGAACCTCTAGGTCAAAGTTGTTGCTGTAGTAAATAACCAAGTCCGCGGCAGTTAGGGTTAACCCGTATCCCCCTGTCCTTGGATTACCTACAAAGAAACGCAGCTCACTGTCAGGGTCTTGGAACCGGGTGACGATCTCTTGCCGTTCTTCCGCCTCTGTGTCGCCGTAATATGACGCAACGGTGGTCATGCCATATTCTTTCTGCAGCGCTACTTTTATGTTTTCAATGTCCCTGCGGTAGTTGGCCCAAATGATCACTTTGCTTGATGATTCTTCCAACACATTTAGTAGCTCTTTGATGCGGTTAGACGGGATATCTTCTTGCCTGCCATCGTCGTATTTAACGTGGCCGCAGCAAATCTGCTGCAGGCGCATCAACTGCGTTAAAGCATTGTTGGTAGACATCAGGTTACCATCAATCAACGTCAGCGCCATGAGCTTCATTTGGTCATATGCTTTTGTCTGCTCTGGCGTCAACTCCACCTCGCGTCGAGTGTAGATTTTGTCGGGCAGATCTAAACACTCTTCTTTGGTCACGCGGAAAGAAAAACAATTGAGCTTCTCTTGCAGCTCGTCCAATTTGCGGTAGCCCACAATCTGTTTAAACGTGTGTGTTGACAGCCTGCGTTCAACAAGAACCGCGTACCGCGCTTGGAAAGCGTAGTAACTGCTTGCGTTTAAACACGAGGGGTCCAAGAACTCACACTGCGAGTACAAGTCAAGCGGGCTCTTGGTTACAGGCGACCCTGTTGCAATCCGCCTGTACCGCGCCTCACGGCCCACTTTGATAATGCTCTTTGTTCTCTTTGCGGTTGGCGTTTTGATTGTGGTGCTTTCATCTACGGCCATAAACGCTTTGGTCACGCGCAGGAAAGTGCGGGCATATGTCAAGCCTTTTTCTGTGCTAAACGCTTCAGTGTTCATGATGAGGATGCGCAGTTTGTCTGTCGCTTCCAGCATCTCGCTCATCTCGACACGCTCTGCTTTACGCGGCGAGGGGGACCAGCATGCCATTGCGTATGGAACATGATCCGGCATGTGTTTGGGCAGCTCTGATTGATACCAATTACGGTATACGCCCTTAGGTGCAACGATAAGCATCGAATCAATAAGCCCCTTGTCATACAGCATAGCGGCGTTATTGATGAGCATGAAGCTCTTACCGGTGCCCATTTCTGCAAACACAGCTACATGCGGATCCTCCCAGAAACGCTGTAAATATGCGGCTTGGTGGACAAACGGCTTGTTCTTAAACGGGTACTTCTCTAGAAACCAGTCCATGTCTTTCTACCTTTCTTTGATCGAGCCTATTGACAGCCCGTAAATTTATTGTACACTAGTTGAACGTTTTTAGAAAGGAGAGCAGAAACGTGGCAAATGTTTATGTCGTACAGGCGATGCCAAACCATGATATTGCAGGGGCAATGAAGTTTGGTGAAGTCAAGGTTCTGTTGCAGGCCAATCACCAGATTGCGTTCTCGTCAGCGCCTACTATTCGTAACTTGCGTAGAAAACTTAGGGATTTCACTGATGAAGATTTTGTGTTGTTGACTGGGGATCCAGTTACAATCGGAGTCGTGTGTGCAATCGTAGCCGCTTTCAACGGCGGCAGATTTAACGCATTGAAGTGGGATCGCAGAGAGCAAGTCTACATCCCAATTAAACTTGATATTACTGAGAGAGGAGAGCGTGATGACTGATATGAATGCAGTTTTTGAAGAAGACGCCGGTGCGTTACAGATCAAGAATGAAGACCTTGATTCTGTTGGCAAGCTGGCAAAGCGAGCGAAAGAGCTTGAGAAAGAAATAGCGGAACTAGAGGATGTTGTGAAAGAACGTAAAGATCAGCAGCGAAAGCTGTTGGAAGATACGATTCCCGCTATGCTTGCCGAACTTGGGCTTAAATCGTTCAAGATGGCTGACGGCAGTCAGATTGATGTAAAAGCGTTTTACAGCGCGAGCATCAAGGAAGAGAACCGGGCGCAAGCCTACGAGTGGCTTCGTGACAATGGTTACGATGACATTATCAAGAACACCGTCTCTGTTCGATTTGGTCGAGGTGAAGACCAGTTGTGCGAGGCGTTACTAGACCAATTGCGTGTGCAAAACTATCCGGTGGAGCAGGCGCAAAAGGTAGAACCTGCGACGTTGAAAGCGTGGGTTCGTGAGATGGTGGAACGTGGCACGGAATTCCCAACGGAATTATTCGGCGCGTACATCGGCCAAAAGGCCAACATTAAATCAGCATGAAGTAAAGGAAACGAAAATGGCTAAAAATGAAGTAGCAACGAAAGCATCAACGGAAATTGTTTTAGCTTCAGACTTTGAAGCAGACGCCTCCGGTGGTTTTGAGGGCATGCAGCAAGATGACTTTGCATTGCCGTTCCTGCGCCTCTTGACAAGTACGTCTCCAGAGGTTAGCGATAACGAAAATGCACGTCCGGGCATGATCTTGAACTCAGTATCTGGGCAACTGTTTGATGGCAAAAAGGGTATAACGGTCATCCCTTGCGCCTACATCCGCCAGTATATTGAGTGGGCCCCACGCGGAAGCGGGTCAGGTGCGCCGATCCATATTTACCCCGCAACGTCCGATATCCTCAGCCGTACCCACAAGGAACCGGGGGACAATAAGGACTATTTGGATAATGGCAACTACATTGAAAACACCGCTAATCACTATGTGATGGTGATCAATGAGGATGGGTTCCCCGAGCCTGCCCTGATCGTCATGAAGTCCACGCAGCTTAAAAAGAGCCGCAAGTGGAACAGCATGATGATGTCTACAAAACTGATAGGCAAGAATGGCGCGTACACGCCTCCTATGTATTCGCAACTCTACCGCCTGACTACGCAGGCCGAGTCTAACGACAAGGGCAAGTGGTTTGGTTGGGAAGTTGAGCGCATCGGCACAATTGAAGATATGAATATTTATCGTGCAGCAAAAGAGTTTGCGGCATCAATTGGCGCAGGCGAGGTGAAAGTGAAACATGAAGGTGAAGGCTCGTCATTTACTCTTGACGATAGCGTACCGTTCTGATTAACGGGAGGGGAAACCCCTCCCTTTTTCACCTGAGATAAAAATGACCGAAGTAAAAAAATTTCAGGATGTCTTCAGGGGACTCGACATTGCTTATGGCACATACGTCATCGACAAAAACCGGCAAGATGGAAAACAAGTCGGGAAGGCCCAAGTGGTTAGGAAGCCACCAACAGATGACCTGTGGGAAAAGCACTTGGCTGGTGTTGAGCCATCTCTTGGGATTATTCCTATTCGCGCTGATAACACTTGTATTTGGGGCTGTATCGATATTGATCAGTATCCTCTTGACCATAAGGGGCTGGTGGAGAAGGTTGCTTCATTAAATTTGCCCATGGTTGTGTGCCGCAGTAAATCTGGCGGCGCGCACGTTTTTCTTTTTACTGAAGAACCCGTTTCGGCGTCAGAAATGCAGGACTACCTTAAAAACGCCGCGGCGTTATTGGGTGAGGCTGGGCGGGAAATTTTCCCTAAACAAGCGGAAATTCTCGTTGACCGTGGAGATACGGGGAACTTTTTGAACCTGCCTTATTTTGGAGGTGACAATGGTACAAGGTATGCATTCAATAATAACGGGGAAGCTGCCTCTCTTGAGGAGTTTTTCGAAATTTACCGGAGTAAGGTCCAGAAGCCACCTCTACTCCTCCCTGCACCGCCAGAGCAAGCGGAAAGCCCCATTAAAGACGGCCCTCCTTGTCTACAGGCTTTATGCGCCCAAGGATTTCCGGAAGGGACTCGTAACAACGGACTATTCAACATTGGGATCTATCTTAAGAAAGCATTCCCCTCCGACTGGGAGGACAAAATGGTCGAATATAACTTTAAGTACGTCGCTCCTCCTCTTCCGAACAACGAGGTTCAACTTGTCTTAAAACAGGTTGGTAAGAAGGATTACTTGTACAAGTGCAAGGACATCCCACTCAATGCATTCTGTAACAGCGGGTTGTGCCGCACTCGTAAGCATGGGATTGGATCCAATGGACCAGATGCCCCGCAGATATCTTCGCTATCTAAATATGCAAGCGAACCGCCATTGTGGTTCTTGGATATCAATGGACGACGAGTAGAGCTTGATACGGAGAGCCTTTACAACCAGACAGCATTTCAAAAAGCCTGTATGGAACGGTTAAACCTTGTCCCGCCAACGCTGCGAAAACCAGATTGGGAACAGCTTCTAAACGCACTGCTGAAAGAAATGGTCGAGACTGAACAGATTACGGAAGCTAGCGAAGACACGAGCATCACGGGCCGCTTCACTGATCTGCTTGAGGAATTTACCACGCATATGCAGGAAGCACTTGACCGCGAAGAGGTCATGATGGGTCGCCCATGGCGGGATGATGACGAGGGGAAAACCTATTTTCGGATGAAGGATTTAGAGGCACATTTGAAGCGGAACAACTTCATGGGCCTTAGCGCACCTAAGATGGCGCATAGACTACGGGATATTGGTGGGGAACCTATTTCAATGTTCATAAAAGGCCGCACTATTCGTTGTTGGCGTATCCCCAGTTTTAGAAAACAGGACGCACCCTTTGAGACGCAGACCAAACGTTCTGGGGAGAGCCCGTTTTGAAAACGATTATTCATGTCAACCAACATGTCATTAAGTCCAACCGCAAGGAAGGCAAAAATGATCCCGTACTGACTGTTAAAACATATAAAAACAATATCTACGCACATGACGTAGAAATTTGCGGCCCCTCAAGGGTCGTTTATAGCCCCGACAAGCCTTTAAGTTGTGGCGCTCATGTTTGGATCGAAACAACTTCTGAGGTAAAAGTACATGCTGAAGATTGATGACCACGATAACGCAGTAATCGGACCTGCCATGGTTTGGCGGGAGCACGGCTTGTGCGACGTTTTAGTGTATGACGGGGAAGTCATCCGCGAAAACCTGATGCAAGATGGCATGACCGCAGAAGAGGCCCGAGAATTTATTGAGTACAACATCGAGGGCGCGTACATGGGCCGCGGAACCCCTGTCATTGTTTGGCCGGATGACGTTTGGAATGAATGATATTAAAAAAATCTTTGGCCCACCGGGAGCAGGTAAGACTACTTACCTGCTCAACGTGGTTGACGCCGAGCTGGAAAAGGGTGTGCCCTCTGTAAAAATGGGTTACTTTTCTTTCACCAGAAAGGCGGCAAACGAAGCTCGTGATCGGGCGATCCAGAAATTTCCGCACCTAAACGCTAAGACAGATTTTCCCTACTTCCGCACCTTGCACAGCCTTGCCTTTCACTGCCTGTCGCTAAAGAAAGAGGATGTCATGAGCGCCGAGCACTTTCGCGAATTTGCAAAAGAGGCAGGGCTCGATTTAAGGGTGTCGCATGATGCTGATATGGACATGCTGCGCCCGGATAACCCTGTACTGAACGAGATCAACATTGCGCGGATCAAGGGCCTTGACTTACGTAAACATTACAACCAATCGGCGCTAGATATTGAATGGCATCACTTTGAATACGTAGAGCGAAGTTACCGTCACTATAAATCGGCTAGAAATTTGCTCGACTTTACGGACATGTTGGAGCGCATTGTGCAGGAGCCCCACCATCTCCCAGAGCTTGATGTGCTAATCATAGACGAAGCGCAGGATTTGTCTAGACTGCAATGGAAGATGGTTGAGGAATTGTGCTTACGTTCTAAGCGCGTATGGGTGGCGGGGGATGATGATCAAGCCATTTTTACATGGGCTGGTGCGGACGTTAATAGTTTTCTTTCGTTCTCCGGAGAAATCCAAATACTGGAACAAAGCTACAGGGTTCCTGCTACTGTCCACAAACTTGCAAACGATATCATCCAACGAATCAAAAACAGGCAAGAAAAAGTATGGAAGCCGCGGGAGGTGGAAGGCCATGTCCGCAGCTACATGCGGTTTGAGGATGTGCCGATTGATAAGGGCCAATGGCTCATCATGGCAACCACTAACTATATGCTAAACCCTATCCATGAATGGCTGAAATCAAATGGCATCTTGTTTGAGCGCGGCGGCGTTATGAGCATTAGCCAAAACATTCTTGAGGCGGTACAGGATTGGGAGCGCTTACGCAAAGGCCAAGCTATTGGCTACGAAAACGTCAAGGCCGTTTACCGTCTACTAGGGGCCGAGGCCGTGCTTAGGGGCCACAAGACATTTAAAACAGGGGATCCGGAGAAGACCTATACCATGGATGAGTTAAAAGCTCACTACGGTTTGCAAACAGATGAGGTTTGGTACACCGCATTAGAAAAAATCCCTGACGACAAAAAAACTTATTTAGTGGCTATACTGCGTCGAGGGACTAAATTTTCCGAGGCTGGGCGCATCCGGTTATCCACCATACACGCCGCAAAAGGGGGCGAAGCAGATAACGTGCTTCTTCTAATGGATCTAAGCCCTAAATTTGCAAATGAAGCATCTAAAAATTCTGATAACGTTAATCGATTGTTCTATGTAGGGATAACCCGAGCAAAACAATCCCTACATCTTGTGCTGCCACAGCGCATTGAGAAAGGCTTTCAAGTATGACCGCCCCTATGTTCCCAACCCCCTCGGATTGGGTGGCACCGGATATTTTCCCTAACTTGAGCACAGCCTCCGAAATTGCAATCGACTTGGAAACATGTGATCCAAACATGGAATCGATGGGCCCGGGGTGGCCTCGTAATGACGGCTACGTTGTGGGCTACGCGCTTGCTGTAGACGGCTGGAGCGGTTATTTCCCCGTTGCCCATGCCGGAGGTGGGAACCTTGATAAAAATCGCGTAGAGCGCTGGATAAGGGACGTAATGGCCCTCCCCTGCGATAAGGTCATGCATAACGCCGCCTACGATTGCGGTTGGCTTCGAGCAGCAGGCTTCACGGTCAACGGAACAGTTTATGACACTATGCTTGCCGCACCCTTGTTAGATGAGAATCGGTTCAGCTTTAGCTTGAATTCACTTGGTTTTGATTACCTCAAGGAAGTCAAGTCCGAACAAGGTCTTAAGCAAGCCGCCGGGGAGTTTGGCGTTCACCCTAAAAAAGAGCTTTGGAAGCTCCCTGCTATGTATGTTGGAGCTTACGCGGAGCAAGATGCGACACTTACACTCAAGCTGTGGCAACACTTCAAAACACTGCTACGCAAAGAAGAGGTGGAATCCATCTTTCAGCTAGAAACAGAAGTCTTTCCCGTCTTGATGGACATTACCGCTAAGGGCATCCGCTTTGACGTAAATAAGGCCGAACAGCTTATCGATCAGCTTAAAAAACGGGAAAAAGCACTCTTAAAACAGATGAAGGAGCAGGTAGGCCAACCCGTAGATATCTGGGCAGCAGCTAGTATTGCCTCGGCTTTTGATCGCCTTGGTGTTCCCTATGCTAAAACAGAAAAGGGGGCCCCTAGCTTTACGAAGAGCTTCCTCGATACGGCAATGCATCCTCTTGCTAAAATTATAGTTGAGGCACGGGAAACAAATAAAACACACAGCACTTTCCTGCAGCCCTACTTATCGTTTTGCGCCAAAACTGGGCGCATACATCCGCACATTAATCAACTTCGCTCCGATGACGGGGGGACAGTCACTGGGCGCCTATCCATGGCTAACCCAAACCTGCAGCAGGTTCCTGCACGGCACGAAATAATCGGGCCGATGGTTAGAGGGCTATTCCTCCCAGAAGAAGGACAACTTTGGGCATCAAATGACTTTTCATCACAAGAACCGCGACTTCTGGTTCACTACTCTTCGCTACTTGAGCTCCCCGGATCACATGAAATGGTTCAGGCCTATAGGGAAAACCCCAACACCGACTTCCACCAAATGGTCGCGGATATGGCAGGAATTGGAAGAAAGCAAGCAAAAACAATCGGTTTAGGATTGATGTACGGCATGGGCAAAGCCAAATTGGCCGCTCAACTTGACCTAGAACTAGATGAGGCTGATCAGTTGATCCAGACCTTTTACACAAAAGTCCCGTTTCTTAAAGGCACCGTTAATGCCGTTATGCGCAGAATCGAACACCCCGCTTCTGGCGGAGCTATTCGAACCCTGCTAGGCCGTAAATGCCGGTTCCCGCTTTGGGAGCCCATGGAATGGGGGTTAAACAAGGCTCTGCCCTATGAAGAAGCCGCCGCGAAATACGGACCACGGATCAAGCGGGCCATGACCTATAAGGGCCTGAATCGTCTTATCCAAGGCTCCGCTGCAGATCAAACCAAAAAAGCCATGTTAGCGTTACATCAGGCAGGCTTTCGGTTGCTCTTACAAGTTCATGACGAGGTTGTTATTAGCGTGGACAAAAAAGAGGACGCTGTTGAAGCGTCCAAAATCATGGCAGAAGCGGTACAGTTAGAAGTTCCCAGCCGCTGCGACGTAGAAGTCGGAGCTAACTGGGGTGAAGCTAGATAGCTGATTCAAGTAGCTTTTCAAGGTAGTGCCGCGCTTTCAATAGATCAGCGCGGCCTCCTTTGTCTTTCCAGCGGCTTACATATTTAACAATGTTGCCCTCGCACCAGCCAAGGTTGTTTGCAATGATGTAGTCCCAAGGCTCAATCGCTTTGTTGAGATAATGGTCCCCGCCCACTTGGTGGGCATTGACGTCTGGATCTGGAACGGGCAGAGGAGTAGTGACCTCTTTAATATAGTTTTTAATTTTTTCCGCAGCACCCTTAGGCAGAGCTTTTGCTTTTTCCATCTTTTCTCCTTTCTTAAACGTCAGCAGCGTCTACAAAATCACCGTTGGTTTTGATCCACGCGTAGATCGAGGCCCGAGAAATACCGCCGTTTTCATCGGATACCTCTCCCACCTCAATCTCAATTGTTCTGCTGTCAAACGGGTCCT
>Ga0208644_1004076_pt1 | contig 11090 bp, 11 predicted proteins | sample VirMetDEL_Nov_18_FD_184517 | JGI IMG/M metagenome (GOLD analysis project Ga0208644, IMG submission 184517) | Aqueous microbial communities from the Delaware River and Bay under freshwater to marine salinity gradient to study organic matter... | ecosystem: Environmental > Aquatic > Marine >... | reverse complement strand
GGCTTCTTCGGCGTGAAGGGTGCCAGTATCTTTAGCACCCTCGGCAAGCTCTTTGTTTATTTCATCAATACGAGCTTTTCTGCGATCGGCTTCCATCTGTTTAGTAGCCCGGTAATCTAACTCATTGCCTAACTCAGATAGCTGTGCATGCAGGAGGTCTTTCTCTTCTTTAAGTTGTCTCGCGGTTCGAGTCCCCCCCGGCTTTTCTCCGCGTTGAAACTTGCCCTTTTTCCCTGTCTGTTTAGGCAGTCGCCCTTCACGGTTGGCTTTTTCAAGTTCTTTACTAACTCTCTGAAGTTCTTTTTGAACCTTATCAAACTTAGCTTCGAGCTGTTTTTGAGACAAACGAACATCTGGCTCACCATCTAAGCGACGTTCAATCTTTTCAATCTTGCGATTTAACTCCATCCGCTCGTTGCGAATGTTATCCAAAATCGCTTGATACTGTTTCTTCTCGGCGCGTCCCTTTGGTTGTGAGCCTAAAACGTCACGCTGTCGAGTGTGTAAGGCTTGTGATTCTTTAACCAAGTTCTCACGTTCAAGCTCTAACGTTTTTGCTTCTTTCGGAGCGGGCTTTTCACGTTTACTTTTTGCATCAGAAATTTCTTTCAAAACCTGCTTAGGAACAGGGAAGCCGTGAATCTCCGCAGTAGCTGCCATACCTTCATAGTATACTTCGGCAATGTGACGTTGCTCTGTCGATAGATGGATACCTTCCTCTTTTAGTGTTTTAATCCGAGATGAAAGCGGAACCTCCCACGGGCTAAGTAGTAGAGAGCCTTCATAAGGAACAAGCTCGAACGGGGTCATACCCGCTGGCTCTTTTGGTTCTACAACATCGACAGGGCTATCATCAGGTAAGTCTTTAGTCTCGCGAACATGCTCAGGTTCTATTGGTTTCACAGGTTGTTCTGCTTGAGCCGCATCCCCCATGGCCTCTTTGCCTTTTCGAGCTAAGGTAACCGACTCAAACCATGCAGCAGAAGCTTTTTTGGCCTCCACCTTCCCGAAAATCTGCACCCCACCGACCATCCCGACTGGGGATTCTTTCTTCGTTAAGCGTTTAACAACTGCTTTTGCACCCCGGCCCACAGCTTTTGCGCCACGACCGACTCCGCGCCCCGCTCCCTTAAGGGGCGCGACAGGGCCGTAAAGTAAGATAAGTTCTAATCCAAACGCCATCATCCCTGCGAGCTTAGTTCGTCCCTGCTCACGGGTCGGATTGATATACTGTTGGGTGGCGTAGTCGTGTAGCTTCTGAAAACCTTCGCCAACATTCTTTAATATAATCTTCGCGGTGTCTGTTTTAGCATTAGCATATCCCCATTTGTGCATCCAATGCTGCATACTTTTGGCTATACGATCTCCCCACTCTTTTTCTTTGCCGTGAGGACCGGTGACAACTAACCCTTCTCCTAAACCAACAGTACCGCCAGCGACCGTGGTTATCCCCGCCCACAAGGTTTCGGCTAGACCACCGTAAAAATCCGCCATAAATTCATGATATGGGATCACATCCTTTCGCATCTTTAGATAAGGTAGGTTTAAGAAGTTTAGAGTGTGTTGTAGCCTTGTTTTTTCTGAGTCTGGAACGTTTGCATATTCGTCTGATAACGTATACGCCCGGTCTACTGCTCGCTTCGTACCACGGACAATATGCACGATGGATTTACCTACGCCAGTAGCAATGCGGCCAAACATATCCTTAGCTTTTTCCCACTCGGATCTGTCCATCGCTTGCGCGTGTAGGATCTGCTTCCACACCCGTTGCCCTTCCGGGGATGCAGCCCATTCGGCGGTCTTACCTTGGAGAATAGAAAAATCGAATGCGCCGCGTTCTTTGTTGCGATCTTCCATTGCTCGACCAAGCGCACGTTCAGATTGGAATGATGTTTCCTCCGGGGGAGTTCCTTGCTCTATCTGATCCAACTCTTGTTGTTGTTGATGTGCTCGAACCAAAGTCCTGCTTAACCAATCCACCCCGTCGTTTTCCTCGGGGTCATCCGACTCCTCGTCTGGGTCGGACAATAGCGTGTCTTGCGTCACATCAAACACCTGTGACTCTTTGTTTTCAGGTTGGGTAGCCTCTTGTAGGGGCGCACCTGTCAACGCGCTCTGAGCAGTATCGAATACTTGGGACTCGGGATTCTGATACGGGGTCGAATCCCACTCATCCTCAGATACCTTTTCAGATCCATCTGCGTAGGTACTAGCGGCTGTTGTGCCGCCCCACTCCGCATCAGAAACTGCTTCGGAGCCGTCGTCATATGATATTGGCATTACTTAACAATCCTGCTTTTCAGAATCTTACGCTTTTCTCGTTTACCAGTTAACTGGTCGATATGGATGTAGTAGACGTACTTTCCATCTTCCCGGTGTTTGTACCGGTCAATATATGCTTGAGTAATTTGACCAGCGGTAGGAGCAAAGCGGATTACTTGATTAGTCCCATACAAAGTCCCCTTCTCCTCGCGGGTAACGATACCATTCAGAACAGCAGCGTTAGCCGCGTCCGTAGCCTCTGCGTCTGTAGCCTTGTTTCGTCTAGCTACTGAGGCAGTCTCATGCCACGCCCGGGCGGCGGCATCTGCTCCTTTAGCAATCTCTATAGAAGAACCATCAGGCTTGATTAATGCAAGTTTATATGCTTTTTCCGCTACCTTTTGTGCTGCTTTAGTATACGCCGCGGGTGCGACGGGGCGACGAGAGGATTTACCCGAGTTAGCTGCCCGACGGGACATGGAGTTTGCGTTTTGTTGCATAATATCTAACTGACGATCTTTTTGTTCCAGTTTTCGCTTTATTATAAGGCGTTTGTATTGTTCTTGACTGGCCAACGCTAGTTTCTCTTCCCGGTCCAATATACCTTGCCGCTTTGCTTCTTGGTAACTTTCAGGAAGCTTGTTAGCTGGATACTTCAAAACGTTGATAGCGTATTTACGTGCCTCAGAATAGGCTTGTTGGGCACCGAGCGCATTACCGGATTTCTCCATAGTGCGTATCGCGCCGATATGACGGAGTACCTGATCATTCTGTATAGACTGCTGCTGTAGTTGATGAGTGTTAAGCGTCATCTTAGCTTTATAGTTGTCTGCAACTATATGGCCGAAATTCGCGTTAATCGCAGCTTGCTCTGCTGCGCTACGTTCCTCATCGGTGCCTGCATCGCGGATTGATTGGCGATGCATCTCTTGTTCTTGACGTAAGTTAGCTTCGTGTTGTTGCTTCTCAATCATAAGACCGCGAAGATCACGCATCTGCGCTGCCTCTTGACCTTTGATAAACTGATCGCCTACGCGAGAGGTTGATCCTTTCGCAATTAAGTCAATTAACGCCATTACTTATTCTCCATAGTGATAGCCCATTACTGGAGATCCTCCCCCAGAAGTAGCCAACTCAGCACCTCTACCGTAAAGGCTGCTGGTACTGTACCCGCCAAAGCCTGTTGGCCCCGAGAGTGCTCCGCTGAACTGCCCAAACCCTCCGCTGGACTGCCCAAACCCCCCGTAGCCTGCCAACCCAGCATACTGCCCGAGGGCAGACTGGATAGAATTACCTACGCCAAGTATCCCGGCTGACTTAGCCTCAGACTTGCCAATGGCAGCATTTGCTTGTCCAGTTGCTAACCGAGCGCCTATGTTCTCTTGGTTTACCGCCACCTGCGCCCCCTGGGCAGATAACCCGGCTAATTGCGCTAACTCGTTATATCGGAACTGATTAGCGTAACCGGTGCCATAGCGGATTAGCTCTTTAAGCATACGCCCGCCTAGTAGCGTACCGCGAGCTGCACCACTGTTCTCCTGCGCTCGTTGGCCTTGCTTAAAACCGAAGTCATACCCCGGAGTGTTCGCTAAATCAAAGTCTTCCCCGTCAACCAAAACGCCACGTAAGCGATCTGCGGCGGCACCTCCCGCCCCAGTCCACGGTTCCAACCTATCCCGCATACCTGTTTGTTGGTTACGGTAAATTTGTCCTGCGGCGTCTTGCCCTCGGGCCGCAGTCTTCGCGGCTTTATTTGCGGAATACGCCCCTACAGCGGCGGATACGACTAGTGCTGCGGCTGGCATACAACCCCCAGTATCGTTTGATCGTAAATTTTACCATTCTTCATAAAGCTCATGCGATTCGTTCCTTCGATTTCAAGCCCAGCTTTCTGAGCATACACCAACGCCCTCTTATTATAAGAAGGCACTTGCGTAATAACTTTTCTGTATTTCGTATTCTCAAACATCCATTCAACCGATGCCTTAGCATACGCTACTGATTTACCCCTATACTCCGGGAGGACACAGCTATGCACTTCTACCGTGATGCAGTTATGCGGGTGATACATGAATAACCCGGCCTCGCAGATAAGATAATAAATATCATCCGACTGTATCGGTGAAAAATCTTCTTGAGATGGTGACCCGTCATCCGAGATATAAGGGTAAATATCCGGGTGTGTCATAATATCCATGATGAGATCGTAGTCGAACGTTCGGATGATCATAGTCGAATAGCATATACCTTGTATGTCTCAGACCCCGGATTAGCTACCCCACCGCTGTCGTTCATAAAAATCGCGGTCACGGTATTAGCCGCTGATGCGAAGCCGGTGACGATAACGCCAGTTGTATAGCTGGGTTGATTAATACAGATCAGATCATTAGTTGTAACGCCATTGACAGTAGCTACTACCGTGGTAGTAGCGTTTGCCGCCATCGAGCCTGGGTCCATGGTGACACTAAACGATTGAACATAGGGTAGGCTGTCTATTAGTTGCGTCCAAAACAGTCTCCATTCCTCTGTCATCCGTCCTTCAACGAACATCTCAGTTTCAGGGAAATTTTCTAATGCCGTTTGGGTAATCCTAGCCATCGTACACTTCTACGTTCGCATATGCGCCAATGATGTTAATAAATACCGGGTCAGTTACGGATATTTTAAATTGCCACTCACGACCCACGCCTAGCTTCTGCCAACGGGTACGCCAGGTGTATTTGCCTTTCTTACCAATGGAACGCCACAACTCATTAGACCACGTTTTGCCCCCGTCTTTAGATACAGATAGCATAGCCATTGGATCGGAACCTTGGCCGCTGGTTAAGCCGACTCCAGGTTCAAACTCGATTTCGAAATCAGTGATAGCGACATTCTGACGGTCTTTATGTACGAATTGCGTGTAGCGTGTGCGCTCGACAGTAGCTTCGTTGTCAGTGTAATTACTAAGGTCGTAATAATAGAAGTTACTATTTAAATAGTCACCTACTATATTCTTACCTTGGAAAAACACATGGCCCTGCGCTCGGTGGCGTCCAATGTTCTTGGATTTACGTGTATGCCATGCCTGCTCTTTCACATCGTATACGAACGTCTTATCCCCGGTTGGAAAGTTAAATACAACAAACGGGTGATCGTCTTGCATGTAGGTATGAGCAACACAATCGGAGGTAGTGCTCATCTGCTGCAACTCATGCGCGATGTCAGGATTACTAATTACTTTCGGACCCTGCCCACCCCCTTGGAATATCTGATTAGCACCTAACTCGTTACGCGCCAGCCAGAACACTTCATTACCTGCTTTAATGACAGAGTTCTCCGCCTGAACACCCCACTCTAGTTGAGAGTTACGAATGGGATCGAACGGAAAATCCACGTTACCTGAGTTGTAATAGGGGCGCGAGGTGTTTTCACCAAACAGCCAAAGCCTGTCATTTAACGCCAAGGGAACGTACATGTCATCTGGGTTCGACTCCGCAGTTGCAAAGTCTAACGTATCCCAGGCAGTACCGTCGTTGGAGTTGGAGATATAAAAACGGCCAACGTTGTCGCGGTCTTCTACAATAAAGTAAGAATCTAAAAACGTAACGTGGTTACATGTAGGGAAGTCCGCATCTGCAATAACAGTAAGCGTTGTCCCATCAAAAGTATATCCGTTTGTGCCGTCCACAATAATGATATGACTTGGGTTAGCCGCCATCTTAACCCAACCATTGTTAGTGTTGAGCTGATCAACCGTTGTGAAATTAAGATTATTATCTATCTTAATTAGGTCGGCTCCTGAAATAAAATACGCTGCACCGTTAAACACAATACCGTTTGATCGACACGGCCCCGTCCCTGCCGAAGATAGGAAAGTTAGTCCGGGGGTAGGTAGAAGAGTGGCGCGAGCTTTCGCACCCTCCCCTGTGCGTTCCACATACAAGTTTCTTGTAATCTGATTATTACTAGCTTGGGATCGCCCGGAAGCGTGAACCCCAACCATCGGCACGGGTATTCTCATTAGCTAGGTTCGTAGTCGATTAGCGTTGCATAGTCGCCACCGTCGATGGCCGCTAATTCCGTCAGGTAGGTAGCATCCGCCGCGATCAATGCGTCCAGGGCACGGTCAATCGCTTTTTGTCGAGCAACTGAACGTAACAGATTTTTTAACTTTTCCAATTTCTCAATCTGATTTGCATTCCACTCGGCTGCAATAGCCAGTTTTTCCGGTTGAGATAAGGGAACAGGTCTACCGTTTAGTAATCTAGGGCCAACATCGGCTGCTGTGTACATAATCTCTCCTTATGCCGGTTCTATGCCGTACAATCTGATAACGCCGCTAGCAATATTACCAGACGACATCCTGAATTGAACAATGTCATCCGCCTGTGCAGCAGCGCGTTGCCCTCCTCCAGAAACAACGTATAAGTTGCCTGCTGAGTTTCGATAAGTAACACGCCAGTCCACTGACGTAAATATGCTGCTGGACGATGGGCTATTAACGAAGAATCGTCCCTCCAAAACTTCAGTGGCTACGCTACCTATAGAAGAAGTATTGATAGCGATTTTAGAATCGGTTGCGCTCCCGCCCGTGGCTACTGCACCTTCAACCGCCCCGTAGAGGGACCAGTTATAGTCCGACGCCCCGGTATCCACAGTTGAGGACGGTCCTACTCGACACCAAAAATCCGCCCCATCTGTTGCCGGGGAGATAGCTTCGAATGTAAACATATAATGGTCATACGCGCTGGTGATGTTAGTATCAAAGTCTAGCGAGGAACTAGCCGACGCCGTCTGCGAACGTAGCAAAGTTAAACCGGCACCATCCGATGCGCCTGATATGGTTTCGGAGAGTGGTAGCCCACTTGCTCTAGAATAGCACGTACACTCCCAGCCCACGGATGTTTGAACAAAAGTAGCCCGATCTCCAGCGGCAGTGGTGATGTTAGCCGCTCCTGGCAGATACAAGTTGGTTGCATGGTGAGTAAGCGTTAAAGCATCATCAAATTCTAGGATAACAAACGTTTGATCACCCGAAATCGCAGTGATAGTAGTGGTTCCCGTTACATCAAAGTAGTTACCATCATTAGTTAACGTGAGGGTAGACGCGCTAGCAATATCAGAAGATTTAATTACTGCTGGAAAAGCTGAGTAGTGTCTACTGAAAACAACGTCGTCAAACCATGTCGTCCCCGCTGTAGCGTCCGAACTATGACACGCATATAGTTCTAATTTACCATATCGTGCTGTAGACGGTGGCGTAATAATGTAGTTTTTAAGTGTCCATGACGTGGGGTTGGTTGTGCTGTCATCGTATACAGATTCCGTGGACACGGATGCCTGTGCCGAATCATACCACTTAATTTGTACTAGATTACGAACATCTGCAACAGAAGATTTTATTCGAAAGTTTAACTGATATACTCTTCCGTCGTCCACTTCAAAGAAACTTTCTGATTGAATCCAGCCGCCGCCTGCACCAGTCGATACCCCCTTAAATGACTTAGCTCCGTGTTGTTGATCAGAGCTGTCAATCGATACTGTTCCCCATTCCGTTGTTACCCAACTGATGGGGAAGCCGCTACTGTCCACGCCATCTTCAAACGAGCCATTATCTTGTAAGTTATAGCTACTCGAAGTTGTAGTCGTCGCGGGGTTGAGGTTATCAACGGTATAAATGGTATTACCGGCTGAGTCTTTTAACACCACTTTGTAGTCTTCGTTAGCCAACCAGATAGCCGCCCGACCATCAGCATCTAACACCACAGGGTTAGCATTCGCGGTGTCTAATCCCGAGGTGGTGTACGTATCTTTTGGAGTAGTAGTTCCAGGTTCATAAAAGTAAACCAATCCCCCCGACAGGCCAACACCGTCTTGGATTACTTCGAGCTTACCGCCCATGAAATTTAATTTAGCCACGATCGTCTATCCCTAGTTGAATACTTCCATCTTCCACATCAAACATCATAGCCTCTTCCTTAAGCATATAAGCCTTTCTCTCCCAGCGCTCCAATCGGTTGACTGGTACTCCGTACTCGTCTCCTATATCGGACGCCAGTGCAAACTTTAATGCACGTAAATAGTGTTTAGGGAAGTCAGGATCATCCGTGGAGGAATCAAAGTCATGTACTTCCCGGTGGAAATAAATCTTAATTCGGTGTTTAAGATTATCGGCAGTAGGCCATACGTGAAAAATACCGTTTGTTAATTGCCGATCATAAAAGAATTGAGTAGTGCGTCCCTGCGTGGACTTAGTAGACAAACTGACATAGTCCTTCCGTGACATTTCGAGTAAGGGTGTGTCCTCATTACTCTCGTCCACATGCCAAGCTTCTGTTATACGTAATGGCCGAGTTAAAAGAGTGGTATACGTATATACGTGATTATCTACCGCAGCGGCTGACGGAACGGCGTCTGTCAGCTCTACGGTATCCGAATCGGTAACCGAGGCGATAGTCGTCCAGTGCATCGTCCCGTCATCCAGTTCGAGTCCAATGTTATCGGCAGCAGTCATACCTGTCGTGGAGTCAACATCCAATGTTGTCCCCGAGGATACTGCGGTCTTAACCTCCGTCTTAATCGATGATGCCGATGCGTGATCGCCGCCTGCACCTAAGCTATACGATTGCGTTCCAACCGACAGGAATATCGTAGCTTCATCCTGAAGCCACACCTGAAGACCATCTGCCATCCACGATTTTGCAATCATGTTCAACGCTTCGCCCACATCCCGAGCATCTTCAGAGGATAGCGATTCTTGAGAGCCTAGCGCACTACATAGACGCAGAGCCCCTTTAATAATCTCATTACGATTAGGTAGAAAATCAACGCTTCCGCTAGTTGCCATTATAAGTCATCCGGTGTTACTGAACCCGCTGTGTGCGTGTTATCGGTGGTCCCTTTGCGCGAAACAGGAGGGGCAATTTTGTCTTCTCTACCACGCACGAAGTCTTGTGGGTGACGAGGTTCCCAATCTTTTTTACAGACCCACTGACCGCGCCAGTTAGGTCGCATTTGCGAGTATCGATAATCAAACCCGCAAATATCACATTCCATCCAATGGTCGCCGGGGATGTAACCGGGATTCGGTGTGTGCATACGTTAAATCCTATGACTGTACAATAGCTAATATCCCAAAAATGCCGCCAGACACGCTAGCATTCGCGTTACTAGCTAACGCCCGTAACCGTACATCGGTATTTTTTGGAACCACTACGTAGGGTACCCCGTGTCGCCAAGTGCTCGCCCCTTTCGACACTACGTAATCAAAATTCTTTTCAAACACCCCACCTATGGCGCGTGTTTCAAATGCAATCTCTGCGTTCCAGTCGTTTTTAGAGAGCATGTCTCCCCAAACCCCGGTTACAATCCAGTAGTCTTGCGAGCTAACGCTCGTCGAGGCTTTCTCCGTCCGGTTCTGCCCTGCGCGAATCATACAATGAACTTTTGACCCGGTCTGGGGCACTCCCGCTGTCACGGTATCATCTTGGTAAGCATAGATGGCCCCCACTAAGTCCGTCGAACCTGTGTTCCTAATACGGGTACATCGCGCCAACGGAGTCGTTAGCGTCACCTCATTCTGTCCATTAAGGGTGGCCGTCTGTACAACGAAGGTCAGGTTTGAACCCGAGATAGTATGCCCTTCTACCGAAACTACTTCCGTGTCTGAGCTACTTGAACTCGATATGGTTGTGATTAAGTTGTCGGAAACATACGTTTCGTTAAACGTCCCCGTGGGTAACGTCATGAGGGTAGTAGGGGTAGCTACCTGCACCTGCTCCGACCGGCCAAACTTAATTAAGTCTTTTTGCTTCTGAACGATACTAACTCTATCGCCGTACTCAGTTTTTATATGCTGAACGGCATGAGTAAGCCAGTAATCGCTAATTACGTTCTCTCTAGTTAAAACTGGCATTACTTGATCACCGCCACAATGTCTCGGCCTTGATATTCATTGCGAACATTTACCGCGCCATCTTCAGCAATCAACGTCATTGCTGTTCCTTGCCCAGGCGTAACCGTCCATTCACGCACGTTAAGCGCAATGCCTAGCGGATTGCCTGCATCCCCGTTTTTATCGCGGCTATTTAATTCAAGCACGGTAGCTAACTGCTCACCAGTATCATTATCCACGACATTAGCAAAGCCAAAGCTATGCACAGGTGCTCTATTGCCTTCACCGAAAACCCATGTAGGGAAAAAGTTTTCATTGTTTCCGTTATGAAGGTTTTGAGATAATCGAGCACGAGAGTCTACATCAGACTGCTTTCTGTAGCTCCAAATTGACCCTGTTTCCTCATCAGGGAGAACCTGAAATATCCGTTGTGTTTCGATGTTGTTGGTTTTCAAAACGTCCAAAACGATTGCGGGGTTATCTTTTATAACCTGAGCAATAATATCGGGGTTGGCCTGTAATAAATTTAAGATTGCTATCTCTAGTTCACTCATCCGATGAATACCCATGCTGAATCAGCGTTGTTTCTAACATACGTTCCTGCACCGCTGCCTGGATCCCATCCTGAACCATCAGCACGAACAAGCATACCTGCGTAAGTTGTCCCCGGGGCACTGGTTTGCAAAGTTAGTTTCATGTGTTCAACTTCGATTGTTCCTGACTCAGCTTCGAGCTTAGGCGTTCCACCACCTTGTTGGGGAATGGTAACTTTTAGTCCAGTGGCGCTGCCTTTCTCAGACCGAAAGGCAAAGCTTTGATAATCCGTCACTTGCATACCACATGATTTATACAACGAGGTTGCGTCTTTACCCAGCCAAAGTGTTTGGCCTGCAAATTGGTGCGAGCCTTCAAAAACACCATCATTACTCATGCCGTGAATGCCGGTGTTAGA
>Ga0208644_1004075_pt1 | contig 11092 bp, 13 predicted proteins | sample VirMetDEL_Nov_18_FD_184517 | JGI IMG/M metagenome (GOLD analysis project Ga0208644, IMG submission 184517) | Aqueous microbial communities from the Delaware River and Bay under freshwater to marine salinity gradient to study organic matter... | ecosystem: Environmental > Aquatic > Marine >... | reverse complement strand
ATTACCAGGGCACGCCAGCAGCAGACACAGGGTTCTTGTCAGCTTCGATCTTAGCCGCCAGAGCAGCCTCAGTAGCGTCCTTGTCCACACCGTTGTCCCAGCACCACTGTAGGACTTCAGCTTCCGTCAGGCTGTCATAAGCCACAAAGGAAGGATCTGAAGGGTCTGGTGAAAACCCACAAGTACCGTAGGATGAAGCTGAGTGTTCTCCGTCTACGTCAGTAGCTCGCCAGTGTGCGACTGTTACGCCACCGTCAGCTACGTTGTGTTCAAGTGTTGCGATTGTCCATGTTGTTGCCATTAGTTAGCTCCTTCTAGTTGTGCGACTCTGGCACGTAATTGTTGAACTTCTTTGATAAGCATTGGGACTAACTTGCTGTAGTCCACGCCCATCATTTCTTCTGGGTCTTCTGGTTGACTTACTGCTTCAGGTGCAACAGTGACAAGTTCCTGTGCCACCATGCCGTACTTCTGATGTGACCCATCAGCCTTCCAGTCAAATGAACGTACTTGGATAGCGTCAATGTCGTCAGAAGCAGAAGGTGCGTCTACGATGTTGTCTTTGAGGCGTTGGTCTGATGAGGTGTTATAGGTTGTGGCAGAAGCTCCCATTATAATACTGCCTACAATAGTGCCTCCACTATTTCTTATAACAATTCCATAGCCATTACCACCCGCTTGGAAAGAAGCGCAATGAAACGAACCTGTTGCATTAACAGATAAACCGCCAACATTTGCAACCGGAGAAGTAGTCCCAACCAACAAGTTGCCGCTTGCATCTAGCGTCATAGCAGAATTTGAACTAGCGCCGCTTCCAATGCCCCATTTGTGCGAGTAAGCATAATAATTAGTGTTCGCCCACTTTGCGGCAGTGCTGTTTACTCCACGAAGAGCAGTAACTGTAGTATCGCCGTCGTTTACGCCAGCAGTATCTGACCTTGCTTGTAAAACAGAAGTGCCATTGGATTCTACATTTAATGTTCCATTTGCAAGATTGGTGCTAGTGCCAATTCCGACATTACCGCTAGGCAAAACCGTGATTTTTGGAGTTCCTAAACCAAAAGCATTTGACAAGATCCAAGCATCGCTTACGCCACCGTCAATACCCCATGTCCAAACACTTCCGTCGTTGTCTGCAATGTAATAAGCGTCACTATCAACGGCTGTTGACTCTACACGTATAGCTGAGGCTATTCCGTTTGTTCCCTGAACGTGTAGCTTAGAGGTGCTGATGGAGCTAGTACCAATCCCCAGCGACTCTGCCGAAGCATCCCAAAATAGTTTGGCAGTCGTACCTGTGTCTTCGTAGAAGCTGATGTCGCCTGTAGCGTGGTCAATGCGAAGACGTTCAACAGGATTAGCTAAAGAGTCATCAACAGTGCGGATTCGCAAGTCGCCTGCTGTTTGTAAAAATTGCGTATTGTTGCCAACAACGTCTGACTCAATCATGTTGTATTGAGGTGTTAGGCCGGTGTGGTCAAAATTATTACTATCTAACTCTAGTGTTCCTGCTATGGTTGCCCCGTCTGAAACAACACTGCCAGTTACGTCAAAACTTCCAATGATCTTATTGGTGCTGGTAGCACTATCATGATAAATCTGCAGATCAGAGCCAGCACCGAAGACTGCCTTTGCGTTATCACCAAAGTTAATGTCGTTACCGTTGACATCTAAGTTGCCACCTAGTTGTGGCGTGGTGTCACCGATGAGATCCGGGTTAATAGTTTGCCAAGAAGTGCCGTCATAAATACGAGTAGTGTTGTCAGTACTGTTGAAATACCAGTCACCTACTGTTACGGGATCGCCGTTACTGTCTACCGTTGGGTTAGCCGGCAGAGTGCCTAAGTACAGACCGTCAATAGCTTCTTTTGCTGCTTCTGCCTCTGCTGCGCTATTAGCGGCTGCTGTGGCTGAATTAGCTGAAGCTGTAGCACTATTAGCTGCATTTGTAGCACTATTAGCTGCATCTGTAGCACTGTTGGCTGAATCTGTGGCTGAAGAAGAGGCTTCGTTTGCTTTTGTAATGGCAGTCTGAGTATAACCATACAACTCATTTGCATAAGAGTCTGTAGAGCTATCTCCGGAACCGCCTGCTCCTCTGTATATCGGCATCTGTTACTCCATTACAAAAACAAAAGAGGTAAGCAGGGTACTCACCGAAGTTTTCCCCTGCTTAGATAGAAGGACTGCTTAGCTGTTTACAGCCAGAACAAGACCTGACTCAGGGCGAAGAACCTTCACACCATAGAGCATGTCTGCGGTGTAAAGCGTACCCAAGAACTCTTGCTTGTACTGGGTCTGTGAACGAACACCGACCTGCTCAGCAAGAACCATAGCGTCACGATGGCACAGGATAGCGCCACGGATGTCTTTGGTATTGCCTACAGCCGTGTTGTCAGCAGCAGTTTCAATAACGGGGACGTTGCTGGTAACATAGATGTCTACGCCATACAAGTTACCAATCTTGCCGTTTTGTACACCACGTCCGTCTACGAAGTCGGAAGACACGTATCGGTCAATGCCCATGATGGCATTACGCAGTGAAGGAGGAACAACAAATGAACGATTGTCCATCGGTACGTCCTGATCGTCCATTTGCTGGATCAAAGCGCGGAAGATGCCGTCAGTGAATACGTCATCGTCCTCTACGGTGTCTACTGCATACGCAGTCAAAGCACCTGAAACATCAGGGTAGAAAGCGTTGTTGTGGACCCAGCTTGCACCAGTTCCGTTACCGAAAGACTTACCAAGTTGGAACAAGTCGTCGTCAACTTGCTTAGCCAAAGCGTAGCCTGCGTCACCCGTGTAGAACTGACGGAGTGAAGCCAGAGCCTGAACTTCGGTGATGTCCTCAATCAAACGTGAGTACTCAAAGTGCTGGTCAATGACGACAACAACTTCAAGCTCAGTGTTCTCTTGGATCGTTACTGCGGTACGAGCTGCCTTAGCAGTCACTGAACCACGGATGGGTGACGGAATATGAATCGTGTCACCTTTCTTGCCCTGCATGCCCATCTTCTTAACGAGGTTAGCAAGTACAAGGTTTTTCTGGTAAGAAGCGATGATCTCATCACTCCAGATTTCGGGGATGAAAGTTGCTGCGGAATCATTCGCCACAGCACCAGTCATACTGGGATAAACAGAAGTAGCCATAATAGTTTTTCCTTAATTAACTATTTGACCCTGTTCTCCGCATAGGCTTTAGTAATTTCGTCTGCCAGTGCCAAGTATCGTTCAGGGTCATTCTTCATGAGATTAATAATGTCCTGTCTCCTATAGATCTTTCTTGGCCCCTTCTCAGCACTACCTCTGGCTCCTCCTGTGGACGCAGAACGTACTGTTTGTTTACGCTCTTGCTTCTCAAGGTCCGCTGTCTTACTGACAACAGCCTTGCGTTCTTTCCACAGTGAAAACAATTCATCCGCAGCCTCATAGTCATAGTTCTGGTCTGCCTCAGCAAACAACCGTGTTCTGACTTTTGACGCTTTAATCCACTCAGCAAACTTGGGATCTTGAATGATCTCAGTCATGTCCGGGTGTTTCGTTTGCAGTTGGGTCAGTGCAGTAGTTTTCTTGTACTGCGCTGATACCTGTTCTGCTTCGCGTATCTTCGGATGATTGTTGATAGCTCTTTGGACTGCTGCTTCAGGGTCCGTAAAGAAATCTACATCATCAACAGTTTCTTCTTGTTGTGGTGCATTGTGTTGTGTGAGTTGTGTCTGTATGTAGGAATCTACAACCTGTCTGAGTTCACCCACTTCGGAACTTTGTCTGCCCAAGAGCTTCTCAGCTTCCTGATGCATCCTCACAAGTTCCTCTACGGACTTACCTCTGTACTTATCGGGTAGCTCTTGCTCTTGAGTTTCCTCTTGTTGAGATTCTTCAGCAAACATTTCTGCTACCGATTGTTGTTCTTCTTCCTCCTGACGCTCTTGGGGTTCTTCTAAATCTATAAGTTTAGCCATTATTAAGTCTCCGTACTCAACGTATTATGGAGTGGTCTAGTATGCAAAAGGGCTTATTCTAAGTTACCCTTTCGTTCAAGTTTTATCTTCTGCTCCCGTTGTTTAGCCCATTTCATAGTTGCACCGGGAAAATCCCCACTGATGGGGTCAAGGGCTATGTGGCAAGCAGTGATAATTCGGTGGGCCATCTTGTTACAAAGGCCACAGAGGTGTTCCCGCTCATCGGAGGCCACTAGAGCCTCCGTGATATGATTGTCGGGACATCTAAAGTCAAAGAGACGGCGCATTAAGCAGCCTCCTCCTCAGCTTCTGATGACTCCTGTGCTCTTTGTTCAATGACTCCTTCTAGCTGCGCTTCCAAGTTAAGGATATTAGCCATAACAGCGAGCTGACCTTTTCTGAAGAATAAGTCCTCGACGTCCTTTGTAATTTCTACTGAATTTACATTAGGAACGCCACTGCGGATGTCGTTGATGAAGTATTCCCAGCCTTTGCTGCGGAACATTTCCTTCATGCTACGGGTGTATTCTTCAAATTGGTTATCGTCCATCTGTTTCTCCTCGTGGGACAGTGTTTTCTTAAGTTGTACCTATAGTACATCTTTATTATACCATAAAATGACTCAAAAGTCAAGAGTTATTTTTTGGTCTTTTTCTTGGGCTTAGCAGCGGCCTTTTTAGCTGCTTTCATGCCTTCTTTAGTGTACGGGTATTTCTTACCTTTGACGTATGGCATTATTTTTTCCTCTTTGCTGTTTTTGCTGATTGTTTGAAGGCTTTTGCGGTGGGTGCACCTTTGGAACCCGGCTTTCGCATCTTCTCGCCGCTACCTGCAGCAATTCGTTTGCGCTTAGCGTGTATATTTGCATATAGTCCTTTAGCCATTACCATTTCTCCTTGTTAGCCCAGTACGCTGCTGACATCTTGCCTTTAGCAATGTTCTTAGCGTGGCGAGCCTTGAATGATTTACGTCTGGCTTTCTCTTTATCTGTTTTCGGGTCTTTACCCGCACCGCTTACGCCCTGTTGTCCAAAGCGGATAGTCTTAGTCTTGTCTCCTTCCTTAGCAACAACAACGTGACTCTTGGTGGGGTGATTAGGCGTTCTCTTTGGCTTGTTGTACCCGCTTACTCCGGCTCTCGCCAGCTTCGGATCCTTCTTTTGCGGCATTTTCCAGAGCCTCCAATCTTTTGTCTAATTTGTCAAACTGTTTGTTAATTTGTTCTACTACGTCAGCTAGTTCTTTTCTGCTTAGGTACATATTATAAGTCCGTGTTGTGTGGGATTAAGATAGAGGCTTTCTTGACACCTTCGTTGATTACGTTCAATGAGGTAGCATTAGTGCTTACGAGGCTGTTCACTGTTTCGTCCACGACGTTTGCGCCCTGTGAGTTGTCAACAACACGACAGACGCCACGCACAGGCATATAGCCCGCTGTACAGCTTGAGTGGATGATACAGACACCACTTGAGAAGTCCAAACACAAATCACCGTCGTTGCTGGTGTCCGTGTGATTCCTTAGCTCAATAGCGCCATGATAGTCCCGTAGAATTAACTGACCATTACCGTTGAAATCAATGATGGGCTGCTGTGTGCCTGCTAGTCTATTTGAGAAGCAGGACAGCAACGCAAGAAGTTCTCCTCCGTTAATTTTAATTGTCCCGTTTAGAGAACATTGAAAAATGAACCCGGAAGTAAAGTCAATATCCAACATGACACACTCACGGTAGATATTGTTTCCGTCCGCAGTCCCTTGTACTGACAAGTTGTTAAACTCGCAATACTGAACCGTTGCGCTTTCAGCAACAGTAAGAACATCAGTTCCCGGATTGTCTCCGGTAAACACGTAGCCGTCTGAGAAGTCCACAGTGTCCAAAGTACAGGAACTGAGGATCCTAATACGTCTTAATCCTTCTTTTTCCGCTATAGTCTTTGCATCAGCGAAATTATTAACAGGCTGAGTTCTCGTGCCAATAGGAACGTCAGTACCAGACTGGCCCCCCACGACATCCACACAAACCTCGCCCTGATATGCAGCAGATAACAACACAGATAGATCTTGAAGACCTGCTGAGTTAGCGGATCTAACAGAAACCTGATTAACATTAACCACGTCTCCGACATTAGAGTTAGCGCCAACAAGGTTGACAGCATACTGCCCGTCCTCAAAAGTCACTGTGTAACCGTTGATAATCTCAACAACACGAGCCAGCGTTACGCCACCTACGGTTACTGAGGTGTTGTGGTTGTGCGTTCTCAGGTACGCCATGCCTTCTTCTGAGTCTTCCAAATCTTTCAGAGTAAGCCTGAACGTGTCCAAGTTGAGCTGACGGATTTCCGTTGGGCTGGACTGTATCAGTGTCGTGTCAGCTTTAGGGACACTGATGACTTTAGTTCCCCAGTCTATTGTAATTGCCATAGTTACTCGTCCGCTTGAAGGATAGCAGTACCACTAAAACCTGTGCTGGTAATTGTTCCCGAAATAGGCCCTTCCTTATAGTATGGCGATGCTGATGATTTCCTAGCCCAACCGGATACATTGTCATCCGCTGTGTACGTGTAGGCTGTGTCCTCAATAACTCCGGAAGCATTGGTTAGCCCGCTGAGAACAACAGCGCTGTCAGAGGCTCTGGTCAGGTACACTCTGGCGTTCTGAATAGGACTACCTGAGGAGTCATTGACAGTAACTCTGACTGTAACAGCACCACTAATGATGCTGACTGCACCACTACCCGTGTTGTAATAGGTAGGATCAGTTCCTCCAGAGTCGTTATTGATTGTCAGTGTCTGTCCAGAAGCTACATTAACAAGTATTGTTTCGTTTCCTGTAGAACCGTTAGTACCTGCGTAACCGCTATGGGTAGAGTCCCAAGTTATTGACGTGCTGCTAGAGATCGTCCCTAGGTCAACTGCATGTCCTGTACCAGAAGACGTAAAACTACAGCCCGATACGTCATTTGCACTGTTGACTTCTAACGCTACAGCCGCTGTACTTCCTGTGAACGTACAGTTAGTGATTGTGGCGCTGTTCTGCGTTACTTTTTCACAGGCTCGCCATGTGCAACCAGTAGCTGTTACTCCAGCTTGTAACGTGGTGATGTTCATGTCACCAAAAGAACAACCAGTGAGTGCTACGGTTGAGCTAGCGTTATTGACTATGAAACGTCCTCTGTTCGTTGACCCTGCTGCTGAGAAACTAATGGAATCTAAGTTGCAAGTTGTGCTTGCGTGGTCCACAACGACTCTTGTGAAGTCCGAAGCAGCGTGTACAGTATTAATAAACGTAACGGAAGCGCCTGAGTCAGCAAAGTAAGCCTGTGTTGGCGTCTGGCTTGAGTTTTGGCCTATGACAAAGTAACCCTGTAGCTCATAGGAAGTACCACCAAGAGACGTAAGGACGCCCCAGCGGTTGCTTACGTTGTCATTAGACGTAGCTGCTTCTGAAAACGTAGCGGGTGCCCCAGAAGTTCCACCAGTGACGTAGATCCCTGTACCTGCTCTGACAGCATCACAAGCAACATTGTTACCTTTTACGGTACCTGTGATTGTTGCTGCGTGGCCTATGTACTGTGGGCTTGCACCAGCAGTTCCTGATGTAGTCCTGTAGGGTGCGGAAGCATTAGAACTTCTAACGGAGTAGTCAATAGGATAACAACGACCTACACGACCTTGTGCACCAAACGTGTCATTGCCCGCTACATGGTACTGAACGTATGCGTTACTTGCGGACCCAACAATAATTGAAGATCCTTTGTTTTGTATGCTGTCAGTCAGACCCGGCGTTGCAATAAACGTCCAGACAAATACGTGATCTCCAGCAGCCAGTGTTTGGGCAGAGTTAAGAGTAACCGCTGCCCCTTTTTCACTGTTACTGACTTTAAGATCCACGGCGTTAGTCCCTTGCATAGCAAAGTCAACGCCAGCGCCAAAACCAGTACCACCACCGGAGCCGAACTGAGACCAAGTCCCGCCAACTCCAGTGGTGTCTGTTGTCGCTTCAGCTAGTGCGTAATCCGTAAGATCCGTAGCTATTGTAGCCATTAAGCATCACTCGTCCTAATTGCTGTAGAAGTACCACCGGCAGATCCTAGTGTGCCCGTACTTTCAAAAGTCTTAATTGGGACGGTATCACCCGCAGTACCACCGTCACGAACACGGATAAACAGAGATCGTGGGTTGCCTGTGGAGAATACAGTAGTGAAGGACTCGCTGGTACTGCCTGCTACTTTGTCAATGTAACTAATGAATACGTCATTAGCAACGGACGCCGTAGGCACGTTAGAACAACCAGTAAACGTGAGTGTTGATGCGGCCTTGGTCAAACCAGTGTAAGGTACACGGTAATAAACACCGTCGTCACCCTTGACACGAATGGTCCCACTTGTAGGCGTATCCGTTTGGTTAGGCGTAGAAGCACCGATAGTTTCACTGCCAGTCTGTACAATGACTGACGTGGACGCTCCGGTAACTGCCGTATTTAGGTCAAACTGGTCAGTACGCAGAGCAGAACCGTTAGCAGGCCCAACGAGTACACGGTCCTCACCGGAAACAATACCATTAACCGTAAAGGTTACGTTGTTCGGTGGGTTGACCGTAGTAGCAGTCAAGTCAGTAAAGGTGTCGGAGGCTGACGTATCAGCAACTTCCATACCGAAACCATAGGCACCAATAAGTGCTGAACCAGTAGACTGACCACAGAAAGGAGTTGATACGGTACGGTCCGTAGCACCGGAGACTGCAAAGATAGCACCACCGTTACCCGTTACGTTACCTGATGTTGGTGCAATACCCGTGAGAATCTGCATCCAAATCTTGGTGCCTGCTGTCGTGCTGTCAATAGCCAACAACTGACCAGTACCACCAGTCCAGCTCAGGCTTTCAGGCTCAACAAACGTACCACTGGATTGCGTACCAGCGAGTTCATGTGTAACACCACGGAAGACTTGACCCTGAAGACCATAGATAGTCGTGGTCTCGCCTCTACGAGTGATGTACTTCATCCGCTCATAGAACTCTTTACTGGTATATGTATCCATATTCCATTCTGAGTAGTACGGCTCAGGGGTACCGTCTCCGCTGATGTCTAATGAACGATAGCCTTGCGTGTTGGTAATAGTCGTTCTACCGGAAGCGTCCGTCGTGTCATTAATGTCAGCAGCGTATGACAATGCAAGTACGTTGTTACCTCGTGACGTACCGTTAATCTTAAATTCTGAATAGGTAAAGCCGGTTTCACGAGTCATACCGATGAGACGTCTACCGTCAATCTCAGTACCTGCATTGTTTACTTTGAGCAGGAACCGATGTGAAATACCGTTAGCAGAGTCTCTGTTCAAGCCTTTGGTTGACAGACCGTTAGGGACTGTGTTCCAGAAGTCATTCGTGACGATAGCGCCGTTTTGCAGAATCTGAAGATCCATGCCTTCAGCAGCAATTACGAGCATACCGTCATAGATTGTACCGTCGCCTTCCTGAATGATGGAGCCGTCGTACAAGTGTTCAGAGATAGCGTCAGTAGCACTTGCGTTAGCGTCGTCTAACTGGTAGCCACTCTTGATTGTAATAATGTTGTCCGTAGATCTGTCGGACGGCGTGACGCTCGTGATGTCAATAAGATCATCTCCGGTAGCGCTTGCGTCGTCTGCTAGATCTTGTAGGAAGCGGTGTAACTCCAAGACAGTGTAGTAACCAGCGCCGGAAGCACCATGTACTGCACCCTTGTAGTAGATATTACCGCTGCCGTCAATAGCAATATCTGTAGCAATAGCCATTTGTTATCCTCAAACTATAATTGTTTTTTCAACAACTAGACCGCTAAGAACTCCACCGGAGAATGTCCTATAGAACGAATCTATAGCTGAACCTGATGGAACTAATCTGTAGAGTGTTGTGTTAGTGTAGGTATATTGGTACACGTCTCCGTCAGCTATCGTTGATAACAGCGTTGGAGTTGTCGTATAGCCGTTTACATAGTCAATCCATGTTTTGTCATGTAGCCGGACTGTGTTGGAAGAGACTATGTTCTGCGTAGCCTCCTGCATCAACCCGGATACGTCAACGTCGTACTGGGAACCGTCCGAAAGGTTAAAGACGATGCTGCCGTCCACTGCTTCTTCAATGGACTCTATGCCAACTCCGTCTTTACCGTCCTGACCGTCCTTGCCAGTCTTTCCGTCAATTCCTTTGTCACCCTTGTCGCCTTTGTCACCTTTAGGGCCTTGTTTACCGGAGTCACCTTGAGGACCCCGATCGCCCTTGTCACCTTTAGGCCCAGCAGCTTTTGTGACAGCATTAATCTTCTGCTCAAGTTTGTCATAGACCGCTGCAATCTTGAGGTCTACGTTCACTTCATAATCCTACTTAGAAGCTGTTGTTCTGCTTGCTTCTCATTGTTTCTGCGCTCCAAGTTCAGGACTGAGGACTTCTCCTTGATCTTAATGTCCTTCTCCTTCAGCGCAAGCTCAGCGACCTTCAGGCGACGCTCAAACTCCTTCTCGTCCTGATCTCCGGCTTGTAGGTTAGTCGTAATGGCCTTGAGTTTGCTGATCTGGAGTTCCTGTGGTATTGCCTGAGCTTCAATACTGATCTTCTGTGCTCGTGCTTGGGACTCCTGAGCCTGACCCATGAGTGCTGCTGTCTGGGACTGTTGAAACTCAAGCTGTGCCTGTTGTGCTTGCTGTGCAGCCTGTTGCTGTTCCGGAGTGGGCTGTGATGCCTGCTCAAGACGTGCAATCAGTTCTTCACGGTTGGTGATGTTCATGTTGTCGATGATGGCTGAGATCAGAGAACCATAGAGTGGTGAGTCAGCCTTCATGGTCTGCAACAGTTGTACTAGCTGAGTGACCTCGTATTCACGAGCCATGATCCCCAGTGTTGACGTAGCGTGGAACTTGTAGTCCGATACGGGGTAATGCTCAGGGTCAAACTGCATGTACCGATGTGCAGCCTTGGTAACGAAAGGAATCAGGAATGATTCTTGGAAATTAATTAGGGTACGCTTATGACGCTTGATGATGGCTCCCAGAGACATGCTGATGCCCGCTGCGGTTGCTTCACCATTGATGGACCCCGCTATGCCTGCTGAGTCAATCGCCCCTGTAGCGGTCTGTACCATCTTCTGAAGGGCAT
>Ga0208644_1004073_pt1 | contig 11098 bp, 23 predicted proteins | sample VirMetDEL_Nov_18_FD_184517 | JGI IMG/M metagenome (GOLD analysis project Ga0208644, IMG submission 184517) | Aqueous microbial communities from the Delaware River and Bay under freshwater to marine salinity gradient to study organic matter... | ecosystem: Environmental > Aquatic > Marine >... | reverse complement strand
AAACAGTATTGGCATGTCCATTACCTAGTAACTCAACATTTGTAAGTGGGAGTTTAGTTGTATGTTAAATTGGCAAGGAACTTTAAATATAAAAGCTTTTGATAAAGATGGTAATTTAGTTGATGAACAAAATTTAAAAAATTTAATTACATCAGAAGGCAAAAATTTACTTGCAGAAGCATTAAGAAATAATGCTATTGATTGTGAAATTAAATATATTGGTATAGGTTCTGATAATACTGCACCAACAACTGCTGACACTACTTTAGGTAACGAAACTTTTAGAAAAGCAGTAACCAGTCAAATTGCTGGTGGTACTGGAATTACAATTACTAATCTTTATGTAGCACCAGAAGAAGCAGTTGGAACAATAGAAGAAATTGGTTTTTTTAGTGGTTCAAGTGCATCTGCAACTACAGATTCTGGAGTATTATTTGCAAGAGTTTTGTATAGTCGTACAAAAACTGCGGTAGAATCTATACAGATAGAGAGGACTGATACTATTGGCTAACGTAGGAGAATACTACACACAACAAACATGGGTAGCAGGTGTAACACCATTAAGTGAAGCTGCTTTAAACAATATTGATTCTGGAATTGAAGGCGTACAATATAAAGGTGTTTTCAAAAATGGTACTAATATAGCAGAAGATAAAACGCTAGCTAGTGGAGAAAACTACATGCTAGTTGCACCAATAACAATAGATAGCGGAAGTACATTAACAGTTAATGGAAGATTAAGGATATTATGAGTGAATTAAGCGTAGATACACTATCTGGTTCGAGTGGTTTAACAGTAACCATAAAGACTGGACATACACTTACGTTAGTAGAAGATTTAGATGCTGGTACTGCTAAGTTAACTAACTTAGGAGAACCTACTGCATCAAGTGATGCTGCAACAAAAAATTATGTTGACACACAATTATTATCATTAGATACATTAGGAGAATTAACAGATGTAACTATTGCATCAGTAGCAGACAACGAAGTTTTAGCTTACGATTCAACAAGTTCAGAGTGGATAAATCAAACTGCAAGCGAAGCTGGATTAGCAACATCTGGAGATTTATCTTCTCATACTTCTGATACTTCTAACCCACATAGTGTTACCGCAGCACAAGTTGGCGCAACAACAACATCAAATAAAATAACAGACTTTACCGCACCAACAAGTGATTTAAATATGAATAGTAATAAAATTACTAGCGTATCAGACCCAACACTTGCACAAGATGCTGCAACTAAAGCTTACGTTGATTCACAAGTTCAAAGTGTAGATAATTTATCAGAATTATCTGGTACATCTGATGATGTAACTGAAGGCACAACAAATTTATATTTTACAAACGAAAGAGTTGATGATAGATTTAATGATTTATTTCAAGCTGGAGATGCTTTAACTGGTACTTATGATGATGCTTCAAATACATACACATTAGATGTTGCTGGTATAGTTGATGCACAAATAGATGCAGCTGCTGCAATATCACAATCTAAATTAAATTTAGCAATTACAGATTCAGAAGTAGATGCAAGCGCAGCTATAGCACAGTCAAAATTAAATTTATCAATAACAACATCAGAATTTAATGCTTCAACATTAATCGTGGAAGCAGAAGGTATAGGTTCTAACGATAACGACACTTCAATACCAACAAGTGCAGCAGTTAAAGATTATGTAGATAATGCTACTGCTGGCGGTGTTGATATTGGATTAGTCATAGCATTAGGATAAAGGAAGTAGGAATATGGCAAATACATTTGTAAGCGCAAAGCAACAGATAACAAGTTCTGAAACTTTAATATATACTGCACCAGCTAGCGCTGGAAATATTGCAATACTACTTAGTGTACGTATTACAAATATTGATGGTACAGACAATGACACAATTACCGCAGTTATATACGAAAGTGATGGAACTACAAGAAAAGCTGCTATTGCACACACAATGTCAGTCGTAGCAGATTCATCAGTAGAGTTAGCTGGTACAAGTAAAATTGTATTAGAAGCTGGAGAACAATTAAAGTTAACTGGTGGCGCAGCTTCTGGCGATTTAGAAGCATACTTGTCTGCACTAGAGATTACATAAAGGAGAATAAATGCCATTTGGATATGTAGGTGGTAAAGCATCGACACAAAGTAAATCTGGCGGTAATAGCGGAGTATTTGAAGTCAATGATATATCTTATCTACTAGATACAGAACAATTTACTTTACAAGCAGTACCAGATGTACAATGGTTTGCTATCGCTGGTGGCGGTGGTGGCGGTGGCGCACAACATGGCGATTCACACACTCGTGGCGGTGGCGGCGGTGGCGCAGGTGGTATGCACGATTCAGAAACATATATTTCTTATAATGGTGGCGCTTCAGTTGGTGGCTTAGATTTACAAAGAGCTTTATTTGAAGTAGGAACAACATACGCTATATCTATTGGCGCAGGTGGTAACGCTGGTACTGGTGGCGGTGGTGGCGGAAAAGGTGGTAGTACTACTATTACAGATGAAGTCAATGGCACAGTTACATTAAATGGTGGCGGTTTAGGAAATGGTTACTGGAGTAATGGCGGTTCTGGTGGAAGTGGCGGTGGCGCTGGTTCTCGTGGTTCATCAGGTGGTCTTGCAACTCCAGCAGGTCAAGGAAACAATGGCGCAGGTTCTCCAGATGGTTACCAAATTGGTGGTGGCGGTGGCGGTAGAGCTGGCGCTGCTTCTGGTTCAACACGTGGTAGTGGAATAAACCCAGTATCTTCAGTTTTTGCAAATAGTGTAGGATATGGCGGATATGGCGGTAGCGGTTCTGGTGGCGGTGGCGCTGCTGGCGCAGCTAATAGTGGTAATGGCGGTAATGGCGGTAATGGTCAATCAAATGGTGGCGCTGGCGGTTCTGGTAGAGTTGCTTTATATTATCCAAGTGGATTTACTATGGCAACAGATGGTACATTATCATCATCAACTACAGATAATGGCGACGGAACAAAAACTACTTACATAAATAGTGGTAGTGGAAATATTAGTTTTAGTTAGGATTTATAATGGCACATTACGCATGGTTAAACGCTGAAAACGAAGTTGTAAATGTTATAAAAGGATTAGATGAAGATTCTTTATTAGATGGAGAAGTTGTAAATTGGGAAGAAGTATATTTAGAAAAAGCACTTTTATTTAATGCAGATGTTACTTCAGTCAAAAGAACTTCATACAATACTTATAGAAATGTACATATAAACGAAGAAACTGGACAAGCTAGTGATACACAAGAAAAAGCTTTTAGGGGTAATTACGCTAGTGTTGGTATGACTTACGATGCAGAAAATGATATTTTTTTACCGCATAAACCATTTGATAGTTGGGTTCTAAATTTAGATACTGCTAGTTATGACCCACCAGTTCCAATGCCAGAAGATTACGAAATTACATCTTATTATTGGGATGAAACTAATCAACAATGGGTAGCTGGAGATTATCCTTATAAACCAAATAACGATTACACATAAAAACTAATACGCTATACTTTCTTATATGGAAGAAGCGGACATCTTACAAAATAATTCTAAAGGTAAAATAATTTACAATTATTATGCTAAATGTTTAAAAGTATTAGAACCTAATTTATATGCGTTATTAATTGATATGGGTTTTGGATGTCATAAAAGAATTAATATACGATTACATGAATTAGATTATCTTCCAGAAAATACAGATAAAATTATTGCATTTTCTAATAAATTTATGAAAGACCATGAAAATAAAATAATGTATTTTAGTTTTGACCCAGATAGTGATGATTACATGACTGGTGTTATAAAATCACACAATGGAATTTTTAATTTAAACAAACTTTTATTAGACAATAATTTGATGTTTATAAAAAAGACTTTATGAAAAAAATAATATTTATAAGTAGCATAGATGGTTTTGATTTAATAGATAATTTTAAACCGAAGTTAGCTAAATATTTTATGCCAGATTACTTAAAAAATATGCCACACGATAATAAAACAGTTTATCCAATAATAAATAAACTAGTACCTAACGTTAGAACTGCAAAAATATGTCCATCATTTATTGATATTTACAATGAAGCTATAGTATTACCAGCGCCATGTGATATATGGTTAAGTGTAAACAGTAAAGAAGCATTATGGAGAACAACTAACGATAAAATAAAAATGGATTACCACGAAAATGGACAATTTGTTGATTATTTACCTAATCCTAAAGCGGTTAAAGGAGTTTTTAAATTATATTATCCTTACCAAGCAATAGTTCCAAAAGGATATAGTTTTAGACAAATACCTATGCTTTACGATTTTAATAAAGAGTGGCATGTAGCTTATGGTCAATACGCAGCAGATTCTATATCTCAAATTGTATTACAAATATTTTATACTAGCGATAAAGAAGAAGTGTTAATTAAAGCAGGAGAACCACTATGTATGTACGTTCCTTACAAAAGAGAAAATTTTAAAATAAGTTTTGATAAATTTGAAAAATATAAAGATATACTTAATGCTAACTTTATGAAAACAGTATCAAGTTTTAAATATAGTCATAGGAAGTTTAAATGAAAAAAATTGCAATTTTAGGTAAAGGTACTGCTGGTTCTTTAACTTATAATCATTTTGGTTTTTATACTGATTATGAAATTGATGTTTATTATGATAGTTCAATAAAAGAACAAACAGTTGGAGAAGGTACTACTTTAAATGTGCCAGAACAATTAAATTTAACTTTAGGCATGGAGTTTAAAGACTTACCGCTTATTAATGGAAATTTTAAAACTTCAATATACTACGAAGGATTTGGTAAGAAAAACTATCATCATACTTTTTTTATGCCGAATATATCAATACACATGAACGCAGTTATGTTACAAGAATACATAATGGAAAAAAACAAAAATAGAATTAATTTTATTGATAAGAATATTGCATCTCATAATGATGTAGATGCAGACTACATTATTGACTGCACAGGAACTCCAAAAAATTTAGATAATTATTGGCAAGCAGATTATATACCAGTTAACGCAGCACTTGTAAAACAATGTTCATGGGATAAACCAGAATATACTTACACACTAACTAAAGCGATGAAAAATGGATGGATGTTTGGAATACCACTAGCAAATAGAGTGTCATTTGGTTATTTATACAATTCTAGTTTTAATGACATCGAAGAAATAGAGTTAGAGTTAGATAAATATATAGAATCAGTTAATTTATCTGGAGATTTACATAGGTTAAATATAAACTTTAACAATTACTTTCATAAAAACAATTTTTCTGAAAGAGTATTTTATAATGGTAACGCAAGTTTTTTCTTAGAACCAATGGAAGCTACAAGTTTAGCAACAGTTGAAGAAGTTAATAGAAAAATATTTGATGTAATCAATGGCAAGAAAAGTATAGAAAAAGCTAACAAAGAATATATTGAGTGGTTCAAAGAAGTGCAAGATATAATAGTTATGCACTATTTAGCTGGTAGTAAATACAAAACAGAATTTTGGCATGATGCAGTTCAAAAAGCTACTAAGTGTTTAAGTATTAAAACAAACCGATGGCAAGAAATACTTTATAATCTTAATAATCCGAATTATGTCTTATCTAATTCTTATGGATGTTGGAGTATGCCGAGCATAAAATCAAATATTGACAACTTAGATATTGCAGAATTATTGTGATATTTGTTAACAAAAAAGCAATAAAAGTTAAATACATAATTGATGTCAATAGGATTTCTGATATTGAAATACCTAAAGGACTCTACAAAAATATAACTGAACATGCACAAGAAAAAAGAACTGGATGTCCAGCAGTAAAAAGTGCAGACAAAAGATTATTTTATGGTTATCCACCATTTAGTATTACATTTGAATTTGGTTTAAATAATGGCAATACTTTTGTAAATTACAATATAAATAATTCTGAAGTCTATGACAGTCCGAAACTTAGAACTTTAGTTGAAAATTTAGTACGAGTTACTAACAATAACAATAAATTTGTAGATTTTCAGATGCAGTTACCTTATAGTTTTATTACTGATGAAAAAGATTTAGAAGTTTTAACAGTACCACCAATAAACATGAAAACAGAAAATGTAACTTATCTTAATGGTTTATATAAACCTTATGGATGGATTAGAAATCAAAGTAGCACGTGGATATTAGATGACATAAATAAAACTGGTTACATAAGTTTTGATTTTGATAAACCATGTATTGGATATGTTTTTAATAAACCAGTTGATTTAAAATATACTGAAATAACTGATGATATACAAAATTATATAAATCAGAATAAATTTTTATTACAATATAAAACTAAATTAAATAATATTTATAAAGATATTTTAAGTAGGCGACCAAAGTCTTTAATATAATATGTTATAATCTCCAACATGGATTTTGTAATCGGATTATTAATAGGTTATTTTTTAAAAGAAATTAGTTTATTTATTAAGCGAATAAGTAATTGGGATTTAGATAACAGAAGTTATTTCGATAAAGAGTGGGATTTCTTTTCGACAAATAGGGATGACCTTCCATAATGTGCATGGTAAATCAAAAAGAAGATGGTTCTTTTGTGCAGATATGCAACTGCAAACATGGTAGTGATTGCTGCAAGGATAGAAAATGACAAATTCAGACAACTACACACAGAAAGAAATGACAAATAAAATTATGATTGATATAGAAAAGATTTTTAATAAACTTGATGAATTACAAAAAGATATAAATACAAGACCTACTAGAGCGGAGATATATGGATGGATAATCGCTGGAATATCCATCGCAACACTTGTAAACGTTTTAATGTAGGAGAACAAATGAAAATAGATATGAAAACTATCAAAACATTATTGATTAGTTTTGTTATTGGCGCTTTTGGATGGGTATTTAACTCAATAGAAGAGATAAAATCACATCAAAAGGCATGCGATGCTATGGTAATAGAACTTAATAGTGAACTTGATATGCTAGAAAGCAACTTTAATCAATTACTATTTAAGTTACAAGGATAATGGCAGAATACTTTTACACAAAAGATTGCGATAACTGCTTACAACCATTTTATGATGATATAGATTCTGATATATGTCATAAATGTTTGGACTTTACTTAACTTATATTAAGCTTATAACATGGCAACACCAGACCACGTAAAAGCACAAATAAAAAAGAATAAGCTTGAAGGTGTTAATAAACCTAAAAGAACACCTAATCATCCTACTAAATCACATGTTGTTATGGCTAAAGAAGGTAGTAAATATAAATTAATTAGATTTGGTCAACAAGGAGTAAAAGGCGCTGGTAAAAGTCCATCTACTAAATCAGAAAAAGCACGTAAAAGTTCTTTTAAAGCAAGACATGAAAAGAATATAGCAAAAGGTAAAATGTCAGCTGCATGGTGGGCAAACAAAGTTAAGTGGTAATATACAATATTTAGTATAAAACTGATAACTTAACACTACATCTGGTATCATTGGATTAATGTATGACATCATAAGTAGAGAGCGTGCTGGTCTTTTAGACCCAAAAAAGCGCACACCTATTAATGAATCATATATTAAAGGACTAACAGTTCACTACACAGGCGCTGCGGTAAGTCCATCTATGCACGATATAGATGATGTATTTCATTACTTGCAATCAATACAAAAAGACCACATGGATAATAGAAATTGGGATGACATAGGTTATTCTTTTGCTATATCTAATGTATCAGATGAAATTATAGAGTTGAGAGGATTTGGAGTTTATTCTGCACATAGTGGCGTAACACAAATTAACAAAACTTTTGTAAGTGTTGTCTGGCTAGGTGGTATTAGTGATGCACCAAACGATAATGCTAAAAGAGCATTAGAACGTTTAGTTGACATCATGCAAGAGAAATATAATAAAAAGATAATGGTTACTGGTCATAAAGACCATAAGGCAACTCAATGCTGCGGTGTACAAATGTACGAGTGGATTCATAGTGAAGAACCAAAATGGAAGAAACCCAAAAAGGCGGTATTGAAATGGTCGAAGGTAAAGAAGAAATACAAAATTCTTTAGAAGAATTTGTAAAATCTAAAAGTACAATAGCTATCTGGAAAACTCCAGAAGGCGCTAAACAACTTGAAGAAGTTGTATCTTATAAGAAAAATAATCCAGAAGTATCAATTAGAACATTAGGAGAGTATCTTAAACAAAAATGCGGATGGAACTATTCAAGTAGATATATATTTGAATTAATTGTAGCAAGACTGGATAATGAAAATGTCGCTTGATGAATTTGTAGTTGAAGCAGAAGAAGAGCGTAAGGTAGAAGAGTTAAAAGCTACTATTACCAGATTACACAAACAACTTGATAAAGAACGTGATAAAACCGCTAACTTAGAAGCTGCGGTAGTCAACGCAGTCAAAGATGCTATTGCAGATATTGACATACCTAAAATTGACAAACCTAACAAAGATACACGTAAAAAAGGAGAAGAAGTTGCAGTTGCAGTTCTATCTGACTGGCAATTAGGTAAGATTACTAAATCTTATAATTCAGAAATTGCTGGTGGTCGTGTAGCAGAGTTTGCAGAAAAAGTTGTTGAATTAACAAATATCCAGAGAGCTTCGCATCCAGTAAGAAAAGTTCACGTATGGGCTTTAGGAGATTTAATAGAAGGTACTGATATATTTGCTGGTCAACAATGGTTAATAGATTCTGGACTTTATAGACAGATATTTAAAAATGGCGCAACTATGCTGGCAAACTTTTTAAGGGTTATGTTAGCTAATTTTGATGAAGTTCATTTTGTTGGAGTAATTGGTAATCATGGTAGATTAGGTAGATTCGGTCAGCATCATCACGAAGATAATGGCGACAGATTTCTTTATGAAACAGTAAGACTTATTTTACAAGATGAAAAAAGAATTACATGGGATATACCAGAAGGTAGCGATGGAGATAGAGCATGGTTCGCAGTCGATAGAATCGGTAACTATAGTTCTTTACTTATTCATGGCGACCAAATCAGAGGTTCATTAGGAATACCATTTTATGGAGTGCGTAAAAAGGTATTAGGATGGAAAGCAGCGGCTATGGATGGGCAGATGCCAGACTTTAAAGATGTAGCTTTTGGTCATTGGCATCAGCTTTATCAACAAGAGTTTAATGGAATAACAGTACGTTGTAGCGGTAGTACTGAAAGTTCAAACCATTATGCACTTGAAAATCTAGCGGCACAAGGTAAACCGACCCAGAGATTAATGTTTGTACATCCAGAAAAAGGATGGACAACAGTTGAATATCCAGCGGTCAGATTAGGACTAAAGGAGAAAAAATAATGGTCTATTGGAAAAATGCAGCTATTAGAGCAGTTAGAACTTTTGTACAAGGGTTCTTAGGTGGACTTGCTGGTAACTTAATGTTAAATAACGAATCAGAAATTCTTTATGCAGCAGTTATCGGTGGTTTATCCGCTGCAATATCGTTTTTACAGAACGCTATTGAAGATGCACCTAATAGTTGGGGTAACAACATACCAAAGGGTTAAATGAGTTTGTATGCACGTAGGCGTGGCGTAAAAGGTCGAAAACCTAAAAAGAATTACGATGAGCGGATATGCGCTTACGAAGCATGCACGACAAAACTATCAATTTACAATAAAAAAAAATTTTGCTATACTCATACTAAACCAGTAAAACGCTGGTCTAAGTAATAAGATAAAGAAAGGTAAAGCTTTCAATCTTAGGACTTGTGTTTAGCACACATTATTAGAAATAAAGGATGAGTGGTAGACATTTATACGTGAAATCGTATTGTAGGGGTACAGTACAAAAAAGAAAGACCACCGCAAGGTGGTCTTATCTTTTGGCTTGCACTTGCGTGTTTGCCATTTACTTAGATGTAAAGGATGATTCTTATATCAGAAGATTGTAAGAATTATCTAAGTAAATTAACTATTAGTATAACTATCTTCTTTACGCATAAGTATTTTATTTAACTCAATTACATCAGCTGGCGCTAACTTGTTAAGAGAAGCTTTAGCAGTTTTTAAATCCTTAACTGGATTCAAATATGCTTCTGATAAAGCATCATTTAATAGTCGTAACAAATCAGTTCCACTAACGTGCTTCTGAATATTCTGCAAAGTTTTGACTGCATTATTATCTGCACCATCTTTGTTGGTACTTAACTTATCATTAGTACGCATAAACGAAACGGAGTTCAGTTCAGTTAAGTCAGCTTCTTCAGAAGCATTGTTAGTTTTTTGTGCTGCATTTGCGTTATTAGCTGCTTTAGCTAAATCTTCTTCTGGTACATCTTCCATTTCTTCATAGGTTACTTCAGAACCTAAAAGAACTCTTAGACAACGACCACGTGATTTCTGTTCGCATTTCTCAAACCAACTATTATGGTCATCTTTAGTTTGTCTAGCATGTCCAGTACATTTTATAATTTCAGTTTCTGCGTTCTCATAAAACACAGTTTTAAAAACTACATGATTATCTGATATATCTACAATTTCAGAAACTAATCTTCCATCTGGATATTTCTCGTTCATTTGTTTTATAAGGTCATCAACCTTAACGTAGTTATCTAAGAAACTACTCTTCTTCTGATATTGATTCATTATTACCATCCTTATTATTTATTAACTCATCCATCATTAATACAAGAGTGCTAGCGATTGTTAACAATAGAACAACGCTGCTATCAACTTGCTTTTTAGGATTCTTCATAATGCTACTTGCGATAGCATTAAGATTCTTTTTTATATCTTCTAATGTCATGTATTAAATTATATACAATGTAGCATTATATGCAACACTTGTTATAATTATTTTTAATCAAAGAAAGGCGGTGGTAAATTATGGATTTCTTAACATGTAAAGATGTCGCAGAAATATTCGATGTCAAATTAAGAACAGTTTATGTCTGGATTCAAAGAACAAAAAATGGTAATGGATTTCTTCCAGAACCAGATTTTACATTAGGCAATAAACCATTATGGAAAAAAGAAACTATAATCAACACAAAAAAATATCAAAGTATAAATAAGTAAAGGATGGCAAACTATGATGTTATTACATGGTCAAGTAGTACCAGTA
>Ga0208644_1004072_pt1 | contig 11101 bp, 18 predicted proteins | sample VirMetDEL_Nov_18_FD_184517 | JGI IMG/M metagenome (GOLD analysis project Ga0208644, IMG submission 184517) | Aqueous microbial communities from the Delaware River and Bay under freshwater to marine salinity gradient to study organic matter... | ecosystem: Environmental > Aquatic > Marine >... | reverse complement strand
ATCTGTTTATATGTTCGGCCTCGGCGCCTAAGGCGTTTGGCGTGTTGCTGAGGTGATGCGGTGACGTAGAGCAGGATGATTACGGGAAGGATCAGCAAGGCAGCGATCCAAGCGAAAGCGCAAGTCATGATTCAAATTTTGATTGGTTTTTGTCGACCGGCGAGCGACGCTCAGCCCTGAAGACTCAACCAGTCTGGCATACCATCCTAAAAATTGCCGCGTCCGCCGCACAGGTAGTGGCAAACCTTCATGAGTTGTCCTCTTGTTGGTATTGCTTCACGTAGGCACCGTTATGCCAGGCGATACGAGCTATTCGGCGGATGTGGATTTCGTGGTCTTCGTCTGGCAGCCGTGGCATCCCGCTGCCTTCGTTAAACCACCAATGCTCAAAAGCTTCGTCTAGTTGCTCTTCTGATGTGGATGTGTTGCTCATGAGTTGGGTGTGGTGGCCGCGAATGCATTGAGGATGCGGTCATAGTCCGCATCTCTTTCTTGTTCTGTTGGATAGCTCCAGCAGCGGGTCTCGTCGTTCGTGTCGACACAGCCCTCGAAACAGATCAAGTACGCCAACGTGCGGAAACTCCCCTTGGACAGGATGTAAGACTCCTTGCTCAGGCAATTGCAATACGAGAGATTGACGGGCAAGTTGAGATGACCGTAAAGCCCATTTTCTGCGGAAGGAGTCACAAAAACAGGGCTTGTCATGAGTTGAATGTGGTGGGGCCAACTGCATGGTATACCATGGCCTCAGCAACTGCTATCTTCCCCCTCGCCTGATGACTGACACCAAACAACCGAAAACGGCCCTTGCCCCTGATCGCTTGGGGGTGAGCACGGGAGCTAAGTTGATGGTTTTGCAATTTCTCGGCCTGCCTGCCCTGTTGAAGCGGCTGGGACAGGGCGAAACGATCCGCGCGACCGATCCAGCCGTGTTGAGGCTTCATGCCACTGCTACGGCCCACAAACGGCTGCTGTTTGCAGCAACAGGCATTAGCCCCGGCAAGAAAGCCACCGGCACCTTGCGGGCCTTGCTGAACGTTTGCGGCTGGATCCTGAAGAGCAATGGGCGGGTGAAAACTCGCGGGGCTGATCGGGGAGTCTATCTCTACGAAGCAGCGCCGATGCCGGTGCCTGATGGCGTGGACAAAACCCGACTAGAGGCTGCCTTTCTGGCTGAATTTAAGGCTGAACTAAAGGCCACTGGTGTGGACAAAACTCAGTTAGAGGCTGCCTTTCTGGCTGAACTAAAGGCCGCCATTGCTGGCGCTAAAAATTCCCCTATAGAAAAACCCATAGGGGCAAAAAAAGAGCCACCACCGAAGCCGCACCGAAGCCGGGGGTTTGCATCCAAGCCAACGCGCAGGACTGCCTAATCGATTCAGAGGCTTACAAGCATCTGTCTCGTTTCGCTAAACCCTCCGGGCAAACCAAGTCCTCAGTCCTCGAAGAGGCAATCATCCACCACTGCGCACCATGGATTTGATTAAGCACACACACTCCGTGACTGACACACCGCTGCTTGAATGGCGCGAGCGCCTACCGCCACATGCCGACAAGCTCCAGGCTGGCTGGCTTGAGTGCAAAGCCCGTAACCCTCAGCTACTCAACCAGTGCTATCAGCTGTGCCTCACTGCCCAGCGTCGCGGAATCACGCGGTGGTCAGCTGATGCGATGTTTCATGTCCTTCGCTGGGAAACAGCAGCATCTATGAACGACAACGGGTTAAAGGTCAACAACAATTACAGCAGCTTGGCGGCTCGTGACCTGATGGCAGAACACCCGGAGCTAGAGGGGTTCTTTGAGCTGCGGGCCAGGAAGCCCCGAGGAACTCATGGCCAAATCCATTGACCTGGCATTGACATTCCCTGGATGGTCTGCCATCCTGTCTTTAGCGGGAGACCGCCCCCATTCTGGTTTTTTTATGACTCATCCTCACTTCCTTCTTGGCCTGTGCTTAGGTGCTGCCCTCTCAGTCTCTGCATTCCTTTATGGGACTTCTCAGGTTGATCCGGCTTTTACCGATCAAGCTTCAATTACTCAAACCCACGCAACCGGGGAATTTACAGCCCATTGATCAGCATCAAGGGGCTTCGGCCCCTCTCCCCTCTCTCAGCCCAGCAAATCCCGATCGATTAAACGATGACATCCCCAACCATCTCGAAAGCTACAAAGAGTATCTCGCCCGCTGCTACGCGGCTCATCTTGATTGCTGATCTCAAGCGTGAAATCAAAGAGCTAGAAGCCGACGTAAAGAGGGAAGTTGAGCTTTTAGAAAAAGAAATTTTGTTAGGTCTGCTTGATGAATATGCAGACGGTGATTCCTATGTTTATGACGGAATCAAATGCACCACTGTTGACACTAAACGATGGAAATATGGGAATGAGACCAAAAGTGCAATCAAAGAAATTCAAGAACGCGCTCAACTTGATGGCAGCGCCACTCAAGAAAAAACAACTTCACTTCGCTTTACCTTCTGACTTTAATGGGACGTATTTCTTTTGTTGTCTACTCTCGCGCTGCTCCTCAGGGCTCAAAGCGCCACGTTGGTAACGGTGTCATGGTCGAATCATCTAAACGGGTAAAACCCTTTAGGGCCGACGTTCGCAAAGCCGCTGAGTCTGCTGCATTGCCGCCTGGCTGGCCTATGGCTGCTCCTATGCGTGTCGGCTTTCGCTTTCACTTTGCACGGCCTAAAAGTCATTTCAAACGCGATGGGGTTGCTTTATCAAAAAGCGCTCCAGAAGAAGCCACCAGTCATGGCTTAGGCGATCTCGAAAAGCTTGCAAGATCGGTCAACGATGCTCTCTCAGGCGTGCTGTTCGATGATGATCGTCAGGTGGCTGAGATGCACTTAGCCAAGGCTTACGACTCAGAGGATCTTGTGATTATTTCTGTCGAGCCCCTTGTCTAGTGTCCCCTTCTGGTCTACCGTCTAACCAAACCCACTCATCTTTGCCCTATGACTGAAAACAACTCAAGGCTCCCTGACCTTTCTGGCATCATTCAAAAAAGTGATGTCTTTAAAAAAGGCTCCGGTTCATACTCTGCTGATTATGTCTCTTGGGCCAGGATCGCGCATTATCTCCACGTCAACGCCAACGGCTGGGAATTTAATCTCCGCATGACCCCAGACAACACCGGCACGGTCTGGACAGCTCCAGACAACACCGGCTACGTCATCGGGTATTTTTCTGGCCCTAATGGAGAGTCAACTGCTGACTTTCCGTTCCCTTGCATGGATAACCGTAACAATCCAATCCCGGTCGAAAAAGTTTCCTGTCGTGTCTTGACTGACACCCACCGCCGTGCGCTATGCGCCTGCTCAGCATTCACGTTTGGTCTCGGCTTTGAGCTTTGGGCCAAGGCTGAGGTTGCAGACGCACAAGAGACAGAACAGCCTGCACCAGCCGCCAAGCCAGCAGCAAAAAGGAAATCAACCCCAGCGCCACAACCTGCAGCCGCAGCCCCTGCCGCAGACCAGCCCCTTAGCCACGACGATCGGGCGCTCTTGCTCGCCTGTATGCAGGAGCTTGACAAGCCAGCGCTAAACATCGTCCTGGCTGCATTCCGCAACAAATTTGGCCTCGCTCCTGACGCCAAAGTCGCAAACGCTATCACCACTGAACAACATGCTGTCTTCCTCCGCGAACAACTCGCTCAGCACTAATCAGCACCTAGCTCAAGCCCTGCACCACCTGCGTCAAATCAATTCTCATGACAACGACTCAAACGCTCTCCTCGCACGGGCAGCAATCCAAATCCTTACCGAAGTTCCAGTTTTTCGGAGTGTGGAATCCTGAAGAAGGCTGGCTCATTGACAGCTCAATCCCGGTTGCAGATGGCAGCATCTTATGGACTAAAAACATCTCGCAGGCTCAGGTTTTCAGAACCGAAGCCAAAGCCCTTTTGGCCACAAAACACCTTCGAGATTTTTCACAGATCATTACTGCCGTAAGACCGCTTGATCATGCCGTCAGATAAGCTAAAGCAGCGGGAACTAGACAGTTTACGCAAAAACCGCCTTTTCCATGTTCGCTTAACAAAAGAGCTTGCTATAAAACTTCAGCATTACATGCAAGACCACAGCATGAATGCAAACCAAGCTCTCACCGGAATCATCTCTAAATTCTTTCGTAATTATTGACCATGCTTGTTCTCACTATCTCTGGCAACCTTGGCCGCGATCCTGAACTTAAAACAACTGATCAGTCTCAAGTTGCTTCATTCTCTGTTGGTGTCCGCACCGGCAAAGACGAAACCACATGGGTTAATTGTTCTGTCTGGGGCAAACGCGCAGACACTGTAATGACTTACTTTAAAAGAGGCAGCAAAGTGACCCTTACGGGGTCCGGCAAACTTCGTACTTACGAAAAGAAGGATGGATCAACTGGCAGCAGCCTAGATATGAACGTCACTGATTTCACTCTCCCCGCCCGAGATGAAGGATCAATCTCTTCCGCTCCAGACTTTGCGGATGACTATGACGTTCCATTCTGATTGACTAATAGGGCCTCGGCCCTTTTTTTTTGCCATGACTGACGAATCCCGCTACCTCAATGAACTGTCTAGGTTCCCGCTGCTAACCGCAAGCCAAGAAATCCAGCTAGGCAGGCAGGTGAAAAAATATGTCGAACTTAAGGGCTTGCCTAAAGATCAACTGGATGACATCCAGAAACGACAGATTAAGACTGGCCTTAGGGCTAAGGAAAAACTAATCAAAAGCAATATGAAGCTAGTGGCAAGTGTTGCAAGGAAAATGTTAGCCAAGGCAAACCCCAGGACCCTGACTTTTTCTGATTTGCTGCAAGAAGGAGCGATTGGGTTGAGTAGAGCCGCAGAACTGTTTGATCCTGAAAGAGGCTATAAATTCAGCACATACTCATATTGGTGGATTCGGCAATCTATCAGCCGTGCAATATATGGAACTGACAGGATGATTCGCGTGCCTGACTCAATGCTGAATCGATTCATAAAAGCACAAAGGATCTTGAAAGATTTTTACTTTGAGCATGGGCATTCACCTTCTACTGAGCAAATCACCGAGCTGACAGGATTACAGCCGGGTGATTTTCAGTTAATGGCGCAGTCATATCATCATAAATCGTCTGATGATCCGATTTTTGGGAACGATCAAGGGGTATCAATTATTGAAGCATTTTCTAGCGATAATCCTAGAGCTGGAGATTGCTTCGAGACAGACCTAGAAGTAAACGAGCAAATCGAAAAAATACGCGTTGCAATGCTAAGGCTTGACGATGAAAGTCAGCAAATAATACGCGATTACTTCGGCCTGGATAATGGCGAAGAAAGGAATCTTTCCCGGCTTGCGAAAGAGAAAGGAACTTGCCGGGAGAGCGTTAGATTGAAAAAAGACAAGGCGTTGATAAAACTTAAAAGCTATATTAATTTCAACTGTTGAAATCTTCTAGTTTTATTTCTAGATTTAAAATGTGTTCAACAGCTTGAAGCATCACTTGCTCTTTTGCCGCCAATGTTCTGATCAGTTGGCTGCAAAGCATCCTGACTTCTGCCTCAGTGCCTTAAGTCAAAACAGATCGTGCATGACGTTCAACGTCTATCTGTTTCTCTAGGCTTATTGATGGCACTAGCCAATGCGCAAACGCCATATTTCTGAATGTATTTCACCCATGGTAAGAAGCACACCGCCAACAATGCAACAGGTTGAGACCCCCATTGGCACGATTTGGCGCGTAACGTTTGCGGGGATCACCCGTGAGCACCGGCAAAGATGGCAAGCTGAAATCTACTATCAGCAGGCAATGGATGCTTACAACGGGATGTTCACGTGATCCAGCGTTCGATCCTGGCCTCACGATCCGCCGACCAAAACGGCTGACGCCTGCACCACTCACGCCACGGCTGAGCCCCCTTCTTACCGTTGCATCGCGAACAGCAGGCTACAAGGTTCCCGGGAATTGTCTGGCCTCCTGCTGCCTTGGGTTTCACATGATCTAACGTCGTGTTCCCCGTGGTGAGCTCACCGCCGCAATATGCACACCTGTGATCAAACGCTCCGAGGATGCTGCGCCTAAACCGGGCCTGAGCTGATTTTTTGGGGACCAGCTCGGAGCCATCGATAAACACTCAGTAATCCCAGCGTACTCTTGGACCGCCTTCTCTTCGCCCCAAATGTATGAAACCCCTTGATGCTGCACGGCCAACGCTATGGGGCCAATGCTCCTCGCAGTACGCTTGAACCGCCCAGATGTCAGCATCCTGCACGCAGAAATCAACGGCTCCAACGCCTTTTTGATCGTATAGATGCTCGCTGCGGAATGCACCGCCAACCTCGCGATTAATCGCCGGGGGCCTGTGGCCAGACGTGATGATGATCGGCTTGTTCCCAAACTTGACGCGGACACGCTCTAGGAACGCCGCCAGCTCTGCGGCCATATCAACCTGATATTGGTGCTCAAAACGCCTGGCCTCTTGACCCAGCGCAAATTCACCCAGCGTGATGTGTGGGGTCAGCCGGGTGCTGAACGGTGACTCAGGCCGGATCTTTGCAGGTTCTGGCGCTGCAGCTTGCTCACCGGCCCATAGCTGGCCCTCGGCTTGCCTTCTGCGCCTAAGGCCAGCTTCAAAGCTACTGCCAGGATTGCAGTAGAGCAGCAACGCCTCCGGCACGCTTTTATAAGTCCGCTCGCGCAAGCACCGGCTAATCGTTTCAAATCCTTGCTGGCCGTAGAAATAGCTTCCCACGTTGTATGCAAACGAGATCAGTGCCGATTGCTGATGCTCCGTCATTGCTGGCCAGTAGGGAACCGAGCCGGCCAACTTCACGGCAATATCATCAATCGTTTTTTGCAAAAGCACATCCCCATCCTCCTGACTGATCCGATCACCAGGAACGACAGGTGAGCCATCAGCCTTTGTCGTATTGCCCCAACCCAGCGACCACACCCCAGCCGGGCAGAGGTACGCATCATGGTGGAACCCTTCAAATCGTTTTATGAGTTCAATCCCAGCCCGATAGCCGCGCTGTTTACCTGATTGGCTCCATGTCGCAAACCATCCACGGTCACGACGCATCGCGATTTCATAGCCATTTTTGCTCAGATCCGCCTCTAGCTCTTGAATTGCTGCAGCCTGATGCGGTAGCCCTTTGTAATACCTGAAAAGCTGCTCAAGGCTGATCGCTTTGCTGTTGGTCATTCCAGGGTGATTCGATGTGTAGATCGTCGTTTTGGATTGGTGGCGGTATTGCCGGCGGCTGAGATTTGTGCCACAGCTCAACCTCAGCGTCAATCCGTGGCTTTAGAGTTGCCTCGAATTTTCGGCGCTGAATCTCGCGTCTTACGCCTTCAAGCGGTGATCGCGTCGAGAACCTAAGCAGCCACCGCCCATCGGCGGGGATCAGCTCTTTTTTGCCTTTAGCGCATCCAAGACCTGAAAAATAAGCTGCAAAACAGAATTTGATTTCAGCGCTGGTGATAACGCGATGACTTCAGATGCAGCCGCAACAACGATCCATGTGATCGGTGACGTCAGAATTTCTTCCATGATGTTCCGTGATTAAGCTGTGCCCTAATCCTAATGCTCACGCGATTCGAGGGCTGTAATCCTGTTTCCCTGTTCGTTCAAGAGCTTGTAGATGCCAGCACGATCAGCCTTCATATCTTGATGCAGTGAATCCAACCGCTCACCAATCGATTCCACTGCAACCGTTAGCCTGATCGCCTCATCTCGATTGTTGCGGTTGCGGCTGCTCAACCCTGATACGGTAACGCCTGCGATTCCGATTATTGCGCCGACGGCTGCGGCAACGATTTCAATCAAGGCCCTGCAACCGCTTCAAGGCCATTTTAGTGGGTCCGGCCTGCCGTCCACAATGGCGCACGCCCTGCGGTAAAAAAACGAATCGGTCTTCTTGGCCTTTTCAAGCGCAGCTTTAATCGTGACCCAATTTGAGTAGGTGCGACGGTCCATCTGTTATGTGGCGATTATTCCCAACACTCGCAATGCTGCCAGCGCTGATTCAAGCTTTGCCTCGATCTCTCCGCAATACTCCAACAGCTCCGCATTTGTTGGCGCTGCAGCGTCTGCGATTGTCACTGATCCGTCTGGTGTCGGTAGCGTGCCGCTAGTCGCCGCAACTGTTAGGTCTGGAATCGCCCCAGGTTGGCCAGCAGGTGCCGTGCCAAACAGGCCCAGGGATGCACCGGTGATTTGCAGCTGAGTTGAGAGCGTGCCCGCTGTTTGCGTTTTCAGTTGCAGAGAACCAACCTCTGCACCATCAGTCGGGTCTGAAACGCTCCCCTCAATCGCTGCATAGTCAACGTCAGCAGGGCTCGCGTTATCGTTTTTTGCCCTGTAGAACAACGTGCTGATTTTGTCATTTGCAACGCTTGCGGCTCCATTCCTGGTGTGGTAAAGCGTCACATCAGCGCCGGATGCTGCATCAACTGCATTGCACTCAACCTGCAACGCCGTTGAAGTGATTCCCGTCGTTAGGTGAAGCGGATACTCAGGATCTAATTCATGGATGCCAACATTGAAGCCATCGATCCGCACGCGGCTCGCGACAGTACCCGCTGATGATGTCATCAGGTCTAAAACGCCGTCTTCTGCTGTATCGGTTGTTGCCTTGATCTCTGCTCTTACGCTTGCATATTCAGCTGTATTGCCACCTGAATCCTTGCCTCTAAATTCAATGTTGCCGATGTTGTCGTCTGCCGCTGGTGATGCTGAATTGCGATAAAGCACAACGTCAGGGGCTGTATCGCCGCCCGTATCGTTGTTCTCAATGATCACCTGATCAGTTGTGTCGCTGCCAAAAACATGAAGCTGAGCCGCTGGTGTTCCTGCACCTAGTTGAAATCCAGCGCTTGTAATCGCAGCAACAAAACTCGAATTTATCGACAGGCCAATTTCGTTTTGAGCGACTCTATACAGCCCAGTGACACCATTATCACTTAGCCAACCCAAGGCAGGTGCACTTGCACTGCCGTTAGGAAGACTGCGAAACGCTTGGCCGAAAGTAAGCGTTTTGTTTTTGTTGACATTTGCCGCCTCTGATATATCAACAACCGGGATCAGATCTCCCGTTGCAGGGGTTGTCAGTGACGTTAATTCTGTGATTTTACGGTCAGCCATTGATCAAGCCTCCAAAGCGTCAACGCGAGACTTTAGTGTCTCGATCTGACTGATTGCATCTTGCAATGCTGCGGTGAGCAATGGAACCAACTTTGACTGATCAATGCCTTGATAGACAGGCTCACCTTTTTCGTTGATCTCGTCCTTAGTGCCGGTTACAGACTCAGGAACAACCTCTTGAGCTTCATGGGCAATAAAGCCATCGACAACAATTGACGGCTCTTGAATGAAATTAAATCGTTTAGGCTTTAATTGTTTAACTCTATCGATGGCATCATCAATCCCAACGATATTTTCTTTTAGCCGATAGTCAGAGCTTGTGTTGTAAGCGACGGAAATCGTCGTTACTGCAATATCTCCTTTAAATACCCCTTGATAGCGGACAGAAAAAACGGTGCCTGTGGTGTTTTTGTTTGCCTTAATTGGGGTGGTTGTATCGTTGCTCACGTAAAGACTTGCGCCATCTGTAGTTTTTTCAAATGATGCGCCCGTCGATGTGTTGCTGAAGCCCGGAGTGATTACAGTTGTTCCGCATAGCAAAACATCACCTTCGTTGCCTAGCCTCAACGTTTCGTTAATTGAAGACCCGCTGTTAGTAGAAAACGAAAGTCTGCCCGCTTGGTTGTCGTCGCTGGTCGAATGACTGGCTTCTATTTGGGCCAGCGTAGAAATCTCACCGCCTGATTGTTCACCTTCAAATATGACTTTGCTTTCTCGTCCACCAACATTATCCTCTTGAGTGGTGTTTCTTATGGTGATATAAGGCTCATCGCCAACAATCTCTACCAACGTTCCGGGGTTGCTGAGGCCCACCCCGATCCTGTCCGTGCTTGCGTCCGTACATAAAAGAACTGAATTGTTTTGGCTTTCAATCCTTACATCAAGGTTGTTGCCCCCTTCATTGATGACAACATTGCTTGAGCTTGCCGTGATTACGTCTTCACCAGCAGCGACGAAATTCAGCTGATTAGCTCCTCCCCTTGCTAGCCCCGTGTCGGTATCTGCCGCAAACGCCAGCGCCGGAGCTGCTGAGCTGCCGTCTTTCAGCAGCCTCCCCCCGTCAAGCGTTCCCAGCGTGATCCATGCTGAGTTTGCTGTGTTGCGCTGTTTCAGCAGGCTGTTTGCCGTGTCAACCCACCACATGAAAGCAAATGTGGGACTGGGCTCGGTTGCGCTGCTGTTGTTGCTGACGATTGCCTGCAGGGTTGCATTCAAATCAGCTCTAAATGCCGCGCCTGAAGCGTTGGCTAAAACGTAATCTGAAGTTGCCATTTAAGTCTCTGCGGTTCCGAACCCGGTTGCTTGGTACTGAAAATTACGGTCAATCGCTGCATTGCTGGAGTCCTTGAACGTAATCGTGAACTGGCTAGCGCTGGGGGATGTAATTTCATAATAATCCCCCGCCGCCAGGTTTGATGCCGTGATGCCAATGCCAGGCACCTGATAGAACGCTTTCGCAAACGTCACCACCTTGGCCCCTGCCCCGCTTGCAATTGTTGCGCTGCTTTCTGTCCGTGATTCAAGCTGCACGGTAAAGCCAAGCTCATCAACAATTGGAGTTTGATCGCTGGCAAATGTTTGCAGATTCGCCCTGAATTGGAACTGTCTGCCGGTGTAGCGGCCTGATTCCATTGGAATCCATGCGCCAAAATCTATATCTGATTCTGTCTCGATCTTGTTTGTCAAAAATTCGAGCAACAAGAAATCACCGTCTTCTAAAAGGAAAAATTGATCAACAGTGACTTGATTGCTTGTCCTGAAGAACAGATCAGCGCTAGTGTCGTCCGCCAAGTCGCCGTCTACATCTGACCACCTGTCGATAAATTCTGTTCTGTCATCGATCAACGCATCAGGGTAGATGCCTCTTGTGGTTAGCTTTCTTTCAAAAAGCACGCTGAAAACGCCGCCAAGATCAAGCACGTTCTCAAAGTAATATTCACCGGTGGGCAAGCGATCACCGAAAATAACAATTAGTGAAAGGTC
>Ga0208644_1004069_pt1 | contig 11105 bp, 7 predicted proteins | sample VirMetDEL_Nov_18_FD_184517 | JGI IMG/M metagenome (GOLD analysis project Ga0208644, IMG submission 184517) | Aqueous microbial communities from the Delaware River and Bay under freshwater to marine salinity gradient to study organic matter... | ecosystem: Environmental > Aquatic > Marine >... | reverse complement strand
ATGAACAAGATCGACTTCGTAGACCAGATCGAGGTGTACATCAGATCAGGCAACCCTCCACATCTGGACCTGTTGATTATCGATGAGGCACAAGACCTGACGCCATTGCAGTGGGAGATGGTCAAAAAGATCGCACCAAATGCGGATCGTGTGATTATCGCAGGGGATGACGATCAGGCCATACACAGATGGACAGGCGTAGACATTCGATACTTCTTGGAGTCCTCGAGCAATGTTCGGGTGCTGTCCCAGAGCTTTCGTATGCCACAGAAAGTACACACGTTATCACAGGATATCGTCAAGCGTATCGAACTTCGGAGAGATAAGCTGTTTCATCCTACAGAAGAAGAGGGCGAGATAGGTTGGCATTATCACCCAGATGAATTGGACTTGGACCATGGTTCGTGGACCTTGATGGCTCGAACAAACAACTTGGTTCGACAATGGGGAGATCGTCTCCGAGAACAAGGCTACCTGTATTCTTTCAAGGGCAACAGCAGCGTAAACCAAAAAGCTGCACAAGCTATGGAAGTATGGCACAGGCTACAAGGTGGTGAGGGTGTCGAGCTTGGTTTGGTTCGAGAACTGTACAAGCACGTCAAGAAGCGTGGAGATGACAAGGTCGTAAAGCATGGGGCTACAAAGCTTCTCGATGCGGCTGCACCTGATGCGTGTCTGACGTGGGATGATCTCATAGATCAGTACGGTATGGTGGCAGAGAAGGGCAGAGATGCGTTCGATGTTGCAAGGTTCGGGGAAGAAGAAAGATTATATATAGAAGCGTTGGTCCGCAGGGGTGAGGATGTTACCTCAAAGCCTCGTATCAAGTTATCGACCTTTCACAGTATGAAGGGTGGAGAAGATGATAACTGTGCGGTATATACTTCTGTGCCTCCGATTTGTGATCTTAGTAATACTAAGACTCCTGATGACGAGCACCGTTGCATGTATGTAGGAATAACAAGATCAAAACAAAGTCTACATATTATCGACCCACCGGGGAGACATAAGTATGAGTTCTAAGTGGGATTTTTATTGGGCAGTAAGAGACGATGGGCTGTATGTCTGGGACAAGGGAGAGCTAATAGCAAAGATCCACCCAGATCATTTCACAGCACTAATCGCAGAATTAGCGGAGCATGTTAGATGGCAAGAAGCAAAGCAGACAAAAAAACCATAGCGTTCTTGGAACGTATGGAGATGGACAATCCAGAACCAGATTGGAGTTGTCCTGCGGAGTATCCAGACCTGACGCAGTACAAAACTATTGCAGTAGATCTGGAGACGAGAGATCCAAACCTCACGACCATGGGTCCAGGATGGCCTCGCAAGGATGGTTTTATCGTGGGGATTGCAATCGCTGCGGGAGATCGATCTTGGTACTTCCCTATCCGTCATGAGCATGGTCAGAATATGGACCCGAAGTTTACTCTCAAGTGGCTCAAGAAACAGATGGCAACGCCACACATCGACAAGTTGTTTCACAATGCAACGTATGATGTCGGTTGGTTGTTGGCAGAGGGGATCGAGGTGCAAGGACGGATCATCGATACGATGGTGGCTGCGCCTCTCGTGGACGAGAACAGGTTTTCGTATAGCTTGAACAACTTGGGCAAGGATTATGTAGGTAACGCAAGAGCGAGAGAGTTTTACGTGCAGCAGCAAAAGACTGGGGCATCGATCCAAAGGGTGAGATGTGGCGGCTTCCTGCAAAATATGTAGGTGACTACGCAGAACAGGATGCCTCGTTAACGTTACGATTGTGGGATCGTATGAGGAGCGAGATCAACGAGCAAGATCTGCACCACATCTTCCATCTGGAAACTAGCCTGATCCCTTTGATGGTCAAGATGCGAGGCAATGGTGTCCGTGTGGATCTGGACAAAGCGGATCGTGTGAAGAAAGAGCTAGGGATCAAGGTCCAAGAACTGAAGGACGAGATCAAACGTCGTACCAGTGTGGACCTAGAACCATGGGCCAGTGCGTCCGTGGCAAAAGTATTTGATTCTCTGAACCTCAGTTATCCAATGACACAATCAGAAAAGCCTGTGCCATCGTTTACCAAACAGTATTTAAGTTCACATCCACATGAAGTGGCACAGATGATTGTGAAGCTGCGCGAGTTTGACAAAGCCAGTGGTACATTTGTGGACTCGATCCTACGGCACGAGCACAAGGGACGTATCTATACAGAGTTTCATCAGCTACGTTCCGACGATGGAGGCACGGTCACTGGTAGGTTTTCGTCATCGAACCCAAACCTACAGCAAATCCCTGCACGAGACCCAGACATCAAGACCATGATCCGTGGACTGTTCCTGCCAGAAGAAGGGACCAAGTGGGGATCGTTTGATTACTCGAGCCAAGAACCAAGGTTACTGGTGCACTTCGCCTCGTCCATGCCTGATGCCATGCGACACCCGATTGTCGATACGATTGTCGAGGAGTATCACAAGGGAGATGTTGATCTACACCAGATGGTGGCAGACATTGCAGGGATCAACCGTAAGGAAGCCAAAGTGGTAAACCTTGGGATTATGTATGGAATGGGCAAGGGTAAACTAGCCGCGCAGCTAGGGATCTCTGAGAGTGAAGCGGCAATGTTGCTGACAACGCACGAGCAAAAGGTTCCGTTTGTTCGACAACTGGCAAAGGTTGCTAGTCAAAGAGCCGAGGAGTTCGGACAGATACGAACGCTGCTCGGAAGGGTGTGTCGGTTTGATAAGTGGGAGCCAAAAGGTTTTGGTTACAACCAACCGTTGACGTTGGAAGAGGCCAACAAGAAATATGGAGGTGTTAATCGATTGAAAAGAGCGTTTACTTACAAGGCGTTAAACAAACTGATCCAAGGTTCAGCAGCCGACCAGACCAAGAAAGCTATGGTTGATTGCTACAACGATGGATTAATTCCCTTGCTTACGGTGCACGATGAGTTATGCTTTTCAGTAGAGGGCGACGATCAAGCGCGACGCATCAAGGACATAATGGAAAACGGGTTGTCGGATGTCTTGAAAGTCCCCTCTAAGGTAGATGAAGAATATGCTGATGACTGGGGCGGTATCAAAGGATGAAATGTTGGCACTGTAACGCTTCTCTCATATGGGGAGGAGACCATGACATTGATGACGATAACTACATGTCTGAAGAATATCTTATGGAGACAAATCTTTCCTGCCCAGACTGTGGATCTCTTGTTCTAGTTTTTTACCCGAAGCAAGAAGAAGATTTATACTCTTCCTAAAGACTTAGCCAAGGCTTGTGTTGCGGGATCTCCACCTAGAAGTGTGGGATCTACTTGTGCCGAGAGAGTGGAAACGGGTGGGGCCGCAGGAGCAGGAGCGGGAACAGGATTAACCATGGCAGTAGGCATGATTGGCACTGTGTTTTCTTGAATCACTGGTGCGGCACTGGATTCTTCGATTGAAACAGCACCTGGGGGAAGTGGAGGCTCATATTTCAAAGGTGCGTTAGCCCGTTCTTTTGAAATACGATTTAATTCTCCTATTAATTTGGGAGTCAAAGGAGTTCTTCGGACACCGCCCTCTGTTTTTATTTCTTGTTTCATTGCTGAAATCGTATCAACTGTGGCCCTACCGGGGGCAAATTCACCCTTGATAATTCTACCTGCCTCTAACGAACCTATTTTAGCGTCTCGAACAAGTTGTTGACGAATCTCTCTGTTATCTAATCCAAGTAGCTTCATGTTTTGAATTTCAAAATATAATCTACTTTGTTCTTTATACAGAGCGTCTAAATAATCAGTCCACCTGTTTATAATCTGACTTTCACTAGCTTCCATGTTACCAAGAATAGAGTTAGCAACGCCACGAGCACCAGAACGGTTTCCTGCATATTCTTTACCTGCAAACTCAAGAGCGGTTCGAGAATCAAGTTCCATGGGCGTAAAACCAGAAACCAAACGCATGGCCTCAACATATGGATCGTGGTATTGTCCTTTGACACCTTGTTTTGATTCCATGCCAAAAACTGTTTTGCTTAACCTACCAAATTTAACGTCTCCGTTCTTTTCGGTCAAAACCAAACGGGTGTACTCAGGGGTGAACCCACCAAATATGTGAAACGCAGATTTTCTAGCAATGTCCCACCCGTCATCTGTGCCACCTTTATTAACTGGTTTATATACCGTACCAAAAGCTTTTGTTGATCCTCCACGACCACCAGGAAAGTCTTCAGGCATAACGTCCATAATACGTTCAAAGACCATTGTTTCTTGTGAAAATGGCTCACCAAATCTATACAAACCATTTAATGCGGCTTTTGCCCCTGATTCAATGGCTCCCTTACCAAGTTTCCCTTCTTTTTGATAAGTAGACACCGCAGCATTTGCTACGTCAGAAAGGTAGGCATATGGAAAAGTATAGCTTAAATCAATCGCTTGGTAACGACCTGGACCATAAGTGTCTAGGATCATGATGTCATGACCTGCTTCTTTTAAATAATCAGGCACAGAAGATTCAAGAATCGCTTGATATTCTTCTTCACTCAAACCGTTTGCCCTCATGGACATCTTCACAAGTTGCTTTGGAAGAATACTATTGACCGCTGCAAAGGCAGCTACACGTTGTGCCCCATTGCCACGAATCCCTCTTTCAAACGCAGAGATTTGTTTCTCTGTGTAGCCACTTGTTAAAAGTTCTTGACGAAGAGCAGGAGATATTTCAAAACCCATTTCACGAAAACCACGAGTAACAGTATTAAAAGCGTTTCGTGTGTTCTCCGCTGCGAAAGATGTAAAGTTACCAACTATTGGAATCTTGTCTACAAACTTAGCTGCCTCTACAATCCTGCTGTAAGTGGGCATTGTATCTTTAACAACTTCCGCTGCCTGTAACTCTACAGGAGTAAGTTTTTCAAAAGACTTCCGCTTACCTGCACCTAGTGATGCTTCTAAACCTGCACCACTGAACAGTTTGTTCTCTACAAACGCTTTGTGGATAGACGGTTCAGTTTCTGGTATCCTTGCTGCATTGAATACGTCTAAGAGCTTCCCCTCTTCCCCAAACAAAGCGGCTCCTTTAGCCACTGTATCTGTGCCAGAGTAAAACTTTTCGAAGTAGCGCATCCCAAGAATGTCTCCTGCTTTATCAAAAAGTCTATTGGGGACTTCTAGAAAACCAAATTCTTTCCCTGCTTCTCTATATTCTTGAAGTGTTCTGATAATAACACTTTCATCAGCTACTCCCGCAGCAGAAAGTTTTCTAGCGACACGTACCAAACCTTCGTCTTCTAAATCTGCATATCTAGCTAGTTGTGTTCTAAGAGCTAGGCTCACATTATCTGCACCTAAGTTTGCATTTGAACCTAACATTAATCCATTACCTAGCATCTGACGCACATTGGCTGTGATACTAGGAACCACAGTAACTTTTTGAGATCCTGCTCGTGCTTTTTGAAACATGGAAAGTACAAAATCCAAAGCCGTGTTTCTTAGTTTATAAGGGGCAGTTATAGATTGATAGAACTCAGGAGCTACATACATACCTGACAATTCACCAAACTGTCCGCCAAAAACTCTTTCGGCACTTTCGTCCCCAAGTTTAATGTAACCCTCAAGGTCTTTCATCTCTTCTTCTATTACTTCACGGATAGTGGGTTGCAAATTATCCGCTAACCCAGGACGATAACCGTCTTGTCCTGGCTTTACACGTTGCAACGCCGCAGGAGAATCCATGAACACCTCACCTGGAGGTCGCACGATCATAGGTCTTCCGCCCTGTTGCAACATTAAACGAGCATCTGACAAAGAAGCGATAGGCATGGATCTGTAAAAATCTCTACTGGCTACTAAGTTGGCTGTGTCGTTAACAGTCTTTCTCCAGATCCCCACAGGGTCTTCATCAATTATTTTTAACAACTTTCGTGCCGCTTCACTCTTATCAAGAAACTTGGTCCTTGACTCAAGTATATCTGTTGCTTGTTTAAACTTTGGAATCCTAGCTACAATCACACTCCCATCGTCAGCAAGAGTGTCCGCGAGACGTATTTCTCTTCGAACCTTTTTTATAAGTTCCTTGTTACCCAACCCTGATGAAGTCGCCGCTAGTCCAAGCATACTACGAACTTCATCCTCTGCAATGGTTCGCATTTCATCAACTGTGGCACCCGGGGCAAATAAATCATTTACTCCCATATGATTATACATATCATCCACAGTTTGTTTGTACTCAGGAGAATCTAGATCTAGTTGTTTATAAAAAGATACAGGATCTTCGTACCTTTGAAACAAACGACGGAGGTGGGTGATTTTCTTTTCTTGGTTCTTTCTGATTTCTCCTAATGCTTCTTGCGCTTTTTGAGAACGCACGGTGTTGGTTGGTGCGATTGCTATCTCTTCTTCTAATGTTCTTAGTAAGTCGTCCGTGGTTCGTGCACTAATTAACTGCATCCTTTCGATTGAACGGCCCAACTCAGGAGACAAATAGTCTATGTCATTAATGGTTTTTTTGCCACTAAGAACCTCTTCTAAGTCTTTTCTAATCACACTTGCTGTAAAGGTACTTCTTCCGTACTCTGGTTTGTCAGAATCTATATCAGAAACTTTTTTATTCTTGTTTCTTTTTAATGTTTCTAAACGTCTGTTTTCTAAACCTATGGACTCTTGTTCTTTTTTTATTGCTGCAAGTTTTTCATCTATTTCAATTCTTTTTGGATTTGTACGAGCAACTATTTCTGAAGTGCTTAAACCCTGATCTGATAATTCAATTAACTCATCAGTAAGTTCTTTGCTTTGAACATTTAAAAGTTTCTTTTCTGCATTTAAATCGTCAAAACGTTTATTTGTTTCTTTCAATCTAGCATTTATTCCGTCTAGATTTAATTTAGAATCTCTAAAACTATCTTTAAGAGTCTGTCTAGCAGCAGCGTCAAAATCGGTGGCAGCAACATAACTAGCTCGATCAACCTCTTTAGCTTGTTGCAATGCTAACTCTATTTCGTTTGCATCTTTAGGATTCAATCCTCTGAAAGATGTTAGATTTCTTTTAGCAAAGTTTTCTACTAAAGAGTCTTTTAACCCTGCATCATACACCCGTTGAGAAATGTCTTTTGTTTTTTCGACTATAGGCTTAACAGGCTTTGATTTAAGAGCAGCACTTCCAACTATCCCTACTCCTTTTGCCGTTGTGAGACCGAGTCCAAGACCGATATCAAAAATACCACCCATGGCAGTATCTTCAACAGCATTCTTAAACTTGTTTGTTATCCTACGAGTTGTTTCATCTCTGCCTTGTACTTGTTGTTGATCTGTTTCTGTAAAATCAGGCATCCAATCTACGGAGTCAGAGAGAGTAGGCCGACCAGAGGGAGACACAGCAAAACTAATCGGAGCCGTTCCTGCTGCTGTTGCAAGCACTTGTCCCGGTCTGACGCCTAAAACCTTTGGCGTTAACAATGCTTTGCCACTTGCGCTATTGCCAAACTTAACAGCTAGTTTATCTAGGTTCTTACCTATCTTGCTCTTGGGAGCGAATCCCATGAGACCTTTTCCTGTTTTTAATCCACGAGCGACTGACGTTGCTTTACTAACCCACAAGGCAGGGACAAGAAAGGAAGCTCCAAAAGAAACAACATCATCTGCAATTTGACCTGCTTTTGTTTTAGATCCTGTTACGTTTTTTATCGCATCAAAAGTATTTTCTACTTGAGTCGCTGTATTAGTTCCCAATCCAAAATCAACAATAAGTGCAGCAGTTTCCGCTAAACCCCCTGCGATAGAAATGGGAGCATTTAAAACACCACGACCAATACTGCCCACGGTACTAGCAGCATTAATAACTGGATCAAAGGCGTCTAAAACAGCATCTGTAAAAGTTTCCTCTATAGGAACAGCGCCTGGGGGAAGATCAGGATCGGATTCTATAGGAACAGCGCCTGGGGGAAGATCAAGATCAGATTTTATAGGAACAGCGCCTGGGGGAAGCTGTAATTCTTCAGCCATTGCTTCTATCGTTCCCCTGTTGATCAACCCATTTATTGCCCTGTTTCATAATAGGGGTGCCATCTTTAAGTGTGTGAGTAGGATTGAACGAAGTGTCTGTAGAAGCGGTTTCTGTAACAGTGGTTTCTGTAACAGTGGTGTCTGAGGCAGCAGGAGTAGATCTTCCTAATGCAGTATAAAATTTAGTCACTGCGTCATTTCCATAACTTGAGATCAACTGATCTGTTAAGTCTGCTTCCGTGTAATTAGCTTTACCACCTAACGTATCAACAGATTTTAACATAGCCTTACCAAGCTCTGAATCTAAAAACCCTTCTTTATCTTTTTTAGCCCTAGCCGCAATAAGAGCCTTTGCTAACTCTGCCTCTTGCTTCGCCCTACGTGTTTCCGTGTCACGAGAAACCATCAAGCTGTCTGCTACTGCGGAGGATATACGTGCCCCTGCTGTCGGTCTGATTGCCTGCCCTGTGTTTGGATTGACGTAGTTGCCTGCCAAGGCTGCACCTAGCTTCGCTCCTGCAATAGCTTTGTTTATCTCATCTATCTCAGCTTCTGCGGGAACACTCTCTATACCAAGATTTGTAGCAGTAGTTATAAGATCTTTCTTTGTGTCCCCTGTCTTCTGTTCTTCAGGAAGTTCTGATTCAATGATGTTCTTAGAAACATCCTCGGGCTTGCCCTCTAAATCTGTTTTCGCAAGTTCTGCTACCTCCGCAGGAACTCCAAGTTCTGCTGCTCCTTCTGTGGTTACAGCCTTTTGTCCAAACTTGAAAGCTTTGCCAAAGTCTATTGTAGACAATCGTTCTTGATAACTTTTTGTTGTATCAGCTATGGGAGGGCCACCGTTTGATAGTCTTTTAACAGGAGGCTTCTGAGCCATGGGTTTAGCCATGGGCCGAGGTGCTTGGGCCATGGGCCGATTAGTCTGTGGAATCCCTGCAATATTAGGGATGGGCTGTGATGGAGGAAGCATGGGTGCCTGACCTTGGGCCGCAGGCATTGGCATAGGCGCAGGCTGATTAGTTCTTGGAAGTACAACAGGACGTGGCAGTGCAGCAGCTTGCATAAGGTCTCGAGAAGAGGCCATAATACCACCTGCCATAGGTTGTTTGGGTGCTTCAGTCATAACTTGAGGTTGTGGTATTGCTGCAATACCGCCTATCTCTCGTAGTTTGTCTCGTGCTTCCGTAGCTTTCTTAAACAATCGCCTGTTATTAACGTTTTTGTTTTCCATGCTCACCTACCTGTTAAACATACTACCGAGGATCGATTGCCCTCCGCCATACTGTTGCTGATATGAACCAAGTCCCATGGCTGTACCAATGGTGCTTCCTAAAACATTCTGTCGTGGCGCAGATCCTATCGATAGAGACTGCTGTGTAGATGGAACCCCACGGAAGATGTCTCCCATGTAACTAAATCTTTGGAATGGCTCGTATGCAGTTTCGATAGCAGACTGACGTTGTACATCATACTCAGCTTGTCTTTGTTGCTGCTCAATGCCACCGACATTCATCAGGTTCTGCACGTCTTGATAGCCAAGGTTCTGGGCCAACTGACCAAGTCCTGCTTGTGCAGTTCCCAACCCTTGGAAGACTTGTGCTCCCGACTGACCCCGTTTCATCTGATTCTCGAACGCAGATTGAGCTTGTTGTTGTGCACCAGTAAATGCAGCGGACCGCAACTGTGCCCCTGTTCTGGCCTTTCGATCATCTGCTGCACGTTGTATTTCTTGCTCTGCTATCTCACCACGAGATCCACCAAAAGCTCCTGCGCCAACGGCTCTAGCTGCTTGTCTTGCTCTTTCCTGTGTAGCCTGTCTTTGTATATCCTGTTCAGTGGTATCTATAACCTGCTCGACAAATGGATCGTAGAAGTCTTTGTATCCACCAACTCTACGCACTGTAGAGGCTCCTGTCTCTGGGTCAACGTCCATAATAGGCTCACCATCGTATCCATAAACAATTTGACCACGAGGATCGAATCTACCTAGAGAACCCTCGAGTGTACCAACACCAGATTCATAAGTTCCTTTTGCTTCTTCCATTAAAGGGGCATATGCGCCAATACCCTGTATGCCAAGTTGTATCGCCTGCTGCTGTGCAGGAGTAAGAGGCATTACGTCAGGTCGAGGAACGCCACCTTTGACTTCCTGTATCGGCTGACCACGAGCATCAAGGATCAAGTTCCCTGATTGGTCCCTTCGATAGATAGGGTTTCCATCGTCATCGAACTGAGGTTGTCCAAGGAGCGGGGACATAGATGCAATCCCTCGCGGGACTGACTGCATTTGAAGAACAGGAGTACCGTCCTCATTGAGCATGGGATTGCCTGCGTCATCCAAAACAGGAATAGTGTTACCTTCTTCGTCTAAAGCAGGTACTTGCTCCGTGCGATAAACATTAGCAAGAAGGTCTTTTAGGTATCGCTCCTGATACTCAGGAAGAAGGGTTAACCCTTGTTGTTGGATTACGTCCATTACGCCATCCTCTCAAACCTGTTCATCATCTTATACATCTCCGCAGCCCCCTTCGCTCGGTTGCCCCCGCCTGCACCTTTGACCGCATCCGCTGTCATAACAAACTCACCATCCGAGAGCCGTGCTTCTTGGACCCTACCACCGTTTTGATAGATCGCTGCGGGTATAGAGTCGCTCTTACCTGTTCCAGGACCAGAGATCATGCCACCGACGTTCATGAATCGTGTGTCCGCAGCAGCAATCCCTTGATAGTCAGGTGCTCTTTCTCCTTTGTCTCGTTGTTGTTGCTGTAATGGCGTCAACGGTATTGGTTTTGCTTCCCCTGCTTGGATCAATCCTGCTAGGATTAGGTTGTCCACCATTCCTGATCCAAAGATTCCCGAGCCTACGGTAGAAGATGCCGCAGGAGCACCGCCTGCGCCTGCTTGTATACCAGTACCTATTTTAGAAGTAGCTTCCATTAAACCTGGAGCCATTTTTGTCAAAGCAGCTTTTTGTGCTGCTTGTTGTGCTGCAAACTGTCCTGATAAACCTTCAAGTCCCAATGCACCCGCACCTTTTGCTGCAAAACCAGAAACCCCAGGAATAGAACCAATTCCGTATCCCATGATACCAGACTTCAATGCGTCCCCTATATCGCCACCAGATGCAAGAGTCCCGATCCCAGAA
>Ga0208644_1004067_pt1 | contig 11107 bp, 22 predicted proteins | sample VirMetDEL_Nov_18_FD_184517 | JGI IMG/M metagenome (GOLD analysis project Ga0208644, IMG submission 184517) | Aqueous microbial communities from the Delaware River and Bay under freshwater to marine salinity gradient to study organic matter... | ecosystem: Environmental > Aquatic > Marine >... | reverse complement strand
TCGTTCGATGCGTTGCTCGTGGTTACCTAGCAAGAACACCATACGTGGGTTCCATGTTTTCTTCTTGTGAAGGCGTAGTCTGCGTTGCTCCTCAAGTATCGGTTTCATGAACGCCCACATAGCATGTTTACCAGCTTCAATGTCGTTGACGTAACGTCTACCCTCGAACGACTTCTTCCCAACGTCATAGCTACTAAGACTTGGCATGTCCCAGTGATCCCCCAGATGAATGATAACGTCAGGTTTAGTTGCGGCAGCATACCGACCAGCCCAGTACAGGTGGTCAACAGGCATGTTAGGTTTTACTTGCGTGTCAGGTATTACAAGATGTCTAGTCATAGCTTTTTACTCCATCCAGCAGGACAAGTCTCCAACGTGTACCATGTGAAGCCTTGCTTTTCTGCCCATTCTTGCATGGTGTATTTAGTCCCATCAGCTCTACGTCTTGCTCCGGGCATTGGTGTTCTTGGGTTTTGAAAGATGAATACTAACTCTTCAAAGTCACCAAGACTTGCTCTTACGTCTACATACTTCCTTGCTTCAGCACGATCCCTGAATCTTCCTTTAGCTTCGATGTACAATGTACCTACACCGTCATGGTAAATGAAGTCAGGCTCATACGTTTTAACTTGAGTGTATGTAAGACCTTCAGAGTGGTACTCACACTGTTTAAGCTTTTGATGAAGGTCGTATTCAAACCAGCTATCAAAGCCTCTAGGTAGACTACGTTTCGTTCTCTTCACTTGGTCTTTCCCATAGTTGATTAGGTTCACGACGTAACCAGAGCAGCCTAGCGTTCTCGATGACACGCTCTTCAGACTCTAACAACTCAACGCACTTGTTGAACATCTCTATCTCTGACAGTCCTTCAAGGATCTTCTGAGACTTCTTATCACCAATACCATACACACCGACAATGTTATCAGCTTTGTCACCCATGATGATTTGACGATAGAAGAACAGTAACCCTTCCTCCTCATTAACAGAAGTTAGTTCACGCTTGTTGAAGTTGTAATGTCTGCACGGTACTTGTTTGAAGTCCTTGTCAAGACTGACAATGATGCTGTCAGGGGTGGCGGTAGCGTCGATAGCAATCAAGTCATCAGCTTCCTCACCGTCTGACACAATAGCATTCCAATCATCTATCAGATACTGACGTATGGCTTCCAAGTGTACAGGCTTTTCTTTGTCCTTACGATTACCTTTGTAAGGCGCAGTAACGGCTACATCATTACGAAAGTTACCCTTACCTGTCAGGTAAACACGGTAGTCTGGTTCGTCATCTATCTGTGTATATAGATCACTGATCAGATCAGATAAGAAACTGCCCGTAGTATAACAGGCAGTCTTAACTGACTCGTCGTTGCACTTGAATGCACAACGATAAGCTACGATGTCACCGTCAACAAGGATCACAACGCTTCCGCTTCAGACACAGAGTTATCAGTGTACTCGATCAACTCCGTAACTTTCATCTTTATCATCGACGGTGAACGACCTGTACCAACAGACCAATCGTAGTAGCCTACCACTGCTACTGCTTGTGAGCCGTTAGCGATGAGTACATCTTCAGGTATCTCCACACCGTTCTCGTCTGTCAACCGCATAGGGTTCTTAGACTTCATGGTGATGAAGAACTCGCGCTCGTCACCTTTGTTGCTAGGTGCAATACCCATTTCTTCAATGGCCTCAACAGCTTTCTCGCTGAGGTTGCCAAGTTGCACTTGGTACTTGTTACTGTACTTGTTGAGTTTGTTACGCTCACACCAGTAAACAGTTCCGCGTACAGTGATGGGTGGTAGTTTGTTAGCTGTCATAGATTTCTCCTAGTGAGTTTCAGCCCAATTGTTGCCTACTCGATATTCGCCGTCCAATGGACACCGTAGGCCAAGCGTCTCTCCGGCGATTCTGATTGAGCGCACACCGATACGTCCGACTGTATCTGCATAATGCGCTGGTGTTTCTATTTGCCACTCGTCATGTACGTTGGCTACAAATTTGTGTGGTATGTTGCGTAGTTTATCTGATAAGTGTATCAGTGCCTGCTTCATAACGCAAGCCCCTGCGCCCTGTAAAAGTGTATTCAATGCGGCGTGTTGTGATCTTACTCTTAGCTTTCGTCCGTCGAGGCCAGCAAGTATGCCAGACTGAGCCTGTCCGTCAGTTCTTCTTCTAAGTTCTTCAAGAGCAGGCGTGTTGTGTAGAAATCTCTCTTTAAGCCTTCTTCCAGTGCCGCTATTTCCTCCAACGATAGCTCCGATCTTAGCATCTCCGGCCCCATACAAAAACGCATATATGAATGTCTTTGCGAGAGGTCGTGTCTCAAGTCCCGCAGCTCGTTGATTAGCTGTATGAATATCGCCATTGAGGATTTCATTTGTGTAGTCATCGTCGTCCATGTAGTGAGCCAACATGCGTAGCTCTAATCCGCTGGCATCAATACCAACAAGTACGTTACCTTCGTCAACAGTCCAGCATGATCGACACTCGTTACCGAACGGTGCAGATACCGCAGGAACCTGAGCCATATTAGGTGATTGATGTGTCATACGTCCCGTCACAGCTCCGTTGGTGATCACTCTACCGTGTACTCTACCATCGTCCTTGACAGCTTTCAACCACGAATCGATCTGAGCTACTCTCTTTTGCAACATCATGTAGCGTGCAACAGCTTTGGCTTCAGGTCTATCGATACCGTCAAGTACCTTCTCGTCAACGATGATGTTACCCTTCTCAGTCTTCTTGTCGAACTTTACACCAAGACCTTGCAGTCGCTCTGCAATCTGCTTACGTGAACCGGGATTGAATGTTGTTACCTTGTCCTTCAGTCGCTTGCCTGTCTTCTCTGACCAGCGTTCTTCAACGATAGGTGGGAAGATAGACTGTAGCTCTGCTTCAATGTTGTTCATCTCGAACATGAGATCCATCATCAACTTCTCTGCAAAGGGTACGTCAAGCTTGAAGCCATTGCGTTCCTGCTCAGTCACGATCCAACCTACACGATGCTCAAGATCAATAGCCTGTTGTGAGAAACCTTCCTTGCGTAGCTGTAGTTCAAGCCACTGATGCACACGCTCAGTCAGCTCAACATCAGCTATACAATACTCGATCATCTCGTCAGTCAGTCCTCCGTCGTAGTCTGTGAAGTCGAGCTTTCCTGCACCACCGAGTACGCTACCCCAGTTACGGAGTGAATGGCCTCCCTCTGCCGATGGGTTGTAGAGTCTTGATAGGTAGAGTGTATCAACGACACTGTCAATATCAACCCGTACACCCCAAACACGATGAAGCACACCAACATCAAATCCGATAAGATTATGCCCAATAATTTTTTCCGCATCATTCAAAGTCCTCTGCAAAGTACTGGCTGTAGTGTGTACTTGGATGTTGTTCTTCACCTTCGTAACGGCACACCAGATCGTTGAGTGATCCAAAGTAGTTTCGATATCCAAGTAACAGATACTCATAGTACGCCTCGTTTAGTTCATCTTGTTTAGGATCAGGAAGTTTGTGGTGCATCTCCGTCAACTGTTCCTGTTCCAATATCCAGTTCCCAATCTTGCTCATGATATATCATCTCCTCTATGTCTGCGAGTGTTCGTAGATCAGCACGATCAACAACGTCACCGTCGTCTAGCGTAACAGCGAAGCACCTGTTGCACAAGTCTACAAACTCTTGGCTAATAGCATACCGTCTTGTCGCTTCGTAGTCTGTTAGTTCTACGTCACACGCTTTACATCTCACAACTCGTCTTCCTCATCATCAGAAACTATTTCTAAATCTTGATACTGCATCGGGTCCATACCAAGCATAATGTCTTCAAGTTTTTCATAAGAGGTTGACGTTGCTAATATTTCAGGCATGAAAACCCCGTCGCATAAATACATATAACCTACTATGTGAAACTTTTTGTCGCTCATAACGGTTTCTCCTCAACTTCATCACGTTGTGTTAGTCGTCCTGTTGCTTCATTGTAGAACACTTCACACGCCTTGCCTGTCTTGCCAGTGTATCGGTTCTTCAACACACGCAGCACGGTCGTGTTCTTCACAATCGGATCGTCAGCCTGACTGTTACGTTCAGCACCAATGACCGCATCAGACAGCTGTGCAATCGAGGCAGAGCCGCGTAACATACCCAGACTAGTCACTGCACCGTCCTCCAACTGCTTGCCTTCTGGCCTGCGTAGGTGGCTGACAAGGAACATACAAATGTTCATCTCCTGCACAAATGTTCGCAGTTTTGTCATGATCATGTCAAGTGCACGGCGTTCGTCCCCGTTGCTCTGGTCGGACACCAGTATTGATACGTGATCCAGCACGATAAACCTAACGCCAAGCACCTTCACAAAGTACCGCATCCTGCCCAGTACATTCTCGATCTCGTTACTACCGAAGTGTTCCCAGAGATAGACACGGTTCTCATAGTCCATCGTATCGTACACAAGGTCGATGTCAGTGTCGTCGTACTCACAGTCTGGTAGGTGGATAGGTTTGTTCAGCTCAAGACCTACGAGTCCTCGCATGGTGCGCTCAGGTGTCTCCTCAAGGAACATCAGACCAAGGTTGTCATCTGATTGTGCCATGATGGAACTGACTACCTCACGTAGCAGTGTTGACTTACCCAGACCAGAGCCTGCACAGATCGTCACCAGCTCTGCCATGCGTATGCCGTACAGGTGTTTGTTCAGTCCGTCGAACGGGTACTGTACCTTCGCCTTGGCGAGTGGCTTCTTGATTAGCTCACGTAACTCACCAGCACCTACGATGCCTTCGGGTGTGTACGGTTGAGCAGACCACCACGCTTTGGTGTACATCTCTGAGTCGTTGTTAGCTAGGTAATCACACGCATCTTTGTAACCGTTGACGTGCTTAACAATCCTCGCCTTGTTACCGAACAGATCAGCACACTCCTTTGAAGCTTTCTGTCCCGGCTCGTCTGCATCGAAACAAATAACAATAGTCTCGAAGCTGTTCAGCCAATCGTAGAAGAGACGACAGTCCTTTGCCGCTGACGTTGCACCGTTGCGTACACTGACAACAGGAAACTTACTGCCTGTCATTTGGTGTGCCGCTAACGCATCGTACTCGCCTTCAACGATGGTGACGTACTTGCCCCCTTCAGGAAACAAATGCTGACCGTACAGTCCTGCGTGTTTCCAATCGCCAATGATACTGAAGCGTTTGTCAGGGTTGCGTACCTTGGCAGCAACAGGCTTGGTTGGATCGCTAGGATCGTAGTAACCAAACGTCGTAACCTCACCGCTTTTCAGTGCTGAATACTTCTTCGCTGTTGTCCCTGTGATGAGACGGTCAGTGATGGAACGGTACTCAGCGGTGATGAGACGATGCTCAGTCTGACTGAACGACGGCTTGGGTGCTTCGTTGATAGCTCCTAGTTCACGTACGTTTTCTCGTACGCTGTCCTTGGGTGCTGGCGTAAACGTGTCACAAACAAAACACTTGCTTGATCCATCGTCGTTGAATGCCAACCCGTCACTGCTTCCGCAGTCTGGACATGGTTGGTGTGTATCAGTGAATGGCATGGTCACTTGCTCCTAGTGTGTTGTAACGTTCCTGCAATGCTTCATCGTCCAACTCGCCGTAGCCTATAGCTAAGAACGTACCAATCATATTCATGATTTCACCTATAGTCAAATGATCCAAGTCGTACTCAACAAGCTCATGTATCATGTCGTCTTTACAGATAGTCATTACAATATTTCCTTAATAAATTTAACATTACTGTTGACTTTACAGATAGAGTTTATCATGGATCTAATCGTCTGTCAAGCCCTTCATCAGTCGCTCAAGTCTGTAGGTCAGTTCTTTGTTGGACACGAACATGTCATCAATCTCTATGTACTCGTCGAGATCGTTACTGTTGTTCTCCATGTGTTCGTCCATGCGATCTCGAATGTAGCAAGACATGTCATAGTCAAGCAGGTTTAACAGGTATTGAGCTTCAATACGGTCTTCGATAAACAGTTCCATGTTTACTCCTCGTCACGTTCGCGTTTGTAGGCATCGATGTCGTCTTGTTCGTGATCATCTTCCTCGAACTGATCGTAATAATCATCGTGCCACATCTCCCAAGATTCTCTAGGCTGGCTCATAAACTACCTCCTCTTTGATAACACGTACCTCTTCGCCGTCTTTGTGGTATTGAATGCAAAAGTATTTTGCGTTGTCAAGTGTTGAGTTGTAGGAAGAGCCGTCACTGTCACGCTCCTCCCACTCCCACGTTTTCCTGTTGAACTTCTGTACTACGTACCATGTGCCTATCATGTTACACCTCCACATCGTAGATGTCAGTATCCTCTTCATCTTCTTGACGCAGGGCTGAAACGTCATCTTCATTCCAGTCAATCGGTGGCGACAGATCCTCCATTGCGTAGTCAACAGCAGCATTCTCTGCATCGTCCTCGTCATGACCCCTAACATACACACGTTTGGTCAGCGTAATACTCACATCGTAGGCATAGATACGGTCCTTGAGTAGGTCAGAGATATCGTCCAGCTTCGCTGTTGCGTCACTGAGTAATACATCCAACTCCTCGAACTCAGTATTGTGCGGACTGTTGATAACATCGTAACCAATGTCAGCTCTCAACCCGTTGATCTTGCGACGAATAGTATCAATACCGTCGCGGTCAGTTAATAAATAGTCACTCATCGTGTCATCTCCTCTACTTTGTTAATGATAATATCTTCATACGGCCCTGCTGAATACTCACCGATTACCTCCATTGGATCGCTGGTGCTAGTGACGTTACCGTACACAAACTTAAACCATGCGATGTAAGTCTCGTGTGTCTCACTGTACACACCTATGTCGTCGAAGTCACACTGTCCCATGTTGTCAAGTATCGTGAAGTGCTCGCGTGATTCTTGAACATCAGCGTAATCACCTTCACCACACACAGTGATGCTCTTGTCTGGATCGCTGAGTACTGTGTCAACGAAATATTCTGCTACTCGTTTCTCTGTAAAATGCATTGTTGTTTCTCCTTCATTACTGGATACAAGTTTCGGTAACATGTTACCAATTAAAAGTTAAGTGTTGGTATTACATCGTTCTCAACGACAAAGCCGTTGGTGTTGGTCTTCGCTGGTCCTTTGGCAGCCAGCCCCACTACTACCCCGCGATTGTTGACGTTGACCCAGTCTGAGTCGTCGCCGTTGATCACAGGTCTTCCCATAAACGTCGATGGGAAATTCTTGTTCCTGAACACGACTGCCATTGGTGCGTCGCTGTAGGATTTGAGGAAGCTTCGCACCTGATTCTGATACGTTTGCTTGCCACTGTAACTGAACATCAGCTTGTAATTACTAGGCTGTCGCTGTCCGTGAAATCGGTATGCCTTCTTGGTGTAGTCATAGAACTGCAACTCAGGGAACGACTGCGGGATCATATGTTCTTCCCAACATACATCGCTCATGACGTTGAGACGCACAACACCCTGTACACTCTGCTTTGCACATAGCTTGGCGAAGTTACGTAGCTCGTGATTAAGCTGTATGAGGAACGCTTCCTGATCGTCGTGCCAGTAGTCAGTGCGAGCCTGTCGTGCCTTGTTGATCGACTCGTACACTTCGGCTAGCCCAGCGCCGACTAAACAGTCTTCCATACAGCCAGCAGCTTTGGCACCAGCGCAGACCACATTGTCGGGGTGCATTGTCAACGTCGCCATGCGTATGGACTCGTCGCGGTTAGTCTTGCGGGCCTTGGTGTTGCCAAGTGTTTTGCTCGTGTCAAGTAGTTTCATTACATGTCCTCCCAGTAGTTGATGTCGTCTTCGGTGATCTCAATGCGTAGCCATCCCAGCGATAGAATGTATGACGCACACCAGTCGTCACTAGTTCTTGGTGAGTAGAAAGTACCCACCAGAAACTTTGTCGATATGTACAGATCGATCAAATGGTCGTCGGTTGTGATAACGATTCCGCTACCTTCGCCGTACCATTTCCGTGCAGTTGTGATTTTCATCGCTTTTCCCTCGCTTTTTTATAGATTAGGCATTGACATTTGATAAGTCAACACCATTTACAGATTTATTTTTGGTGCAAAACATCGGTAACATGTTACCAGTCTTGCTAGTCATCCAAAACCTCGTCAAATGTCCTGTCCCAGCAAGTCGGACACATCCAAAAACCAAAATGTCGCGTTGACATGATCAGTTCGCGGTCGTCAGCGTTGAGGTATGGGAAGGCGTCCTGTATCAGAACACCGTCGTCCTTCCATCGGTTGAAGTCTGCCACGTCTACGGTGACCTCAGCGGTCGCGCCGCAGTTGCATTGGTTTTGTATTGTCAACTTCATTTCCATTTTTATATCTCCTTTTCGTCAAACATATCGTCTCGTTTTGCCCAGTCGCACAGGTCAACGTCTAGACCCACTGATCGCAACTCCGCACCGATCTCTTGAACCTGACCGATAATCATGTTGCGACGCTCGACCAACTCTCTGTGCTTGTCGCTGAACGCATCGCCTTCGACCCACTCCTCGCTAGCATAGAACTGCGACAACTTCTCTAGAATCTCCGTCCAATCACTATAGTAGATCGCGTACATGGTGACAGCGTCTGACAGTGTTCGGTGGCTGCTTTCAATGGTCTCGTGTAGACCGTAGTTGATTTTCTTAACCATCATTTACTCTCCCTTGTAATTAAATGAAACGTGACTGCCGTCAGAAAAACGTACACACGTTAGCGTTGAGTAGTAACCACACTCATCGAAAGGATCTGTTTTGTGCTCCCAGATCTCCGCGTCGGCGTCGAAATCTTTCACGATGTCGTCGTGATATTCGCGCTTAAAATCTCTGCGATTGTCGTCGCACCAGTAAAAAAACTTTTCAGCTAAACTCATCTTTTACCCCTCGTCGTTAGTAAGAACGTACACCAAAGACCAAACTCCGGTGACTGTTAAGAGTAGGACAACGTCCCACCAAGGTTGCCATTGTTCAAACATCGTTAAGCTCTCCCATCGTAAACCTAAACGCACCCAGCGCCGTCACTAACCAACCAGCAATCACTAGCGATTGGTTCGCCTCTTCTAGCGCAAGAAAAACCGTCGTTAGTCCCAGCACTATGAGACATAGAGACAACAAGCCAACTATGAATTTTTGCATCGTTTTTACCCTCTTGAAAATCGGTAACATGTTACCAGTTATTTGGTTGTGAATACTCGAACGAATACGCACAAGCAAACAAGCGCCCCAAAAGAGGCGCAAAGGTTACTGCTACGGGTTGGACGGGTTTAGACTGAAAGCTTTCGCATTTCCTCAGCGATCATTTCGAGCACGCTGTCCGGTACTTCTGACGCGTCCAGCTTCTGGGCTAGTGTGGTCAAGATGTCGCGCTTCTCTGACCCTTCAGACCCTTCTGCCTCATGAATGTAAAAGCTGCAGATACCGTCTTTAATGTTAAACGTGATATCAAGACCCAATCCGCCCTTTTCGATATCCTTGCGCGTCTCGCGTCTCAGTGTTTGACGTAACACCTTCAATGCTGACTTAGCTTTCCCGCCATCCGCGTCATCGTGTGCGCGTAGTTCCTTTGTTGATCGCTTCGCGGCAATGATCTCGATTGCATCTTTCAGCACATCAAGACCTGAAACGTTGCCGTGCGCGTCAATGTTGATCACTGGCAAGAATGCGCGAACGTGTCCAGCAAGTCGGCCATATGCCATAGCTGTATCAGTAATCTGTCGTGTGGTTGGTAGTGTCATTGTCGTGTTCTCCTGAACGTTATCGGTAACATGTTACCAGTAGCGCACCATTTTGGTGCATGGGTAGGCTGCTCTTCAGCCATGTAAAATATGCTGCAAGCTACATGCCATCGATGAAAACTCCTTACAAATCAATAACTTACAAACACCAGATTCTGAAATATCACCTAAAACATGCACTAATTTGGTGCAATGTAACACTCGGTAACACCTTTTGGGTAGCGTTACTGTTACCGGTAACACTGAGGTAACACATTCATGCTGCTTATAGGTAACACGATGCAGATTCATATGGTGAATAATGCAGGCCAGTGATGTTAATTGGGTTCACATTCACGCTCTGAATGGTCCATCCCAGACACTCACATGCACCTATTTAGACATGCAAATATAAAGATATCCTTATATGCAACTGAGAATCATTAGCGTTTACGAATGAGAATCATTACCAAATGCGAATGAGAATCATTACGCCGTTTCGGGGCGGGGGAGGGACAATGCTGATGACTGTGTTGTTAGATCCTTCTCAGACACAAAAAAGAGTAAAATTAGAACTTAATATAGCCAATAGTTCTAAACAGGTAAACTATAGAGAAAACAAGGACTTAGCAGTGCAGAATCTGGACCGTGACTGTACAGTTTAAAGGACAGTATGTTTTCTTTTAAAATAATGCTTGACAAATGTTTAAAAGTATGGTACAATAAATAGTATGTTATGTCTTTAAAGATACTTTACCGTGACGGTAATGGTAAATTTATAAATATATTATTAAAAGTTTACGGTAATGCACGGTAACGTAACTTTAAAGAGTCTTTAAAGAGGTATTTATGTCAGATGTTGATAATCCTCCTCGCCGAAAGCGTGGAAGACCGCGTAAAAGTGACGTAGCTGCATCAAAAAAAGGTAATCGCAACGCTGTTGGTCGCCCAAAGGGTGACGCTGCCGTCATCAACGAGTACAAAGCAAGGATGTTGGCGTCTCCAAAGTCCCGAAAGGTGCTTGATACTATTTTTGAAGCAGCTCTTGACCATGATCATAAGAATCAAGCAGCGGCTTGGAAGCTTGTAATGGATCGAATACTTCCTGTTGCAGCGTTTGAAAAGGATATTGTTAAGGATGGTGGACGTAATGCCATTCAAATTAACATTAGCGGTGTAGGAGCTGTGGACATTCCTGAACCTACAGTCATTGAAGGCGAGGTTGTTGATGAGTCTTAAGCATTTTACACGCGAAGAGTTTGACTGTCAGGTATCTGGCACCAATAACATGGAGCAAGACTTCTTAGAAAAGCTTGATGAGTTACGTGCGTACTGTGGTTTCCCTTTTGTAATAACAAGTGGGTATAGACATCCTACGATGCACCCCATAGAAAATAAAA
>Ga0208644_1004066_pt1 | contig 11107 bp, 1 predicted proteins | sample VirMetDEL_Nov_18_FD_184517 | JGI IMG/M metagenome (GOLD analysis project Ga0208644, IMG submission 184517) | Aqueous microbial communities from the Delaware River and Bay under freshwater to marine salinity gradient to study organic matter... | ecosystem: Environmental > Aquatic > Marine >... | reverse complement strand
CATCAGGAGTAGCAACACCCAATAGTGGTGTTGTAGCTGTATTTTCTAATTCAGCCGATAATGGTGCTTTATACTATAGATTTTCAGATGGAACTTATGCCCCAGTAGGTAGTACTAGTGGTGGTGGGGGCACTAATGGCACATCAGGTTCTTCTGGTACATCAGGTTCTTCTGGTACTTCAGGTACAAACGGTTCAAGCGGAACTTCAGGTACAAACGGAACATCAGGTACAAATGGTACTTCAGGTACAAACGGTGTAGATGGTTCAAGCGGAACATCAGGAACATCAGGTTCTTCAGGTGTTGACGGTACTTCAGGTTCATCTGGTACTTCAGGAGAGAGTGGAACTTCAGGTTCTTCAGGAACTTCAGGAGAAAGTGGAACTTCAGGTTCTTCAGGAACTTCAGGAGAGAGCGGAACAAGCGGTTCATCTGGTACATCAGGTGAGAGCGGAACTTCAGGTTCATCTGGTACTTCAGGAGAGAGTGGAACTTCAGGCACAAACGGAACTTCAGGTACAAACGGCTCAAGCGGAACTTCAGGCACAAACGGAACTTCAGGCACAAATGGTGCAGACGGCTCAAGCGGAACTTCAGGTACAAACGGCTCAAGCGGAACTTCAGGCACAAACGGAACTTCAGGCACAAATGGTGCAGACGGCTCAAGCGGAACTTCAGGCACAAACGGCTCATCTGGTTCATCTGGTTCTTCAGGTACAGACGGTGCAGATGGTTCAAGCGGAACTTCAGGTACAAACGGTACTTCAGGTACAAACGGTACTTCAGGTTCAAACGGCTCATCTGGTTCATCTGGTTCTTCAGGTACCTCAGGTGTAGGTACAGACGGTTCATCTGGTTCATCTGGTTCTTCAGGTACAGACGGTTCATCAGGCTCATCAGGTACTTCTGGTATAAATGGTACTTCTGGTACTTCAGGTACAAACGGTACTTCAGGTACAAACGGTACTTCAGGTTCAAACGGCTCATCTGGTTCATCTGGTTCTTCAGGTACCTCAGGTGTAGGTACAGACGGTTCATCAGGTACTTCAGGTACCTCAGGTGTAGGTACAGACGGTTCATCTGGTTCATCAGGTACTTCTGGTGTCGACGGTTCATCAGGTACTTCTGGTATCAACGGTTCATCAGGTACATCTGGAGCTGATGGTTCATCTGGTACATCAGGTACTTCAGGAACTGGAGGAGGTATTTCAACAGTTTATACTAACGTAGTTAGATACGAATACTCATCAGGTAATGATTCAGCTCAACTAATGTCATCCGGTACATTATTTGGAGGATTGAGTTGGACTCGTTCAGGTACTACTTTGACAGTAACATCAACTGCTCACGGTTTGACAACTGGTGATTATGTAGTACTAAGAGGATTCAACGTTGATTATTTTCACGTTTCAATCACATCAACTGGTGCTAATACATTTACTTGTACAGTAACTGATACAGGTGCAACTAGTGGTACAGCAGGTGCTTACATTCCTGTATTGAATGCTTCTACAATTAGTGATTCAGCTATTGAAATTGAAGCCCCATCAGCAGGAAATGTTCAGTTGATTTCAATGCAAGTTTATATTGATAACTCAGAAACAAACCCTAAATCATTTACAGTGCCAGCAAATGCACTTACTAATGGTGCAGGAGGTAATAGTTCACTCACCTCCAGAATCCCACCAGTATTTATTGCTTGGAACGTAGCAGGTGCTAACTCTTCTAGAATTGGTACAGGATCCTTAACTTTTGTAACAGGTGGTGCTGCAAACGTTTATGGTTTATCAGGTGGTTTAGATATTTTTGGCTCAGTAATGATGACATTTAATTTCTAAAAAAAAACTTTTGAAAGTCTTTTATAGAGCCCCAATTTGGGGCTCTTTTTTTGATATTTATACTAGAATATTCACTCATATAGATCTATTATAGCACATGGCCCACGACCAACTCTTTTACGGAGCCTTATCTAACGTTACCCCTATTGCATCTGGAAGCAATAGTTACGTTCGAGTTAGAGGTGATTACAACACGGCTTCAAAAACAATTGAAAATGTCTCAAACGAAGGCTCATATCTCAACATAGATTATGTACGCCCTGGTCAAACTTTAGTAGCTAGCGGTCCTTTTTCAGCAGGTACTGTTGTAGTTTCGGTTGATACCGGAGCTGCTACTATTACAGTGGCAGATTTCCCGGCTACCACCGCTACTAACGTAGTAACTAGAATCTCCCCAGCACCTGGTGAGTACTATATAGCCTCAGCGTCTTTCCTAGACCCTAACACACAAGTTCCTATTAGTACTAAAAATATTACTGGTAGTAACGACCCAGAATATCAATCAAGCTTATCCCCTATTTACACAGTTATTGGTCCAGCTCGTGTGCCAGGAGGATCATCACCAATTGAGGGTGAATATCATTTATATAATATTAAAGAAGTTTATTATAGAAACGGTGCTGGTACAGAAGCATCTTTTTATATTGGATGGGGTGAAGACGGAACAGAATCAGAAACAGGTACTGTATTATTAGGAACATCGAACCAACAAGTAGGTATTGTTGCTGTTACCCCTTCACAATCATTAGCCCCTATTTTTAGCTCTAGACTCTCAGGTCTAACTAGTTTACCTGTTGGTACTGATATAGCAGCATATCAAGTAGCAGTAACTGCTTTCTTTGATAACCTAAGCACTTCAGGTGGTGCTGGTTCAGCTGGTTCATCTGGTACATCAGGTTCAAGTGGATCATCAGGCACTTCAGGCGAATCAGGTACATCAGGTACTTCAGGTGAATCTGGTTCTTCTGGTTCATCAGGTACTTCAGGTGAATCTGGCTCATCAGGTTCTTCAGGTACTTCAGGTGAATCTGGCTCATCAGGTTCATCAGGTACATCGGGTTCATCAGGAGTAAGTGGCGTAGACGGCACTTCAGGTACTTCAGGTTCATCAGGTTCATCAGGTGAATCTGGTTCTTCTGGTTCATCAGGTACTTCAGGTTCAAGCGGCTCATCTGGCACATCTGGCTCATCTGGTTCATCAGGAACTAGTGGCTCGTCAGGCGTTTCAGGCGTAGACGGCACTTCAGGTACTAGTGGCTCATCAGGTTCATCAGGTACTTCAGGATCTTCAGGCTCCTCAGGTACAAGCGGTTCATCTGGTACCTCAGGTTCATCAGGTTCATCGGGAACTAGCGGATCTTCAGGTGTTTCTGGTGTAGACGGCACTTCGGGTACTAGTGGCTCATCAGGTTCATCAGGTACTTCAGGATCTTCAGGCTCCTCAGGTACAAGTGGTTCATCTGGTTCATCTGGTACATCTGGTTCATCTGGTTCATCAGGAACTAGTGGCTCGTCAGGCGTTTCAGGCGTAGACGGCACTTCCGGCACATCTGGTTCATCAGGTTCCTCAGGTTCATCAGGCTCATCAGGTTCATCTGGTTCCTCAGGCTCATCAGGTACTTCAGGTTCATCAGGTTCATCAGGTACATCTGGTTCTTCAGGTGTTTCTGGTGTAGACGGTACTTCAGGTACCTCAGGTTCAAGTGGCTCATCAGGTACTTCAGGCTCATCAGGTTCATCAGGAACTAGTGGTTCATCTGGTTCATCAGGAACTTCAGGTTCAAGCGGCTCATCTGGTACATCTGGATCATCAGGTGTAAGTGGTGTAGATGGTACTTCTGGTACTTCAGGCTCATCAGGCTCATCAGGAACTTCAGGCTCATCAGGTAGTTCAGGCACATCCGGTTCTTCAGGCTCATCAGGTACTTCAGGTTCATCAGGCTCATCAGGTACATCTGGTTCTTCAGGTGTTTCAGGCGTAGACGGAACTTCAGGTACTTCAGGTTCAAGCGGTTCATCAGGCACATCTGGTTCATCAGGTAGTTCAGGTACATCTGGTTCATCAGGTTCATCTGGTACATCAGGTTCAAGTGGCTCATCAGGTACTTCAGGATCTTCTGGTGTTTCTGGTGTAGACGGTACTTCAGGTACATCTGGTTCATCAGGTTCATCAGGTACTTCAGGCTCATCAGGTTCATCAGGAACTAGTGGTTCTTCAGGTTCATCAGGCACTTCAGGTTCAAGCGGCTCATCTGGTACATCAGGTTCATCAGGTGTTTCTGGTGTAGACGGCACTTCTGGTACATCTGGTTCATCAGGTTCATCTGGTTCATCAGGTTCATCAGGAACTAGTGGTTCTTCAGGTTCATCAGGCACCTCAGGTTCAAGCGGCTCATCTGGTACATCAGGTTCATCTGGTGTTTCAGGTGTAGATGGTACTTCTGGCACATCTGGTTCATCAGGTTCTTCTGGTTCATCAGGTTCATCAGGTACTTCAGGCTCATCAGGTTCATCTGGTACTAGCGGTTCATCAGGTTCATCTGGTACATCTGGATCATCAGGTGTAAGTGGTGTAGACGGTACTTCAGGCACATCTGGCTCATCAGGCTCATCTGGTTCATCAGGTTCATCAGGAACTTCAGGCTCATCAGGTTCATCTGGTACTAGCGGTTCATCTGGTACTAGCGGTTCATCTGGTTCATCTGGTTCAAGCGGTTCTTCAGGAACTAGCGGTTCATCAGGCTCATCAGGTACTTCTGGTTCATCTGGTTCATCAGGTACTTCAGGTTCATCAGGTTCATCAGGAACATCAGGTTCGTCAGGAACTTCAGGCTCATCAGGTTCGTCAGGTACTTCAGGCTCATCAGGCGTAAGCGGTGTAGACGGTACTTCAGGTACATCTGGCTCTTCAGGCTCATCTGGTACTTCAGGTTCATCAGGTTCATCAGGAACATCAGGTTCAAGTGGTTCATCAGGTACATCTGGCTCATCAGGCTCATCAGGAACATCAGGCTCATCAGGAGTTTCAGGTGTAGACGGTACTTCTGGCACATCTGGTTCATCAGGTTCTTCTGGTTCATCTGGTTCATCAGGAACTTCAGGCTCATCAGGTTCATCTGGTACAAGTGGTTCATCAGGTTCATCAGGAACTTCAGGCTCATCAGGTGTAAGCGGTGTAGACGGTACTTCAGGCACATCTGGTTCATCAGGTTCATCAGGCACTTCAGGCTCATCAGGTTCATCTGGCACATCAGGTTCAAGCGGTTCATCAGGTACATCTGGCTCATCAGGTTCATCAGGAACTAGTGGCTCGTCAGGTGTTTCAGGCGTAGACGGTACTTCAGGCACATCTGGCTCATCAGGCTCATCAGGTACTTCAGGATCTTCTGGTTCATCAGGTACATCTGGATCATCTGGTTCATCAGGTACAAGCGGTTCATCTGGTACAAGTGGCTCATCAGGTACAAGCGGTTCATCAGGCTCATCAGGTACATCAGGTTCGTCTGGTTCATCTGGTACAAGTGGCTCATCAGGTAGTTCAGGTTCGTCTGGCACATCTGGATCATCTGGTTCATCAGGTACAAGTGGTTCATCAGGCTCATCTGGTACATCAGGTTCATCTGGTGTTTCTGGTGTAGACGGCACTTCAGGTACTTCTGGTTCATCTGGTTCATCAGGCACTTCAGGTAGCTCAGGTTCATCAGGTACTAGCGGATCTTCAGGTTCGTCAGGCACTTCTGGTAGCTCAGGCTCATCTGGTACATCAGGTTCATCTGGTGTTTCTGGCGTAGATGGTACTTCAGGCACATCTGGCTCATCAGGCACATCTGGCTCATCAGGTACATCTGGTTCATCAGGTTCTTCTGGTTCATCTGGTTCATCTGGTTCATCTGGTACATCTGGTTCATCTGGTTCTTCAGGCACATCTGGTTCTTCAGGTACTAGCGGTTCATCAGGTACTTCAGGATCTTCAGGTTCATCTGGTACATCAGGTTCTTCTGGCTCTTCAGGCACATCTGGTTCTTCAGGTTCATCTGGTACATCTGGTAGCTCAGGCTCATCAGGCACTTCAGGTTCATCAGGTGTAAGTGGTGTAGACGGCACTTCAGGAACTTCAGGTTCAAGCGGTTCATCAGGTACATCTGGCTCATCTGGTTCATCAGGTACTAGTGGTTCATCAGGCACTTCAGGTAGCTCAGGTTCATCAGGTACATCAGGTTCTTCAGGTGTTTCAGGCGTAGACGGTACTTCAGGCACATCTGGTTCATCAGGTTCATCAGGTACTTCAGGATCTTCAGGTTCATCAGGTACTAGCGGATCTTCAGGCTCATCAGGCACTTCAGGTTCAAGTGGTTCATCAGGTACTTCAGGCTCATCAGGCGTAAGCGGTGTAGACGGTACTTCAGGTACATCTGGCTCTTCAGGCTCATCTGGTTCATCAGGCTCATCAGGTACTAGCGGTTCATCAGGCTCATCAGGTACTTCAGGTAGTTCAGGTTCATCAGGCACATCTGGTTCTTCAGGTGTAAGCGGTGTAGACGGTACTTCTGGTACTTCAGGTTCATCTGGTACAAGTGGTTCATCAGGTACTTCAGGTTCATCTGGTTCTTCAGGCACTAGCGGATCTTCAGGTTCATCTGGTACATCTGGCTCATCAGGCTCATCAGGTACTTCAGGATCTTCAGGTTCATCAGGTACTTCAGGTTCATCAGGAACATCAGGATCTTCAGGCTCATCAGGTACTTCAGGCTCATCAGGCACTAGCGGATCTTCAGGTTCTTCAGGCACTAGCGGATCTTCAGGTTCTTCAGGTACTAGCGGATCTTCAGGCGTTTCAGGCGTAGACGGAACATCAGGAACATCAGGCTCTTCAGGCTCTTCAGGTACTTCAGGAAGTTCAGGTTCATCCGGAACATCAGGATCTTCAGGCTCATCAGGTACCTCAGGCTCATCAGGTAGCTCAGGCACATCTGGTTCATCTGGTACTTCAGGTTCATCTGGTACTTCAGGCTCTTCAGGTACATCTGGCTCATCTGGATCATCTGGTACATCTGGTTCATCAGGAACATCAGGTAGTTCAGGCTCATCAGGTACATCAGGAAGCTCTGGTTCATCAGGCACATCTGGTTCTTCAGGCGTAAGTGGTGTAAACGGTACTTCAGGTACAAGTGGTTCATCTGGTACTAGTGGTTCAAGCGGTACTTCAGGATCTTCAGGTTCATCTGGTTCGTCTGGTTCATCTGGTACATCTGGTTCGTCTGGTTCATCAGGAACAAGTGGATCATCAGGTACAAGCGGTTCATCAGGAACTAGCGGTTCATCAGGTTCATCTGGTACATCTGGATCATCTGGTTCATCAGGTACTTCAGGAAGTTCAGGTTCATCTGGTACAAGCGGTTCATCAGGAACATCAGGCTCATCAGGCTCATCAGGCACTTCAGGCTCATCAGGCGTAAGTGGTGTAAACGGTACTTCAGGTACAAGTGGTTCATCTGGTACTAGTGGTTCAAGCGGTTCATCTGGAACTAGCGGTTCATCAGGTTCATCAGGAACATCGGGCTCATCAGGCTCATCAGGTACATCTGGATCATCAGGCGTTTCAGGAGTAGATGGTACTTCAGGTACTAGCGGCTCATCAGGAACATCAGGTTCTTCAGGAACTAGTGGTTCATCAGGTACAAGCGGCTCATCAGGTTCTTCAGGTACATCAGGCAGTTCAGGCTCAAGCGGTACTTCAGGAAGTTCAGGTACTTCAGGTTCTTCGGGAACTAGTGGCTCAAGTGGTACTTCAGGCAGTTCAGGTTCATCAGGCACATCTGGTAGCTCAGGTTCTTCAGGTACGTCTGGTTCATCAGGTACTAGCGGTTCATCAGGCTCATCAGGTACAAGTGGATCATCAGGCGTAAGCGGTGTAAACGGTACTTCAGGTACAAGCGGTTCATCAGGTACTTCAGGTAGCTCAGGCTCATCTGGTACAAGTGGTTCATCAGGTTCATCAGGTACGTCTGGATCAAGCGGTACAAGCGGTTCATCAGGTACTAGTGGTTCATCAGGCACAAGCGGAACAAGCGGTTCATCAGGTTCAAGCGGTACTTCAGGTAGCTCAGGCTCATCTGGTACAAGTGGTTCATCTGGTACTTCAGGAAGTTCTGGTTCATCAGGAACTAGCGGTTCATCAGGTTCATCAGGAACTTCAGGTTCTTCTGGTGTAAGCGGTGTAAACGGTACTTCAGGTACATCTGGTTCATCAGGAACAAGTGGTTCAAGCGGTACTTCAGGCTCATCTGGTTCTTCAGGTACTTCAGGTTCAAGCGGTTCATCAGGAACAAGCGGTTCTTCAGGCTCATCAGGCACATCTGGATCAAGCGGTACAAGCGGTTCATCAGGTACAAGCGGTTCATCAGGAACTTCAGGTTCATCTGGTTCATCAGGCTCATCTGGTTCATCAGGCACTTCAGGTTCATCAGGAACTAGCGGAAGTTCGGGCTCATCTGGTACATCTGGTTCATCAGGTGTTTCAGGCGTAAACGGAACTTCAGGTACTTCAGGTTCATCAGGTACTTCAGGATCTTCAGGTTCATCAGGTACAAGCGGTTCATCAGGCTCATCTGGTACATCTGGTTCATCAGGTACAAGCGGATCTTCAGGTACTAGTGGTTCATCAGGAACTTCAGGTTCAAGTGGCTCATCAGGCTCATCTGGTTCATCAGGCACTTCAGGCTCATCTGGTACATCAGGTTCAAGTGGTACATCCGGAAGTTCAGGTTCATCAGGAACTAGCGGAAGTTCAGGTTCATCAGGCACATCTGGTTCATCAGGCGTAAGCGGTGTAAACGGTACTTCAGGTACTTCAGGTTCATCAGGTACTTCAGGATCTTCAGGTTCATCAGGTACTAGCGGATCATCAGGTTCATCTGGTACTAGTGGTTCATCAGGTACTAGCGGTTCATCTGGTACTAGTGGTTCATCAGGAACTTCAGGTTCAAGTGGCTCATCAGGCTCATCTGGTTCATCAGGTACTAGTGGTTCATCAGGAACTTCAGGTTCATCAGGTACTTCAGGATCTTCAGGTTCATCAGGAACTAGTGGAAGTTCAGGCTCATCAGGTACATCTGGTTCATCAGGTGTTTCAGGCGTAAATGGTACTTCAGGAACATCAGGTTCATCAGGTTCTTCAGGAACAAGCGGTTCATCAGGTAGTTCAGGAACATCAGGTTCATCAGGAACAAGTGGTTCATCTGGTTCATCAGGTAGCTCAGGCTCATCTGGTACAAGCGGATCAAGCGGTACAAGCGGATCAAGCGGTACAAGCGGTTCATCAGGAACTAGCGGGTCAAGCGGTTCATCAGGTAGTTCAGGTTCATCTGGTACTAGTGGTTCAAGTGGCACTTCAGGATCTTCAGGTTCATCAGGTACATCTGGTTCATCAGGCGTAAGTGGTGTAAACGGTACTTCAGGTACATCTGGTTCATCAGGTTCATCAGGCACTTCAGGTTCATCAGGTACAAGTGGTTCAAGCGGTACTTCAGGTTCTTCAGGTTCATCTGGTTCATCAGGTTCATCAGGAACTAGCGGTTCTTCAGGAACTAGCGGTTCTTCAGGAACTAGTGGCTCATCTGGTTCATCAGGTAGCTCAGGCTCATCTGGTACAAGTGGTTCATCAGGTACTAGTGGTTCATCAGGAACATCAGGTAGTTCAGGTTCATCAGGAACTAGCGGTTCATCAGGCGTAAGCGGTGTAAATGGTACTTCTGGAACATCTGGTTCATCTGGTACAAGCGGTTCATCTGGCTCATCTGGTAGTTCAGGTTCATCAGGCACTTCAGGTTCATCTGGTACTTCAGGTTCATCTGGCACATCTGGTTCATCAGGTTCAAGTGGTACTTCAGGAACTAGCGGCTCTTCAGGCACAAGCGGTTCATCAGGAACAAGTGGTTCATCAGGCTCATCTGGTAGTTCAGGTTCATCTGGTACTAGTGGTTCATCAGGAACTAGCGGTTCATCAGGATCATCAGGTACAAGTGGATCATCAGGCGTAAGCGGTGTAAACGGCACTTCAGGAACATCAGGTTCATCAGGTACTAGCGGCTCTTCAGGTACAAGCGGTTCATCAGGTTCATCAGGTAGCTCAGGCTCATCTGGTACAAGCGGATCAAGCGGTACTTCAGGTTCGTCAGGAACTAGCGGATCATCAGGTTCTTCAGGTTCATCTGGTTCATCTGGTACAAGCGGTTCAAGCGGTACAAGCGGATCTTCAGGTACAAGTGGTTCAAGCGGTTCATCTGGTTCATCAGGTTCAAGCGGTACTTCAGGTACCAGTGGTTCATCAGGTACTAGCGGATCTTCAGGTACTAGCGGATCTTCAGGTACTAGCGGTTCAAGTGGTTCATCTGGTTCATCAGGCTCATCTGGTACAAGCGGATCAAGCGGTACTTCAGGTTCATCAGGAACTAGTGGTTCATCTGGTTCATCAGGAACTTCAGGCTCATCAGGCGTAAGCGGTGTAAACGGTACTTCAGGTACATCAGGTTCATCAGGAACAAGTGGATCATCAGGAACAAGCGGTTCATCAGGTTCTTCAGGTAGCTCAGGTTCATCTGGTACAAGCGGATCAAGCGGCACTTCAGGTTCATCAGGTACTAGCGGTTCAAGCGGCACAAGTGGATCATCAGGTTCATCAGGTTCATCAGGTTCAAGCGGTACTTCTGGATCATCAGGTACTAGCGGTTCTTCAGGAACTAGTGGTTCATCTGGAACAAGTGGATCAAGCGGATCATCAGGTACAAGTGGATCATCAGGCGTAAGCGGTGCTAACGGAACTTCAGGAACATCTGGTTCATCTGGAACAAGTGGTTCATCAGGTTCAAGCGGTACTTCAGGTACAAGCGGTTCATCAGGTTCAAGCGGTACTTCAGGTACAAGCGGTTCATCTGGTACGTCAGGTTCATCTGGTACTTCAGGTTCATCAGGAACATCAGGTTCATCTGGTTCATCAGGTACAAGTGGTAACTCAGGTACGTCTGGTTCATCTGGAACAAGCGGATCAAGTGGCACAAGTGGATCTTCAGGTTCATCAGGTACATCTGGTTCATCAGGCGTAAGCGGTGCTAACGGAACTTCAGGAACATCTGGTTCATCTGGAACAAGTGGTTCATCAGGCTCATCAGGTACAAGTGGTACAGCTACTATTACTAATAACGCTGATAATAGAGTTATTACAGGTGGTACTGGTGCAAACCTAAATGGTGAAGCTAACCTAACATTTGATG
>Ga0208644_1004065_pt1 | contig 11107 bp, 13 predicted proteins | sample VirMetDEL_Nov_18_FD_184517 | JGI IMG/M metagenome (GOLD analysis project Ga0208644, IMG submission 184517) | Aqueous microbial communities from the Delaware River and Bay under freshwater to marine salinity gradient to study organic matter... | ecosystem: Environmental > Aquatic > Marine >... | reverse complement strand
CGGCAACGTGTTCTTCTACGATCCATCCGCTGGCACGCTGGTGCAGAACGTCGATCCCGACCTGGGCGTCGTGCTGGATGTGGTGTGGGTCGACGGATACTGGATGACCACAGACGGCGAGTTCCTCGTCGTCACTGAACTCACGAACCCGCTGGAGGTCAACCCGCTCAAATACGGCTCCAGCGAGGTCGATCCTGACCCGGTGGTGGCGCTGCTGAAGGTGCGCAACGAGGTATACGCACTGAACCGCAACACCATTGAGGTGTTTGACAACGTGGGCGGGGATTTCTTCCCGTTCCAGCGCATCGACGGCGCTCAGATTGAGAAGGGCGCAATCGGTACGCATGCCTGCTGCATCTTTACGGAGCAGGTCGCGTTTCTGGGCAGCGGCGTCAACGAAGCCCCAGGTGTGTACCTGGGTGCCAACGCCACGACGCAGAAGATCAGCACGCAGGAGATCGACGAGATCCTGCTGGGCTTCACCGAAGCGCAGTTGGCCCTGTGCAAGATGGAGGCTCGCAACGACCGCACTCATCAGCACCTGTATCTGCACCTGCCGGATCGCACGCTGGTCTATGACGCTGCGGCAAGTCAGACGGCACAGCAGCAGGTGTGGTTCACCCTGACGACATCGCTGGCAGGCTTCTCGCGCTACCGGGCGCAGAACTGGGTGTGGTGCTTCGACAAGTGGCTTGTGGCCGATCCGCTGTCCTCGGTGGTTGGCTACGCGACGGATGCCGTGGCTTCGCACTGGGGGCAAGAGGTGCGCTGGGAGTTCGGCACGCTCATGCTGTACAACGGCAGCAAGGGTGCCGTGGTGCATGAGTTGGAGTTGGTGGCGCTGACGGGGGTGATTCAGCAGTTGCCTCAGGGCGATCCGTACTACAACAACGTCAAGCTGTTGCTGCACATGGATGGCACCGGCGGGTCCACAACTTTTGTGGATAGTTCGCCAGTTAACTACACAATGACAGCGGTGGGTGACACTAAAGTCAACATTACCACAGTCAAGTTCGGTACGGGTAGTCTTGAGTCCGACGGTAGTGGTGATTATTTGGTGATAGATTACCCAAATCAGGGATTTATCAGCGCGGCGGCGACTACTCCGTGGACGGCTGAAATTTGGGTGTACAGCGCGGCGGCTAACCCCAGTATCCGGTGGAACAGTGCGTCTGCGTCGGAGTTTTCTTTGGGGTTTTTTGACGGATCTATATTCCCCGATTATTTACTTCGGCCTTTTACGGGTCCAAATTTGTCAACAACCAACTACCCCATCAGTCCGAATCAATGGGCGTTTGTAGCTGTTGTCAATGACCCCGCAACCTCTTTGATGTATCTGTACATCAATGGTGTTGCTGTTGCAACGCAGCCGAACAAACAGATGGCCACTATGTGCTATGTGTCAGGCCCATCGCCTGTTTCGTTTAACGGATACATAGACGACGTTCGCATCACTGTGGGCGTTGCCCGTTACACCACCAACTTCGCGCCGCCTACTGCGCCATTCCCAAATTCGTAAGTCAGCGGTATCATTCACACGGGCGCGGCCCGAAGGAGTTCAAGATGAAGATGTCTGCCAAGCAAGCTGTCCATAAGCATGAGGCGGCGATGCATCCGGGCAAGCCCAAGACGAAGTTCGCCAAGGGCGGCGTCACCAACGAGATGCTGGCCAAGATGGGCCGCAACATGGCCCGTGCGACCAACCAAGGCCCGGTCGGGCGCAAGACCAAGGGGAAGTGACATGATGAAGGCCAAACGCGTCCCTACGCCCGTTGTGGGCGTCGCCGAGCGCACTCCCCCGCGCCTTGTCGTGGGCGCTGAGTCGACCGCCCCCTGCCCGCCTGCCAAGACCTCTGGCATCAAGGTACGTGGCACCGGTGCGGCCACCAAGGGCACGATGGCCCGAGGACCGATGGCGTGAACTACACCCAGCTCAAGGCCGCTGTTGAGGATAGCGTCGAGAACACGTTCTCGGACACGGACTTTGCCACGCTGACGAGGCTGGCCGAGGACAAGATCTACAACAGCGTGCAGCTTCCGGCGCTCCGCAAGAACGTCACGGGTGACTTGAGCGCGGGTAACCAGTACCTTGCGGCCCCCAACGACTTCTTGTCGGTCTATTCGATGGCGGTGTTCCCTGCCGCAGGCGGGGAGTACACATTCCTGCTCAACAAGGATGTCAACTTCATTCGGGAATCTTACCCGGATCCGGCTTTCCAAGCTGTGCCGCGCTACTACGCGCTCTTCGGCCCGGTGTACAACCTGCCGACCGAGTTGACGTTCATCCTCGGCCCGACGCCTGTGGCGGGGTACAAGGCGGAGCTGCACTACTTCTACTACCCCGAGAGCATCTCCACTGCGGGCACTTCGTGGCTGGGTGACAACTTCGAGTCGGTGCTGTTCAACGCGGTCATGGTCGAGGCTGCTCGGTTCATGAAGGAAGAGGCGGACATCGTCACGATGTACCAGAATCAGTTCAACGAGTCGTTCCTGCTGCTCAAGAATCTGGGTGATGGCAAGAACCGCATGGACGCCTACCGCAGTGGTCAAGTACGGAATCCGGTGAAGTAAATGGCTATCCTCCAAGGCATGTGTTCGTCGTTCAAGAAGGAGTCTTGGCTGGCCATCCATGACCTCGCCACCGACACAATCAAGCTCGCGCTCTACACCGCTGCGGCGGATCTGAGCCAAGCGACGACGGTTTACACTTCCACGGGCGAGGTTCCTGCTGGCTCAGGGTACAGCACGGGCGGGGTCACACTCACCAACGTTCAGGTTCTTCTGTCCGGGACTACGGCCTACGTCACGTTTGACAATCCGGTCTGGTCAGGTGCGTCATTCGTCTGCCGAGGCGGGCTGATTTACAACGACACCCAAGACGACCGGGCCATCGCGGTGCTGGACTTCGGTGCAGACAAGACTGCATCGGGTACCTTTACCCTTCAACTCCCTGCGGCAACAGCCGCTTCTGCGCTGTTGCGCTTCGCATAGGAACTCATCATGCTGAACAAGTCCAAAGCGGGCGGTGTTTTCAAAGTGACCTGCCGTGATCCCCAAGGCAACCTGAAGTGGGAGACTGAATCCCACAACCTCGTTGTAAACGAGGGGCTACAGGACATGAACAACCAGTACTTTACTGGCAGTGGGTACTCTGCGGGGTGGTACGTCGGCCTCATTTCTGGCACGAGCCCTGCGACGATCACGGCAACAGACACGTTGGCCAGTAAAGCGTGGACTGAGTTCACGGATTACAGCGGAAACCGGAAGGCTGCTGTTTTTAATACAGCGTCTAGCTCAGATCCGTCCGTCATCAACAATACTGCGTCCAAAGCGTCTTTTACCGTCACCGCATCGGGGAATGTTACAGGCGCGTTTTTGTGCGCGGGAGCCACGGGCAGTCCCCTGCTGTTTTCGGCGTCTAATTTTGCCGATTACCGGCATGTGGAATCTGGTGACACACTGAACGTCGAATACATCTTCAGTCTTGACGCTGCGTAATCATGCCACTCGTCGTCAAAGATAGGGTCAAGGAGACCACGAACACTGTAGGCACTGGCTCGTACACACTGGCCGGTGCAGTAACAGGTTTTCAGTCTTTTTCCGCCGTTGGCGACGGGAACACGACGTATTACTGCGTCACAAATGGTGTCGACTGGGAAGTAGGCGTCGGGACGTATACGGCGTCTGGTACGTCGCTGAGTCGCGATACCATCCTTGAGAGCAGCAATAGCGGAAGCGCTGTTAATTGGAGCGCAGGTACTAAGGACGCATTTGTCACTTACCCTGCTGAGCGTGCGGTGTACGGGGACGGCAGCGGCACCTTGGTATCTGCCGAGTCGTTTGCAGCGCTTCCAATCGGTAACGGTGGCACAGGGGCCACGAACGCAGGAAACGCTATCAATGCGCTGCTGCCATCGCAAACAGGTAAGGCGGGGCAGTACCTCACCACTAGCGGTGCCGATCCGTTTTGGTCCCCTGTATCTGGTGGCCTCATCATGTACGCGGAGAACTCAACTGCCGCTGTACTGCCTTCGGTTTCTGGCTCTGCTTCTATCGCTGCGGGCAATAGCGCTGTAGCAAACGCGACAGCAAGCGTTGCAATTTCAGGCTATGTAACAAGTTTTGGACCGCCCGTCCTTTATGCCACTGCAATAGGCCAGAGCAGTTCTGGTAATTTGGCTTTGACAACTGCGTCGGGCGCTATGTCTCTTGCCGGGGCGTATGCCACCGGGGTAGATGGTTTTGCGGCTGCGACGGGCGGTATAAACGGAGCACAAGGGGCAAGTTCTGTCGCCATTGGTGGTATGGCAGATGCACTGCACAACTACTCCTTTGCCATTGGTAACGCAGCCACCACGACAACAACGTATCAGATTGCGCTGGGCGGTACCTCCGATTCGGTGCGCATTTCTGGTGCATACACGCTGCCGTCTACAGACGGGTCAGCCAGCCAAGTCCTTCAGACCGATGGCGCAGGGAACGTCTCTTGGCAGACAGTTGGCGGCGGCTCCGCAACCCTGACGATCCAGAACAAGACCAGCGCGTATACAGTGGTGTCAGGTGATCTTGGCACCATCATCAATTGCACGTCTGGAACGTTTACCGTTGCGTTGGACGCTGCTGCGACGTTGGGTGCTGGTTTCAACTGCTGGATTTGGAATACCAGCCCAACAGATACGCACTCAATCATAATTAACCCAAGTGGTTCTGAAACTATTGATGGCGTAACAACACTAACTCTTCGTCACGGCGAAGGCACGCAGATCGTCTGCGACGGTACAAACTGGCAGACGGGTGATAAGAAGACGATGCGCGGGTATGCGGATAATATGCAGCGCACTGTTACAAGACCAGTTGCGTCTGGTCTAAATGCTGTGGCTATTGGTGGCGTAGCCAGCGCAACGACAACTTATGCCGTTGCTTTAGGACAAACAACAACCGCTTCTGGGTATGCATCAGTTGCGCTTGGGCGAAATGCGTCTGCGACTTCTAATTACAGCACGGCGATAGGTCAAAATTCATCGGACCAAGGCTCCCAAGCCGTAACCGGCGCTGGCGCAATGGCCCTGGGCGGTTCCTACGCATCTGGCACTGACAGCTTTGCTGCTGCAATAACTAGCAATTCAAGCAGTTTTGGGGCAAAAGGGTACAACAGTATTGCCCTAGGCAGATTTGCCACCGCCACCAGCGCATATGCTGTGGCCATTGGGGATATATGTTCAGCAACTGCTTCAAACGCTACAGCGATTGGGCAGGGTTGTAGCGCAACCGCGAGCAACGCCATCGCGTTGGGCACATACGCTTCTGCCGCAATAGTCGGCAAATTTGCCGTTTCTTCGGACGCCTTTGCTGCGGGAGGTGATTCGCAGACAGGTGTTCTTGTTGTTCGTATAGAAACAGCAGACGCGACACCGACGGCGCTGACATCTGATCTCAATACCGCTTCCACAAACAACCAAGTCATCCTTCCCAACAACAGCGCCTACGCCTTCAGCGGCACCCTCATTGCCCGTCAGCAAGCTGCTGGCGGCAGTGACTACGCAGCATGGGAAATCAAGGGAGCCATCATCAGAGACGCCAACGCAGCTTCTACTTCACTTGGCACCTACAACATCAATGTGTTGAGCAAGACTGCTGGCGCTTCTGCTTGGGACGTTGCGCTGAGTGCTGACACGACAAATGGTGGTCTTGCCATCACTGTGACAGGCGCTGCTGCCACGAATATCCGTTGGGTTGCCACAGTGCAAACCAGCGAAGTGACATACGCATAAGGAAGAACATGGGCGCGGTAAACATTGACAACACAGGCTCTGGCGCTTCTGTAACGCTGTCGTCTGACGGCACTGATCTGCTTTTGAATGGCTCCCCCATTGGAGGTGGCGGCGGTGCGTCGCCAATCACGATCAGCAACAAGACCAGCGCGTATACGGTGGTGTCAGGAGATCTGGGCACGATCATCAATTGCACAAGTGGTACGTTTACCGTTGCGTTAGACGCTGCGGCAACGCTCGGCAGTGGGTTCAACTGCTGGATCTGGAATACAGGTACTGGTGTAATTACCATTGACCCAAACGGCGCTGAAACTATTGATGGGCTTGCAACGCTTGTTTTTTACCCGGGGGAGGGTGCCCAGATAGTTTGTGATGGGACCAATTGGCAAACCGGAGATAAAAAGAAAATGCGGGGGTATTCGGAAAATTTCCGGTCAAATACCCCACATCCATCAGCAACAGGTTTGAATTCGGTGGCGATTGGGTATGGAGCAACCGCCACCAGTAGTCGTTGTTATTCGTTTGGGTTCCAAGCAGCAGCAACAGGAAATTACACAACAGCAATTGGCCAAAACTCTGGTGGCCTTGGCTCTCAAGCTGTTTCAAATAATGCAGCAATGGCCCTTGGCGGCTCCTACGCCTCTGGCACCGACAGCTTTGCTGCTGCCATAGGCAGCAATAGCAGTGCTTACGGCGCAAAGGGCACTGACTCTATTGCAATGGGCGATAGATGCGTTGCCAGTAGCACTAGCTCTGTTGCAATAGGTGATTCGGCAGTAAGTTCTGGTGGTTGGGCGATAAGTATTGGGACTAATACTACTGCAAGCGCAAACAGATCAGGATGTTTTGCTGGATTGAGTACTACAGCCAGTGGAACATATGCGGTAACAATTGGTGGAACATACGGAAGCGCTGAAGCAAGTGATTCTATTGTTCTCGGTTCTTATGGTGTGGCTTCTGTAATTGGAAAAACGGTATTTGGAACAGTAGGATTTAATTCTGTTGGATTAGCGCAAACAGGTGTTTCTACATTAGTTTCAGATACCACTGATGCAACACCAGAAGCGCTGACAACCAACAACACGGCCCCTGGAACAGACAACCAAGTCATCCTCCCCAACAACAGCGCCTACGCCTTCTCTGGCATCATCGTTGCCCGCCAACAGGCTTCCGGCGGCACAGCCTCGGCAGCGTGGAAAATCGAAGGGCTGATCCGGCGCGAGGCAAACGCGGCCAGCACAACACTCGTAGCCTCTACAGTGACAGCGATTGACAACACCCCAGGGTGGACGCTGGCGCTCAGTGCAGACACGACCAACGGTGGCCTCAAAATCGAAGCCACCGGAGCCGCTGCGACAAACATCCGCTGGGTGGCAACAGTGCAGACCAGTGAAGTGACATACGCTTAAAGGAGCAAAACATGGCAATCCAGATCGACCTCGCAAATTCGCAGTACGGCGTTCCATTCGCCGGGGCCTACTTCCGCATCGTCACCGCCGCGATCTCGCGCCAGCGTGCAGGCGGGCCGAAATTCTCCGTGATGATCGACATCGCAGGCTATGGCACGGCCACGCCCGGTGACGACACGCGAGATGTGGACTTCCGGCGATACCACACCGACCTCGCAGCGGTTGAAGCCCAGAGCGGCGCTACCTTCCTCGACCGGTGCTACGCATGGGTGATGGCGCAGCCTGACATGGCCGGGTCTATTGCGGTGTAAATGTGTTCGGCATCACGACGTTTTCACAGGCTCCGTTCAGCGCATTAGCGGAGCAGATCTTCTACGCGGTTGTCTCTGAGACAGCCTCGGGTGTAGACGTCGTTGCCGTTGCTGCGTCCACATTTAACGCGTCTGTCACCGTCGCAGCTACCGGCGCGGATTCTGCCGCTTTACAACTTGACCTCACAGCGTCGTTCTCCGACGCAGCTTCAGGCGCAGACACGCTTGTGACTGTTGCGACGCTTGGGGTTTCGTTCTCTGACGCAGCCTCAGGTGCAGACGTACTTGCAACTGTCGCGACGCTTGGGGTTTCGTTCTCCGACGCAGCCTCGGGGGCTGACGCGCTCTCCGTCGACGCAGAGTTCAACCTCGCTGTCTCAGAGGCGGGCTCCGGTGCTGACGCAGTCTCCGCCGCTGCAACGTTCAACCTCTCTGTCTCAGAGGCGGGCTCCGGTGCTGACGCAGTCTCCGTTACAGCAACGTTCAACGTGTCCTTCTCGGACACGGCCTCGGGGCAAGATGCCCCTGTCGTCGCAGCGTCGACCTTCAACGTCTCGCTCAGCGAGGCCGGCGCGATCACCGACGTTGTCGTTGGGGGCTATCTCTGGAATCCGATAGATGACACCCAGAGCGCGAACTGGCAGAATGTGGTAACGGCGCAGTCCCCGGGATGGGTGCAGGTCAACGACGCGCAGGGCCCGGACTGGGTCGAGATCCAAACTTGAGGTCATCATGCCAACTACGTACACCACGAACCTGAAACTGGTGCAGCCCGACTTGACTACGACGGGCTGGGGTACGCTTGTCAATAACAGCCTCACTGCGCTGGTCGACGTGGCGGTTTCTGGTGTAGAAAATGTCGATGTTACTGCTGGTAATATCGCGATGACCATCGAGCAGGGCGCGCAGGGTACCAACGATGCCCGCAATATGTTCATTGTTGTGGAGGGAACGCTTCCCGCAAACCGTACCGTTACGGTTCCTACCAACAGCAAGCTGTACTTTGTTCACAACGACACCTCTGGCGCATATACGCTGTCTTTCGAGGCCACCGCAGGTGTCCTGATCCCGCAGGGCAAGAAGGTGCCGTTGTACAGCGACGGCACAGACATCTTGTACGCCTTCGACCACCTTGGATCGTTGACGCTCGACACCGCCCTTGCCGCGACCTCAGGGGGCACTGGGCAGAGCAGCTACGCTGTAGGCGACCTGCTGTATGCGGATACGACGACCTCGCTGGCCAAGCTCGCCGCAGTGGCCGAGGGTAGCGTGCTACGCTCCAAGGGTACCGGCACCGCACCTGCGTGGGAGCAGGTCGACCTGACGACGGACGTGACCGATGTGCTGCCACCTGCCAATGGCGGGACGGGCCTCTCTGACCCCGGTGCAGACGGCAACGTGCTGCGCTCGGACGGTGCGGGGAACTGGACGAGCGGCACGCTCGCCTCCGCAACGACGTCGGCTGAAGGCCTTGTCGAGCTGGCCACCGATGCCGAGGTGCAGGCTGGGACCGACACCACGCGGGCGATCACGCCCGATGCGCTGCGCAAGGGTGCGTTGGTGCTACGCACTGCTAGTTCCGGTCCTTTTGCACCGGGTACAACTGCGATTGACTATACGAGCATACCCGCTTGGGTTAAACGCATCACCGTGATGTTTGCAAGCCTGAGTACCAGCGGAAGCAATCTTATTGACATTCAGCTTGGTGATTCTGGGGGTATCGAAACATCGGGATATTTGGGTTCTCAAGGGAACATGATATCTGGAGTGGGCACTTCTAATTACGGCGGCGATGCGTTTGAGGTGCGGTATTACAGCTCTGCGGTAAGTTATTCTGGCCAGTTTGTTTTGACGTTGGTCGACCCCGTAGTAAACACATGGGTTGGTACAGGTGTGTACGGTTCCACCGGCAGTACGTCTGTGTCTTTTACCGGAGGGACAAAGTCCCTTTCAGGGACACTTGACCGCCTTCGTATTTCTGCAAACGGTGACTCATTCGCCGCTGGTACCATCAACATCATGTACGAGTAACCCATGAACTTCGACGCAGCATTCGACGTTCTCCTCAAGCACGAGGGCGGGTTCAGCGACCACGCCGCTGACCCGGGCGGCAAGACCCGCTACGGCATCACCGAGGCCGTGGCACGCAGGGTGGGCTACCGGGGCGACATGCGCGAGTTGCCGCTTGATCTGGCCAAGCGCATCTACCGCGAGGACTACTGGAACGCTATCCGTGCTGAGCAACTGCCCCCTGCGATCCGCTACGCCGTCTTCGACGCTGCGGTGAACTCAGGCCCTGCGCAGTCGGTGCGCTGGCTACAGCGGGCCCTTGGCGTAACGGACGACGGTGTCATCGGGCCCCAGACCCTGTCTGCGGCCAACCAAGCCAACCCCGACGCGCTCCGTGCCCGCCTCGTGGCGCAGCGCCTGCGCTTCATGACCAATCTCGGCACCTTTGACGACTTCGGTCGCGGGTGGACCCGTCGCTGCTGTGACGTCCTGACCATGTGAGGCCGCTATGACTGCTCTCGCCGTCGCGTTGCTGCTTGCCGCAGCCCCGGCCCCCGTGGCTGAGTATCGTGAGGGTGATGCGCGGGTTGAGTTGTACGTTGAGGCAGGTCCCTGTGTGGGCAGCGCCCGGTGGGCGGTGTTCCTCCAAGGCCCGGTGCGCGTGCCAGGGTGCTGGCTTCTGACAGGAGACTCTGTTCAAATCGCGTGGCTGGACGGGGATTTCACCAAAGTGCCAGCGCGTGTGTTTCGCAAACCGGAGGTTCTATGAACGCAACCATCATCGCGTCGCTGGTGCGACATATCCTGACCGCCGTGGGCGGCGGTTTCTTCGTCTCTTGGGGCCTGGACGGGGATGCCGTCAACGCCGTAGTGGGCGCAGTGTCTACCCTCGCCGGTATCGGCTGGTCGGTGTGGGACAAGCGTCGCTGAGCCTGCCATGCCGCTGAAAGCACTCCGCCTCAAGCCCGGGATCTTCCGGGAAAACACGCGCTACTCCGCAGAAGGCGGATGGTACGAGTGCGACAAGGTGCGTTTCCGCTCGGGGCAACCCGAGAAGATCGGCGGCTGGCAGCAGATCAACAACGACCAGTTCCTTGGTTACGCCCGCAGCCTCTGGCCTTGGGACATCTACCTCGGGCTAGGTACTGAACTCAAGTACTACGTCTACTACGGCGCGTACTACGACATTACGCCGATTCGCGCGTCGTCTACGATTAACGCTGACCCGTTTGCACTGATCGCGTCCACCACCTGTACGGTTACGGATACGGCTCACGGTTGCCTGACGGGCGACTTTGTAACTTTTAGCGGTGCGACTGATATTGGCACTGCTGGTACAAACGTTACGGCGGCGGTACTGAACCAAGAGTACCAAGTCACGGTTGTTGATGCAGATACATACACGATTGAACTGCCCGTCGTACCAAATGCGCTTGCGTTGGCGGGGAGTCCTGGCGGCGGTGCAGCAGTTGTCGCGGCATATCAGGTCAACGTAGGTACAGCCATTCAGTATCCTGCTCCAGGCGTTGGCTCTGGTTGGGGCGGCGGCACTTGGGGCAGTGGCGTCTGGGGCGGCAGTCTGACACCTTTCGTACCCACGCAGATC
>Ga0208644_1004064_pt1 | contig 11110 bp, 9 predicted proteins | sample VirMetDEL_Nov_18_FD_184517 | JGI IMG/M metagenome (GOLD analysis project Ga0208644, IMG submission 184517) | Aqueous microbial communities from the Delaware River and Bay under freshwater to marine salinity gradient to study organic matter... | ecosystem: Environmental > Aquatic > Marine >... | reverse complement strand
TTGATGGCTTAGATATGAATAAAGAATTTGAAATAACAACAGTTGTAAATACTTCAGCATACACAGTTACTCACACAGATACTGCTTCTGGCTCTTCTACTGGCGGTGGAACAGGTAATGCTGCTTACCAAATATCTATTGGTCCTGCCTTTTCTGTACCGGCATATGGATGGGGAACTGCTGTTTTTGGGGAAAGTACATGGGGAACTCCACGTTCTGCTTCTAATGTGACATTGGAGGCTCGTCAATGGACATTGGATAATTACGGAGAAGATTTGATTGCCACAGTTTTAAATGGTGGAACATACCAATGGGATACATCTGTTGGTGTTGAAACAAGAGCAACTGCGGTTGCTAATGCACCCACTTCTTCTCGTTTAAGTTTAGTATCCACACCTGATAGACATTTATTATTAATGGGGACAGAGAACACGATCGGAACACCTAGTTCTCAAGATGATTTGTTAATTCGTTTTTCCGACCAAGAAAATATAAATGACTATCAACCTACCGCAGAGAATACTGCTGGTTCACTGCGAATTGCCGATGGATCACGGATCATTGCTGCGGAAAGATCAAGAGGAGCTATCCTTATTTGGACAGATACTTCTCTTCATGCTTTACAATATATTGGTCCTCCTTTTACTTTTGGTTTACGACAGTTAGGTCAGAACTGTGGAATTATTGGTTGTCATTCTGGGATTGATTTAAATGGTGTTTCTTATTGGATGTCTCAAGACTCTTTCTATCTGTTTGATGGTTCGGTGAGAAAACTTCCTTGCACTGTAGAACAATATGTTTTTGGTAATATTAATATTACTGCTTCTGAAAATACTTATGTCGGTCACATAGGTGAGTTTAATGAAATTATATGGTTTTATGCTAAAGCAGATTCTGATCAACTTAATGCCTGCGTTGCTTACAACTATACAGAAGGTACTTGGTGGATAGGAACTTTAACAAGAACCTCTTGGATTGATCGTGAAGTATATGACGCACCAATAGGAACTCAATATTTAGCTAATACCACAGCAAACAACGAAACTATTTTAGGATTAACTCCAGGCGCTACTCAAATGTATCTTCAAGAAACAGGGAACAATGCAGACGGACAAGCTATGAATGTTTATTTAAAATCTGGTGCAATTCAAATAGCACAAGGAGATGAGTTTGCTTTTGTTTCTAAATTAATTCCAGATGTACAAAATCAAAGTGGCGTATTAAATGTAGACTTTGAATTTTTAAGATACCCTAACGATACCTCCCCTGTCTCTAAGTCTACTTCATTTTCCTCTACAACAAACAAGGTAGATATGAGAGGAAGAGGTAGAGAGTTTACAGCTAATATTGTATCTAACACAATAGGCACTGCTTGGAGATTAGGAACACTAAGATTTGATATTCAACCAGACGGAAGAAAATAAATAAGTGATAATTATAGATGAAATTTTATCTAAAGAGTCTTGTTCTTCTTTAATTAATTTATTTAAAAATAATCCAAAAGAACACCTTCCTTGGAGGGATACTATGTGCTTACAGCTAAGAAATGATGAGACTAATTATTTAATGAAATTAATGTTTATGTATTCCTCTTATCTTAATCAAAAAGGAATAATGGTTTTTCCAGAATTAATTCAAATTGTTGAGTGGAAACCAAGGAGTAAACAAGATCCACATTTTGACACAGAAAGAGATACAACTCATTTAACTTCTATTACTTATTTAAATGATGATTTTTTAGGGGGTAAGACTTGTTTTGAAAATGGAATAGAGGTAAATCCAAAAACAGGAACTACTGTGTTTTTTGACGGAGTCAAAGAAAAACATTGGGTTAGTGAGATACAAAAAGATATTAGATATACTTTAGCAATTTGGTATACTAGTGATATAAATTTGATATATAAGTAATTATGGCTAAATTAACTTTAGGAAGATTCCCCGACCCACCTCAGGATTACGATCCTCGTAATTTCTTTGAGTTAATAAGACAACTAGAACAATTAATACAACAATTAAATACTTCTTATACAAATGATATAGCACAAGAAGCAACAAGAAGATCATGGTACTTTAGTGCCGCAGGAGATTAATGGCAGACGTATTTAAAAATTTTACAGGGCAAGTTAATATAGCTAACACAACAATATTTACTGTGCCAGAAGCAGATGTTGCAAATAATGTTCCTGTTACTACTTATGTAGCAAAGACTTTATATGTTGTACATAGCCTAGCTAATGCCGCTAAAACTTCCGTTAGTATTTGGCATTATGATAAAAGTGAAGATGTTACAATTGGATTTGCAACAGAAACTACTACTGGAGTAGCACTTAATGTTTTACAAAATGGTATTTATGTATTTGAAGCTGGAGATCAATTAATTATTTCAGCTAATTTAGATGGTGAATGTAATTATTCGTGTTCTTTGTTGGAAATAAAACAACAAATATAATTATTTCTTTCTTTCAAATAAACTTCCTACATGTCCTTTAAATGCTCTATTACCAAAATGTGTTAGAGGCATTGATACATCTGCCCATATTTCTCCACCACATTCTTGCCATAGTCTTGAAAAATAATAATCCTCTGATAAGTATCTTTTTTTTTCACCATAAACACCTGCAGCAAATAAATCATAACAATAGTTAGAAGAGAAAGCTTTCCCATTAATAATCTGATCAGAATTATATTTACGCTCAGGGAACTTTTTCATCATAGTTCTGAACACCTCTCTCTTGACCAACATCATTCCTGTTGCAGCTTCATTTACTTTTGCAAATCCATTCTCTACTCTAACATCCCCTGGATTATCAAAGTTTAAATTATACCCTAAAGCCTTTGCTTCTATTTCATCTTCTTTTGCCTCTGGATTATTCTTTAATATTTCAGGTACTTTTTCTAAGTGAATATGTTTCCTTGGATAAATTCCACAAGCTATATCTTTATCTGCTAGTAATAGTCTTTCTATATTTTGAGCAGTAAAACCAATATCTGAATCAATAAATAATAAATGGGTAGCTATAAAATCTTTGTCATCAAACATCATTGAAACAACTGTATTTCTAGCTCTTGTTATGAGGCTTTCATTACCCATAGTTTGAAATCTTAAACCTACTCCTTTGGCCATTGTCCATTGTTGTAGTTGTAATAGCCCATGCATTGTACTCTCAGTAAGCATGCCACCATACATAGGCATTCCTAAGAATATTTTAAAACCTTTTTGCCTTAGTTCTTGTTGTTCTAACATATAGATATTTGCAATAAATATACAGTTGATTTCCTAGTTTTTCAACTATAAAACTATACTATGGCAAAAATTATAGATGAACCTATCATCTTACGCTATGAGTACGATATTGAGGGCAATAAAATCCCAGTATATAGTTGTAAGGTTGAAACTACTATTACAAATTCAAGAACTGGCGTTGAGTATGATTCAGAAGATCATGCACTTAATGATGTGGATGATCCTAACACTGCTACTACCCATTCGGATATTCGTAGAGATGTTGTGGTTACTGCACCGAAATTATTTACAGGGGCGGTTACCCCTAAAAAAGGATAAAAGATGAATACAAATCAGTATGGCAGACATGGAGATAACTTTGTAGCCCACGTCCAAAAAGGCGAGATGGTTGTCCCTAAAAGAATTTTAAAAGACCGACCTGATTTGAGAAAAGAAATTTATAAGGAGATTGAAAAGTATGGAGTCAAGGGGTCTCGGTATGTTGTGGGTAATAAGTCTAATAGTATTAATCCATACACTGGCCAACCAGAATTTTTTCTAAAACAAATTGTTAAATCAGTTAAGAAAGCACTACCTGTTATTGGTGGTATAGCCGGAGCTTACTTTGGTGGGCCGTTAGGCGCGTCCATTGGTTCAGGATTAGGTAGTTTTGCAAGAGGAGATAACCCTGCAAATATTGCTACCAATGCTTTAATGGGCTATGGCCTTGGAAGTTTAGCAGGTGGCGCTATGACTGCACGAGGAGTAGGATTTGGTAAGTTAGGTTTTCAACCAAGCTCAACTGGTTCTATGTCTAAAGTTGCTTTTGATAAAATGTTACAAAATCAAGCTGCCGCAAAAGAAGCAGGACTATTAAAAAATATAGCTGAGTCAGCTAAAGGTATGTCTGGCTTTGCTAAAGGGGCATTGGGTTTAGGAGCACTTGCTGCGTTAAGTGGTTCAGAAGATAAAAAAGATACAGAACAAACTCCTTTCCCAGAACCAGGTAGCAAAGGACAATTATCCACGGCTCCTGGAAATGTAGTTTATTATGATACTGCAACTGGTAAATATGGTTCCGCTTCACCAACACTTCCTCAAATAGGAACATATGCTCAAGGGGGCTTCCCTCGTAAGAACGGACAGATAGATGGTCCTGGCACTGAGAAGTCTGATGACATCCCTGCTATGTTAAGCGATGGTGAATTTGTTATGACTGCAAAAGCAGTTAGAGGATTAGGGGCATTGAATGGCGCTAATAAAGATGATAGGTTAGAGCAACGTCGTCAAGGCGCAAAAATGATGTATGATATGATGGACAAACTTGAAAGTAGGGTAGCGTAATGGCAGAAGAGTATACACAGATAACCAGGCAAGCGCCTTTTATTGAGGATAGAACTGAAAAATTATTAGCTACTATTTTTGGTGGTGGAGATTTACAAGGACTTGCAGAAACCCCTACTACTGTACCGGCATACGAAGTAGCAGGATTAACTCCACAACAATTACAAGCTATGCAGTTAGCTCAGACAGGACTTGGAGCGTATCAACCTTTCTTACAAGCTGCAGGAACTACTATTGGTTCTGGCTTGGGGGCATTAGGCGCTGCAACTAAAACATTAGATCCAGCTCAAGTATCTACTTACATGGATCCATATCAACAACAAGTTACTCAGCAAGCTCTTGCTGAATTAGATCGTCAAGCTCAAATAGCACAACAACAAGCTTCTGCTGAAGCAGTGGCAGCAGGTGCATTTGGCGGTGGACGAGAAGGCGTGCAACGTGCTGAGCTAGGAAGAAATCTACAACAAGTAAAATCTCAGCGTATCTTCGAAGACCTATCAAGAAATTATTTACAAGCACAACAGGCGCAACAACAAACTGCACAACAATTAGGACAGATTGGTTCACAAACTTTACAAGCCGCACAAGCTCAAGCAGGTTTAGGTCAATTAGGTCAGCAGTTAGGCGCACAAGATATTAATCAATTATTAGGACTAGGAAGTTTATCTCAACAGTATGGCTATCAAACTCCAGAGGGAACATTTATGCCAGGTCAAACACAATTAGAAGCTGCAAGACAAACTACACTTGCTCAACAAAAAGAACCTTTCGAAAGAGCTGCGTTTGCATCTGATATTTTAAGAGGCGTACCCTCTTCACAAATTACTTATGCGCAAACTCCGGCTCCATCTACCCTACAACAAATTGCAGGTTTAGGTATCGCAGGGCTAGGAACATTAGGTGCAATTGGCGGTGGAAGTATTTCTGGGGGGATTAGTTCTTTACAGAACTTCTTTAGCTAATGGCAATTTTAGATAGAAGACTTTTTCAGAAACCACTAACCAAGGACCAGCTACGCATGTATGGTATTCCTGCTTTTGCAAATGGTGGCGTGGTACAGAAGTTTGCTGAAGGAGGTTTGTTTCCTAAAACACCTGGTAAAAAATATTACAATAAAGAAACAAGACAGTGGGAAGAGTATCAACCAGAAGCTGAAACAGCTATACCTACAATAGAAGAAAGACCAACAGAAGCTGCGACAGGAATGACCATTCCTAGTAGTGCTTATGAAGGAAGTTCTTCAACCGAAGCTGAGTTACCAGAAGATTTTAAAATGAAAGATAAGCCTTCGAAAGAAGTAATTGACGCAGTCAGAGAAAGAATTGAAGGTGGTGGAGATACTGAAGAAGATAAGTTAAAGAAAAGATTTTTAGAGAAGTCAAAACTATATAAAGAAATTCTAGGTAGTAATGAAAAGCTAATGAAAGAGCAAGGCTTTTTACAGTTAGCTCAGTTTGGTTTAAACTTAGCCTCCGCTCAAGGTTCTAACTTTATGGATAAGGTAGCTAAGTCTGCGAAAGATCCGTTAAATGCTTTTGCTGAGTTAGGAAGAAAAGCTTATGAAGACGAGAGAGCAGTAAACTTATTAGCTCTTGAATCAACTGAAGGTGAAATCAAAGCAGAGCAACAAGCACAAGTGGATAAAGAACTTGCTGCAATTAAAGCTATGGGCGATGCTAAAGACACAGATTTATCTGTATTCCAAGATGTGTTTGGAGCAGAAGATGGTAAATTACAATACTTAAACTTCTTACAAGGAAGATATGGAGAAACTAGAGAAGATCAAATTCTTACACTAACTAATACTTTAATAGGCACACCACAATTCTTAGATGATCAACAAGGCGCTGCGACTAAGGCTACTGAAATAGTAGATAATGTTTATGGAAATCAATCTCAACCTAGTCCTGGCGAACCAGTTTTAGTTACAAGTCAAGAAGAGTATGATGCATTAGAGCCAGGAACTCCTTATAAAGACACCGAAGGTAATCAAGGCATTAAGGGAGCCTAACAATGGCTACCACTCTTTTTGGTGATAAAAGCGTAGGTTCAGAAGAAAAACCTAAAACTAATACTACAATGTTTGGGGACTCTGCTACTCCAAAATTAAAAGATACTAAAAAAGATTTACCTAAAGACACTAAGAAAATAGAAGATGATCAAGAAGATACTAATTGGTTTGTTAGTTCTATATCAGGTATAGCATCTGGTGTTCTAAAAATTCCAGAAGGATTTGTTTCTTTAGGTGCAGAATTAATTGACTTAGGTTTTGATACTAACAATGCTGCGAAAGTAGAAGAGTTCTTTGATAATTTAAATATCTTTGAAGAGTACGCTGAAGATACTTTAACAGGTAAAATTTTAGAAGGTATTATTCAGTTTGGTATTCCAGGTATTGGTGGTTATAAACTAGGAGCTAGTGCAGGTAGAGCTTTAGCTAAAAAATTATCGAAGAAAGCTTTAGATGCTAAGAAGGCAGGCAAGGCAGTCGGTAAAGGTAATCTTAAAAATGTTTCTGCTACGACACTTAAAAGAAATAAAATAAATAAATTAAAAAAAGAAAGCTTTGCAAACAAAATGATAGCAGGAGCCGGCGGTATAACTGGTTCTGCTTTAGGTGAAGCGGGCGCTTATCAACAAGACCTAGATACAATCTTAGGCGATACATTAGGATTTGAAGCCTTAAAAACAGATAAAGGTGTAGAAGAAGGAAGAGGGGAAGCCTCTAGAAGATTATTTAATAGAGCAAAGTTTGCAATAGAGAGTGGATTAATTGGTGCTGGTATTACAGGAGCCTTTACTGGTTTAACAAAAGCTGCAAAGACAGGCGGTAAAGCTGCGTTTAGTAGTGATCCTGTTGAAAGAATATTTGGAAAAATTGTAAATGGATTAACTCCTCAAGGCCCAGTCAGTAAAAGATTTTTTGTAGAACAAAGAGCTGCGAAAGATGCTATTGAAGGCGCTAAAGAAATTGCAACAGAGTCTTCTTTTGTATTAGAAGAAGTAGCTAAAAGAATTGTTAATAGTGGAAAGAAATCAAAGCTCTTTCAAAAATTAGATAGACCTAAATTTGATCAACTAAAAAAACTATTACAAGATAGATTAGAAAGTTTTGGTGATGCAAAATTAGTGAGTGGTGCTGATAATATATTTGAGTACACCACTAAAGGAAATGCTAAAGCAACTGCCGCTAAAAAAGCATTAGATGATTTCTTAAAGAAGAACAATGTAAGTAAAGATTTATTAAAAGAATTAGATGACTCTATGTATGGTGCAAGAAACCAGATAGATGTATTTTCTAGTAAGATAAAAGAACTCGCAGCTAAAAGAATTGCTGCCGCAACCAAAGTTTTAAATGATCCTAACGCAACTAATCAAGCTATCAAAAATGCAAAAGATGTAATTAAGGAAGCAGATAATTTAACCAAAGCTATTAGTAAGAATATGGGTACTTACTTTACATTAGAGTATGACCTTATAAAAAATAGTAACAAAGGATTATTCTCTAAGGCTATGTTAAAATATAAGCCAACAGAAGAAGCTATCAAACAAGCAGAAGATTTCTTTATCCCTAGATTAAGAGCTAAAAGACTTGCTCAATTAAAAAAGATAGTTAGAGAAGAAGAAAAAGCTAAAGTTTTTAAGAACGCAACTAATAAAGTTAAAGCTGAAAATGACATAGTTAGTAAAGCATTTGATGATAGAGTTAATGAATTAGCTAGAGCTAGATTAAACAGTGCGTCAGTACAAGGCGAAATACTAGATGAAGCTGCAGATACAGTTAATTTTTTAATTGAACAATCTGGTAAAAACTTAGATGCGATTAGTGGTGTAAATAAAAATGTATTAAAGAACTTAGAAGAAGCAGGATTAGATATAGATAAAAGTATTTTAAAGCAGAGAAAACTACCTCAAGAACTAAAAGCTTTATATGGAGAGGTTCGTGATCCGTTTTACAATATTGCTAATACCATATCCAAGCAAGCAGAGTTTATTGCTAAGTTTGAATCTTACGATAATCTTTTAAAAGTTAGTAAAAACTCTAAAGGACAGAACACTGTCTTCTTCGATAAAGATGAATTAGTACAAGTAGCTAATCGATTAGGTATCAACGCTGAAAAACAATTAGTAGAAATTAAAACTACTGGTCCTTTAAAAACTGCCTTAGATGGTAAGTTTACTTTTAAAGAAGTAGCTGAAGTTCTTAATGAACAAGGGGAATTGATTGGTAAGAACTGGTACAATGACCTCTATACTTATATGGTTCTTTATCCAAAGAGTTTTTCGAACCAGGCTAAAACTATCTTCTCTCCTTTTACTCATGTAAGAAACTTTGTTTCTGCTGCGTTGTTCACGACTATGAATGGAAACATCTTGTTCCAGAACCCAATGACCACGGCCAAATACTTTAAACAAGCTTATGGTGATTTAATGAATAGAAATAGTGTTGAAGCAGTTCGTAATAGAATTAAACATACACGATTAGGTATTAGAGGAACTAACCCAATAGCCGGTGAAACAGAAAAGCTAGCAAAAGAATCTGGTCTTGATTTAATTAATAAAAACTATGGTGGATTTTTAGGTAAAACTATTGGGGGAATTTTACAAAAGGTTGGTAAGAAGTTTAGAGATGCATATCTTTGGGAAGATAACATTTGGAAAGGTTTAAATTTTGAAGCAGAAAGAGATGCCATTATTAAAAACATGGACAACTTTAGATTAGGTAAAGGTCAAGATGTAAAAATTACTAGTAAGAATATTACTGATCCTAAATTTATACAGAAGATTGAAAAAGTAATTGGTAGAAAAATAGGTGCTTATAATGACAAAGGAGTATTTGATGTATTAAATGATCCTTTATTTAGAAAGAATATCGTATCTCCTAGACAAACAAAGTTAGGATCGGGAGCATACAGAGACCTTGTTAGTTCTAATGCGGTACCTGATAACGAATTAGTAGATACTTTCGCTGATAATTTTGCAGCAGAAATTACAAAAAATAATATCCCTAACTATGAGTATGTAGGCTCCGCTATTAAAAGTTTAAGAAGATTACCTTTTGGTACCTTCGTTGCTTTCCCTGCTGAGATTTTAAGAACAGGATTTAACACTATTCAAAGAGGTGTAAGAGAAGCAACCACGGAAGGATTTAGAGCAACAGGTTTAAGAAGATTAGCCGGTAGTTTAACTACCGCAGCAGTGGTGCCAGCAGGATTAGTAGAATTAGGAAAGACTCTAGCTGATGCAACAGATAAAGATATCCAAGCGTTAAGAAGAATAGTTGCTCCTTGGGAAAGAAATGGTGTACTGATGCCTATCTCTCGTGATGAGAATGGTCAATTAAACTATACTAACTTAAGTTATATTTTTCCTTACGACACTTTAATTAGACCTGTTACAACAATGTTTAATGAAGTTGCAAAAGGCCAAGCAACAGATGAGTCTATTAATCAATCTTTATTTAACGCAGGTGTTGTTTCTATGTCAGAGTTATTCCAACCCTTTATCTCTGAATCTATTTTCTCTGAAGCGTTAATTGATATCTCTTTAAGAAATGGAGTAGACAACACAGGTCGTCGTATTTGGGATAATGAAAATGATTCTATTGGTGATAAATTATATAAAGGCGCTATGCATGTTGCAGAAACACTAACTCCTGGTTCTCTATCTCAAGCAGGTAGAATTAAAGACGCCCTCTTTAATAAACCCGATGATCGAGGAAGAGTTTATGATTTAGGAAAAGAGTTACCTGGTATCTTTGGATTTAGAGTTCAAAAGTCTCAACCAGATAAAGCTTTCCCTTATATGGTTACTGATTTTTTAAACAAAGAAAGAGATGCAAAAGCAATCTTAACTAAAGATTTATTAAAAGGTGGATTAATTAGTCCTGCTGAAATAATTCAAAAGTATATTGATGCAGAGCAAGCTAGATTTAAATTGTTCCAAGACTTTAGAGAAAATGTTAAGGCAGTAGAAACTTTAGATATTAGTAAACAAAAACTATATACACAGTTAGATAGGGTACCTAAGACTATGAAGAATGCTATTCTATCAGATAAATATGTTCCTTTCTTACCTACTAAAAATCAGATTAATGCTTTCTTAGAGAAGTACAAAGACCTTGCTAAAGAATTAGGAAGACCAATAGATCCTTCTATCTACCAAGCTTACAATAAGATTATTGAGCTATATTCAAAGAATGTGGGTAAGAGTATGAATGATGATTTAGATTTTGAAATAGTCATACCAGAGTCTTTTAAGATAAAAGAAACACCTTCTTATAAACAGGAAGAACAGGGAGTTACCCCTAAACAAACTGAGCCTTCTTTTGTTGCACCAGAGTTTAGGGACTCGACAAGCGGAAAAGTAGATGATAGATTCAGAAGTGGGACACTAACAGACCCAACTGAAAGATTGATAGCAGGAGTAGATTAATGGCAAGAACAATACCTAGTGGATTTAAAGATAAAGCAAAAGGCGGTAAGGGTAAAAGCCTAAGTAAATCTGCTGTTAATAGAATAATGCAGTCTTCCAGTAATCAAA
>Ga0208644_1004060_pt1 | contig 11119 bp, 20 predicted proteins | sample VirMetDEL_Nov_18_FD_184517 | JGI IMG/M metagenome (GOLD analysis project Ga0208644, IMG submission 184517) | Aqueous microbial communities from the Delaware River and Bay under freshwater to marine salinity gradient to study organic matter... | ecosystem: Environmental > Aquatic > Marine >... | reverse complement strand
CAGCGCGGCTTCGACGGGCGGCATCAAGATCGGTTACGGCGGCGACCTTGCGTTCCCGCGTACCCGCATCAAGGGCGTTTTCTATATCGCCTCGTCTGTCGCAGGCAGCATTATTTTCACTGCAAAGCCGAACAACACGACTTTGCTGAAGGTGTTCACGCCTGCCGATAGCACGGCCAACGATGCCATGATTCCCCCTGAGGGTCTTCTGACCACGAAGAGTGGGAACAATGACTTTGCGGTGTTGACGCTGGATCAGGTCTCCAAGGTCACAGTTCTCTGCGGGTGAGTTATGGCGAAAAGTCCTGCTTGGCAACGCGCTGAAGGTAAAAGTCCTGCCGGAGGCTTGAACGCCAAGGGCAGGGCTTCCTATAACCGTGCAAATCCGGGTAAGCCGGGTTTGAAACCTCCTGCACCCAAGCCAAAGACTGAGCGCGATGCAGCACGACGTAAGTCCTTCTGCGCCCGTATGACGGGCATGAAGAATAAACTGACGAGTGCCAAAACTGCGCGTGACCCAGACAGCCGGATCAACAAGTCCCTTCGTGCGTGGAACTGCTGACATGGCAAAGGCAAAGAGCAAAGTCAACGCGGCTGGCAACTACACCAAGCCTGAGATGCGTAAGCGCCTGTTTAACCAGATCAAGGGTTCCGCAGTCCAAGGCACGGCATCAGGTCAGTGGTCCGCTCGTAAGGCACAGTTGCTTGCCAAGAAGTACAAGGAAGCCGGAGGCGGCTACAAGAACTGATGGCTATGCGGGTCAAAAAGGATGCGATTGGACAGGCCATCAAACAGTCCTACAAGAATGGCAAGGGAAAGTCTTGCCCTGTGGCGACGATGGATGTCCATGTCAACCTGAAGAACCGCAACCACGCCATCAAGGAATACGGCTACGGCCCACTGAATCCTGATGAGCCTTCAGATAAGTTCTGGAAGGCCAAGGCGAAGATGTGGGCGGTGGATGTCGATGAGGCACAGAAGTCCCGTTGTGGGAACTGCGCGGCATTCATCCAGACCAAGCAGATGCTGGATTGCATCTCCAAGGGAATGGAAGCCGGTGACGAGCCTCACATGGATTACTCCATGGATGTCATCGAAGCCAGTAATTTGGGTTACTGCGAATTGTTCCATTTCAAATGTGCAGGCGCACGAACCTGCGATGCGTGGATTGTTGGTGGACCTATCACATGAAAGCAACACAGCGTTCATTGAAGGCTTGGACAGAGCAGAAGTGGAGGACTAAGAGTGGAAAACCCAGTAGTCAAACGGGCGAAAGATATCTACCAGAGGCTGCGATCAAGGCTCTCAGCCCTCAAGAATACGCTCGTACCACAGCGGCCAAGCGAAAAGGCAAAGCCCAAGGCAAGCAGTTTGTCTCCCAGCCCAAAGGGATCGCGCAAAAAGTAAGGCCGTTTAGACAGAGAGGTAAGTGACATGGCGATGTCCCGTTCGAACATGAATCAGCAAATCACCAAGCCCGGCCAGAAGAAGAAGGTGGGTGCGGTGATGCGAGAGTTTAAGAAGGGTGAACTTCATTCTGGCAAGAAAGGGCCGGTTGTGAAGAACCCGAAACAGGCGGTGGCTATTGCGCTGTCTGAGGCACGGAAGGTCAAGAAGTCCTCTGGCGGCAAGACCTGCCGTTAATTCAATTCATTCGGAGATTTATTCATGGCTAATTTTCAAGAAAGATTAGGTCAGTTGCGTGGCGAATTCGACAAAAAAAGGTTAGAAACTCGCGCACAACGAGATGCTGCAAAAGCGCCGTCTGAAAAAGTTTTGGCGACGCGTGCTTCGCTCGACGCAAAAATTGCCGCTAGCCGACAGGCCGATGATGCAAAACGGGCCGCTCGCATGGCCGCTGCCGTCGCCGCACGCAAACCTCCGACTGCCCCTCCGGTTCCCCCTCCTGCAGCCGCACCTGCTCCTCTTGCTCCTCCTCCTAAACTTAGTATGCCTGCTCTTGGCGGTGCGCCTGCTGGTGGAATGGGCGGCGCTGGTGGAACCCAGCAGATGATCAAGAAGGGCGGCATGACCTACTCCATGGGCGGTATGACTCCTCCCACTCCTCCCAAGAAGCCGGTGACGCTACAGACCCGTCAGTTCGGAACTGGCCCCGGTATGCGTCCGACGCCCAAGCATATTGGTAAAGCAATTACTGATCGTGGCAAGGCGATTCTTGGCAAGGCGGACGGCGGAATGCTCAAGGGCAGTGGTCGCGATGGTTGTGCGATTCGTGGGAAGACGAGAGCCTAACCATGAAGAATCCTCGCCGCTCACCGGAACAGACTCGTGCTGCACAGAAGCAGCGCGAGGAACTGCAACGCATCAAAGACGAAGAGATGTCGCGCAAGATGCAAGAGGCATACAAGCGCGTTCAGGGTCAGAGCGTATCTGGCATGAAGAAGGGCGGCATGACTGGTCGTGATGGCTGTGCCATTCGCGGGAGGACACGAGCATGAAAGGCAAAGGACCAATGATGATCATTGCCATTGGAATCGGGAAGAAGCGCAAGGGCAAAGAGATGGATGATCGCGAAGAGATGATGGAAGACGAGGATGAAATGAGTGCTGGCGGCATGACTCGTTATGCCGAAGGCGGCAAATTGCCTATGGTCAACAAGGGCGGCGAAAAGGTTCCGTTCTTTGCGGCTGATGGCAAGGGCAAGATGATGGGTGGTGGCATGACCTACGCCAAGGGTGGAATGACCCGTGGCGGTCGTGATGGCTGCGCTATTCGCGGTAAAACCAAGGGTCGGATGGTCTAATGGCTACAAGCGGTGTCGCAACTTTTAACCCTGAGTTTCGGGAACTCGTTGAAGAGGCTTTCGAACGGGCAGGTTTGGAGTTGCGTACCGGCTATGATCTCCAGACTGCCCGCCGGTCCATGAACTTCATGTCGCTGGAATGGGCAAATCGCGGGATCAATCTGTGGACCATTGAACAGGGTACTCAGGTACTGACTCCCGGAACCTATACCTACACGATGCCTGCCGACACGATTGATCTTATTGAGCATCAATTGCGAACGGATGCAGGCAGTGTCAGCGGCCAGACGGATTACACCCTCTCCCGTATCTCTGTGTCGGACTATGCCCAGTTGAGCAACAAACTCACTCAGGGTATGCCGCTTCAGATATATGTGGATCGCCAGAGAGCGGCCCCTGTTGTGTACCTGTGGCCGGTTCCGGACAACACCCAGACCTACACGCTCGTCTACTGGAAGATGCGCCGCATTCAGGATGTGGGTAACGGCGGTGCCAACACCATCGATGTCCCAGCACGATTCTTGCCCTGCCTCGTGGCAGGACTGGCGTACTACGTTGCCATGAAGAAGCCCGAAGCGGCTGATCGTGTGGTGATGCTCAAGCAAGAGTACGAGGCTCAGTGGGACTTGGCAGCGGGTGAAGACCGTGAGAAGGCTTCTGTCCGCTTTGTTCCCATGAACGGCTACATTGGCAGGAATGTCTAATGGGCAAGCCGTTTTCCTCAGGTAAAAATGCATTCGGGTTCTGCGACCGCTGTGGTCAACGATATGACTTGCATGACTTGAATCAGCAGTATGAAAACCTGTTGCCGATTGGTATCCGCGTTTGCTTCGAATGCATGGATGTTGATCATCCTCAGTTGCAGTTGGGCCGTGTTCCCATGGATGACCCACAAGCCCTTCGCAATGCGCGACCGGATAACACCTTTTTTGCGCCGGGTAACCAAGGTGCCAATGGCAGTCGGATGATCCAGTGGGGATGGAATCCGATTGGCGGCGCAGAAGCCTACGACACTGAACTTACCCCGAACGATCTCATTTCGACCGGCTTTGTCGGAACCGTCACGGTGGCAGTGACATGAATTACACTCAACTCGTTGATCTGGTTAAACAGTACACGCAGAACGAGGAAACCTCGTTTGTTGCGAACATTCCCGTATTCGTTCAACTGGCTGAAGAGCGTATCTACAACGCTGTCTTCATTCCGGCGATCCGAAAGAACCAGATTGGAACTCTGACCCCTAGCAACAAGTATCTGACCCTTCCTGCGGATTGGTTGGCGAACTTCTCATTGGCGGTCATTACCCCGGTAACTAACGCCCAGTCGTTCCTCATCGACAAGGATGTGAACTTCATTCGGGAATGCTATCCAGACCCGGATGACAGTGGCGTTCCAAAGTACTACGCCATCTTCGACAAGAACACGCTGATTCTGGGTCCGACCCCGGACAGCAACTATCAGGTCGAACTGCACTACTACTACTATCCAGAGTCCATTGTGGCCGCGAGTACTTCGTGGCTGGGCGATAACTTCGAAACCGTTCTCCTGTACGGAACCCTCAGAGAGGCATACCTCTACATGAAGGGTGAACAGGACATGATCCAGTACTACGAACAGAAGTATCAGGAATCGTTGGGTCTCCTGAAACTCCTTGGCGAAGGCAAGGATCGTCGTGATGCCTTCCGTTCAGGTCTTAATCGGATACCGGTCACATGATCTATCAGACACAGACCGTCAGTTTCCGGGAAGAGTTACTGAAGGGCATTCACGATCTTCTGACGGACACCATCAAGTTGGCGCTTTACACGAGCAGCGCCACCCTGAACGAGAACACCACCGTCTATAGCGTGACGCACGAAGTCACTAGCGGTAGTTACTCAGCAGGTGGAGTAACACTGACGGGCGTATCCATCAACAATTACGATGGCACGGTGTACGTCAACTTCAATAATGCGGTTTGGAGTCCTGCAAGTTTTACTGCCGCAGGGGGTCTGATTTACAACGCCAGCAAGGCAAATCGATCCATTGCGGTTTTGAGTTTTGGCAACGATAAGACTGCCACGAACTCGTTCACGGTGCAGATGCCTGCGAACACTTATACGTCGGCACTATTGCGTTTCAATTAGGAGAATCAACAATGCTTATCAACAAGGCCAAGTCCGTTGATACCGTTGGTGCAGATGTCAAAAAGGGCAACAGCACCAGCAATCGTCTCAAGGGCGGCGGTATCTTTACGGTCCGTTGCCATGACAAGGAAGGCAACCTGAAGTGGGAATCAAAGTCCAATAACCTCGTGGTCAATGTCGGCTTGGCCGACATGAACACCCGGTACTTCAAGGGTTCTGGTTACACTGCTGCGTGGTATCTGGGAGTCTATGGACCTGCTTCTTCGAATAACCCGTCCTCAACGGACACCATGGCAAGCCATGCGGGTTGGACGGAAGTGACGGCGTACAGCAACGCGACCCGACCGGCTGCGACCTTCGGTGGTGCCACCACGGCTGATCCTTCGGTGATTGCGAACTCTGCTTCCCCGGCGCAGTTCCTGATCAACGCTTCGGCCAACGTCGGTGGTGCATTCCTCACGAGCGGAGACTCACCGGGCGGCTCGTCCGGAACCCTCTTCTCTGCCTCTGACTTTGCAGCCCCCGGTGATCGTGTGGTGCAGAACGGCGACGTTCTGTCTGTCACCTACACCTTCAGCCTTGATGCTGCCTAAGGAGTTTAAACATGGCTAAGTTTGTAAAGGGTGAACAGGTCAAGTTGGTAGTGGTTGTTCCGGAAGGTCCGGTAGAGAAGTTCATGATGACCGAAGACGGTGTGATCATGTGCCTCATCTCTTGGAAGGACGCGAACGGCCAGAACCAGTCCCGTTGGTTCCCGGAAGACGAACTCGTCAAGGCATAAACGGTGGCCGAAGGCGGATTTGGATCAGGCACATGGGGTCAAGCAGGATGGGGGATGTCGGTTTATTACCGCGCCTCAGACGAAACTTCGACCGCTAATGATGCCAACACTGGGGCCGGTACGCAGTTCAATGCGCCGGTTTCAGAGTCCGTTTCAGCCCAAGACACCGTTACCTCTGTCTACAGCCTTGGAGCCAGCGTTTCTGAGACGGCTACTGGGATGGATTCTGTGCTGGCAAATGCCGACTTCAAGGCTAAGGTCAACGAGGCTGTAACGACTTCTGATTCGGTCAAAGCCCAGAACGACTTCAAGGTGATGGTCAACGAGTCGGTCACCGGAACCGATTCGGTTAAGGCAGGACAGGAGTTTGCTTCCAAAATTGCTGAGTTTGCGACCGCTCAGGACGATGTCTATTCAGTCTTCTCGTTCTTGGTCAGTGTGGACGAATCTGCGACGGCTCAGGATACCAACCTAGCCAATATCTCCATTGGCGGCAAAGTGGCTGAAACAGCCTCTGCGCTGGATATAGACAAGGCTTTGATGAACTTCAAGGTCATGATCAACGAGATCGTGACGGCGGCAGATGCGGACTCCGGTGCGGGAGTAACCTTCGATGTGGAGGTGGCGGAATCGGTCACCGCCTCCGACACTATGGCAGGGGCGTACCTTTGGAACCCTGTTGATGACGATCAGACCGCAAACTGGCAGAATTTAAACGATGATCAGACACCGGGATGGTCCGCCGTGGATGATTCGCAAACCACAACTTGGGCCAATATCCCAACGGTGAATTAGGAGTTTAAACGTGTCAAGTACATACTCAACCAATCTGGCTATCGAACTCATTGGCACTGGCGATCAGGCTGGTACATGGGGCGTTACGACCAACAGTAACCTCGGAACCCTGATCGAACAGGCCATTTCAGGCTATGTGACTCAGGCTGTATCCACGGGTACGGACACGACGATCACCATCCCGAACGGTGCCACAGGTGTGGCCCGTAACATGTACATTGAGTTGACCGGCACGGGTGGTACCAACACCAACCTGATCGTCCCTGCCAACAAGAAACTCTACTTCATCTTCAACAACTCGACCGGCGCAGTCACGGTGAAGGTGTCGGGCCAGACGGGTGTATCGGTTCCGACTGGCAAGAAGATGGTGCTGGTGTCGAACGGCACGGACATCGTCAACGGTTTGAACTACATCGCTGACTTCGGAACCAACAGTTTCACCGTCACCAACCTGTCAGCAACCTCTGCCACGATCACCAACCTGATTGCCACTTCCGCCAGCATCACGACGCTGACTAATAACCCGACTTTTGGTGCTGGCACCGCCAACGGCGTGTTGTACTTGAACGGCAGCAAGGTGGCGACGTCGGGGAGTGCGCTGACGTTTGATGGGAGTACCTTAGGCTCCTCATTGCTAAATATCGGCAGTGCCTCTTCTTTTGAGACAAATAGCAGGGTAGCCGTCAAAACATCTGCGGGTAAATTTGATATCGCCGCTTATGGCGGTTCATCTGTGCAGTTGATGTCAAGCGGCGCATTGGCTTACTACACACCGTCTTCAAGTTTTGACCAAATTTGGCTTCAAGGCGCAAGCGAGTTGATGCGCCTCACCTCCACCTCGCTCTACACAGCGTCGGGGATTAACGTCGGCATCGGGACGAGCAGCCCATCAAAGAAACTTGATATTAGAGCCAACGCGCTTGGAGAGTCTGCGCTGGTTTTGATAAGCAACGACAACACGGCTGGAACAGGTGGGTCTCCGACTGTTGCGTCATTAGAATTCGCAAGTTCCGGCGTAGCAAAGGCTTCTATTGCCGCCGCTGTGTATGGCAACGATTGGCTTTCGTTCCGCACTGGTAGCAACACAGAGCGGATGCGTTTAACCACCTCTACCTTGTACACCGACTCCAGCATTAACGTCGGCATCGGGACGAGTTCGCCTAGCAGCAAACTTGATCTTGTTGGTGTTATGCAGTGGCAAGCGACTGCTGGAACAGTGCTTGGCAAATTGACGTATACGGGCGGTGAGCCTGTTGTTTTGGCAAATACCGGGCTTGGACTTAATTTCTATACAAACAATGCTTTTGCAGCCAAGATCGACTCCTCCGGCAACCTCTTAATCGGCCAAACAACTAACACTCAAAATTACAGATTGGTCATTAAAGGCTCTGCTGGCACGGCTGATGACTTGGCGCTTAATACGGACGGGACGCGATCTGAAATTCAATCGTTTAACTCAAAGCCGCTTGAACTAAACCGGCAGGGCAACAATGTTCTTATTGGGTCTGGTGGCTCCGGCAACGTCGGCATCGGCACGGCGAGTCCGGGGGCAAAGTTACACGTTCTTGGATCAAACTTTGTTGGTATTTTTGCGGGAACGAACGCAAATACTGTTTATACGGAATACCGATACAACTCAACAACTACATCGGGTTTAATTGGCAACGGCTCAAGCCTTTTAAGTGCAGCGGCTGATAGCGATTTTATTGTTCGTTCTGAAGGCGCGTTAAAGTTTGCAACTAACGGAAACAATTTCCGCGCAGTGATAGACGCCTCCGGCAACCTCGGCATCGGCACGACGAGTCCGGCTGATACAAACAGTTTTGGACGCGCACTAGATATTCGGAGCAGCACTGGCGCAGCCGCGTATTTCAGAGACTCTGACGACGCGACAAAATATAGCGTTGCTGGATTTTTTGGTGCTGATTCAAATGCGTACTATGGCTCTTGGGGAACCGGGACGGGTGTACTTTTCTATTCTGCTGGCTCCGAACGCGGCCGGTTCAGCGCGGGGGGCTATTTCAAGGCGAGTAATACGGGGACATACAACGGTGCAACTGGCACTTATCACGAGTTTTATCAAACCGCTAACTCGCTTGGCCTTCTTATTCGCGCTACCAACGCATCTTATACCGATAATATTCTAATAATTAACGGCGACAGGGCGACAACAAACTCAACTTACAATCTGATTGACGCATACAACGGAAATATCAGCGGGCGATTTATTGTCCGAGACTCTGGTAATGCGGTAAACACTAACGGTTCTTACGGCACTATTTCCGATGCCAAGATGAAGACCGACATTGTGGACGCGGGTTCGCAGTGGGATGACTTGAAGGCAGTGCGGTTCCGAAAGTTCAAGATGAAGAATGACCCATCCGGCATCACGCAGTTGGGTGTTGTGGCGCAGGAACTTGAGCAAACCTCGCCGGGACTGGTGGATGAACACGCCGACCGGGATGCAGAGGGCAACGACCTCGGCACCACCACCAAGTCGGTTAAGTCATCCATCCTGCTGATGAAGGCAGCAAAAGCCCTGCAAGAAGCGATGGCGCGTATCGAATTGCTTGAGGCTGACATGGCTGCGCTGAAAGGTGCCAAATGAACACCGGCCTCTTGATCCTCTTTTGCCTGCTGCAAGCCGCTGACGTGTACACGACGCTTACCGTACTCAAGCAAGGCGGGCGGGAACTGAACCCCGTGCTGGCGAAACTCTTTGCCAAGTTCGACCCGCTGGCCGTGATGGTCGGCATCAAGTTGGTCGGCGTGTGGGCGTTGTGGTACGTCGATATGTGGATGCTCACGCTCGCGGCGTGTGTCGTGTATGCGTTTGTTTTGAACCAAAACTATGGAGTAATGACCCGTGGACGTTGAACTGAAAGTATCGCTTGAGGAAGCCGTTGCCATCGTGAACCTGTTGGGGTCACTCCCGACCTCGCAGGGCGCACACCCGCTTTGGGCGAAACTCAAGGAACAGGTTGAGCCGCATCTGCCGAAGGAAGAACCGAAATGACCACGATCACTTGGAACATCAGCCAACTGAACTGCTTGCCGCAAGCCCCCGAAGGCGCGGATTACGTCGTCACGGCGCACTGGCAGTGCAACGGCGTGGATGGCAATTACTATGGAAGCGTCTATAGCACCTGCTCGTTTTCGGTCGTGGAGGGTACGTCCTTCACCCCGTATGCCAATCTCACGCAGGATCAGGTGCTGGGCTGGATTTGGGCGAGTGGCGTGGACAAGGACGCTACGGAAGCCGCTGTGGAGCAGCAAATCCAGAACCAGATCAACCCGCCGATTGTGACTCCGCCGCTGCCGTGGGCTACGCCATGACGACCGTGCAGGAACTGGAAGTCACGGTGACTAGCCATATCGACGTATGCACGGTGCGTTATGAGGCCATCCATGCGCGACTGAAGCGGCTGGAGAAACTTGTAATGACGGTCGGCGGTACGATCATTGTGATTTTGCTAGGTGCGCTGGGAACCATGACCTCTATGTTGGTGGAAGCCATCAAATGAACGACGACATCCAACTGCTCAAGGTACAGATCAAGGCTGAACTCCAGCGGCTTGAAGCCAACAGCAGCGCCAAGGATGTGGCGGGTAAGGCTATTGGCAAGCACGGGCTGGCCTATATCACCATCATCGTGGTGATTGGAGTCCTGTCGAGCCTTGCGTTGGATAGCGACAAGATTGCAGCCGTGATGGGGTTGCTCGGTGCCTCGTTGACCGCGCTAATCTCTATGCTGAACGGCATTGCAGGTACGGTCGAAAAGGAAGAAAAGCCAGAGTTTGAAGTCATCAAGAGCCTTATCACCAAGTTGGACAAACTGGATCGCAAGGAGCAGCCCATGCGTGTAGACGTAGAGGGCGACCATGTAACCGTGACCAAGGGTGATGATGTTGTGAGGGCAAGCAAATGATGACGATGATCAGTACCTTCCTGTCATTCCTTGCGGGTGGCCTGCCCAAAATCCTGTCTATCTTCCAAGACCGGCAGGACAAGAAGCACGAACTTGCCTTAGTCGCAGCGCAGCGTGAGCGTGAACTGGCCCTCGCAGAACGTGGCTTTATTGCACAGGCGCGAGTCGAGGAAATCAAACTGGAGCAAATCCAGACGCAGACGGCTGGCGAGGAGCGTCAAGCCCTGTACGCCCACGACATTGAGATCGGCAAGGGCGCAAGCCAGTGGATGATTAACCTGCGGGCCAGTGTGCGCCCGGTTGTGACCTATATTTTCGTTTTGGAGTTGGTCGCGCTGAATGTGGCTGGCGTGTGGTACGCCTACACAACTGGTATCCCGTTTGCTATTGCGATGGAGAATGTTTTCTCAGATGACGAGATGCTGATCCTGTCTTCAATTATTGCGTTTTGGTTCGGTACGCAGGCGTTTGGCAAAAAGTGAAAGTCTCCGCCGCTGCCATACAGATGATTAAACACCACGAGGGCGTTCGGACTAAGCCTTATCGCTGTCCGGCGTTGCTCTGGACTGTGGGCGTCGGCCATGTCATTGACCCATCGCATACGGCGGTGAAGTATGAGGAACGCAAGAGTCTACCGATACCCGCAGGCTGGGATCGCGTCCTCTCTATGGGAGAGGTTGATTCTATTCTGGCTCAAGATCTTGGTCGGTTTGAGCGTGGTGTA
>Ga0208644_1004058_pt1 | contig 11124 bp, 15 predicted proteins | sample VirMetDEL_Nov_18_FD_184517 | JGI IMG/M metagenome (GOLD analysis project Ga0208644, IMG submission 184517) | Aqueous microbial communities from the Delaware River and Bay under freshwater to marine salinity gradient to study organic matter... | ecosystem: Environmental > Aquatic > Marine >... | reverse complement strand
GCGCTCCACGCTGTAGCGCACGTCGATTGGTTCCATAGTGGCTGCGCTGATTGTTGCGCTGGCCTGTGCGCCATCACCGGATACCACGCTGTCGCCGCGTGCGCCGCCGGCATAACGCGTCATAGCAGTGCGCATCTTGCTGGCAGGGATGACGTACTCTGGTTCGCCGCCTTCACCGATCAGTGCATTGGTAGGTCCGGTGACGAAGCCGCCTTCTGCATAACCGCCAACTTTTAGGCCAGGAACAGCTGCCGGCTGCGCCAACGCTCCAGTGCCAGTCAGATTTTTACCTGCCGTTGATCTAGCAGTGGCCCCACTGAGTGCATTAAAAATCGTTTGCAAAATGATCAATGTCATTTGCTTGGCGATAATTTGAAGCGCCATACTGATGAACGCCTTGCCAATCTTCTTAAATGCACCACTAAGAGCTTCCTGAACTGATTTAGACCCGGCAATCACTTCACTAAAGGCTGTGCTAAAAGCGTCTCCTATGGCAGTCGCACCATTGACAATAAGATTGGTGGCAACATTGACGGGCTTTAGCTCTTCTTCTAACTTTGAAATTTCTTTGCTTAAGTTGCCCGCAACCGTCCCATCGCCATCAACGCCAAATTCGGCTTTGTCTAAAGCTTCCTTGAATAATTTTTCGGCCTCTTCAGCTTGTTTTTTAAGGGCTTCGGTTTGAAGGTTGATGATCTCTAAACGACGAATTTCGTCATTAAGGATGGTGAGGCTTGTTCTTTGTTCGGCATTTTTCAGTTCGGCAATTTCTGCGGCGCGGTCTTCGTATTCAAACTGAATTTGCAGACGCTTGCGTTCAAGCTCGGAGCCTTGATTAAGTAATTGCACCTGCCTTGAAAATTCAATTCCTAACTGTTTACCGCCAGCCAGTGAACGCTCAATTTCGCGTGCCAGCTTTTCAGCTTCACGTGCTGCTTTGTCGGTGCCTTTGCCTTTACCTTTACCAGTGGCGTCCATCAAGCCAGGCAGTGTCGCAGCAGCAGTTGGCGGCGCAGCAGTTGGCGGCGTGAGGATGCCTTGCTCATAGCCATATGTCCGCATCAGATCGCGGAAGCGCTCTTCGCGGAGCTTGGTGAACTGCGCGGCATCAATCCGGCCGCCGCCGCGCAAACGCGCAATCTGCTCAGCCTCTTGCCCGGCTTGCTTAAACAGCCGATCACGCATTGCCGGCGCAAGATTTGCACCTAGTTGCCGCTGCAGCAAAATAGTCTCAAAGACATTATTGATTTGATTAGCAATATCAATCGCAAGCCCAAGGATGCTTTGCATCGCTGGCGCAAGAATCGTGCCAAGACGTTGCGCTAAGTTTTGCACCGCATCTTGCAGTGTGCTCAACCGGCCAGCAAGCGTATCGCTTTGAGCGATTGCACCATTGGCATATTTACCGCCGGCATTGGTCAGCTTCTGGATGGCGTACTCAACCGCCTCAGCACTGATGCGACCTTTACTTAGCGCATCTTGGAATTCTTCACCGCTTAGCTTGTACTCCTCACGCAACACTTGTTGCAATGCAACACCGCGCTCCTGGAACTGCAGCAGCTCTTCGCCTTGCAGTCTGCCTTTGGCTTGCACTTGACCGTAGGCAGTAACCAAGCCTTGCAGCTCAGCGCCAGTGGCGCCGCTGACATCAGCAAGACGCCGTGTCGTTTCTACAACCTTGTTAGTTTCAACGCCAAATGCCTGCAATCGCTTGGCTGAATCAATCAGCTCAGTGCTTGTAAAAGGCGTGACCGCACCAATATCTTTTAGCTCTTTAATGATTTGCGCAGCTTTGGTTGCGCTACCAGTCAGCACCTCAAGGCTACGAGTTTGTTTCTCAAGCTCGGCAGTTTGCACAAAGACAAACTTGGCTGCTTGTATGGCGCTAAATGCTGCCGCCAGTTTGCCAACAGCAGCACCAAGTCCGTTTACAGCACGCTCGGTTGCTTGAGACTGCGATTGCACCTGCCGCAGCTTTGTGGTCGCATCGCGGCTGTCAACATTGATGGCAACGTTGGCAACGACAGACACGGCTTACCTACGGCGTTGCTTCAGTCTACGTTCCTGCTCTTCGTTTTGAAGATCAAAGTAACTGGACCAGATTAAAAGCTCTTCTAGCGTTACTTCACGATTGAGCCGGGCTAGTGTGTAGCCCAGCTCTTTTGCGATGCCAAGCTGCAGCAACAGCAGGTTGTCTTTACTTAGTTCCCCTTTCAGGGCTTTTCATATCGGTTTCGGCTTCCTCAGGGTTAGTGATAATTGCCAGCATCATGGCTTGGAGGTCACTATCAAGCACATCATTTTTAAGTTCAGCAATCTCACCAGCCTGAAACAGGCGCTGACCCGCATCATCAGTTGCTTTGCTCACCAGCAGGTTTAACGCAAAACCATTAGGATCATCACCGCCAGGCATCTTCTGCGCCCGCTCGCGTTCTGCCATCGTCAAAGCTGTAGCGTAAAACTCAAGCGTGTCGCCATTACTAAGAGTGACGACACGCTTGATCGGCTCAAGATTGGCAGCCTTCTTAAGTCGTGCCAGTGCTGATGATGCCATGAAATAGGTGTAAGTGGCTCCAGCATACGCCGGAGCCGTTTAACTATCAAGCAGAAGTGCTGAAGTCGAAAGTAGGAGCACCAGCCGGACGGAAGGTGATTTCCACCTGTTGAGCATCATCGGGGTTGATGTTCAAGCTAGCGGTCAGCAGAACGGCATCCATGGCGATGGAGCGGCTCAGTGCTTCAGAGCTTTGCTTGTCGGTGTAAAGCTTGAATGCGCAACCGACTTGCTGGCGCTGCAGCACGTCTTCCACCATGCGGTTAGACAGGGCGCTGTCTTCGTTGGTGACGTAGACCGTTGCAGTGCCGTTGCCATCAGCAAAGCCAGGGATGTAAGCACGGAAAGGCGCGTACTGGCCAGCGGTTTGACCGATGGTTGTAACGTCAATCTCGCTACGCGAAATTTCAAAGCTCCAGCTTTGCACTTGGCCGACAGCGGCATAATCCGCGTAAGCCACTTGGAACTCGTTAGGAGCAGCGGCGGTGCCATCGTCGGTGATCGTGATGGTGCTACCACCAGCAGTAGCAGAAACCTGCATCACACCAGTAGAAGCGGTGTAGGCAATCACGTAATAGGTGGTTGCAGCAGAAATGCCAGCAGGCAACGTGCCAGTGCCAGCACCACCGGTTTGGCTATTGACGACGCTGAACACCACGGGGTCGCCAATCTTGAAGTTCAAGTAAGGCTCAACGGTGACCGTGTCAGCCGCGACAGTAACACCAGATTCACCGAAAGTTCCGGTGGTGCCAGCGGGCTTGTAGTAAAGGGCGCCGGACGTACCGGACAAAACAGTGACAGCCATGTTGTGAACGGTAGTGGCTACGCCTAGTCTAAATAGGCTTCAAAGGTAGCGGTTAGCTGCGTTTGAAAGTAAGGTTCAGGTGCTGCGGGCGTTACTTGCGCTGGTCCTGAGGCGGCATCGAAGATAATGCTACTGAATTTGGCGCGGTCGAATTTGTCTTTGATTCGCTCTGCAATGGTGAAGTTAGCAGCGGTGCCTTGACCCTGCGGAGTAAAAACGTTGATTACTAGCGTTCCAGTCTGACGGTTAAAGCCGGTGCCAGGAGCAAGCAAGGTCGCGTAGTTGTTGTCACCAAACCGGATAAACACCTGTAACCATGGGCTGTTATTTGGCGCTGTAAACGATACGTTTTGATAGCTGACCGGGTAGGTGGGAGCTAACGCCATTTCTGTTGCGATGCGCCCTTCAATAGCAGCGCGAACATCGTTGTATGTGCTGCTCATGATTCCCTCCCGATGCGATCAGCGTTGACGCGCACAAATCCTTGGATGTCTTTGGCGATGTTTTGCACCCACCCAGGACCATCGGTTTGCACACTGCTACCGCCGCCTGGTGACGCCCACGTAGTTACAGTACGGCGCGGATTGTAGCGTGTAACTTGCTTGCTACCAGATCCAGCAGCACCAGCGGCAAGTTTTTCTGCATATGGCAGGTTGTTGTGGACGCTGTATATGTTGCCAATTCGTTCTTGCGTATAGCCAAGTCGCTCAATCGGCAGTTGCTGCGGATATCTACCTTCCGGCTTGCGGCCACCAGTGGCAGAATTCTCGCCTACTTGCCAGCTAGCGCGAAAACGACCAAGATCAACTGGACTTGCCTGCTTTAGCCTGCTATCTGTTTCAAGTACAGCAACACGCAGGAGCTTTTCAAACTGCTGTTCGGCGTAGTTGCCAATATCGCCAACCTTAATAGTGCGTGCCATTATGCCCTCAAGATCAGCTCATGAGTAATAGGCATGTTGTCCTGCTCAATCGTAGCCACATTGATCACCTGATACGTTGTGCCGCTGATTAGCACCTCATCAGCAGTGGTTGGTGCGGCACTAACATCAGCAGCAGCAATCAGCAACCGTTTGTCACTCGCTTGGATGAGGTCGTTGACTTCACGCAGGTTGACATCCTCCAGCACACCACGCACTACGGTATCCGCTGTAGTTTCGCTTACGGTGCCGGTTGTTGGGTTGTAAACGCCTGGCGTAACAGTGCGGATGGTTGCTACACCGCCAAACTTGCCCATCAACTTGCTGGCAGTCTTTCGTAGCGAAGTAGCAAGTGCCATTAGATCCGGTAAGCAATACACGCTCCATTCTGGAGCTGAATACTGGTAAAGACGCCCCTGATCTCAGAACCTGCTGGAAACGATTCACCGTTTAAGCTATTGCCGGTCATGTTTGGGCTAACGATTGTATGAATGGTGGTGTTTTCAAAAAAATCAATGTGATGAAATCTGCCTGTATGCGCTGCAGTGTCTGTAATGACTTCACCGCCAACGGTGTAGTCAATGCCGTTACCTTGATGTCCCTTAAAGCTCATGGCTAGATCCTGTAAGCAACGACGGTGCCGCTAGTCAATGTAATACTGGTGAACACGCCGTACATTTCACCAGTTGCCTTGAGCGGAACTGCGGTCAAAGCATTGCCGGTGTAATCCTCAGCACTTAGGCTTGCGATCACTGAATCTTCAAGGGCGCAGATCTTGCCAAAGCGCCCAGTATGGGCAGCCGTGTCGCTAATGTATTCGGCACCGGGATACTTGTAACCCATGATCAGCTCCGGCGAATAGCAAAGTTGCCTGGTCCACTAATTCTAAGCCCGGTCAAATACCGTTCATAGATCGGCGGAACACGATCAGCACCTGTAGCACTGGCGCTAGCTCCTGCATTTTCAATCCGCAGACTGCCGATAGCAACAGACTTGTAATCCTCAATGCCGCTAAGCCCCATGCCATCCTTGTTGTTGTTCAAGTAAACAGCAAGAACGCACTGGGCAAACTCGATCCTGTCCGGGATCTCAGTGTCGGTGTAATAATCAGTGGTAATGCGGAAAGGGAAGCCTACGGCGTAGGTGTTGATGTAGGTATCAGGCTTCCGCACACCAGTACGCGGCCACTGCAATGCTTGCGTATCAGTGGCACGAGCACCTAAAAAGCGTTCACGGTCAATACGCTGCGTGGCAGAAAACAGCGCACGGTTCTTTTGATCCGTCGTAGCAGATGCCCAAGCTACAACGTCATCATCTTGCACGAAGCCTTCAATGATCAGCTCCGCTGCTGCCAGCGTTAGGTAGCTGTTGGCGTTTGCGCCCCCTACCGTTGCGTCGATTGTGATTGCCATCGGTAGGTTCCGTGGTCATTTCAAGTTTAGGTGCAGGCTCCGCAATAGGAAAAGAGGCCGCTGCCGAAGCAGCAGCCTCACGTTCCTGGCGTCGCCGAAAGGCGAACAGTCCCATTAGGCAGCAGCAGCCTTGATTACTGCAAAGTTGAGCACCACAGCTTCACCGGCGGTAGAACCGACGTTGGAAACAGTGATCTCAAAGCTGCCGGCGGCAGTTGCGGTTACGAAAGGCAGGTACTTACCAGTGGTAGCACCAGACTTCACCGAAACCAGCACCACATCGGTAGCAGCGACTTCGCTGTTGGTCACCGTGAAGGAGACTTCAGCATCGCCAGCCAACGAGGCGTTGTGCATGGTGATAGCGCCACAGGGCTTATTCAGAGTGACGCCAGTGGACTTGCTGGTGGCTTGGGTAACCGCACCACCGCTGGTATAGCCAATAGCTTTACCAGCAACAGCTTCAAATACGGATGCCATGGTTAATTACCTCAATCCATATTCGAGACGTTGGTTGCACGCACGATGCCGATGTTCTTCAGCTCGTACACCTTGGACCAGTTGCCAACCGTTTCGAGCTGAGCACGAGTCGGATTAACAGTGGTCACGCCCCACTTAGCACCAACGGGGTGGTAGCAGTAGTGGAGGTCAATCGACATGGCATCGCTCTTGGCGAGGATGTCCCTATCTGTTTCTGTCTGCATTGCGAGCTGTTCGCCCGATGCGACTGCACCTGCGGTGAAGAAGAAGGTGCCGTACTCAGTGCTAGCGCCGGAACCGGCAGTAGGCACATCATCGGACACGATCACGCGCAGACCCATGTAGGTCGGCACTTGCACGCTGCCGTATGCAGGAGCAATGCTGCCGCCAGAGGCAGTAGCACTACCACCAGAAGCATCAGAAGCCAGCACATAATCAACAGCCTTGCGCTCAACCAAGTCGTAATAGACCTTGGAGTGCATGGCAACCGCAGCTAGCTTTTCACCCTGATCGCCAAGGATGGCGCGGGCTTCAGCGACGTGACGGGGGCTCAGTGCAGTGGGGGAATCAGCAGCTTCGGAGTCAATGCAAAGATCGAAGAAAGCCGAGCTGCTGGTGTTGCTGTTCAGGCTGCCGAACACGCCGGTCAGACAGGACAGCAGATCCTTCTGGCGCTGGTTGGCAACATAGTCAGCGATCTTGGCGCCGATGGCAGCCATAGGGTCACTTCCCGCCGCCAATGCAGCGAGATCCCGTGCTTCAAACGCGCGCCCACGATGCAGGATCACACCGATTTGCTTGTCGGCAGTGATTTTGCCAGGGGTGAGGCTGCTGCTATCGGTCAGCACCTCAAAGTCGCCGGAAAGGTTTGCTTTCCAGAAGGGAACGTTGATGAAATCACCGCCCTCGGTGGCATTCAGCTCCGCCATCGGCTGCACCACACCGGAAGCCAGGAAGGCATCACGCTGAGTGGTTTGCTCAATGACGTAAGGCGTAAATACCTCGGGGATGATGATGTCAGAGCGAAGGGTCGCCATGACAAGTCTCCAAGATTGGTTTTACGGTAGTGGGCGTAACCCAAATGGCGCCGCGTAGCTTTGCCTCACGCAAATGTTAGCGTCCCGCTGCTACTTTCAATTTCTCGTACAAATCACGGTCAGTGCGGAACAGACGTGACTGTTCGGTGAGGTTGAAGGATTCAGGCAGGAACGGGTTTTTAGTGCCTGCAGGGATGTCACCAGTGCTGCGACCAACGGGTGCGCCGCTGCCTTGTGGCTTAGGTTGCTTCTGCATCCAGGCTGGCAGTTGCTTTGCCCACTCCTGTACGGGTGTGCGTTGGTAGCCATCGACCACCACAACGGTGCCGTCTGCTTCGCGTTCAATCTTGTCCGGTGACAGCTTGGTTTTCATAACCAAGTCAGGATCATGCACGATGTCAGCCAAGGCGCTGACAGCAGGCGTAAGCAGCTCAAGTTCACGGACGCGGGCTTCAAGTTCTGAGATGCGCTGGTCCTTTTCCGCCGTCGCCTCACGGAACTGCTGCTCCAGAGCTTGCCTTGCCTCTTGATACTTGCCCTGTGATTCGAGCTGTTGTTGCTCGTAGTTGCGTTTGAACTCAAGCAGCTCATTGACGTCAACGTCATCTGGGATGCTTTTGGCTTTTTGGAGCTTACCTATCAGCTCTCTGTTTTTTCTTTCTAAACCGTCGATACTGCGTTGCAGTGCCTCGACATCAATCGCAGGAGCCGTAGACTCTGCGACCTGTTGCTCTTCAGACATGGATAACCCGTAGGGTTAATTGCACCCCGTAGGTTATCACTTCTTCAGCGGTGCTTCACGTAGCTCTGAACGTAGCTTCAGGACTTTGCCGCCGGTGGATTCTGACTTGAGTTCAAGGACAGGATCACCAGGCTGCGCCAGCCTTACTACCTGACCGCCACTTTGCGTTGTAATGGTGGCACGCTTGCTGGCTGTGCCTACCACTTTGCCAAAAGTGCGTTTGCCTTGATAAACCCAGCTAACGCGGGAGCCGATACCGATTGCCATTTACTTAGCTTTCCGCTTGCGTGATTTTCCGGCTTTTGCGTACGCGATTGCTACCGCTTGCTTTGGTGGTTTGCCTGCTTTGATTTCTGTCTTGATGTTTGACTGCATCGCTTTTTTGCTTTTGCCCTTCTTCAATGGCATAACGCCAATCCTCAACGCCTGTGAGCAGTGTAGAACCATCAGCGGTAACCCAACCCTTGTCGGTGTAGACGGCAGGGATCCATGCTTCACCATGCAACGCTTCTACGGCGTCACTTTTGATGTGGAAGATCCCTTCGTTTTTGAAGTGCCTAAGACTGGGCAGATCCATAACGTCGCTTGAGCTGTTCTAAGGTTAGTTCGCTGCCATCATCGCGGACGAGCTTGGCGATGGCATCCTTGCCGCCATACTTCTCTACAAGCTTGTTAAAGTATGGCACTTTTTCCTTGCCTAGCACTTCAGCCTTGGTCGCGGCGTCTTGCTTGGCTAGCCACTGACCGTAAGACAAGTCAGCAGGCACCGGACCATCCATGCTGGCACGTTTGCCTGGTGGTGGTGGCGTAAAGCCTAGTGCGTCGTAGTCGATGACTGGCACAGTTGTTGACCGGCAGTTGAAATGCTGCGGCGGTGTAGGACCTTTGCCGTATTCAAACTCTCTACCATCCAATGCACGACAAATGCTGCTGGTGCGGGCGTCCAGTGTTGCCACATAGCGATACTTTTGAGTGATGTCTTGATTGGCTTGATAAACTTGCTGGCTGGCAGCATTGGCTACTTGATTGACGCTAGTGCGAACGAGTGTGATCACCTGATTGTTTGTTGCCTGCGTTAGTTCACCACCTTTTTGTGCAATCTGCCTAACGCTGCCAACTTCACTTAGCTGTAGGTTGCCGATCAGGCGTTTAGCGATAGCAGGCGTTGGTTCGCCTGTTAAAAGCCCATTCCGTACAACCTGTGCAAAACGTTCAGCTTGATCAACGGCGATGCCACGAAATGCTTTTTGTACAACCTGTCCATTCGGCAGCGTAATGGTGGCACCCTTGGCTGCAGTCAGGCTGTAAGTTTGCGGTGCGCCCTGCACAGCGGCAAACAGATCATCGCTCAGCGTTACCACGTTGATCTGCGTTGGATCTGTAGTGACGACAGACTGAGCAAACTGCGGGCTAATTTCTACGGTATTGACTGCGCTGCGAGCACCTGCAGGCAAAGCACGACGTAGCTGATCTTCGACAAACTCAGATTGCAACAGGGCTAAGCCTTGCAGATCTGCTGCTGTAATTTCAGTTGCATCACCTGCCCATGTACCAAGGGAGTCTTTTAGTTGCGCCAAGATGCCGCGCAGCCTGGCAGCTTTGACCGGCGCTGCTAGCTCATCAATAGTGCGTAGCTGGTTTACCGCATCAATAATGATGTCGTTGTAGCTGTTGATGATACGCCGAGCAACGCTATTGCTGTAGCGGTTTAGGTCAATGGCATTGCGGTACAGACTGGCAGGAGTGCTCACGGATCTATCCCAATATCAGCAGGATGGCAAGTTGTAATTGAATGTACGTCAGCACCTTGTTTTAATGCTTCTTTGAATAAGCCTAATAATGCTTCACCGGTATCCTCACCGGCATCTTCAATGTTTACTTCTTCTACGGCGCACACTTTCCCGCTTTTGAACCATGTAACCCTGACGACAGCAAACAATGGCGGCGGAAGTTGACCTTGTACGCACGTCAGTTGCTGACGACGTGGTTTCTTGAAAGCGCCCATCATCAGCCACATCATCATGGCTCCATCATGCCGGGATTTCTTCGTTGTCTTCAGGCTCTGCCGATTCCTCAGGCATTTGTTGCATAGAGCGTGGTTCAGGCTGCGCCATCTCGATTAGCCCGCCGTTTTGCGTAGCCTCTAGTTCCTCTTCTACGTCAAACTCATCACCTAATACCTCACCTTCACTGAGCTGATCGAGGAGGGTTTTCTGCGTGATGGTGCCTGCTGTGTAAAGTTGCAGTAACGATTGGATTTCCTGTGGTTCAAGGCGTGAGCCAAGGAAGTCACGGTTGACGAAGCTGCTGCCAGCCTCAGGGATATTGAGATACTGCGCGTGATAAACAAGGCAGTTGTCGATCAGATCTTGCATGTTTTGAGCGATCACCATCATGGTGCTATCGCCTTGGCTGCGGTCAATGCGCTTGGCTTCGGCAGTTTCAGCCGATAACTTCTGTCCTAGCACAGCGGACAAACCTAGCTCGTTGATTTGATAGGCGATCTGCTCTAAACGCCGGAACTGCGCTTCAAAACTGTTGCCACTGGGCTCGATGTATTGTGCCCGCCCTTCTGATGGGAAGGCGATAGCCTCACCAGGACCGGCAGATACTTCCTCGGCGCTAGATGGGAAGCCGAAGAACGCCAGCATCGGCACGGCGCTGATGTGAAGCTGATTGTCTAGATCAGATTGGATCTGATACGCCTTAAGGTTTAGCTCCGCGATGTCTTCCATAGGCGGGCGTGATTCCATGAAGTTGACGCGGTTAGCGTAAGCAACACTGAAGGGGATTTGATCTAGCGTTGTGGTGCCGCTGTCATAGATCTGGAAGTCGCTTGATTTCTCGTCACGACGGTGCAGTTCAAAGTTGCCTGGAGTTAGGACACGCACCTGCTCGACTTCCTTCTCGCCGTACAACCCATCGGGCACAATCACCTTTTCTAGCAGGCGAAGCTGGCTTAGTTGTTGCTGTCCATCCTTCAGTTCAGTGCGCCAGCCTAAGATGTCACGCGGCGTATAACTGCACCAATACGGTCTTCCGTTTTCACCAGCAGCAGGTGCATCCACAAGCACGCCAACATGCCCGTAACGCACCATCTTGCGTGCGGTTTCATAGGTCCAGACGTTGAGGTCGTTACCGAGCAGGTCTACGTCAAATAGCTGCTCGCGGACCAGAT
>Ga0208644_1004057_pt1 | contig 11126 bp, 18 predicted proteins | sample VirMetDEL_Nov_18_FD_184517 | JGI IMG/M metagenome (GOLD analysis project Ga0208644, IMG submission 184517) | Aqueous microbial communities from the Delaware River and Bay under freshwater to marine salinity gradient to study organic matter... | ecosystem: Environmental > Aquatic > Marine >... | reverse complement strand
AAAAGCGGCGGGGCGCTGGAACACCAGCAAGGGCGGTGACTACTTCGCTATCGGTGTGGGCGGTGCTGTGACCGGTAAAGGTGCGGACATACTGATTATTGACGATCCGCACTCCGAACAAGAGGCTGCTATGGCGGCTTCCAACCCAGAGGTCTACGATAAGGTGTACGAGTGGTACACCTCTGGCCCACGGCAGCGTCTTCAGCCGGGTGGGGCTATTGTCGTAGTCATGACTAGGTGGTCTCAGCGCGATTTAACAGGGCAAGTGCTCAAATCTGCCGCGCAGCGCGGCGGTGAAGAGTGGGAAGTAATTGAGTTTCCGGCTATTTTGCCCTCTGGCAACCCACTTTGGCCCCAGTTTTGGTCGATTGAAGAGCTAAAGGCGCTGCAAGAAGAGCTTCCCAACGCTAAATGGCAGGCGCAGTACCAGCAAAACCCCGTAGGTAACGAGTCAGCAATCGTCAAGCGCGACTGGTGGAAGTGGTGGGACAAAGACGAGCCGCCTGCTTGCGAATACATCCTTCAGTCGTGGGATACGGCGTTTGAAAAAACCCAGCGGGCTGACTATTCAGCGGGCACAACGTGGGGTGTATTTTCCTGCGAGGAAGATAACTTCGCCCCCAACATTATTTTGCTCAATACGTACAAGAAACGGGTCGAGTTTCCTGAGCTTAAGCGCGACGTTATGCGCGAATACAACGAGTATGAGCCTGACTCGATGATTGTTGAGAAAAAGGCTTCCGGGGCTCCCCTGATATACGACTTGCGTGCGATGGGCATCCCAGTGCAGGAGTACACGCCAAGTAAGGGTCAGGACAAGATTGCCCGTTTGAACGCAGTATCAGACATAATTGCAAGCGGGAAAGTGTGGGTTCCTCGAACCCGTTGGGCAGAAGAATTAGTCGATGAGATTGCAGCATTCCCGTCAGGCGAGCATGATGACTTGGTTGACGCGACAACTTTGGCCTTAATGCGCTTTCGTCAGGGTGGGTTCTTGCGTCTACCAACCGATGAGCCCGAACAGATTCAATGGTTTAAGAGTCCTCGCCGAGAACGGTTCTACACAGTTTAAGGATTTGATATGGCAACGAGTTCGATTGATAAAGGTTTGTACGCAGCCCCCGTGGGTTTAGACATGCTCGATGCTATGGGTGATGAAGCTGCGCCCCCGATTGAAATCGAGATCGAAGACCCGGAAAGCGTGACCCTTGGGTTTGGCGATATTGAAATCCAACTAAGTCCAGACAAAAAGACCGAGGAGGACTTTGACGCCAACTTGGCCGAGTATATGGACGACAGCGAGCTTGGGGCGCTGGGCAACGAGTTGGTGGAGGACTTCACCAAAGACATCGGCGACCGCAAAGAATGGATTCAGACGTATGTCGATGGGCTTAAGTTGCTGGGCCTGAAGTACGAGGACCGCACCGAGCCGTGGCAAGGTGCTTGTGGTGTGTTCCACCCGATGCTTACAGAGTCTGTGGTCAGATTCCAGAGCGAAGGGATCATGGAGACATTCCCCGCAGCCGGTCCAGTCAAGACGCAGATTCTGGGCAAAGACACCCCGGAGAAAGAAGAAGCGTCCGCTCGCGTGCGCGACGATATGAACTACCAGCTTACTGATGTGATGGTGGAGTACCGCCCGGAGCACGAGAAGCTGTTGTGGAACCTGCCCCTTGCAGGCTCTGCGTTCAAAAAGGTGTACTACGACCCGAGCTTGGCGCGTCAGGTTGCCATGTTCATCCCCGCCGAGGACATCGTTGTTCCGTATGGGGCGTCTAATCTAGAGCGGGCTGAGCGTGTCACCCATGTGATGCGCAAGACGAAGAACGAGGTTGCCAAGCTTCAAGAAGCGGGGTTCTATTCTGATATTGATCTTGGCGACCCGACGTACGAGCTTGACGACATTGAGAAGCAGAAGGCCGAGGAAATGGGCATGTCTGCGATCCAAGACGATAGGTTCCGTATCCTTGAGATGCACGTTGACCTTGACCTGAAGGGGTACGAGCATAAGAACAAGAAGGGTGAGCCTACTGGGATTGCGCTGCCGTATGTTGTGACCGTCGAAAAGGGCACGACTAAGGTCTTAGCTATTCGCAGGAATTGGTACGAGGGTGACGAGCTGCACAGCAAGCGTCAGCATTTCGTTCACTACCAATACATTCCCGGCTTTGGGTTCTATGGGTACGGACTTATCCACTTGATTGGTGGCTACGCCAAGTCAGCCACGATGCTCATTCGCCAGCTTGTGGACGCAGGCACCCTGTCGAACCTTCCCGGTGGCCTTAAGTCGCGCGGCCTTCGTATTAAAGGGGACGATACGCCGATTGCTCCGGGCGAGTTCCGTGACGTAGATGTACCCAGTGGGTCAATCCGCGACAACATCTTGCCGCTGCCCTACAAAGAGCCAAGTCAGGTTCTGTACGGGCTGTTCCAGAACATCGTGCAAGAAGGTCGGGCGTTTGCCTCGGCGGGGGACATGAAGGTCAGTGACATGAGTGCGCAAGCACCCGTGGGTACTACATTAGCCATTCTTGAGCGCACTCTTAAAGTGATGGGCGCGGTACAGGCCCGCATGCACTACAGCATGAAGCAAGAGTTCAAGCTGCTCAAAGCCATCATCGCCGACTACACACCGGAGGAGTACGACTACGAGCCCGTTGAAGGTTCGCGTCGTGCCAGAAAATCTGACTATGACATGGTGTCAGTGATCCCGGTGAGCGATCCGAATGCGGCGACAATGGCCCAGAAGATCGTCCAATATCAAGCCGCACTTCAGCTTGCTCAAACTGCACCACAGCTTTATGACTTACCGTTGCTGCACCGCCAGATGATTGAGGTGCTGGGCATTAAAAACGCGGCCAAGCTTGTGCCGATTGAGGACGACCAGAAACCGATTGATCCGGTGCAAGAGAACCAGAACGCGCTTACTGGCAAGCCCATGAAAGCGTTTATTGAGCAGGATCACCAAGCTCATATTGCAGTGCACACAAGCATGTTGCAGAACCCCAAGATCATGGGGCTCATCCAGCAGACTCCGCAGGGGCAAGCAATTCTAGCCGCCATGCAGGCGCACATTAACGAGCATTTGGCGTTTGTGTACCGCAAAGAAGTCGAGCAGACAGTTGGACTGCTACTGCCTACGGAAGAACAGGAAAAGAACATGGCACCCGAGGTGGCTGCGCAAGTTGCACAGCTATCTGCACAGGCGTCGGTTCGTATGGCCCAGCAGGCTCAGGCTCAGGCTGCTCAGCAGCAGGCGCAGCAACAAGCGCAAGACCCCATCATCCAAATGCAGCAGCAAGAGTTGCAGATCAAGATGCAGGAGTTGCAGCTTAAGGCACAAAAACAACAGATTGAGGCCGCAGCTAAAGCTGACCAACTTAGGATCGAAGAAGCCCGTATTGCAGCGCAAAAAGAGATTGCGGCAATGCAAGTGGGGGCCACAGCCGCCGCCGCTAGGGACAAGCTCCAGAAGCAACAGCTTTTGGAAGGGGCAAGACTTGGTGCGGATATTGCTAAAAACCGTGCCCAGATGGCAGTGCAAGCCGCCCAAAAGGCGTCCCAGAAACCTAAGAAGGAGAAAGATTGAACGACTTCAAGCTATTAGCGCACATAGCTAAAGAGATAGAAAAGCTTAGACATGAACGAGAAGTCGCTTTGGCGGCGGATCGTATTGAAAGCTTTGAAGAGTATCGAAACGTCTGCGGGGTTATCCGAGGTTTGAACCTTGCAGAAAATGTAATTAACGACCTCGTGCAGAAACTGGAGCAAGCTGATGACTGAATTTGATACCGCTGCTGTGGATTTGTCCGGTATTTTGAATAAACCTGCTGAAGACAAAGCCAAGCAGTTGCCTGACCCCAAGACTTTCCACCTACTTTGTGTAGTGCCAGAAGCTATGGAAGAGTACGCCAACAGTGAAGTTGGGTTGGTTAAAGACTCTAAGACTATGCACTATGAGGAAGTACTCACTCCGGTGCTATTCGTTGTCCAGCTTGGGCCTGACTGCTACAAAGACACCACTCGGTTCCCTAGTGGAGCGAGTTGCAAAGCGGGCGATTTTGTCATCGTCCGACCTAATTCAGGCACCCGTCTGAAGATTCATGGCCGTGAATTCCGCATCATTAACGATGATTCGGTCGAAGCGGTTGTGCAAGACCCGCGTGGTATTTCGCGTGCAGCTTAAGGAGTTATTAAATGGCACAGACAGAATTTAAGGGTGAAGAGTTTGAGTTTCCTGACGAAAAGGAAGCCAAGGCTAAATCCGCAAATGTTGCGGTAGCGGAAGAGGAAAGCTTCGACGTTGAGATCGAAGACGATACTCCGCGCCGGGATCGAGGCAGGAAACCTGACGACACGCCCCCTGAAGACCCGACCGAAGAAGAACTTTCTACGTACGACGAGAAGGTTCAGGCGCGTCTGAAGAAATTTACCCGTGGTTATCACGACGAGCGTAGGGCTAAAGAAGAGGCTGTCCGCGAGCGTGAAGCGGCTGAAAGGCTGGCAAAACAGCTATGGGAACAGAACCGTAAGCTGCAAGAGCAGGTTTCGCTTGGGTCAAAGGCTTATATTGAACAGTCCCAAAACTCTGCTGAAATTGAGCTTAAAAGCGCTAAGAAGCGGTATGCAGAGGCTTTTGAGGCTGGGGATTCCGAGGCTTTGGCAGAAGCCAATGCCGAAGTTTCTAGGGCCGCACTGAACTTGGACAGGGTTCAGAATATGAGGCCTTTACAAGTTGAAGAGAAAGAGGTACAAATACCACAACGTAGTACAAATCAGCCTGCTGTATCTGACCGCGATAAGCGTTGGATGGAGAAGAATACTTGGTTTGGGCCTGATCCCGAGATGACAGCATCCGCCTTAGGGTTGCATCAAAAGCTGGCTAGGGACTATGGCGCAGACTTTGTTGGGTCTGAAGAGTATTACAAACGAGTAGACGCTACAATGCGTCGAAGATTTCCTGAATATTTTGAAGATATTCAGAGCGATGAAGATGATGCTCCTTCGCAAAAGGCATCAGAACCGGCTTACGAGGAAGAACCTCCACGCCGTGCAAATAAGCCAGCTAACGTGGTGGCCCCGGCCTCCCGTAGCACACCGCCTAATCGCGTGAGATTGAAGGCATCCGAAGCAGCGATTGCTCGCCGTCTTGGGGTACCAATTGAACTCTACGCTAAACAGGTTGCTCAACTTAAAAGAGGTGAATGATGGATGAAATTTTGTCGTCTGGTAAGACGCAAAACCGTACAACTCGTGAAGCAGACACCCGTCAAGTGGCGATGAAACGCCCTGAGGCGTGGCGTCCGCCTGAGACACTGCCTATGCCTGATGACCGTCCCGGTTGGAAGCATAGATACATACGTGTCAGCACTATGGGTGTACCTGATCCGGGCAACATTTCTTCTAAGTTACGTGAAGGGTATGAACCCTGCAAAGCAGAGGAATACCCCGAGCTTATGATGCACGCTACTACCGAAGGCCGTTTTAAAGGCGGCATTGAGGTAGGTGGCCTGTTGCTCTGTCGTATCCCTAAAGAGTTTTTGGAACAGCGTATGGACTATTACTCTGGTCAAAACAAGGCTCAAATGGACTCGGTAGACAACAATTTCCTCCGTGAAAGTGACCCGAGGATGCCTCTTTTTTCTGAGAAGAAGTCCAAGGTTACTTTCGGTTCTGGGTCTTAAACTTAATTGGAGTTAAAACATGGCTTACCCCACTGTTTCGGCCCCATACGGATTCAAACCCATCAATCGTATTGGTGGCAACCCGTATGCAGGGTCAACTCGTCTGGTGCCGGTTGATTCCGGTGCTGTGTACGATGGCGATCTAGTTGAACTGCTGTCTTCTGGCAAATGCAAAGTTGTCGCTGACGGTACCGCTGCCCCGCAAGCCCTTGGTGTTTGCGTTGGCGTTCAGTACACCAACTCGTCGGGTCAAACCGTTCAGGCTCAGTACGCTCCGTCGTCTGGCGTAACGAACGTGGTGGCCTACGTGGTGGATGACCCCACTGCTCTGTTCCAAGTGGCTGTTGTGTCCTCGGGCACCACGATTGCTACTCTGGGCCGCACGGCAGTTGGTCAGAACACCTCGGTGGTTCTGAATGCTGGCAATGCCAATACTGGTGATTCTAAGCAAGCTATTGACGATACTACGGCTACGACTAACACTCTGCCGATTCGTATCGTTGACGTTGTGCCTGCTACCGCCACCGGTTCGGATGCGTATGTTGAAATGGTCGTCAAGATCAACACGCATACGTATAACAACACTACTGGCGTGTAAGGAGTAAAAAATGGCTATTTCACGCGCACAACTACTCAAAGAACTCCTGCCGGGTCTTAACGCCCTGTTTGGTATGGAGTACGCACGCTACGGTGAAGAACACAAGGAGATCTACGAAACCGAGACCTCCGAGCGTTCGTTTGAAGAGGAAACCAAGCTGTCTGGCTTCTCCGCCGCTCCGGTGAAGAACGAAGGCTCTGCAATTGCTTATGACAATGCGCAGGAAGCTTGGTCTACTCGCTACACCCACGAAACCATCGCCTTGGGTTTCTCGATTACCGAAGAGGCAATCGAAGACAACCTGTACGACAGCTTGTCTGCTCGTTACACCAAGTCGCTTGCTCGTGCTATGGCTTATACCAAACAGGTTAAAGCTGCTGCCGTGCTGAACAATGGTTTCTCGGGTAGCTACCCCGGTGGCGACGGCGTTGCTCTGTTCAGCGCTTCTCACCCGCTGGTGTCTGGTGGTACTAACGCAAACACTCCCGCTGTCCAATCTGACCTGAACGAGACTTCGCTTGAAGCCGCCGTTATTCAGATCGCTGCTTGGACGGATGAGCGTGGCTTGCTGATCGCTGCCAAACCCAAGAAGCTGATTGTTCCCCCGGCTCTGATGTTCACGGCCAAGCGCCTTCTGGACACTGAGCTTCGTGTGGCTACGGCGGATAACGACATCAATGCTCTCAAGCAGATGGGCGCTATCCCCGAGGGTTACACCGTCAATCACTTCTTGACTGATACCAACGCATGGTTCCTGACCACTGACGTTCCGAACGGTTTGAAGCACTTCGTTCGTACTCCGCTGCAAAACAGCATGGACGGCGACTTCGATACCGGTAACGTTCGTTACAAGGCTCGGGAGCGTTATAGCTTTGGTTGGTCCGATCCCCTCGGTATGTGGGGCTCGTCGGGTTCGACCTGATGTAGCTAGGAAAAGGGGGCTTGCGCCCCCTTTTCTTTTGCCTATAATGGGTGTATAAATTCATTATTCCGGGGTTATCCGGTGTTCTGACAGTCCCGGCTGACGACATGCAGACAGAACACCTCCGCAACTCGCATGTGAGGAATCTATGGCTACTACCACGTTTTCCGGCCCGGTCGTTTCGCAAAACGGCTTTTCTGGCACCACGCTGACCACCACCGGTACCGTTACTATCAACGGGACCACAATTATTATTTCTAGCCTACCGACTTCCGATCCGTCGGTTGCTGGTCAGTTGTGGTCTAACGCTGGCGTCTTGACCGTCTCCGCTGGCTAATCAGGAGCATCTTATGACGATGCAAACTGATGTAAAAGCCAATTCTTTGGCGGTGTCTGGCACTGTCTTTGGCGGTCGTACTCGCGTACGCGGCCTAGTGATTGAGCCCGGTGGCAGCATTGGAAGTGTTGTTCTGAAGGATGGTGGTTCCGGTGGGACTACTGTAATGACGCTCAATACGGTGGCGAACGGGGAAACATTTAACGTGTTTATCCCCGCAGAAGGCGTTCTGTTTTCTACAGATGTCTACGCCACGCTAACGAACACAAAAGTCACGGTGTTCTATGGCTAAGTCACCTGCATGGCAGCGGAAAGAAGGTAAGAACCCCAAGGGCGGTTTGAACGCCAAGGGGCGTGCTTCTTACAATAAAGCCAATCCGGGCAAGCCGGGTTTGAAGGCTCCGCAGCCAGAGGGTGGCCCCCGTAGGGATTCGTTTTGTGCTCGGATGACCGGCATGAAAAAGAAGCTGACTTCTTCCAAAACAGCCAACGATCCCAACTCGCGGATTAACAAAAGCCTGCGGGCGTGGAAGTGCTGAAATGCCAGCTACTAGCGCAAAGCAAAAACGGTTCATGGATGCTGCGGCGCACAATCCGCAGTTTGCAAAATCTGCGGGTATTCCTGTTCCTGTTGCCAAAGAGTTTAGCGACGCTAGCAAAGGTTTGAAGTTTGGTAAGGGGGCTCGTACGGCCCGAGCCGATCTTCAAAAGATCAATAAACCCAAGACACTTCATGGCAAGATGTCCATCATGAAAGGTGGCGGTATGGCTACTAAGAAACTGTTTGGCGGCAAGGAAACCTACAAGGAAGAATTAGCCGAAGCTAAAGCAATCAAGTCGGGCAAAATCACCCCCCAGCAATACGCACGGGGCGAAAAATCTGAAAAGGAACCTAGCATGAAAAAGATGGCAAACGGTGGTATCACCAAGGCAAAGATGGGCGCTGTTAAGTCTGGTGGCCACAAAGGCAAAGGCGAGCACGCAGTGCAGAGCAAGGGTCTGACCAAAGGCACTATGGTCTCCATGAAGGGTTCCAAGCCGTTGGGTATGAAGCGCGGCGGGAAGTGCTGAAATGGCTAAAGGAGTCTACACGGAGGATATGGGTCAGCCGCCTAGCCCTCCAGACATGGGGTCGGCTCCTCCGCCCCCTAAAAAGAAGGCGTCTTCGGACAAAAAGAAGCCACGCGGTATTCGTGGCGGCATTTGGACGGAAGATTCTGGCCTTCCTCCGCCGACGGAACCTGATATGGGTTCGGCTGACCGCAAGCTTGCCAAGGGTGGTAAAGCTTCTTCCGCTTCCAAACGCGCCGACGGTATCGCTAAGCGCGGTAAGACAAGGGGGATGTTCGTATGATGGCCTCACGGGGTATGGGTGACATTAACCCGTCGAAGATGCCTAAGGGCGTTAAGAAGCCCCGGCGGGACGATACGGACTTCACTGAATATGCTGCGGGTGGAAAAGTTGGGTTGTATGCCAACATCAACGCCAAGCGTAAGCGGATTGCACAGGGCAGCGGCGAACGCATGCGTAAGCCGGGTTCTAAAGGTGCTCCAACAGCAAAAGCGTTTACGCAATCTGCAAAAACTGCTGGGAAGTAATCATGGCGGAAAAGTGGATTCAGAAGGCGATAAAGAAACCCGGTTCACTGCGCAAGCAGTTAGGAGTTAAAAGTGGTCAAACAATTCCTACAAAAACTTTGGCAAAAGCTGCAAAAGCTCCGGGTACGCTTGGCCAACGCGCTAGGCTCGCTCAAACGCTAAAAGGCCTTAAATAATGGCTATTACCTCTGGCTCCTCGGTATTTAACCTCGACCTTGCTGAATTGGTCGAGGAAGCATTTGAGCGTGCTGGGGGCGAGCTTCGCACTGGTTACGATTTGCGTACCGCACGCCGTAGCCTGAACATCATGTTTGCAGATTGGGCCAATCGTGGCATCAATATGTGGACTATTGAGCAGGGCGAGATTACGCTTGTCCAAGGGCAAAACACGTACGCTCTGCCGGATGACACGGTTGATTTGCTGGAGCACGTAATCCGTACTGGGGGGAACGTCTCTTCCACCCAAGCTGACTTGACGATTACTCGTATTAGCGTTTCTACCTACGCTACGATCCCCAACAAGATTCAGCAAGCTCGCCCAATTCAGGTCTGGGTTCAGCGGCTAGATGCACAAAATTCGCCCACTGGCCTTGCTCTGAGCGCTTCTATCACGGCTACAGATACTACGATCTCCTTAGATTCCGTGGTTGGTCTGCCAGCAGCGGGCTTTGTAAAGATCGACAACGAGATCATCAACTACGGATACATCTCGGGCAACACCCTGTACAACTGCTTTCGTGGGCAGCAGAACACAACTGCGGCGTCGCACACCAGCACTACGGCGGTTTACTTGGCCCAAGTACCCGCTGTTACGGTTTGGCCGACTCCAGATTCAGCCCAGCAATACACGTTTGTCTATTGGCGTTTGCGCCGCACGCAGGATGCGGGTGGTGGTGTAAACGTGATGGATATTCCTTTCCGTTTTATTCCCTGTATGGCCGCAGGGCTGGCGTACCATTTGGCGTTAAAAATTGCTGGTGGGGCCGAGCGCATTCCTGTTCTCAAGCAGCAGTATGACGAGGCTTGGGAGTTGGCTGCGACTGAGGACAGGGAGAAAGCGGCGATTCGGTTTGTTCCCCGACAACAGTTTATCGGGGGTACATAATGGGTAATCGGTTCGCTTCCGGTAAAAACGCAATTGCGCAGTGCGACCGTTGTGACCAACGGTTCAAACTTAAAGTGCTGCGTAGAGAGATTATCAAAACAAAAAACTACGATCTGCTAGTCTGCCCCGAGTGTTGGGACCCAGACCATCCGCAGTTGCAGTTGGGTATGTACCCCGTTGATGATCCACAAGGTTTGCGTAATCCACGCCCGGACAGAAGCTACTACCAGTCAGGTTTAAGTGGATTACAGATTCTCAATACCAATAGCCCAGCCCCGGATGCTGATGGGTATCCAGAGCAAGGTAGCCGAGTTTTTCAGTGGGGCTGGAACCCTGTTGGCGGAGCACGGTCATTTGATACTGCGTTGACGCCAAATTATTTGGTTCTATACGCAGAAGTTGGTACAGTGACAGTACAAATAGGAGCCTGAAAATGGACAAGAAAACGGTCAAGAAAATCGCCGACACAGAAGTGAAGGCTCATGAGAAGCGCATGCATTCCGGTGCTAAGAAGATGGCTGCTGGTGGCAAAACCAATGCGCAGATGCTCAAGTATGGCCGCAACATGGCTAAAGTAATGAACCAGCGTTCTACTGGTCGTGGAGGCTAATATGGCTCAGTACAAACAACCCAAGAAAGTGCCGACTGTAGTCGTTGGCGAGGAAGACAACGCTAAGTACTTGCGGGAAACTTCCGTTAGCGTGGCTAACGCACGTAGTCAAGGCTACAAGCCGACTAAAACTTCCGGCATTAAGATTCGCGGTACTGGCGCTGCGACTAAAGGCGTCATGGCACGAGGCCCGATGGCATGAACTACACTGATCTCAGCAACGCTATTCAAGCGTACACGGAGAATACTGAAGCGGATTTTATCGCTGAGA
>Ga0208644_1004054_pt1 | contig 11133 bp, 23 predicted proteins | sample VirMetDEL_Nov_18_FD_184517 | JGI IMG/M metagenome (GOLD analysis project Ga0208644, IMG submission 184517) | Aqueous microbial communities from the Delaware River and Bay under freshwater to marine salinity gradient to study organic matter... | ecosystem: Environmental > Aquatic > Marine >... | reverse complement strand
TGGTGTGAAGAACGCTCTTGGTTCTAACATCTCAGGTAACCAGGATATTCTTGGTAGGACTTGGATGGGAACCCGTATTGTCCCTCTTGATGATGATCTCCCTGATGAGATTGTAAATAACCCAGACCGATACAAGGAGTTCATTGCATGATCATTTCTGAAATTTATTATGGGTCTGGTATTGGAAACCAGATTTGGCATTATGTTGTTACTAGACTGATTGCAGAACGACTTGGATACAAGTATGGGATTATGGGTAAGGATAGGTGGAAAGGTCAAGCCTTTATGCCTATTGACTTTGGTGAAGAGGTAATTGGTGGTTCTGGTCCTGAGGGAGGACCACCTGAGACCCTCCCAGAAGGTATCACAAACTACTATAAAGAACACTTCATACAACACCCTATCACCAAGGGTAACGTGGGCCTTCCTGACCCTAACCTTCTGAATGTTCCTGATGGGACTAAGATTGAAGGTACGATGCAAAGGATGTCATACATTGATGAACATCGTGAACGGATTTGTGACTGGTTGTCTTATGATGAGTCACTGAGTTTCCCACAATATACTGACCAGGAATCCTGTGTCATTCAGTTCCGTGGTGGTGATTACCTGACTGGTAACTCTGCACTTCCACCTTCTTATTATGAGAAGGCAATGGATAATATGAGAAGCATGACTAACAATGGTAATCTAAAGTTCTATGTGGTAACTGATGATCCTACCAATGCTAAGAAATATATTCCTGATGCTGAAGTAATCGGTTCAGCAATCTCAGACGAGAAAGATCCATACCAAGGTAGTATTGGATGGTATAAGTACCCTGGTGGTCCTATTGGTATCGATTATTCTATTCTCAACCAAGCTGAGAATGTCATTCTAAGTTCATCCACCTTTGGGTTCTGGCCTGTGTGGACTAATAAGAATGCAGAAAATGTCATTGCTCCTAAGTATTGGTTCGATTGGAATGCATCTGATGGATGGTGGAGACCTTCTGAAGCCATTGTTGATGATTGGTTCTGGATGGACAGACAAGGTGATATCTACAATGGTGTAGAATGTAAAGAAGAGTTTGAACAGTACAAGAAAACTAACAGGTTATACTCATGACAGAATTACTCAGTAAGGACTTTGGTTGGTCCATCAAAGAAGAAAATGCAAAGGCATATGCAGCTGCATGTCTGGAAGTAGATATTGATAACTTCAGAAAGGATAGTGGTTATAGAAAGATCCTTGAGGGTGGTGGACTGGATGTGTTCAATTACTTTCTTGGTGCAATCAGAGATCATGATCTGAGTGATCAGTTCTTCAATAATTTGGAAGTATTCAGAGCCAATGATCAGTATGGTAACCCTGATCTTTATTCTGATAGTGAGATCGGTATGTTCTCACCCACTACACTCAAGTATGCTCTGAACGTTCTGAACATTCTTGAAGCTTTTGAGAAGGGTAAGATTAAGAAAGTGGTTGAGATTGGTGGTGGTTATGGTGGTATGGCAGTTATCCTCCACCACTTCCTTGACCTTGAGAGTTACACCCTGGTTGATCTTCCTGAGTGTAATGTCTTGACAGAAAAGTATCTAGGTAAGTTTGACTTCCTGGATGGTCTATTCAATACTGTCAACTGTCATGAGAGTTCTGATCATAACTTCTCTGATACTGACCTGGTGATTGCAATTAACTCTCTGTCAGAATGTAACAGAGATGTACAACTTGGTTATTTTCGTGACATTATCAAGAATTCACGGTATAGTTACATTGTCAGAAATATTGACAAACAGTCTTGTGTTGAGGATCATCAACAGGGACTGGCTCTTCTCCCTGATAACTTCTTGTTTGATGATACTCAGAGAGTAGAAGAGACTTATAGTTCTAACCGTATTGTGTATATTAAACGAGAAGATGATTGATTTACCTGATGTAACACTTATCTGTGTTTCCAGTGTGAACTTTGAACAGACCCTGTATGCTTTCAAAAAAAGTATGCAGGGTATTCGTTTTGGTGCTGTGAAACTGGTATCAGATCAGGATCGTCCTGACTTTGAAGAGTGTGGTATTACTGTAGAGAAGTGTCCTAAGATTACTTCGATTGATGAATATAGTCACTACATGATCTTTGATCTACACAAACATGTAGATACCTCACACTGTATTGTAATTCAAGGTGATGGATTTATTATCAACCCTGAGAAGTGGGATCCTCTGTGGTTGGAGTATGACTATATTGGTGCTCCATGGGAACACTCTGAGGGTGCATACATTGACCCTTGGGGTAATCATCAGAGAGTTGGTAACGGTGGTTTTACTCTCCGTTCAAAGAAACTCTTGGAAGTTCCTAAACATGCATACGTTCACTTTGATGTGAACTGGGGTAACTTCTACAAACACATGAATGCAAACAATACAGCAGAGGACGGTTGTATCTGTGTACACAACAGACATATATACGAAGTATTAGGTTGTAAGTTTGCTCCTGTTACTGTTGCGGCCAGGTTTGCACATGAGAAACCTGTCCCTGAAACCAAAGGTATTAGACCATTTGGTTTCCATTATCATCTTCCTCCAGGAACTGTATTATGAAAATTGTCATCTGGGGACACTATCCCCTTCATAGTTCAACACACGGATATATTCATGACACATATTTCAAAGTATTCAAGAGTCTTGGATACGATGTAAAGTGGGTTCCAAATACACCACAGGATCTTGACTACTCTGACACGGTCTTCTTTGTAGAGGATTCTCAGAAGTCACACATGCCTGTCAGAAAGGACTGTAAGTATATTACTCACCATGTTGATACTGAATACCTTACAAAACAAGGTGTACCATTTGAGAACGTTCTAAAACTTGGTAACTGTATTCGTAATACAGTTCACTTTGAGAAGGTAGAAGACCTCTGTCACTGGGATGAAACTACCAGGACACTGTATCAAACATGGGGAACTAATCTTCTCCCTGATGAGATCGATGTGAATGATCATGTTGAGTTCTCTTTGAATAGAAAGTATATCCACTATGTGGGTATGTTGTATGAACAAGGTCCATACTGGATTCAATACTTCGCACACTGTGCAGAACAAGGTGGTAGAGAAGTTAAACTCTATACACAGTCAGTGAGTTATGAAGAGAACCGTGAACTGATTCGTGACTCTTTTATTTGTCCTGACTTCAGGAGTGATTGGCATCTTCAGTGTGGTTATATTCCTTGTAGGATTCAGAAGAACATCAGTTATGGTAGGATTCAAGGAACCAACTCACCATTCATCAAAGAAGCCTTTGGCGACTATGTGGTGTATGGTGGAACACCAGAGACCCTATACAACAACTTGATCGAAGCCGAAAGAGGTAAAAAGATTAACATGAAGGAGGCCATGCAGTTTATCAAGGATAAACATACATACATTAATCGTATCAATAATATTCTTAAGTTCCTATGATTATCGATATTAATAAAGAAGAAATCTCTTCTATGGACATGACTTATGCTAAGGACTTAGCATTCAAAGGTCATGTAAACTTTGATTCCAGTCCTGGAACTTCTGAGTACAAACTGTATGCATGGATCAGTCATCAGTTTCAAGACACTACAATCCTTGATGTAGGAACTAGGTTTGGAAACTCTGCACTATCACTGTCAAACAATCCAAGTAACAAAGTAATCAGTTACAACATTGTAGAAGAAGGTGCATCAGCGATTAAGAAAGAGAATATCACTTGGAAGTTGATGGACTTCAGGAATGATCCTGATCTGAATCTAGATGAAGTCAGTCTGATTATGATTGATGTTGATCCTCATGATGGTAAAAAAGAACCTGAGATGTTGGAGTGGTTGAAAGAAAAGGGATGGTCTGGTAAGATTCTCTTTGATGACATCCACCATGCTGGTACAAAGGGATTCTGGAAATCACTTCCAGAAGAAACAAAACAAGACCTCACAGAGGTGGGTCACATGACTGGAACAGGTATTATTGACTTTAATTGAAAATGATCGGATTTAATCATCTTGGTATTATTGGAAGACTGGGTAATCAGATGTTCCAATACGCCGCACTTCGTGGTATTGCAGATAAACATGGATATGATTTCACTATCCCTGAAAGTGATTTCAATGATGAGTGGAATGACCATCAACTCTTTGAGGTATTCAACCTTCCCAACCTGAAGAACAAGGGTAGGGTTGGCGATAAGTTCCTACAGGAGAGACAGTTTAACTATGATTCTGAACTGGTAGAACAGTGTCCTGATGATGTGAGTTTGTATGGATACTTCCAGACTGAAAGATACTTCTCACACATTACAGATTCTATCAAAGAGGACTTCACATTCAAGAGTGATGTTGTAGAGAACTGTAAGGAAGTTATAGGTGGTCTTGAGAACCCTATTTCACTTCATGTTCGTAGGACAGATTATGTGGAAAAGTCACAAGACCACCCACCTTGTAGTCTTGACTATTACAAAGAAGCTCTGAGTAGGTTTGATTCTGATCGTACCGTTGTTATCTTCTCTGATGATGTGAAGTGGTGTAAGGAACAGGAAATCTTCAAACCAGATCGTTTCCTTGTTTCTGAAACAGATAACAATGTGTATGATCTGTGTATGATGACTATGTGTAGTGACTATATCATTGCAAACTCTTCTTTCTCTTGGTGGGGTGCATGGTTGAGTAAGAATTCTAATCCTACAGTCATTGCTCCCAAACGGTGGTTTGGTACTACTGGTTATACTGCTAAGAATAATACTGAAGATATCGTTCCTGATCGTTGGACTAAAATCTAATGCCTGAAATTTCTATTGCAATTCCAACTTATGAGATGAATGGTAAAGGTGCCACTTATCTCAAAGAGTTGTTTGAAACTATTAAAATTCAAACATTTCAAGACATTGAAGTTTGTGTATCTGATCATTCTAAAGATGATGATATCCTTGATGTTTGTGCAGAATATGCAAACTATTTTACTATTCGGTATTATAAGAACAAAGAAAAGAGAGGTAATGGTCCTTCCAATACCAATTCAGCAGTAGAGATGTGTGAAGGTAAGATTACTAAAATTATCTTTCAAGATGATCTTTTTGTTACTGCTACAGCTCTTCAGAGTATTTTTGATGTGTACAGAGAAAAGAACTGTAAGTGGTGTTTTAATGGTTTCTTACACACCAGAGATGGTAAAGAACACTTCCGTCCTATGATTCCTAGATGGACAAAGGAAATGTTGGAGGGTAGAAATCTTCTTGGTAGTCCTTCAGGTGTTTCTTTCCTTACCAAAACATTTGTGGGATTTGATGAGGAATTAGTATTACTTATGGATACTGATTTTTATCATCGTATGAGGTATAATCATGGTATGCCTTATATTCTTGAGGATCATCTAACCTCTAATAGAGAACACGATAATCGTATCAGTTCCTCAAGTGTTAAATATAATGCGAGAGTTGAACATCCCGAAGGACCTTGGTTGGTTAATGCTAAAGAACTCAACTACGTAGTAGATAAACACCTAGAAAAAAGACAGTATCCAGATGAAAAGAATTGATTTATCAAAAGCCACTTTTATAATTCCTCTTAGAGTTGAATCTCCTGATAGGATGAGAAACTTTATTACCTCAGTATGTTTTTTATTGGGGAACTTTAAAACAAATATTTTGATTAAAGAAGTGGATAAAAATAGTGTATTTGATTATGCATTGAGTCAAATAAAATCTTACTCCGATAGTTTTGGACACAAATTGGATAATCTCTTTTATGTTTTTGAAGAGTCAGATGATCCAACTTTTCATAGACAGAAGATTCTGAACGATTTGATTATGATGGCAGATACAGAAGTAGTAGTGAACTACGACTGTGATGTAATTCTCCCAATCAGTTCTTACACTCAAGCGTATGATCGAATTATATCTAAAACATCTGATGTGGTGTATCCATATGGTAATGGAGACTTCCAACTTCAAGTGTTTGCGAATGATGAAGTTGTCACAGACTTCCTTGTGAATGACTTTAGATTTAAAGCATTGAGTGATGTATCAAAACCATATGACGCGAAATATGGTTTTGTTCAGTTCTTTAATAGAGATGTTTATATTGAAGGTGGACTGGAGAATGAAAACTTTGTTGCATATGCCCCAGAGGATGTTGAGAGGTATTATAGATACACTACACTAGGTTACAAGGTGTCTAGAATCAATGATCTCATCTACCACTTAGAACATTCCAGAACACCTAACTCCTGGCTCAATAATCCATATATGCATTCAAATAATATTGAATGGGAAAAGATTCAAAAGATGGATAAAGAAACCTTGAGGGAATATATTACTAGTCAAGATTATTATGTGAAGAGAATTAATGGACAGAAATAAATCAGCATTCAAACTGAAAGGTATCGGACCAATCTATTGTATTAATCTTGATGATCAACCTGAGAGATGGGAGTTCATGGAGAACCAGTTTAAGTACTGGGAGATTGAAAACTACACTAGGGTCTCTGCCTACGATGGTAGAGAAGATGACTTGAGTGATATTCTTAAGGGTCGTTATCCTGAAATGGTTACTTCAGGTGAAATTGGTTGTGTCACATCACACTTAAAAGCCATTAAACAATTCTATGATTCTGGTGAACCATATGCAATCATGATGGAAGATGATTGTGATCTTGAACTGGTAAGATTCTGGAACTTTACTTGGCAAGACTTTTATGCCAAGATCCCTTATGATTGGGATGTGTGTCAGATTGCAATCATCTGTACTGGAGATATTCATATCAAAGTTCACAAGAGGTTTGTGAATGATTTCTCCACTGCTTGTTATCTGATTACCCGTCACCATGCAGAGAAGTTGATTAAACTTCATTGTAGAGGTGACAAATACAAACTGGACAATGGTGTTAGACCACGTCCAGTTGCTGATGACCTGATCTACAATTCGGGTAATACCTATGCCCTTCCACTCCTTCTATACAAGACAGAGTTGGGTTCAAGTATTCACCCTGATCATGTTGACGCATTCCACAAAGGAAACTATAATGCACAGATGCACTTCTGGAGTCAGAAGGGAGCACAGATGTCTATCAATGAACTGATGGACTTTGACCCCTATCTGGGTCGGGTATCCGATCCTTCTGGTCCACCTCCACAAGCTGCACAACCAGGTTGACAAACTCTTCAATCTGGTCTATTATAAATAAGTATTCGTGAGGTACAAACTTTACGAATAGTAACAAAACCCAACGCCTCAACTACTCGCGTCAAGTTTATGTTATGATAATCACGCGGGGAACGTCGAATCCCCCTTCATCTGCGGGTGAAATTCCGCAAGTAAATAACGAGGTATTAACAAATGATCAAATCTGTATTCGCAGCAACTGCTGCTCTCTCCATGTCCGCTGGTGCTGCTTTTGCAGGTCCTTACGTGAATGTAGAGGCAAACTCTGGTTTCGTTGGTAGCGACTATCAAGGAACTGTAACCGATGCTCACGTAGGATATGAAGGTCCTCTGGGTGAAACTGCTGCTTGGTACATTCAAGGTGGTCCTGCTCTTGTCTCTCCCGACGGTGCTGAAACCGAAGTGGAGTTCTCTGGTAAGGGTGGCGCTTCTGTCGCACTGACCGATGCCCTGAGCCTCTATGGTGAAGTTTCGTTCATTACTGGTGATGACGATACTGGTTATGGCACCAAGGCTGGTGTTAAGTACAGCTTCTGATATTCTAATCAGTAACTGATATAATTAGAGGGTCCTAGTGACCCTCTTTTTTTATGAAAGAAAGTTTTTTTAAAATCATTTCAAGTCCAGTAACCTATTTTAATTTGGTTACTGTTGGTGTCCTAATTTTAGTAGGAGTAGTTCATAATCATGCACATCATTCTATGGAAAAGGATGTTCATGGTTATGTGAAAAAATTTTGTAGGAGATCTGATGTGTGTCAGTTCACTGACTGACCACTTGACAAAATGTAAAGAAAACATATATAATGTAACAATACTTCACATAGGAGAAGAACATGACTGTAACTACAAATGACCGAGGACAACAAAATATGTGGGCAACTGAACCAACCATGTATATGAGCAAGGAAGACCTTGACCGTTATGGTATTGAAACCTATGCTGAAAAAGCAGAAAAACTGAATGGTCGTGTTGCCATGCTTGGTTTTGTTGCTGCGGTCGTTTCTTATGCTACATCTGGGAGTGTGTTCTTTTTCGGGGCCTTTGGGTTCTGATCAAAGGGATTGACAATGACTTCAATTTTATTTACAATTACATCTGTCGCCTTTTTTGTATTACTGGCGTACTCTGTAGAACAACTTTCTGAAACTTATTGAACAATGGCATTTAACGTTACTCTTCGCTCCTCTGACGGAACTGAAAACACCATTACTTGTGAGGATGATCAATACATCCTTGATGCTGCTGAAGAAGCAGGTATTGATATGAATTATTCTTGTCGTGCTGGTGCTTGTTCATCTTGTGCGGGTAAAATTGTGAGTGGTACTGTTGATCAGTCTGACCAGTCTTTCCTTGATGATGATCAAATTGAAGAAGGATTTGTTTTGACTTGTGTTGCATACCCTACTTCTGATCTTGTTATTGAAACTGAGCAGGAAGAAAATTTGTACTGATGCCTAATCCTAACTCTCTCTATGAAGACATGGAAAAACTAAATGCCCTCTATGAAGAACTCTGCTGGGGGCACGATGATGAATTAGTTTTCACTCACGAAAATGGCAGAGTTGTAATTTACAATAAAACACAAGATGGAACACAGTCTGATTGAACTCCTCACTTACTATGTGATTGCAGGAACACTTATTATTGGAGCACCAGCAGTGTTCTTTACTGTTGCCTTTATGCCAGCACTAATGAATACTAAAGGTGCTGTTGTTGGTTACAAAGTTCACCGTGACTATGGTGATACTTCTATCTACACAAACATTTCTGGAGAAAAACAATGAACGAAAAAGCAGAACGCATTAATGGTTGGGCAGCAATGATTGGTGTCATTGCCGCAATGGGTGCATACGCTGTCAGTGGTCAGATTATTCCTGGTATCTGGTGATGACCACTGAAACACTAATAGATGTGTTTACGGGTATTATTACAATAGGTATTATCATTTCTCTTCTCAAGTCTTCTGACATTGATGATGACGACGGACCAGATAAAGGGATGATGCAACCAGTTTATCAGGGGTCCAAGTGACCCCTTTTTTATAAATAATTTCGCCTTACTCCTATACCTATGCTTGGCAACAAATCCAAAGCAAAGGTAGAAGAGAAAGACGACCAGCATGAAGATAAAAGTGAAGTCCTTGGTAATTTGGTGAAAGTTGTTGTACTTATTTGGTCTGCTTCTCTCCTAACCTTTAGTTACGTTCGATTACCTAACGGTCAAAAAATTCTTGATTTTGATCCGACCTTCATCGCTTCGGTCTTCTCTGGATCGCTAGCTGCATTTGGATTGTCTCCTGCTAAAACAGGTGGTGGAAATGGAAATGGCAAAGCAGTAGCAAAAAAAGAACCTGAAGTTGTTTCCGCTGTTGAACCTAAGAAATCATGACTTTACTAAAATGGTTTGGTATTGGTGTGGGTGGAGTGGTTGCCATTGCACATGTTGGTGTATTGGGTCATCTTATTGAAGTTTCTAATTCAACTAAACATCCTGTAATAAGTCTCCCCAGTGGAGACTACTCCTCTTACAGAATTCAAAGTGGAAAGGATGGTTATATTGTAGAATATAGAGCAAATGACCCTAAGATACTAGAATCTGAAAGGTCAATGAATCTTGATAAAACTAAACGGGGATTGTTTGGTGGTGGCACAGAACAACGTAATGAGTATCGTAGAGATCAATACACCATGGAAGGAACCCGTAACATAGGAGGTGCCGTAATAGACGGCGAGGGAAAGTCAGGTGTGGAAAACATAGAGTGTATCGTGGCGGACGCTGGAGCACGGTCACAAGGTGCGATGGCAGGGACTAGTATTGCTACTGGTCTTCTTGTTCCTGCAGTTGTTAACATTCCTTATATTGGATGGTTAGCAGCAGGTTGGATGTCACTTCTGGGTCAAAAAGCAGGATCTGAAATTGGTTCTGAAGTAGGTTCAGTATTCAACGATTGTTAATAAGTCAGGAAGCCAAAACAAACCCTATGTATAAAGACCGATTTCTATCATAGATAATGTAGTTGCGTTAGATATATGAAGTTCTTTTTCGCACTTCTTGCTACACTATTCCTAGCAGCTCCAGCATGGGCAGTTGATGTTCAAATGGGATCAAATGGAAATCTTGTTTTTGATCCAGCAGAGATTACAATATCAGCAGGAGAATCAGTTCACTTTGTAAACAACATGCTTCCACCACACAATGTGGTTGTGGAAGATCATCCTGAACTTGGTCATGAAGCTCTGGCAATGTTACCAGGTGAAGATTTTATGGTTGAATTCCCTGAAGCAGGTGACTATACTTATTGGTGTGGACCTCACAAGGGTGCAGGTATGGTTGGTACAGTACATGTAAATTAATGCATCATAATTTATGAGAAAATATGTCGTTACAGTAAATGACAAAAAGTATGTGGTCCATTCCACAGCATCTGAATGGTTCGTATTGACTTCAACTATTTCACATATTCCAAATAAAAAAACATGGAACATCTATTCGGACGGGCACTGCTGATTGTGGCGGTGCCTTTTGTTTTATCTACAATTTACTTCGGCGCCAGAAAAGGCGGATACTATGACACTGACGATTATAAAGGAAATGGAACAGCACATTGAAGAAATAGAAAATGAAAACCGCTGGTTGAAAGAAGAGATCAGAAGATTGAGATATCAACTGGCTATCAAAGAAGAAAAACAATGGGCACATCCAAACTCATGTGTCCACAACCCAGACCCTTGGAAGACATGGAAAGTATAAAAATTATTGTCAGACATACTATGGAGAACTCTTTCACACTGGGTATCTTAGCAACAGTATTAATTGTAGTACCAATTGTTGGTATATGGGCAATCCATAAATATGGATGGGAGCACTGGGAACCTTTTACGAGGAAACACAAATGAACCCCGTAATTTTAGTCGGGTGTTTTACACCTCTCATCATTATCTTCATCGTGATGAAACTTGCTGTTTGGATTGAAGC
>Ga0208644_1004051_pt1 | contig 11147 bp, 7 predicted proteins | sample VirMetDEL_Nov_18_FD_184517 | JGI IMG/M metagenome (GOLD analysis project Ga0208644, IMG submission 184517) | Aqueous microbial communities from the Delaware River and Bay under freshwater to marine salinity gradient to study organic matter... | ecosystem: Environmental > Aquatic > Marine >... | reverse complement strand
GAATCTATGGAAAAAACAGTTAAAACTAGAGAAGAGAATAAAAAGAACTACAATAAAACCAAAACTAAATAACTTAAGGATAAACAATGGATACATTTATGACCCCAAATGGTAAGGAGATAAAGATTGTTAATGCTCCAGGTACTGGACATTATAAAATACAATTTACACAAGGTGGAGAACTCCCACATGAATTAACAGGTTTCTATACATCAAGTGCTGTAGCACAAGTAGCTGTTCGTAACTATCTATTAACTAATAAAGATAAGTTTGAAAAGAAAGCAGAAAATAAGAAGTTTGTTAATGAATTAAAAGAGTCATTAAAAGAAAAAGAACAACCTACTAAGGAATAATTAATTGGCAATTAAAACCGAGAAAGTCTTTAGATCTTTTGTTAAGGGTCTAATTACAGAGGCTAGTCCTCTTACATTCCCAGAGAATGCTTCTATTGATGAACAAAACTTTGTTCTCAATAGAGATGGTTCTCGGTCTCGTAGACTTGGTTTAGATTATGAACCTTTGTATGCTTTAACATCAACAGGGTTTTCAACTTCTATTATAAAAGAAGGAAGACAATCTTTTCATAGATGGGATACTCCTAGTGGAGATGAGTCTTTTTCTATTGGTGTTGTTCGTATTTATAATAAGTTATGGTTTGTTGATTTATTAACAGCTAATCCTAGTGATAATTTATTAAATGGTGGAGCAGGGATTACACTAACTGGTCTATCTAACTCTGAAATAGAAACAGCCGTTATTAATAATGATTTAATTATTGTATCTAAAGATTTAGATTTACCAATAAGATTAAATTATAATGTTTCTACTGATACAATTACTCAAGAACAAATTACAATAGAAGTAAGAGATATATGGGGATTAGATGATGGTTTAAAAGTAGATCAAAGACCTAGTACTTTATCAACTACTCATAAATATAATCTTCGTAACCAAGGATGGAATACCACTATTGTTTCTAAAGGGGGAGGAGACTCTTTAAGTAGAACTAAGACTGTGTTAGGAGTCTATCCAAGTAACTCAGATGTCTGGACTCTTGGTAAAATTAGTGATACAACTGATTCTGATTATGAAAAGTATGATCCTGATGTATTAAAAAGAAACTCTACTTCACGTTACCAAACAGCTAAAGGCTCTATTATAATAAATGCGTTTAATAGAGGCTCTTCTAGACAAAGTAATACAGATGTTACAGGTCTTAATTCAGACATAGAAAATGGAAATATATCAACTGTAGCTTCTTATGCCCAACGTATCTTTTACTCTGGTATAGACTCTGATATAACAAACGGAGATGATAATTCTCCTAATTATTCAGGATATGTTTTCTTTAGTAAAGTTGTTACATCTAAAGCAGATTTAGGTAAATGTTTTCAAGAAGCTGATCCTACAGATCCTTCTATTAATGATCTTATTGATTCTGATGGCGGTACTATTCAAATACCAGAAGCTACTCGTATTATTAAAATAGCTTCATCTCAATCTTCATTATTAGTATTTGCAGAGAATGGTGTTTGGGAAATATATGGAGATACAGGTGGATTTATTGCTACATCTTTCCAAGCTAACAAACTGTCTACTAATGGCGTATTAAATCCTAGATCTATTGTTAATGTTAATGGTAACTTTATATATTGGTCTAATGCAGGTATTTATGTAATATCTCCAGATACAGCAGCAGGACGTTTTAAAGCTGAATCTATTTCATTAACTACTATACAAAGTCTTTATTTAGAAATACCAGAAATAGGTAAAAACTTCTGTAAAGGTTTTTATGATGAAAAAGAAAATAGAGTAAGATGGTTATATAATGATACAGTTTCTTATTCTACTCTTAATTATATTAATAAGTATAATAAAGAACTTATATATGATTTAACACTCCAAGCTTGGTATACAAATACAATATCCCAAGGAGATGAAAATACTCCTTATATAGCTGACTATATCGAAGTACCAGGCTATGCGGTTTCAACTAATGAAACAAATGTTCTAGTAGGAACAGATAATGTTATTGATAGTAGTTCAAATGATGTTGTAATTAATGAAGATATACCTTTAAACAGAAGTTCTTTATTTAGCTTTTTAACTATTGTTGGAACTTCTTTTACTATATCTAAATTTAATAATACTAACTTTAAAGATTGGCTTACTTATGATAGTTCTGGTATTAATTATACAAGTTATCTTGTAACAGGTTATGAACTATTTGGAGATATGATTAGAGAAAAAAGAATTCCTTATATTTTCTTTTACTTTAATAGAACAGAGGATGGCTATATATTTGATGGCTTAAATTTAGAATTAAGAAATAAGTCTTCATGTTTAGTACAAGCTCAATGGAACTGGGCAAATAGTGCTAATAGTGGTAAATGGGGAAATGAATTTCAAGCTTACAAATTATTAAGAAATTATATACCTACTGGAGCAGGTGATCCTTTTGATTATGGTGATAGTGTTATTGTTACTAAGAATAAATTAAGAGGATCAGGTAAAACATTGAGTATTAAAATTACTTCAGAAGAAGGTAAAGACATGAGATTATTAGGATGGGGTATACCAGCTACAGCTAATTCAATCGTTTAAACAGGATAAGATATGAAGATGGAAATTCTATATGAAGAACCAGGAAATGGTTATACTGGTTTATCATGGGAACCTACTTTAGAAAAGTGGATATTACACCTTGTTACTAAAGAATGGAGTTTATCTACTTATAAAAGATATAAAAAACTAGCTAAACAAATAAAACATAGATTAAGACAAAGAGGTATTACTGAGATATATGGTCTTTCTGATACTGAAAAAGAGATTAAATTTAATAGGTTGTTTGGTGGTGTTTATACAGGAACCATTGTTAAAACAGACGATGGAGAACTTAAATATTTAGTAAAATGTAAACTATAATTAATAAAAGGAGTATTTTAAAATGGGTGGAGCAGTAAAAGCAGTAACTAAAGTAGTGTCATCAGTAGCTAAAGTAGCAGCACCTGTAGCTAAGGTTATAGCCCCTATAGCTAAAGTTGTAGCTCCTATTACTCCCCTACTAACAGTTGCTAGTTTAGGATTTCAATTATATAGTGCTACTCAAGCTCGTAAATCGGTAAGACAAGCAGCAGGATATGAAGAGAAGAGGGTAGAAGCCGCTACTAAATTAGAAGAGTCGAGGCAGAAACAAAGTGATATAGAAGCTCAACGAAGAAGAATAGCAGCTATTAGAGAACAACGAATTCGAACAGGACAAGTTGTAGCTGCCACAGCAGGAGCTGGTTTAGGTTTAAGTGGTACTTCAGGTTACATAGGATCAGTTGGGGCTCTTTCTTCTCAAGCAGCAGCTAATATAGGTGCTATTAATGTAGGACAAGGATTTGCAGCAGAGCAATCAGGCTATAGTGTAGCTGCAGGACAAGCAGGTTCTAGATCTGCCGTAGCTACTGCACAAGGAGCAGGATGGCAACAAATGGGTAGTTTAGCACAGGGCTTTGGTACTCAATTTGGTAATATATTTAAAATACCTGAAACATCACAAGGATAATAAATGGCTCTTGAATTTAAAGAAGGCGACTTTCCTGCAGAACAGCCTGTAACAGAACCTCTAATGCCTCTAGAGCAAGCTAAGAAAGAAGCTTTTTATACAGCTTCATTAGTTTCTCCTGAAGAAATGGAAACAGTCTTCGAAGTAGTAATGGATGATCTTGTTCAAAAAGGTTATTCAAATGCTTATTCGTTAGCAAAACAAACATGGGCAAATGAACAATCTGAATCTAATAAACTTATTATTTCAGAGATTATCATGGATCCTTCCATTGATAAACAAACTAAATTAAATGTATTAAATAGTTATAATACAGGTGGCTACATTTCTACTGATATTAAAGATAAGTATATCAAAGAAATCTCAATTATCGATAACAGTGAAGCCTTTATTGAAAGAGAAGCCCAAGATCAAGTTATTGAAGACTTACAACCTACTCTTCAAGAAGATGCTACACAAGATTTAATCGATTCTGTTCCTTTTCTTAAGTCTCTTGATGAAGACTATGCTAAACCTATATCAGCAGAAGCTACTTCATTAATAGGTAATCTTCTTATTGGAGGTGTTAAAGGAGTAACTGAATATCTTTATAAAGCAGCAGGAGCTACTGTTGACTTAATGAAAGGTAAAGATGTAGACTTTGCTCGTTATGCTAAAGAATTTGAAGAGAATTCAAGAGATAATGTATTAGTTGAATGGGCTAATAGTTTAGACCCTAAAGTCTTTGCTCGAGCCTTTGGTGTAGAAAAAGAGTATGAGGAGTCTTATGTTACACAAGGCTTTGAACAAGTAGGTAATGCTTTTGTATGGTTAGCAGACAAAGCGGTAGAAAAAGGTTATGCTAAGGATCAAGAGACAGCTCTTTTTGCTTTAGAAACTCTAGGTTGGTTAATTCCTGGTGGCTTAAAAGTTCGAGATATATTCAAACATCCTAAAAACTCTCCACTTGAAGTAACAGCTTCTAGTAACCCTAAAATAGCAGGAGAAGTAGCAGCAAGTACTCTTAAGAAAGATGGAGGTTCTAAACTAGCTGATGCTGCAGGTACAACGACTGAGGCAGTTATTGCTGAGAATGCTTTACCTAAATATAAAGATACTCCTAAGAATAAAGTTATTCCTGATATTAATCAACGTATAGCCAGAGAGTATGATGAATTAGATTTACAAAAGCAAGCACTTGTAGATTTACTCTTTGATGATAATATCATTAATAAAGCAGAACGTATTACTGATGCTGAAAGACGTTTAAACATTCACAGAAATACTAATCTTTACTATAACCAAGCTAACTCTGTAATCAATTTAATAGATACACAGCTTCAAGGTAAGATGGTCTTTACTCAGAATGCTGACTATGCTTTTACAAACAAAGCCAATGTTAAGAATGCTGTTAGTCAACTACAAGAAAAAGTTAATAAATTACCTGATGAAGAAAAAGGTAAGATTCAGATTAGAAATGTTAAGACAAATAAACTATACACATTAGAACAGTTTAATAAAACTAAAGATCGTGGTCAATTCCAAATAGAATGGGAATACAAAAAGAACTATAAGATGCTAGATGATGAGATGTTGGGTAAAGGTCTAGCAGATGAAGAGATTACATTCTTTGGACAAGGGGCTAAATTTGGTAAAGCATTAGCTCGATCTAGTGCAGGTAACTTTATATTTGGTACAGGAGCTACAGCTCGTTGGTATGAAAGAGCAAGACAAGCAGTATCTCCTAAGGCAGCTCGAGTTCGTGATGACATCATGGTTAAAGTTAATAGTCTTATTAACAGTAATCGTAAGCTTCATGGTGAAATAGATAAGCTTGTTAAGAACATGGAAGCAGATAGTAAAGATTACTTTAGTCGTGCTGAACTAGCTCGTAATCATAAAGACTTAACAACCAGTGAATTAAAAGTATTAGAAAACATTCAATATGAGTGGAGAAGGGCTCAAGATACTCTATTTGAAATTACTAATCAAGGTTATAAAACTCAATTAATTAATTCAGGTTTTGATAGAGCTGTATATATTAAAGGACAATATAAAGGTCCAGTTAGAGAGATTCCTGAAAGATTCTCTTTTAATGTTAATAATGCTCCTGAAAAAGTACTTGATTTAACATCAGGTAAGATCATACCTTTCTTAGGCGATCCTGCTAAAGGATATAAAGCTAATATGAAGGGTCAACGTCTTGTTGAACTACGAAACAAACAAGTTGATATTGATTCAGGTGTAGCTGTTGAATATGGTGTTTTAAGTAGAGGTTCTGAGGTAGGAATTCTACCTAGACAAGTTGTTAATAAGATTCCTGGACACTCTTATAAAGAATATAAGTCACATTTCTTTATTGAAGTTGTGCCTAAATCACTCGAAATTAATGGTAGACAAATAGATAATATAGATCGTTTAAACGAATTCAAACAAGTAAAAGGAACTGCAACTACTCGATTCGAAGCTGAGCAATTAGCTCGTCAGATCGAAGAAGATCTAGGTGATAAGTATATTGTTAATAAGCCTAGACTCTCTAGAGAAGGTGAATTAGCAGATACTATTGCTGAGTATCGTTTACTTGAAGATGATTATAAAACAGCTTTATCTCGTAATGAAGACATTAGAACTATTAAAGGGGATAATGTTCTTAAAGATCCACTAGAAGCTCTTAATAGAGCTGCTAATCGAATCAGTAAAACAGCAGCTTATAGTCAATTTGACAAAGCATTTAAAGAAGCTTTCGTGAGAGACTTTGGACCTGTATTAAGAGAAGGTCAGTTTCCTAGTACTTTAGATAATATAGGTACGCAGTATGGTCGAAAAGGTACTGAAGCTATGGTGAAAGATGCGAAGATGGTATGGACACGTCATACTAATTTCCAAAACCAAGCAGCAGGATACATGGATAGAGTGTTTCAGAATGCTTTACATGGTTTAGCTGATGTATTTGAGAAAGTTAAACTAGATGATAAGTTATTATTAAAAGGTGCTTCGGATATAGCAAGACGTACAGGTAATTTAGGTGCTTATCCTATATCTGGTTTTCCTAAACGATTAGCTACCTTAGCTTTGATTACTTTCCAAATGCCTGTAAGACATTTGATTATTCAGCCTATGATGTTTTATGAACAAGCAACTATATTCCCTAAAACATTTGGTAGCACTATGAAGAAAGCTCCTATCTTAGTCATGGATTTATTAAGTGGTCATCCTCTCCTTAAAGAACATGGTACTAAGTTGAAGACTTTCTTAAAGAAATCTGAATTAGATGAATATAATAAAGAGATAAAAGCTTTACGTCAAATGGGTGTATTACAGTCTATTGATCAGAACTTGGCTGTGATGGAAGCATTTAAAGGACGTACTGTTCGTTTAGATGAAAGAGCCTCTGCTCCAGGTAAAGTTATAGGAGCTGTCTCTGATATTTATGAAGGTGTAAAACAGAATGTATTTAATAAGTATGGATTTACTTCTGGTGAATTAATGAACAGAGTAGGTCTATTCTTACAGACTAAAGAAAGATGGAAAGCAGCAAATCCAGGTAAAGACTGGACTCTTCCTAGAAACTTGAACTTAATATCAGATGAAGCATGGAGACAGTCAGGAGCTATGACTGCGGCAGGGGCATTACGATTCCAACAGTTACCTTTAATAAGCTTCTTAACACAGTTCCAAGCTATTAACCTTAAAGGTTTCATGAATTTAATTCAAGATAGTGCAACTAACTTAACTAAGAAAGATAGAGCTAAACTAATGGCATCTAGACTTCTGATACATGGTGTTGAGTTTGGAGTACCGCTAGCTGGTGGTAAGCTGTTATTAGAATATCTCATGTCTCATGAAGATGAAGATGTTAGAGACTCTGCTGATCTATTAAGAAGAGGTGCTTTAGACCTTACCTTTAATCAAATTATGCAATTAATGACAGGTGAATCCAGTGACTTCTCAGTCAGTGAGGGTTCTTCTATCTCTGCAACTAACTTCTTTGCAGATATGTATGAACAGTTTGCTAATGTAGCTCGATTTGTAACTGGCGACTCAAGAGCTCAAGCTCCAAATATTGCTTCTCTTGATGTAGCAATGAGAGCTTTTGAAAGAGTACAGGGTGCTATTGATATGTTTAAATATCGTGAAATCACAGATGCTGATATTACAGACTACTTAGCAGAGATCTCTAGAGTTACTTCATTTGGTAATAATGTAGTTAAAGCTAGAACAGCTATGGCTTTACATGACATCTATACTAAACAAGGAAATGCTAAAGGATTAGATGTAACTACTGGAGAAGCTTTAGCTCAGTTTGCAGGGTTTAGAACTAGACGTGAGATTGACCAGTGGAGACAACAAGAACTTCAAATTGATATAGATCGTAAGATTTCAGAACAAATTACTGAATTCGACAGACAAATTAGAAATGCTTTAAAACAAGATGAAGATATGGATAAGTTTAATAACATATTAAATCTTCAAATTAATGCTCTTGAACAATCTAATACATTCTCACCATCACAAATGGATCAGATTATAGAAGGTGTTCTTGCTAAGGATAGAAGAAGATTCGATGAAAATCGTACTGATTCACTATTAAATTATTGGATGAACAGTGATGCTAAAGATGCAGACATGAGAGAAATATTATCTCGTTTTGCTAGCTCTAACGATCCTGTAATTAAGGAAATTGTAAAAACTTATAAAGGTCAAATGAAACCAGACAACTCTATGGAAGAAGGAAACTAAAATGGCGACTAACAAGGCACCAGACTTTTCACAACAAATTAAACCCGAAAGCTTTCAAGGCTATGTTCAACAAGGTATTATTGATAAATCAAAAGCTATGAAAACTGCTGCTGATTTTCAAGCAATTAAGACTATTGGAGACATAGGTATAAAAGCTTATCAAGAATATGATAAAACTCAAGTTCTTGAGGGTGTTACTGATCAAGTCAATGAAATTGTAAAAGAACAACAAACTCGTAGTTTAGCAGGTATACAAGGTCTTGAAGAAGAACAAACAATGTTGCAAAGTCAAATAGAGGGTGCTAAACAACAAGCTGGTTACAATGAGACTTATCCTATTGTTCTTGATACTGAATTAAATCAAGAAGTTCAAGGTATCCAAAATGTCTTAACTGAAAAAGCAGATCAACTTGTAAGAGCTAAACAACAAGGTATTATGACTGACTTTGAATTACAAGAACGTCTTAGAAAAATAGCTCGTGAGACTATTGCTAATAATCCTGCTTATGCTTCTGAAATTGCAAGTCATGTAGATACTATTTCTAATATAAACAACCTCACTGCTCGAGTAAAACGAGAAGAGAAGATGGTTCAAGACGAGCAGGCAACTATTGATGCTATGAATAAAGATATTCTAGAAGAAATGGAAACTAGAAATATTGATGAAAGCTTATATACAGATGGTCGAGGTAATTTATTAGATCCTGAAGGAGCTATGAATGCTATTAACGCAGATCGTAGACTTAAGAAAGAAGCTGAAGACTTTAATAAAATGGTTCAACGTAATGAGAAAATAGCTAATCTTAACTCTCAACAGTTCTTTGGAGAAGGTTATGATGCTCAATTTGCTAATGGAGCCTATGCTTATGCTGACTCTCAGCTAGCAAACATTATAAATTCTGATGCTTCTGAGGCTGAAAAGATTACAGAAATTACTCGTGAAGTAGGTCGTCTTAAAGTAAATCTTAATAAAGGTTTTCCTTTAATGGGTTTATCTATATCAGATACACAAGTTAAAGATTATTCTGACATGATAAAAGGTATTATTGATGACCTAGCAAATGTCTATAAAGATAGAGCTTCTGGTAAATTAGATGCAGAAGCAGCAAAGAATAAACTATCTATTATTAAAGATAAGAGTCAAATTGACTTATATGAGACTATCCCTAATAAAGATTTATTAGATTTATATGCAGACATTGCAGAGAAACTAGGTGCTAAAGAAGGTAGAGGATTTGCTGAGAAAGTAGTTAAAGGATATAAACAAATCCTCACAGACAATCCTGATAATGTAGGTACTAAATATGAGAAGTCTAATTCATCTACATTATTTATTGAGAAGAATAGAACAGGAGAGCTTGCGTTTAAACCAGGTCTAGTCATTGGTATTGAGAATGCTATCAATAAAGAAGAAGGAATAGGACCTCTTACTCAACAACTCGATGTAATTAATCGTAAGTTAAACAGTAATCCTGCAAATGCTACAGAGATTATGAGAGATTTAAATAGCTCTTTAGCCTCACCTAACTTTAAAGCAGTGGTTGACAAAATCCAAGATACAAGTATACTAGGTGATATTCAACAAAGTATCTTAGCCTATACAACACCACTAGAAACATTGGCAAGAAATAGTGTAACGGATAGTACTAAGGTTTCATTACGAAGTGATGGACGAGTTCAAATAGCTGGTGCTGACAAGAGAACTCAATCACAAACAGTAAGGAGTATCAATGAGGCTTTCCTTGCATTCCACCATGTTAGTGGTTTATCTCTTGATGATGCTATCAATCAATTCTATAGTAAAATCCCTTCATTGGGAGTCGTGGAGCCTACCGAAAAGAAGTAATGAGCCTGTAGTTTCAAACGAAGGTACAGGCAATATACTAAATAGAACTAAACAAGAATACCCTTATTTAAAAGATAAGAATATTAATGTTGTTGTAAACCCTGATAGTAAAATAGGGGGTAAGCTTGAATTTTATGATGAGAAAGAAACAGGTACAGGAGATACTCCTCGCCCTCAAGGTATACCTTTAGGTCAAGTAGGTATTGAAATTAAAGATCCTAATGTAAGACCTATTGATGTTCTTGGAGATTATGTATCTCATTATGCAGTTTATAATGACCCTAAACTTAAACCTTTATATGATAAGTTTATAAAAACAATTCCTGAAGAACAACAAAGAGATAGATATAACTATGCTGTAGAAAACTTTGATGAAAAAAGATCTTATGAAAAATGGAAAGAGATGTCAGGTGATCCAGGAATGTTTAGAGGTTATGTTTTTGATCAGTTTCCAAAAGAAGAATTTGATAAGATTTATTCTAAAGAACAAATTCAATTATTAGATCAAGTAAAAGACTATCTTGGAATTAATAAACAAGACTCAAATGCTATTATGGATCGAATAGCTCAAATTGAATCAGGTAATAAACATTTAGATGATAAAGGTAATTTAATTAAGTCTTCAAGAGGTGCCTTAGGTAAGTATCAAATTATGCCTGACACAGCTAGAGATCCAGGATATGGTATTGAACCTATTTCTGATTTAAACAAAGCATCTGAAGCAGAACATCGTAGATTTGCTACTGATTACTATCAAGCTATGTTAAAAGAGTTTGATGGTGATCAAGAAAAAGCTTTAGCAGCTTATAATGCTGGACCTGATGCTGTTAAAAAAGCTATTAAGAAAGACCCTGTTAATTGGAAAAAGTATGTTCCTAAAGAGTCGAGAGATTATATACAGAAAGTATCAAGTCTTTGATTAACTGGGGATCGTTTAAACTACCTCCAATTAATCTTTGGAACATTCCTTACCAGGATAAAATGGATGGAAGTTGGCAGGTAGGTTTATATAATCTTGATAAAGACAAG
>Ga0208644_1004043_pt1 | contig 11170 bp, 9 predicted proteins | sample VirMetDEL_Nov_18_FD_184517 | JGI IMG/M metagenome (GOLD analysis project Ga0208644, IMG submission 184517) | Aqueous microbial communities from the Delaware River and Bay under freshwater to marine salinity gradient to study organic matter... | ecosystem: Environmental > Aquatic > Marine >... | reverse complement strand
TAGCGTGACATCATCAAACTCAAGCGGCGAGCCAGAGTCTGCCGTCGCATAAATGCTGTCATTGTGCTCAACACCAGTGATTGAATATTGACCGTCGCCATTGTCAGCAACCGACAGGCAGCGGAACTTCTGAAGCTCAACGCTTGAAGATGTAATCGACCAAATTGACTGCGCCAGCGGAGCAGAACTAAATGCCGACGTAGTGATAACAGCACCAGAAACGCTATCAGTGCTGATTGGCCTGGTTTCAATGCTTCCGTCGGCCAGTGTGCAAGTCAGCTGATGGCCACTACCTGCAGGCAATGCAATCGTCTGATCAACTGTGATTGCTGTTGTCGTTGCACTGCTGACGCGACCGGCAAGACGCACGCCTTGGCGCATCTCATCCGATACTGCAAACACCTGACCAGGCAGCACCACTGCACCTTGCAGGCCAGTCGTAAAGGTGACGATTTCACCGTCAATCTCTTCTGATGCCAGCATCCACCGGCCAAGACGCTGCGCCTGAAACTTAGAAGTTGCGCCAAAAGCAACGATCTCTTTAGTCTGATAGCCATATTTAGAAATCAGACTGGCATCTTCTACAACGACATAATTTGACTTGTAGAAATTCTGAGGATCGTTATAACGAACGCGGATGCTAGTGCTGCGCGTCTTCAGTGACGTGCCTGAATAGTTGAACGCACCATCGATGACGTTGCTATTGCTGTAAAGATGAACCGGCGAGACATCAGTGCCATTCAGATTGCCGTGATCTGCAGTTGCCTGAATCGTGTTGGCCTGCCAATACAGCATCCCGCGAAACACACTGGCGAGATCCTGCAGCACGCTGAATGCTTCGGCCTGTGAGCCGATTACAGTGTTACACGAAAAACGTGCTTCTTTGGTGCCATCACCGTTAGTGACAAGTTGGTTAGCGTATCGAGCAAGCGGATAAAGATCAACCCAGCTTACGTTTGCAGCTTGCACGAAATCACCAGCGCCATAACGCGGGTTGGTGAGCATGTCGTACCAACAGCAAACCGGGCAGGTCGTCCAAGTTGATTTCAGGCTGCCATCAAAGGCACCATTAAAACTTAGGCTTCCATCACTGCGGACACTCGCATTCGATGGAACTGCCACAATCTTTCCGCGCACCTTATATGCGCGAGTTGGCAAACTACTAAATTGCCGCGTTGACAATGAAACGCCCGTTAGCGCAGCGTATGGATATGGTGTGCGAACATTTTGAATTTCGGTCAGGCTTTCCCAGATGATTTGATTTGCCCTTCCGTTTTGCAAGGGAGTGTCTTTAGGTATATCTTCAAAATTTGCAAATTTAACTTCAAAATGTTCTTCTTTTAGGTTGATCTTTCTGACACGAATATTCCATGGGCCAGCGCCAGAGAGAGCAATGTTTGGCGTTTGAAGCTGGTATCCACTTACAGCGATGCCAGTTATAGTGCGATCATATTTTTTAACATAACCACTGCCTTGCGATTGAACGTCAACTATGACGCGAATGCTTCCATTAAACAGTTGACCCTTGGCCAATCCTTCCGCAGCACTACTGAATAACCTTGGTATAGAAAATAAAAGCTGAAATGCGTCTGCGTCTAAATCCGTAATTTGCCTAATCAGCTGCCCTGCGCCATAGTCACGAGCAGTTACTTCATCGTTAGCGTTTAATGTCTCTGTATAGTTTTCGCCAATTTGAACGTTGATATTTGTTACCGTTGATGATGTTGCGCCAGCTTGCGGCAAAAAGCTCTGATTCCTTCCACCATTGCGGAAGTCGTAAGAAACATCTTGCGACGGAAAATTACGAGAACCACCTGTCTGTATTGGTGTTTCATCTAGGTAAACGCCTTTGTTGCCACCGACGATGCCAGCGATTGGGCCTTCGCACAGCAGGTCAACAATCTTGATTACGGAAGTTGAGTTGAGTGCCATTTATTTAGGTGGTGACAGGGGCTACCCAATAGGACTTGCTCTCGAATAGCTCGTAGCCATTGTGAGCAACAACTAGATTGCACCCGCTGGCGCAACGAAAGTCAACGATAGTAATTGTTGTTTTGATGTCATCTGGTTCCAAACTGTCGCCAAGTTTCGGGTATTGAATATATTGCATCCAGCGATACGCCTGACCTTTCTTTAGCAAGCCTTGCACTGTGACTTGGAACCTAGCCACGTCAGGATCTGGACCTTTTGCACTAATACTTAGCGAAACCTCAAACGTAATAAATCCATCTATTAAAGTCGTGCCTGGACCGCTTACATAATCAAACAAGCCATTCGTCAACTCAAATAAAATCATGTAATTCTTTCTTCTTTCATCATCCTTATAATCAACATCTGCAAGCCTTTCTGCGTTGCCCTCTGACAATGAAATAGTTCTTTTTCTGGCTGTACCCAAAGGCTTCATCAAGGAAGAGTTCCATGGCCTAAACCTAAAGCCTGAAGCGTAAGTCAAACCACTGAGCGTCTCACCACCAACTAAAACGGTGCTTGGGCCAGGTTCTTTGATCGAATTCTTTAAAGGGTCAGAATCATCTGCTACTTCAACCCTTGCAGAAAGCAGGTGGCCACCTGTAATCACTTCTCCGTAAACAACAGGAATTGTTGCGCCAACGCCAACAGTGTTTGCAGCGCCCGTAAACATATACGACTGCCGATCGTTTGAGCCGCGAACAACAGACTGCGGGCCATCAGTTGCGCCTGACTCACCACTGCCTCGAATACCGCCACCAACGCCACCAAGATTGGGGATAACTGGTTGAGGTGACAGCATCTGCGAGACACCGCTAAGGATCAAGCTGGCACCGATTGCGCCGATTGCGGTTGCAACAGAGCCAGTTACAAGACCAGCACCAGCCGCTCCACCAAGCCCAGCACCTAAACCAAGAAAACCACCAGCAGCAGGGCCAAGAAGAATTGCCGCCGCAACCAAACCAACACCTACCAAAATCTGACTGGTGCTATCACCACTACCTGTAACGACAGGCGTCAAAATCAAATCATGGCTGCCTAGCGGTAGCTGCAGATCCTCATATCCCAGATCAACATCAGCCTGAATCAACCGATAACCAACGCCATGCTCATGCGCGTGGATCAGCTCTTCCTGCAGCTCAGGTGAGTTAATGCACAGCAGCTTGATTGCATCTGCAGGCGTCCGCAGATTCTCGTAGGTGTGCTCGGCGCCGTACCGCTCACCCAGATCACCCAGCAGTCGGACGACCTGCTGCATAGCGGAACACTGCTGCAATCCTTTTGACATAATACCGTCGCAACGGCTCGATTGCACTCAATGAGTCTTGCCGCTGATGCAAAATCAACTCATCAGGCAGCAGAATCGCCGCGTGCATCGGCGTGCGTGTATGCAGTCGCATGATCAAAATATCGCCTGGCAATCGCCTGTCATATTCAACCTGCTCAAACCCAATCGCTTCGGCCTGCTCAAGAAAAATGCTATCGCAGATCTCTAAGTTCTCAGGTCGCGCAAACTCAGGCAATTCAATGCCTTGCAGCTTGAACCATTGACGCACCAACGTAAAGCAATCATTGACGCCATACTCCCAGCGCAGACCGACTAGGGATTGATAGTCAACCATTCACGATCAGGCAGCAGGACAATGTACCAAGGCAGTTTGGTGTGCTTGCAGGCTGCGAGATCAGCTTCACTTGCTGGGCCGCCTTGTGGGTGTGAATGCACGATAGCTTCAATCCTTCCGGTCAATGCAGCGCGTGCATAATCGACAGGATTTAAGACAAAGTCTTGCTCAGGACGATCAGCGATATTACGGCAAGGTATGTAACGACCTGCCACCACAACGCCACACGATTCTCGCGGTGATTCTTTTGCAGCATGAGCCTCAGCCTCACATTTGAAGTCTGGCACCAGGGAATCCTCCAAAGGGTATTCGACCAGACGTAAATCTCTTCGTGCAGCTTGTGTAACGCTTGGCGCATTGATCATTCGCTTTATTTGTTGCTTTATCGTTCAGGTCGAAATAGCGCGTTCCTTTGTAGCCGCACTCAGAGCCGCGATACTGCCAAGGACAATGTTCCAAGACTTGACGACGTGGCAAAGCAAGATTGGTGAGGTCTAGCTTGCTCGTCAGCTCAAACTCAACCAACTGTGGATTTTCGTTGGCCACTCGATCGATATACCAAATCTCGTCTTCAAACTTGGCCGTCGGGTCTGCTGTTGAATTACCGCCTGAGAAGTTGACGGCATCAAGAAACTTCTTACAGGTTCTGATGCGCGTAACCTTTGCTTGAAGCGGGTTATAGAGCCCAAGCAATGCAGAAATTGCATTATTCGCATTGGCAATCCGCATCGATGGCCGAGGCAGCGTGCCTTTTGAACTCACTTCAAACCCATCAACCTCAATCGGGACTGCGGTGTAGGTGATCTGATTGAAGACGATATCAGCCGACAACTCATTCGTGCCAGCGTGATAGTAAAACGTCGAATCAACGCCATTAACTGCCGCCGTGAGCTGCAACTGAAACAGTTCGATAATTGCTGATGGCTCCAGCGACTGAAGCTGTTCTTGAATCTTCTGTGGTGTGCTCATGCTTCAAACACCTGCTCAAACGTGGCCGTGATCGTGAACCTCAAGCCAACAGGCATGGCCTTGGTCCATTCTCGGCAGATCCATTTGTATTCTGTCGTGTCATCTGGTGGGGTCCATTCAAATGCTTCAACACCACCACGTGCTTCTAAAAAGTCTTCGATGCTGTTTGCATCAGTAGCCTCTAGATAATTCCACGTCAGGCTCCAAGTCTTAGGGTCTTGATTCAACCCAAATGTTGTGCGCTGTGAATAGCCGCTGCCAAACTGCGCAATGCGTACATTGGGCTTCGCACTCTTAGATGCGCCGTAATCAGGTGAAACGTCAGGGAAAGTAGCCATCAACTTGCGAGTAAACCACCAGGGCGGCGTTGTTTAATCAATTCTGCCTGCACTGCTGCAGAAATGGCACCACCCAACTGCTTGCCGCGTGTGTCATCACCTTGCACACGAGTGCCGCTTGCGTCAACATTGACCACTATATTATTCGACGATCCACCTGAAACCTGAACTCCAAGCTTTCCGTTGGATCCGCGCTTCAAAGGAAGAATTGCCTCTGGACCTGCTTCACCCATAAGTCCAAAGCGCCCCACACCGCCGTTTGCATAGGCAAACATCGTGGGCTTATCAACGATGCCGCCCATAGCAAAAGGAACAAGTCCGCCTTTGCCGAAGACGCCGCCGTTTTTCATGCGCAACCCGCCTCTGGCAGCAATGTCTGCGAAAATATCGCCACCGCCACCGCCACCGCCACCGCCACCGCCACCGCCACCGCCACCAGGCAGCACCGCAACAATTGAATTCAAGATCGCCATCGTGATCATCTTCTGGATGATCTGCGCGGCCATGTCAAGGAAATATTTGCCGATATTGCCGAAGAAATTAGCAAGTGCCTCTTGAGTCGTTGCACTGCCATTAATGACACTAGTAAATGAATCAGTGAATGCAGTACCGATTGCGTTTGCGGCGCCTGTGACTTGGTTGATCGGATCTAAAAGCTCTTCCAGTTCTTGCTTGAGCGCCCTAATGTTTTGAGAAATGCCCTCGGCAAAAGTAGGATCAACAGTCTGCCTATAAAGATCAGTAAGCTCGTCGGCGTTAGGCGTACCTTGCTCTTCTAAGTTTGTCCTGTACCTAGAAATTCTTTCCTGATCGCTTACGAGGCCGAGTTGCTCGCGAAGTGCAAAAACTTCGTCTTCGGCAGCTCTTGTTCGAGCTTCTTGCTCAAGGCGACTTTGCTGCTCAAGATCGAGCATGTCTTCTTTAAGTTTAAACCTCAGCTCCTGAATCGCCCTATCACTACTTGCAGCAGCTTCAGCTTTGAGCATCTGCTCATTTTCATCTCCAGCAGCCCGAGCCAAAGCGTCTCTGTAATCAAGCTGAACGGACGCAAACTCTTTTTGAGAGGCCAAGGAAAGTTTTTGCAGACTTAACTCTTTCACTCTCTCGAAGTTATTATCGGCTTGCGCCTCAACAATCTCTCTTGCGTTTGCTCTGATCATCTTGTCGATGTCAAGCAAAGTTAGGCGAGCATTAATCGACTCAAGTTGCGATTTACGCTGCCTCTTCTCTTTGGTGCTGCTGCCGCCCTTGCCGTCACCGCCATCACCCTTGGGAGACTGATAGTCAAATGGTCGAAGAAGGTTCTCCGGCAAGCCTGCGCCTTGCGTGGCATCATAGACCGCTCTTTTGCGGTCCTCTTGAAGTTTTTTCTCTGCGTCTCTGTATTTTTCTAGATTTTGAATATCTCTTTGTCTTGGGGAAAGGCTAGTGCCCTGGGAGCCAGGAGAAACGTCGTAAAATAATCCTGGGTTTAATTGCCTTTGTTCTATCTTGATGATTTCAGATCTATTCTCAGCTAGCTGTTTATCAATGTCCGCAACTGACCCTTCCCTAATCAGCGTGTTAAGCCTTTTCTGCTCTTGTGCGGCTCTAAATATCGCAACTCCCAATGCTGCAGCCCCAGCAGCCAGGGCGACGTAAGGATTAAGCAAAGCGGCTGCATTTAGTCCTATCAGCGCCTTTGTCGCTACAATTGCGTTCAATTTAAGCGTAAAAATGGCCGCACTTAGCGATCCAATTGAGGCGATAATTGCAGTAATTTTTCCAACAGCTACGACCGCGAACACGGCTGCAGCAGCTTGAGCGATAAGATCAAGGTTTTTGACGATTCCCAAAAATAGCTCGCCAATTTTTGGCAAAACCTCCACAAGTGTAGGCGTAATTTCTTGCAAGAACTTACCGAAGGCGTCTTGAAGCTGAGCCCCTATTGGAATCAAAGCATCACCTATCGCGGTTTTCATGTCATTAACAACAACCTGCAGCCTTGCACCAGCGTCAGCATTAGAGTCAGAAATTTTTCTCGCTGTTGCGCCATATGTATCACCAAGCGACCTGACAAACTTCATCAATTCGTTCAAGCCAACTGTCCCGGCCTTTAGGTTGTCTTGCAACTCAGTAAGGCTCATGTTATTGGCCTTGGCAAACATCGTCACGGCACCAGGCAAGCGCTCGCCAAGCTGACCGCTGAGTTCTTCAGCGCTCACCTTGCCTTTACTGAATACCTGAACCATTGCAGTAACGGCTCCTTCTACATCTTGCGCACTGCCTCCGGTTGCCTTGATGGCAGTAGTTACATTCCTGAATACAACTTCTGCATCAGTGAGCGGGCCGCCCGCCCCTTTAATTGCTGCAGCAAGCCGCGTAATGCCTCTGATCGACTCTTGCTGAGGTATATTAAAATCTTGAGTTACTTTTTGCGAAGCAGCCAAGGCATAATTGAATTCGTTTTGATCCTTAGTAAGCCCTTTCAAGGCAATCTTCAACTTCTCAATCTGAGCTGCATACTCTGCATAGCCGCCAAGCTCTCTTCTAAGACCACCAACCTGAGCGCCAAGTGCAGCACCAGCAAAAGACCCACCAACGCCACCAACTGCACCACCAATTGCACCACCAAGGAATCCTTCAGGACCACCAAAGATTCCGCCTGAAATCGTTGCGCCAGCAACTTGGGCTGCTTTGCCGGGAGAGAACTTGCGGCGAGTGCGGGAAGTTTTTTCTAAAGCTCGGTCTACTCTTTCGATGTCCCTTGTTACTTCCTTGAAAGCATCGCTAGCAGGGTCAAGCCCATTTCGTAATTGGATCCAAACGCTTCGCTGCTTCTCCAGGCTTGAAATGCTGCCGTTAGATGCGGCGGTAGCCGCACGAATATCTGCCGAGACCTCTTTATAAGATTTCCCCATCATGTCAATGTCGGTTACAATCTTGCCCATGCCAATCTCGCCAATCTGGCCGTAGAATGCGCTAATTTCACGCATCGGCTGCTCCCGTGGAGCTTTGGCAGCAACTCTTCTTTGGTTTTTTTCGATAGATCGTCGAATAGCTGCTTGTTCCCGTAGCGCATCGTTTTCAGCGTTAATGTTTTTCAGATTACTGATTCGATCCTCAATTTCTTTTTTCCGGGCCTCTCTCGCCGCCACCATTGCAGGCGGAAGTTCTGGCGAGACAGGTCTGTCGTAAGCAGTAGCGCCTGCCTGCCTAAAAGCTCTCCTACTAGCAAAAGTTCCGACACCAGGCGCAATCATTGCTCCAGAGGCAGGATCCCTGTAGCCCTGAGGACGCCCTTGCCGAGAGCGCATTTGACCAATGACCGGAGTGCCGCCACGTGCAACGCGGCCAGCAAATGCCTCGGCGCTTAAGCCGGACACTGAGTCAGCATACCCGCCACGGACACCTAGAACAGACATCGAGGCAACATAGTCTCCGATTCCTTCAAGCTTGGTTGCCCTACGCGCAGCCCCTTCTTGCGCTCTTTTCAGCCTTTCAAAGGCTTGTGCGCTTTCACCTGTTTCTTTAGAAAGCTCCTTCTGAATACCAATAATTTCATTGGAAACACGGGTGTAGTCAGAGCTTGATCTGACAGTGTTGTTAAGCTCAATTTTCAGCTCTGCTAGCTTTTGGTTGAGCCCTGCCGTAGTGTTTGGAAGCTTGCCGAAGTCTGCGTCAAGAGCCTTTAATCTTGTCCTGAAAGAATTGATACTTGCATCTGTGGTATTAAATGCCTCTGCCAGCTTTATGGTCTCACTACGGCTAGAAGCAATAAACTCAAGGTATCCAGTCTGGGCAACCTTAAGAAGCTGATTTTGAAGCTGTTCCTCCAGCCGAACTCTTTTCTCCGTATTTGCAACCGTAGACCTTTCTTTTTTTGACAGCAGGTCAATCGCTTGAATCTGCTTTTCTGTTATAGCAACTCTTTCTCTGTAAGCTTTGGCTTGCAAGCCAATAAGGGTTGAACTTTTGCGTAACGTGCCATTGAGTAAATTTGATATTTCTTTTTGTTTCTTAGCTTTGCCTTCCGCTAACTCTAACGCTTCTCCCATATCCGCAATGTTGCTCTTCAGTCGAGCAAATGCGTCAGAGCCTGTTCTGGCTTCTTTTGACAGAAGCTTTAACTCCTCGATGGCCTTCTTGATTTGAGAAACAGAAGACTTGGCGCTTGTGCCAATCTCCGCAAGATTTTTAGCGCGAGCCTGCGATTTTGCGCCAAGCCCGTCAAGCGAGGCTTTGAGATCGACAATACCCTTCCCAAGGTCTCTATAGACCGTACTTGTCACGTTGGCTTGCGCTCGCAAGCCTTCAAACGCTTTAATCTGAGCCCTTATTGTCGCTTCACTATCGCCAGCCTCTTGAGCAAACTTGGCTACATCTTTCGTAGCCTGAATAATATCGGCATCTGAAAGCTTTATTTGCTTAGATAAATCGCGAAATGATCTATTCAGCGCCCCAAGCTTTTCACCGCCCTTGATGCCAAGCTCGATAGCAATAGGCTGAACAGTTTTAGCCATCTTTTTTGTTCAGTTCTGCGAGCGCGGTTGCTTCCATCACCTGGATGTCCTCTAGCAAGCCGCGTGGATTATCTACATCATAAAGGGACATCAGGCCACCGGCACCAAGCAGCACTTCGTACTTCAAACCGACATAACCTCCCATTGTGACGTTCCATTGCGTTTGCATACGCAGGAACATCATCAATGATTCCCAGTTTTCCTCCCATACCTCACAATGCTCCTCCTCTGGAGTGGCCTGACGCTGCGGCTTTAATCCGAATGCAGCAGCGTCATCAGCGCTTTTGTCCTCTATCTTCTTGCCGCCTTTCGCCCAGTACTCAACGGCAGACTTCAGTTTCCCAAACGGGCACCCTCGAAGGTCTCTGTGTAAGCCTTCAGTACACCGCGAATCCAGTAAGGATCATCAGCAAACTCTTTCATGGTTACCTGCGAAAACGGCACAGCTTTGCCATCCTCATCCTCAATGCCTTCCCAGTCAGTCAGCACAGCCTTCAAAAGCTCAAGGTCACCTTTGTCTGCAAGCTTCTGGAACTCAGAACGAGGCACACGCTTGAAAATTGCGTCAAACTTAGACTCTTCAAATACACCGCCATCGGTAGGCTCTTCAACAGTTACAGGCCACTTGAAGGTCTTAACCTTTTTGCGAATAAAAGCCATGAGGCAAAATAGACTCCAGCAAACTATACAGCAATAAAAAAAGGGCCGCAATGCGACCCTTCGCTCCCCACTCGCCTTGGATCAAGTATAGATCAAGCTGAACTCATCGTTGCCCGCAGTTGATGGAATCGCCGTGTAGGGCATATTCAGCATCGCAATGCCATCCTGATCGCTGTAGGACACGTCGCCAATGTCAACCCGAGTCGAGCTGAAATCAACAATGTTACCAGCAGCGGTGCCGTGCTGGAAGGTCAGGTTGCCCAGAGTTCCGTCGGTCAGAGCAGCAGCAAAGTAATCCTTCTGCGCAATAGTAGGAGCCTCGACCACAACAGTGCCATTAGCGCTGCGATCGGTGATAAGCACTTCCTTGTCGCAACCAATAAGCTCGCGATACACGATCGAGTTGCCCAGATCCATGCTCACAGACTGAAGGCAGCCGGAATAGGACAGCAGCGAGAAAGTGTCGGTGTTGCCATTCTTGAAGATCAACGGTGTTGCCTGGTTCGCATAAGTTGCGGTAGGCAGCGCTGAATCGTCAGGAGCGTTATAGATGCCAGTGAAGGTGAAATCAATCGTTGGAATCTCACCCACATTTGCATTGAGAGTGAAAGTTCCGCGAGCACCAGTCACCTTGTGACGAACACCATCAATGTTGTAGTGAATGGTGACACTGTCAAAGTTGCTGCTGACAGGCGCGTAAGTAACGCTAGTAGCCGCAACAACCGTTTCGCTCAGTCCGCAAGCCTGAAGAGCCTTGCCATACTGGGGCGCAGTGCCAGCAGTGCCTGAGCCAGCAAGCTCAACACTGAAAGTGCATTCAACGCGAGTGTTAGCAAGAAGGATCTCAGACGCACCCAAATAAGGACGGATCAGATCGCGAGAGACAGTATCACTCTGCTGAGGAGTGATATTCAGATCCCTCACCAAAACCGCGTCCGCTCCGTCTGGAGTCGGGTCGGTCCCGTAAGTCGATTCCGTCTCGATCAGAATCAGTCGTTTCCGAAGAAGAAGTGCCATTGTCTTGTTGGGGTTCGGCGGGAAGTGTGCGCTTGATCAGAGTGCGTTTTCCGGTTTCTGGATCGAGAAGATACGACCCACCTTGACCGCTGTA
>Ga0208644_1004042_pt1 | contig 11171 bp, 8 predicted proteins | sample VirMetDEL_Nov_18_FD_184517 | JGI IMG/M metagenome (GOLD analysis project Ga0208644, IMG submission 184517) | Aqueous microbial communities from the Delaware River and Bay under freshwater to marine salinity gradient to study organic matter... | ecosystem: Environmental > Aquatic > Marine >... | reverse complement strand
GGATGCCCGCGCCCCCGTATAGGCTCTGCTCTAACCTGCTCGGCTGAGCATAAGTATAGTCCTGTGATGCAAGGGGTAGCCCCTGTAGAAGACTCTGCATGTAGGTAACTTGTCTGAGTGGAAATTCCTGTTCTTGTTCAAACTGCTTAATATCGGCGGCGATACCTTCGCCCTCAATGGCTCGCTGCGCCGCACCAAGATCAGCCTGCTTCTGCAGGGCCTGAATGCCGTATGTATTGGCAAGCTCTTGCGCGGCCTGCTGACGCGCTTGCTCGGCATTGAACTGCGTCGCCGCTGCGTTATAGGCATTAGCATACCCAGCCCCCGTAAGCTCCGCTGCCTTGTCGAGATACGCACGGTCAAGTTCAGACTCCATAACGGCCTGACGGCCACCACCATAAGCGCCCGCACGGGACAAGCGGCCCGCCTGTTCAATACGCGCAAGATCAGTTTGACGACGAAGCTCATTCAACTGAGGTTGGAGAGCCTGCTGGATATATGGATTCATATAACTCTGGGCTACACCTTCAGTAGTAAAGGATTGTGGCGTGAACGCGCCCATCTGTTCGGTCGGAATAGTTAATCCTGCAAGACCCTGAAATGCCTGCTGCTGTAACTGAGATGCGCCAGGTGTAAGCGGCCCAGTGTATGCCTCATAAGGTCTACTAGCTAATGCTTGCCCACGCCCAAGCATTTCCGTGACGTAGGGGCCAACCCAGTTAGACAGCGCAGACTCATAACCAGTTCTAGCGCCAGTCAGGTCAAATTCTTGCTGGGCTACACTCGGATCAGTAGTTGCGGGGGTAGTATCTGCCATATCTATCTCCTACACGGGTAACATCTTACGTGCGTTGATCTTATTACCCTGCTTTTTGGTACCGGTACGAGCGTTGCGAATACGATCCATCATAGCAAACAGGGCTTTTGCACCTGCATCGGAGTTACCGTTACCAAGATGAGACACAACATCCGCGGGGATAACAAACTCACCGTCACTCAGCCGCGCTTCCTGCCGACCGTCAATACGAGCAGGAACCTGATCGGCCATGCCATCCGTACCCCCATCTAGATATTGCCCTCGTGCCATGGTAGCAATACCCCCAGCAGCGAGAGTGGGAATAGGACGTACTTGACGGTTTGGGTTAGCCATATTAGCCGCTGCAAGGGCGGCAGGATCAACAGCTAGCGGGGAACCCTGCCCTTGGGGGACATACTGCACGTCGGTAAAATATCGCTGCCCGGAACTACCGGGGCGTCGCGTAGGGTCATCAGTGCCCGGAACACGTTGGCGCAACACCTCATACTTAGGGATTCCACCTTGGTATCCAGCCATTTGGCGTTGTACATCTGTAAAACCCGGAAAGAAGTAGTCTATACCTTGCTGCAGCAGCATAGGGCCAAGCGTTGACGTTAACTTACCCGCGTCAGTACCAAGCGCACCTAACACATCGTCGATCCAAGAGCCGCCGCCGGAAGGGGTAGGAATAGTACCAAGCCCACCACCCTGCTCGTCGTCTGTCGCCATTTCGGTGTCTTCAGCCACGCTTACCTCCAAGAATACTCATAATTTCATCTGTCTTATCTTCAACGAGACCACCTTCTGCAGCCGCTAGGTTCAAACCAAAAAAATCTGGCTTAGCAAAAACACCAGCCTGTTTCGGTGTGAGGAAAATACTTTCGGCGGTAGCCGGGTCGTAAAACGTATCAATCTTAGCAACGTCTGGGGTTTTAACCTGTGCCGTTGCTCCGGATTCAAGTGCAGTGGCTAGCTGCTGCACATACTGCATCTGTTGCTGGCGCTGTAATTGTGCGTTCATATTAGCTATCTGACCTGCTATACCTGTAGCAGCAAACTGCGTAGCAGGGTTGATTTGCGTAGCTTGACCAATCTGCTGCCCAGTCTGCTGAGACTGCTGTAGATTTTGTAGCACAATTTGGTCATTGATATCTATTACATTATCACCTGTTACGTCATACTGGAGTTCTTGTGCAGTAAACGGCGTAGGTTCAGACATAACCGTACGTTGTGCGATTAAATCAGTTACAAAATTGATGTCTGCGTCAGTTACTCGTTGCGCGGGTTTACCGACTAACTCAGCTATTGAATTATAAGTTGCTACAGGTAGTCGCGCCTGTGCCTTACCCGGTAGTTCGGATTCTGCATATTGCCCTGCAAGTGCCTGTATATCAGTAGGTAGCGCACCAAAAAACCCAAGATCTTCAAAGGCTTGCTGCGCTTCTTGTATAGATACGGCGCGGGGGTCATATAGGGTTGCTAGTTCAGTGCCAAGCGTCTCGCCAAATACACCTTCGCCCGCCTGCCCCAGTGCAGTCGAGATCTCTTCTTCGGTAGGTGTGTAGCCTTCCTGCTCAAAGATTTGCCCGATATACCCACGGTTAACCGTATCAATGACCCGACCACTAACGTCTGTATCAGGCGTTTCCCCAACAAAACTGCTGATCTCCGCGTCACTTAGCTCGTACGGAGTCTGGTCTTCGATAGCCTGATAGGCTTCCTGCGCCTCACCATAGGTGGTGTAGGCGTTGTCATTGGCGGCGTTGAGGATATCGGTAGCAGTTTGGTACCCCCATGCACCGTCTGCATCTTCAGAGAAATCAAGGACTTGGCCCTGATCGTCAAAGAAGGAACCCCAGTTTAGGTTGTCTTTAATAGTCTGCTGCGCCTGCGCACGAACGTCCGGGTCAATATCAGGCGCGTTAGAGTTAGCTACTGCCTCATTGATACTGGGGTTGAACAGAATAACAGCGTTTGCTGCTGGGTTTGCCGACCAAGACCGCTCAGTTTGAGACTGCGGTGCCCAGAAATCTTCGGGTATATTTGCATCGCCACCCGTATAAGTACCGTTCTGCACGGCTTCGTAGACTACATCACCCATAGTCACACCAGCAGCGGTACCTGTACCGGCCACTGCACCAAGAACACCGGCTTGAGTAAGGCTACCTGAGAAATCCGCGTACCGACCACCCTGCTGAGTGATAGCTGGATTGATCTTCTCTAGCATAGCTATCTTAAGATACTGAGATGCGGTCTCCTCAAGACCCTCAGACACACCCTCACCGGCAATACCTAGACCGCGCTTCGCTATATTATCTAACGCAGTGCCAAGAAGACCATCCTGTTTGCCCGCAATCTTTTTAGCAAGTACATCACTGGGGTCTAGAATACGCCCAAGAGTACCCTCAATGACCGCTGCAGTGGTGCCGTTCAGAATAGCGCCTTCCTGTGCCTTTACCGCAGCCTGCTCGGGGGAGACCCCCATTTTTATCATCTCATCATAAAGCTCGGCATAGGTTTCAGCAGCGGTTGCACCCGCTGTTTCTAGTACTTGCAATCCTGCGTTGGTGCCCCACGCTGTAGCACGCCCCAGTTTGGTAGCTAGTGCGGTTGTAGCTTGCGCCGCTCCTGCGGCACCTCTGGCAATAAGTCCGGTGCCACCACTAGCGAGGACGAGGGGAACTTCCTGCGCTAACTCTTTACCCACAAACTCAATAAGGAACTCAGCAGGGGCTTGTTTGAATCCTTCGTATATTGCCGCTACAGTACCGCCAAAACCCTCTGCTTTTTCAAACTGCTGCCTAAGATCTTTAATTACTGCGTTGTATTCTTCTGGCTGAGTAGCAGTTCCGATCTGCATCATCGCCTGCGTTACCTTACCAAGATTGGTTTCACGGGCGTCTATTGGGTTGTATCGGTCGTTTCGGAAGAACGTAACAACACCATTAAAGGCATTGAGTAGCTGCCCACCGGCATCAAGAGCGGCACCTGCCGCGAGCTTTACATTGTATGCGTCGTCTGGGTTATCGGTAGATTCCGCGTAGTTATTGGCAGCTTCTGAGACAGCTTTAGAGAAGTTGAGTAGCTGCCGTGTGCCCCAGTCGAGCTTATCGTATTCTTCCTGATTTATATTCAGGTTGCCTGCAGCATCAATAGCTACAACCGGAGCAACTTTAGCTATTTCAATAAGTTTAGGCGCAGGTGGGGGGAGGTACCTTATAGCTGTAGTATTGTCGTCAAACAGAACGGTACCATCAGGTTGTAGATTACCATTTAGATAACCCTCTATGGGAGCCTTCGTTACTGGGTCTAAGTACATTGCTTTACCAGACGAAGCGTCATATACCGGCTGCACAGTGCGGTTTAATCGTGCGTCAAATACTGGCGCGCCTAGATTCGGGGTTTTGGTAAAGGTTATACCTACTTTTTCTCCAACCCGGTTGAATACTGCTAGTGCTTCACCGGAAGCAATATCAGCATCGGTTACATCATCATCGTAAGTTATGGAAATATCATTAGTAGGCGTTCTGGCCTCAACACCGTTTAAATATTCTTGAGCAAGCAATAATACACTGTCACTATTTGCGACGGCGAGATCTCTACCCACAGATGCTTTCACGCTGTCAACAAGAGCGTCGATATCCTCGATACTGTTAAGTTTAGTATCGACGTTTGCTAAAATAATATTACCAAGCCTAGCCCGAAGGGCGGCGTCTATTTTAGTATCACGAGTTTCCTGACTAATATCGTTCTGGCGACCGGTGGCGAGCCAATGCTGGTACGGGTCTACACCTTCGGGAAGATTATATAGCTCGCGGTATTCTTCAGGATTGAAGTTAGGTGTAGTTAATTCACCACTTTCATCAACGGAAAAACCTGTTAAGGCTTCAACCACATACTTACTAGCAAGTTCATTTACAGGCTGCATAAGCTCGTCAATGTACTGCTCAGAACGAACAAGACCATCGGTAGCGGTATTATACTCAGCTACAGCAGCGTTGTATTCGGCTTCAATAGTCTGGTAGCTGCTTACAGACTCATCCAACCGAGCCCTAATGGCGTCGATCTCTGCCAGCCGTGCGTCGGCAGTGGCTTGATCGGTAATACTTACGTTAATATCTGCATTATATTGATCGATTGCAGCGGTATATTCATCATAGATTTCTTGGACGACGCCACGGGCTATATCTACTTTTGCCACCACTTGGTTCGCCGCTGCATACTTTTCATTTACAACAGCTTGGGCGCCCGTAACCTCATCGATAATTCGGTCTAAACCACCTTTTGTTGCGTCATCAACGGCCTTTCTCAAGCCGGACATAGCTTGATCGTTAAAGCTGGCTTGAAATGCTTGGTATGGATCTGCCCCCGTATACCCAGCTTTAATAGTATCAGATACTACTTGAGTAAGAAGCGCACTACGAAATTTAGCTTCGGGGTTATCACCCGTAAAAAATTCACTGCCACCAATAACTTCTTTAACAATCCCGGTTGTAATAGCGGCGCTCATAATAGACCCAGCTACAAGGTCTTCATTTATTTCACCTGTAGTAGCCAAGGACGTAATAGCACCGCTAGCGCCTCCAGTTATCATATCCTGAACAACTTGAGGGAGTTCTTGGAAACCATCTACAATATCAACTAATTCCGCAAACACACTTTCTTTTGCGTTTACAAAATTGCTATCAAAACCCTCAAAATCAACTTCCGCGCTATCTAAACTTAAATTATCTGTATCTACAGAGTTGCTGAGATAATTACCAAATTCACTAAGCCCGGCACTAGCTGCGCCACTAAGAGCGCCGTTAAGAATAGAGGCTCCAATATCCCCACCAGTTAAAACAGCGCTAACAGCCGCCCGAGTAGCGCCTGATGCCGCTTTACTAGCGATATTACCCGCAGTTTGCCCTACTGCATCGCCTACATAACCACCAACGGCCTCACCTACATAACCACCAAACTTAGCCCCAGCGTACGATGCGGTGGCAGAAAGTAGTATGTCGCCTATATCCCCACCATTTCTAGCGGTGTTGGCGGCGGAAGCGGCGGCTATAACCCAAGGATTGCCAGTAGCAGCAGCAGCAAGCGAAATAATTGTTCCAAGAGGGTCGTTGGCCATACCCTCGATAACACCACCTACAACATCAATAACCGGCGACAGGATGTCGTCGATGACAAATTCGGCTACGTTGGATACAGCATCGCCAACCCAACCTACGGCACCACCAACTGCGTCTGCTACAACACTCATTTACATACTTTCTAGAATAGGCTGCTTACCTATTTTTATGTAAACAATATACCCACCCTCGTTACGACGAGCTATACCAATCTGAGTATCTGAACCTTTGGTCATACGTTGAAAAACTCTAAACCCGTTGAGAAAGCCTTCACCATTAAACCAAGTAGTGTAGTGAGTTATACCACGTTTTTGTAAGTATCGAATGTACTGCAGTGAATTATTAACAAAGTTACGGCCAGTATCTAGATTAAATGCACGGCCAACCATTTTATTTCGGTTTGGACCTTTTCCTCTATGCCCTAGAAATACAGTATTACCATACTGCCGAATGTCAGCGCTTGGCATTTTTAATTCTTTAGCAATCGCGGCAAACGCTACATCTGGAGCGTAAATATTACCTACAGCGGCACCAGCGCCGTTATTTGAGGTAACCGCTAGAACTAAGATTTCTGGCCCCTCTAGTTTTCTTTCTTTGCTATCTACTATGTTCATAGCTATTTTACAGCCTCAAATAGTGCCGCCGAGTATACGTTACCCATACCAGCAGCCAAACTAAGAACAACGCCATCGGGTGCTGGACAGCTACGAGATATAAAAACAGGATCATCATCTGTTCGATTAGGTATAGCGGGAATCGAACCTCTCGCTATATCTTCAAACAATAAACCTGTTTCTAAAAGACCGCTGGCGCTCAATGTATGCCCTATACGTTGCTTATACGACGTAGCAATAAACTCACTTAATATACTAGTGAGAGCGGTTTTTTCTGCAACATTGTTAGCCGGGGTGCCGGTACCATGTGTCTTAACTAATTTTACTACATCTGGCCCTAGTTTGGCTACAAATAATGCGCCTTCTATAGCCTTAGTATACCCAGCACCGTCTTTACGCTGTCCAAGCGGATTAGTAAGGTTTTCTGCGGATGTATACGCACCTAAAAATCGAGCTATGGGGGTAGCCATAGCGGCGTGCTCAGACTCAAATATAGTAAGCGCAGCGCCCTGTCCGACATGAAATCCGTAGTTAACGCTATCAAATGCGGAAGGCTTGCGCTCGCCCTCGTCCTTTAAAAGTAAGCAAGCGTTGGCGTCACCGAAAAACTCAAGGGAGGGTATGGATACGGAATCCTCTCCACTTAACACAATAACGCGGTCAAATCCGTAGTGAAACATGAGGTTTTGCATATCCATAAGGATCTTTAGGCTAGATGCACACGCGCTAGCATCGGTGCATACATAATCCTCCACTCCAAACATGGATGCGATACGCCCGGCGTATATGTTAGTTAGCGTTATAAACGGTATTTTTGTTTCGTAATGCAGTTCCGCATCAGGGTTTTTATCGTATCGCCCCCCAATACCGGACCACCCCTGGCTACCCGCAGCAAATAAAAATGCTGTTTTACCTTTTACAGGGTTATTTTTTACGTACGCTAGTACTTCAGGTGTAATTACCTTACTAAACATTACGTGGGGTGGATACGACATGCCAGATTTAACCCGACTGTAGGTATCCGGAAATATATGTACCCTTTGTGGGTAGGCTATGTCTTCGTATACGGTGGATTCAGTAGTGCAGGCGGTAACGCAATGCGTCATATATATCACTGCACGTCCCTCACCGCTTCTTCTATGGATTTTGGTTTTCTGGTGCCGTGCTTTTCTGCATAGGTAAACGCGGCCTCTACCGTATTTACCGGTATGTTCTTAGTTGCTTCGTCATCTAGGCCATACAACTCCGATACATACATATGGAGCATAACTATATCGAGGCTGTCTAAACCTATATCAGTAAAATTGTCGTCTTTTGATGTGGCTCGTGCTTCTTCTCCACCAACCACTTTGATTACTTTTATTAACTCATTAAAGAGCGCCACGTGATCCATTTTTGCACCTCCGTTAAAGGGATGCCCAGTATATCTATGTAGCGTTTAGTTGTCTATAAGAACACCCCGCCAGCTTGCAGTAATCGCGTTGTTAGAGGATGTAGCTATGGCGCGAACTTCAATATCTGTTTTTTCAATAATTTTTAGTGGGAACTCAAACGTATCAATAAGGGTATTACTTTGGAGTTCAGATATAATTAGAGTCCTAAAGACGTTGCTCCCAAACTCTCGGATATTGAATTTTACCGTAGCGCTTGCGTTTGCTAGAGATATTGCAGCCGTAAAGTTTACATCATTTAAATACAGTGTTCTGCCCGCAGGGACAGTGTACACCCCAAGCTGTGTCTGGTTAGATGCAGCAAGGTTCGCGTAAACAGTGCCGGTAGGGACACCCGCTGATGCACCACTAGAAGCTAGATAAACTGTACCCGCAGCGGTACCCCCGGACCCCGCTAATGAGACATACATACGATATATACGGAGATAAGACTTGGTTGTAGCAACTTGGGTTTGTCCATTCAGAGAAACTTCTTCTTCAATCTCTAAATAATTAGCATCTAACCCAAATACTTTAACTTTGTTCGCCCCTGTGCCCCCGTTTGTGTCGTTGGCGTCAGAAGAACTTACATACATAATAGACGCAGCGGTGGGCCACACGTAATTACCACCCTGCTCCCAAATAGTTTCTTCGGTAGAATCTATGTCTGGGTTACGGGCAAACTTGTACAGCGAGGTAGCTCCGGCAACCTGCCCTTTAGAAACTTGTAGCTCGTACGGTTCTTGGATTGCCATAGCGTTTCTCAATGCTTCATCTAGTTGATTAAAATATATGCGAAGGACATTGTTAAACTGGTCAAACGAAGCACGGTCGTAATCTTGCGGCGGCTGCGGGAGAGCGGGGGCGCGAAAGTTAATATCAACATCGTTTAGAGCCACTACCGCCTCCCATCAGGACGCATATCCAAACGTGGCGAACCTAGCTGCCACTGTACACCCAACTCATTAGACGAAATCTTGATCGCCATCTGCCTACCCCGAACGCGGGTGTTAATCTGCTGTGTAAACTGCTCGACCGGTACCGTCGCGGTACGCGTTACGGACCCATAGCTAGTACCACCTGCAGACGCCGGGCTGATATACCCAGACCCAGAGTTCTTCAGCGGGTAGAAAGTCATGGTAGCCGCAGGGGAAGAAGCCGTTGACCCATCAAACGTCATATCGGGCAGCACGCGCCATATAAAGCTAAACCTGTGCCCGTCATCCAGATCAAACTCAGCCGAGGTTATGAAGGCATCAATAGCCGTAGAGGTGCCGGTTTCGTTGTCGTCCACACCTTCTTCGTGGTTTACAAGGTTGTAAGTGTAAGTGGCCGCAAGCGGATACTGTCGTGTGCCAGAGTCCAGCCAAGCTGTACGGGCTAGGTTGCCGTAATACCAAACTTTATCAAGGTAGTTATAAACAACATAACGATCTACCGTTGTCGAGTTGGCGGAGCAGTAGAACCACCAGATCTCGTGGAACTCCTCGTTGGTCCCGGCAAACACCTGATCTAGTTGAGCTTCGTTAAAGTCATTGAATACATACCGGCGCAAATCGCAGGGCAGTGCCTGCGTGCGGCCATCGTACATATAGAACTTATCACGTCCCATCCAGAACGACGCGCCAGAGGCGTAAGCTACTGCGTTCTGCGAGGCGATAGATATGTTATCACCAACGATCTGAGCGCCCCACACAGTCTGACCACCCAAATACTGCAGTGAGTAGACCGAGGAGTCAGTCCAAACAAGCACTTCCTGACGGGATTGCTGGGCTGTAATGATCTCGGTGCCGCGTGATAGCCGTAGGGAACCGGCTTGGTTAGTGGCGCTAGGGGTCCAGTTAGCAGCGTCTTCTTGGTCACACCACCTAATAAGCATGGGATCTTGTGTGGAAGTACCAATGGTGTTTGCTCCGAATGCGAATACAAACCTATTTATATCAGATACAAGAATGTAATTCTGCACCGTAGGTGTATCGGAAGCGCCACTTAGCGTAGATATATTTACAGCACGAGAAGAGGTGCCTGTCCCCACATCCCAGTAATATATAGCCCCGCCGCGAGGGCCAAAAATCAAGTCCTCGCCAAAATTAGCCTGACTCCAAATGCGTATCGGAGAATTAGTTGCTTCCCCAGTACCCCAAACACCACTACTCCAAGCGCCACCACCCCAACCGGTAACAGGCACTGAAATAACATTACCAACAGCAACCTGATAAGCGGCAGTAACACTACCCCCACCATTACCAGTGTCCGATGCGTTAGCTGTGGCTGTGGCGGTGATAGTGTAGGTATTAACACTAGGAACTGTTTGGATCTGGTATTCTTGGTTTAGAACATCCGCCGTAATGTTGCCACCCAACGACACCGCCCCACTGAAAGTAACAAAATCCCCCGCCGCAGCGCCGTGAGACGTATCGGTAACTGTAATTGTAGAAGACCCATTAATAGCGGCAAAAGTAGCCGTGTTGGTAGTTGTAGCCCGAATAGGGGTAATGTCGTAATAAATCCCACCAAGCTCTAAGTAGAACTTAAGATTTGTACCAACACCAACAAAATTTTGATTACCTAACGTAACCCAAGACCACAACGACCGGCACACGCCCTGAAACGTATTACTAGATATTCGTTGCCAACCACCAATTTTCTCCGGGTACCCTTGCCGAAAGCGCACCTTATCGCACTCATACCAACCGGTTTCGTTAGTATAACGAGTACGCTCTCTATTAACACCGGGTTTTAAGGCTAGCTTCTTAAGAGGCATTTAAGCTACTCCGATGTAGCCCCAAACAATGGGATGGTAGTTACTGTAATAGCTACACTACGCTTCAATTCTAACGAGTTACCACAATCGGAGCAAGTATCTGCTTCAAGCTCGGTAGCGTCCAAATCATAACCACAGCTAGCGCAAACCACCTCTATCTCGTGTTCAGGCTCTATTACACCTTCTGCATTTGTTGCAGCAACGTATTTAACTCTCATTATTCCCTCTTATCCGTTCATTCAAAAATAACAGCTATACAGCCCACCTCTAACCCCCTCCTTATAACAAATATGTTCGCCATAGCTCAAGCTCCGCTTTCCGGCGGCGCACCAAGCCCGGCAGTTTCCTGCCGCCTGCCATGCACCATTTTAAAAACTCTTGGCCCGCGCCGTCGTAGTCCGCGCGGTTCAACTTCGCCCGTAGCGTCGAGGACTGTAGCCTTCCGCT
>Ga0208644_1004041_pt1 | contig 11171 bp, 6 predicted proteins | sample VirMetDEL_Nov_18_FD_184517 | JGI IMG/M metagenome (GOLD analysis project Ga0208644, IMG submission 184517) | Aqueous microbial communities from the Delaware River and Bay under freshwater to marine salinity gradient to study organic matter... | ecosystem: Environmental > Aquatic > Marine >... | reverse complement strand
TGAAGAATCAGCAGCAAAACTAACCCAACAGACCATAGACGAAAAAGCGGGCAACAAATAATAATGTATGAGGATATTTAGGGTATGGTCCGTTTTTTCAATCAAAAAGAAGAAGTAATCAACATTGAACTTACTCCTTATGGTAAGGAGCAATTCTCAAAGGGTATTTTTTCTCCTGCATATTATGCCTTCTATGATAGTTCTGTCATTTATGACGGCGAGTATGCTAACATTACAGAAACTCAAAATCAAGTAACTAACAGAATAGCGAACGAAACACCCAAACTTCAGCCAAACACTAAATTTACTTCTAGTGTTGGATCAGTTTACTCTTTACTGACAGCAAATGACCAAGACGCACTTGCACAAAATGTCAGTTCAAGCGCACCCTTTATTAGAACATTGGGAAGTAGCGACCCTAATTCTACATTCTTGCCAGCATGGAGTGTAGAAGTTTTAGATTTAAGTGACGTAGGACTGAATGAGGGAGTTATCTATAAGATGGACAATACAATCCCTCAAATGTCTGCAACTCTTTTCATAGATTATGAGGAAACTGAAATTGAGGGACAAGAACAGGGAATATATAATCTAATAGCTTCTGATACTTTGTTCTTGGACGTGCAGGAACTTAATACGATTTTTAAAAGCAATGGCAATTTTGACATAGAAGTATATGCTTCAGGGTCTAAAGGAATCCAGTCCTTGGGATTTATTAATAGAGAGTCGCAAGATTCTGATAACTTAAGCAGCCAGGTAGATCCATATGTTTTGTCTAACACTATAAATGGAAGCAACCAAGAAATTGTTCAGGGATTCCCAATCCTAGATCAAACATATGTTGAATTTTATTTAGATATTTCCACTGATTCAGAGATATCTTTCATAAGAACACCTTCAAACTCAGATCTCTACAAGCGAAATATAGATAGCACTCCGCAAGATCCTTGTGACACATTGGATACTTTACCAGGCGGATACGACATTAGTTAGTGGTGGAACATAAATGATAACCAGTATAAGAAACATAGACATCAGTTCGGCAATATTAAAAAAAGAACTTGATAATAATACAGGCAAGACTTCTAACTCTGTCCATATCAGTGTGTCTTATGAGGGTGATCTGTCTAAGAATGATTTAAAAAAGCATAGTCTTCGTCTTTTTGTGTGTTCCGCCGAAAACTCAATGAAGGTGATGGATTACCTTTTCCAACGGCACAACGAGTTTTTGAATGGACTTGCAGGGTCAACACAAGAACTTGCATATGTAAATTACCTACAGCAAGCACTTGGAGAGGATAGTGGCTACATAAGTACATCATCACCTTTCTCGCCATACTCCACAAACATTGAGGCTCGCAATCTTGTCATAACAGACAATGTCTCAATCTACGGGAAGGGTAACATAATCCCAGAAGATGTTGTGATCTACGACATAAACCTAGATACAGCAACCATGATCAGGGAGGGCAACAAATCCCTTCTTCAAATGATTAGGATTGACCTCCAGGATACTGATGGTGACCTTGAGAATTTGTCTTGTCATTGTTTTGTTTATGACAACCAGATGCCTATGATGTTTGCTGATGATGCGGTGAATAACTTGGCTTTGAATACTGGGATGACTTTGGTTTCCAGGAGAACTTTTATTGGGACCCAGACTTCTTTTCTTAATGTTTCCCCTCAAAATCCCTTTGTTGGAATGCGGGAAGCCGAAAAGACAACCAGCCCAGATGAAGCCCGACTCAAAACCCTAGAGCAAGATCCAGGTGATGTTGTCGTTGATCGATACACAAGCATCATCAATAAGATCTCACGGACTTTTGAAACAAACAGGGCAGAAAAAAACTACGAGATAAACAAGATTCTCAACAAGCAGAATTACTTTACAGATTTTTGGATGACAAAAGACAATGATGAAAACAATAGGTTTATCTTCTCTTTTGATCTAAAAACCTATCTTGCCGAGAACTCTATCTATCCATTTGTTTATGCCAATGATTTCTTGTCAAATGCCGTTATAAATGGCGGCACAGACATATCACCAGACGAGTTGTCCTCTGTTGTATCAACACAAGTCTTCCGCAACACAATTAGGAATTCAGGTGTTGTAGCAGTCAACAATCTTGGCACAACAGGACCAGGTGCAACATCAGGTGATTTTACAAACACTGAAACAATTCCAGTGCCAGAAGTTAAGGAAGTTAGCCTAAACCTTCCAAACGGATCTGGGATTGATAGCAGTTCACCAGTCGTTTTTTACGAGGGTTGTGACAAGTTTTCAACAGACTTGAGGCTTGATGAGCAGATCAGCGGCAAATATCAATATTCTGTAAAATGCACCATCAGGGACAACTCCCCAGAGATGATGAGAAAACTATCCAACCTTTTGTATGGTCTAAAGGTCAGGGTATCTCTTGTCTATGATTATATTGTCGCTGACTCAAGTATATTGTTTGGTAACAATCCAGCCTACAACTTGATAACTGGCAGACTAAATCGAAACATCAACTCAATACTATTGAATCTTGGTGACGGACAGGTTAGTGCAGGCAGCGAAATCCTTGATGTTCTATCAACCTACGAGCAAATTGTCAATGCTTTGAGCCAAGATAATGACCCAGTGAACTTGGTTTCCTTCTATCAAAACAGATTTGAGGCAGAAGAAGGGAGAATAGATCCAATCATTCTTAAAGAAATAGAGATGGTCCTTGATTTGGGTATTCGATTTGTCCAGGAAAATCTTACAAAAGTATTCCCAAGTGATCCTTTTGGTCGCCATCAAAATGCCAACAGAACTTTGTTTGCACAAAATGCAAGTCGCTCAACAAGACAGAATACTTTAGTGGCAGAGCACAGGTTCATGGACATCTTTGAAAAGGGCAAGAGCGAGGGCTTTGGTGTAGACTACATCTTCAATAACGATGCTGCTGACCAGTTTAGAACAATCAATGTGTCAAACTTCACAGAAAGAAGGCAGGAAGAATTTAGAAAATACTTCTTCACAACAAACGGATCAGCAGTGTTGACACCAGAGGGAACCTACGAAGACTCATCCTTTGCCTACTTCACACCCAAGACAATCAAAACTCCAGGAAGGCAAGCGATTGATCAGCCATCCTTTGCCACAGAAGCAACTTCTATAGACTACGACTTCGATCGTTATGGGCAGTTGTATGCTGACCTTGTATCTCTTTATGAGATGTCCCGCAAAACCAATGCAAAATATGCAACCTTGGAGCCACCAGTTGGCAAACAAAGTCGCAACAATAAGAACTATGCCAGTATTAAGAGACTGCTAGAACAAGAGTATGGTGTTTCCATCAAAGAAGATGTTGTCCCACAATTCAGTTCTCCACAGATAATGAGGGGAAAAAGAAAACATACACTCTACAACTTGAGAGATAGAGAAAATTGTGGACCAAATGGCGGACTAATGCTCCTACAAAGCATCATCGGCGGAGAGAATACACAATCCTCCACAACAAAGAACTACTTCTCACAATCTGATAACAAGATTAAGGAAGAGAGTTTCGACCTATCAAAGGGCTCAACAGATACAAATGCTATCAAAAACGACCTCAAAGATCGAGCCATAAGGTTGCCCTTCGTAATTCTAGGCGAACTCACACTAAACAAAGAAATCATCCAGCAATCAAGGGGAATAAAAAATACATTTAATTCCTTGAGTGAGTTTAGAAAGATCCTAGACATCTCTGAAAAGAACATCAACCAAAAGATTGATAGTGAGATCTTTGGACTATTGCCAAACCAGTTGAAGAACATGGTCATTGTAACAACAACAATCAATGACTTGTCACTTGGTAATGCCGATGGGTCTTTGACTTTTGATGCCAGAAGATTCAGCCTAAATGAAGAGCCAGTAGAAGAAGGTGCTGACTTGGTTAGTTTCTATAACAGCGACCAAAGAGATTCTGCTATCTATTCGCTAGCCGAAGATCCAATGAAGACTTATGCCAGATTCCTAACATTTTGGATGAACTATCGTCAAATTGCAGTCGTTGAATATTTGGATGGATTTGCATCACTTGAAAACATTGATGAAAACGACACAACAAGAAACACAAGATATAAGTTATCTAACTGGAGAACCCTAACCCCAGACCTTGTGCAACAGGTTGAGGACGATGGTGGCTCCATTTTGTGCCGTGTTCGCTCAATGAAGGCGGATGATTACCTACAAATACTTGGTGACAATTTGTCGGCACAACAAAAAAATAGAATGATAAACTATCTCCAAGAAAAAGAAGTCTTGGATTTGCCAACTTATAATCAATACTTCTATATAAGTAATGAAGCAGGTGAATAAACATGTCTCAATCTGACGGCAAAAGAAGAATAAAAATACAAAAACTCAACCTTGATCCACTATCAAACTGGTTCTATTCTAGGCGAGAGATAGGGGATACTAATGGGGTAAAGCTAGATGCCCCTGATAGGCAACTTGTAAGAACGCCTTTGTTACCTTTGCCAGGTCAACCATCAAATACAAAAGAGACATATACTATAAATCAAGGAGTGGATACTGAAAACTTTATCTATTCTTCGCTGAGAAGCAATAGTGACCAGGCAAGTCAGGCTGCTCTTTATACTTTTGCAAATAAATATTCTTACATAAACCCAACACCTGGACCGCAACAAGAAAAGATATACTCAAGTTTTTCTGGGCAAATAATTAGAAACCTTTTAAGTACCGCTGATAAAGTATTCGCTTCTGCGATGATGCAAGGTGATGGTTCTCCTTTGCGCAACAGAACATATTCTTTTATAAATGGTGCCGTAAATGCAGGAGAGTTTGCAAACTCTGGCGCTGAGGCGTTATTACAAGCACTTGATGCAAGTGAATCTAGCAGAGTTCGTTTAAGTGGAGTTAGATTAAACCAAGAACAAGAAGGATCACTTCAGGCTTTTTTCATAGAAGCGTTTAGTGGTAGAGTCCTTTCAACATCAGGCAGGCAGCAGCTTTCTATACATGATGTGGTTTATGGGATCATAGGCGACTTATCAGGAGCAAGATATAACACAGGGCAAAACAAAGAAGAAGTTATAAAAATAGCAAAGTTTTTGTTATTAAAATCTCTATTAGATACGAATATTATAACAAAAGAGCGGGTATTTTCCTTGATGAATCAACAAGCAGAATATTCATATGAGTATTCCAATGTTCATACTTCTACTCCTTATGTTAAGACCCCACAAAATGCCAGAGAGTTAAGCAATGTTCAATATGAAAACCTAACAGATACTCCAAGCAAGATAAAGTCAGTTTATGGTTTCTATGAAGAAGGTTACGAAAATAACATAGAAACTGACGAAATCCAAGAGAGCTTGTTGCCTAACATGTATGTCCGCCACTACTATCAGCAGGCGGATCAAATAAACCAAGAGGCGCTATCATTAGATAAACGTGTCCAACTTAACAGCACTTTGCTTGAATATAGAGACATACTAACCCTTGCCGATACGAATAACCAGGCTCAGTTGCTAAATTCAAAGGGTGAAACTTTTTACAATGAGTTGATCTCATCGATTGAGAGCGGTCCATCACAAAAGTTCTATAATTCTTACACAGAGTTACTAGATCCTGAAGCTCCAACATATACTTATGCTAGTGATGAATTGTTGGCAAAAAATAGTAAATTTCTCGTTGGTCAATTGCAGATGCTTTTTAGGGGGCTACCATCTCTCAACTCTCCAATGGGGTTAGATGTTAGCTTTCGAAGAGATACAGAAAACTCAGATTTTGCTTCTTATATAAGAAGTTTAAACACAACATTCGACCCCAGTTTGGCAATGATTGAGAACCTGTCCTCTTTCACAGAAGACCAAAAAGTTTCTAAACCATATCTTTATTCCACAGAATACTTTTTTGTAAAAACTCAATATGAGTCACCTGCTTTATATGTAGATCTTAATACTTTTGGCGTCGAAGGTGAGGATGCATATGTTATCAACAATGTGCCCGAAAATTATTCTTCTACAGTTTTGCAAAAAAATCCTCTCTTCCCAACGCAAGACGACATGAGAAGAGCAAAAGACTTTTTGCGTAACAACAAAAACAGAAGAGTATCAACTCGATTTTCTAGTATCTTAAACGGCGATCAAACAACTAGTGAGGTTCTTACATACAGGCTAAGAAAGCGTCCTGCTAATAGCAATGCTGCTCCACAAGAGTTTTTCATTGGTAATGCAGGGCAAATAAAACAAGCCTATAAAGATACGCAGGTCAAATATGGTGTAGAATACACATATGACTTGACAGAGTATCGCTTTATTTATGGAGTAAAGTATAACACATTTACAATCTCAACTAATATTCCAACTGAAATAGTTATGGGCTATTTAGGACTTGGCGACCAGGACTTTGTATTAAGAGGGTTGCGATCATATCCCACTTTCACATTTGAAAATAGCTCATACATACAGCCAGTAGTTGAATTAGTAGAAGTTCCAGTCTATGATGAGGTTTGGAACCGAAGAAACGTATTTGAGCAGTTGCCACAAGATAGCTTCATACCTTTCTCCCTAGGTCTGGCTAGTAGAAGAAATCTCGGCGCTGGTGGCATTGCTTATCCTAAAGTAAAAGTCTTAGATCTTCCGCCAACTGCTCCAACCATGCAATTCTTCCCAAGAGCATTTGTAGATAATCAAATAGACGTCAGCATCAATCCAACATCTGGTAAGGTGGGGACAATAATCGCAGAGAACGGAACTTTTGATATATCACAGAAAATTATCAGCATTGGCGACAATGAAGAAAAGCTAAATGAGATTAGACAATTTCAGGACGTACAATTCGAAGGTTCGCTACCAGATGAACAAGTTCGTTATAGATACAAAGGGCAGGCAGAAATAAGGAACATTACTTTTTATAGAACCACGTCGCTAAACTTAGACGTTGATGACTATAATGATCTGTATCCTTCATTTAACCCAGATACAAGTGATAATGTTTTAGTAAGAAATTACTCAACCAAGTTCCTGTCACAAGAAAGGTTTGGAGATATTACTAGATTGTTGTCTTATGATCTAAGAGACGCAATACAGCCAAACGTAAACTATTACTACACCTGTATTGTTGAAGACGTTCATGGTAATATTTCAAACCCAAGCGAGATTTATAGAGTCAGGCTCTTGTCAGAGAATGGGATGGTGATACCAGAGATATCTTCAGTCATGCCAAAGGGAAGCAACCGCAAGAGAAGCGATAAAAACCTTGCAAGATATGTACAGATCGATGCTTCAAATATTCAAACATTTCCATTTGTCACTAACGAGGATGGTAATGTTGTCAATTCTAGGAGTCTTGGCGTAGCTCTTAATAAAAAACTAGAGGATCAAAGTTACATCGTCCGCCTAACCTCTAAAGACACTGGGCGAAAATTTGACTTGAAACTAAATTTCGTTGTTCGTGTAAATGGCAATGTCATCGGCGGGAACACATAAAAAAACAAAATTGAATAATACGAACTATTTATTAGGAACTTATAATATAGTTTGGTCCGTTAAGAGGAAATGATATGGCTTTTTTAGATAATAGTGGTGATATTATACTTGATGCTGTTTTGACCGACGAGGGTCGCCGCAGACTCGCAATGGGTGATGGCAGCTTTAGGATTACAAAGTTCGCCCTTGGTGATGATGAAATAGATTATTCTTTATATGATAAGACCCCTGCTAGTGGCTCTGGGTATGAAGACACACGAATCCTACAATTGCCAGTTTTTGAAGCCTTTACCAACAATACAACTTCTCTTAAGAATCGTGTTCTAAGTTATGCTGACAATAGTCTACTCTATTTGCCAGTCGTTAAACTAAATAACATTTTCTCACCAACCACCACCGACGCTGCCGGTCCTGTTGGAGGCTACTATGTCTCGGTTGATAGCACAACAACCGCACAGATTGAATCCCTAGACAGCACTGCTGCTGCTTCTAGTGGTTATCGATTTGCTCAAGCAGGAGCATCAGTCGATCAATCACGACTAATAGTTGACCAGGGGCTGGACACAGCCGACCTTTCTCTTGGATATTTAAGCCCTGCCGAGGGCGGAAACTCTCAAGAGCAAGATCTTTTTGAAAGTGCATACCTCGTTGAGGTCGATAACAGACTTCTTGGCTTGACTACACCAACTGATTTATCTATGGCAACACCATCTTTCATTGATGATGATAATATTGCTACTTACTATTTTGCTCTCGGCAAAGATAGTTCATACTTTGCTATGCAAAAGGGTGGTCGAGGCGGATCTGCTGAGCCATCTTACTCAATCGTAACAGATACTAATGGAAGCAGAATTCAAAACTCTGTCATAGGACCAGCAAACAACCAAGGAAGAATCGGAACAAGGTTGGTGTTTGGTCTTCGTTCTTCCCTCAATCTTCAGACAAGTCAAAGACTATTTGACCGCCTTGGTGGAACAGAAACAATAACAGTTGGATCAACTCCAACATCTTTTTCTACTATTAATACTGTGGTAAGAATCTCTGGCTTTAATACAGGCTATAGAGTAGAAGTGCCTTTGAAACTACTTAAATATACATCCTAGGAATTAAACTATGTCAGCAACCAGTTTTAAGTCATTAAATGCAAGAGACACACAACTAACAAGAACAAAATTGCATGAGTCAATTCCTGTCACAGGTACAATCCTTTCGGGAACCTATAGTGAAGAAAATATCAAGAACTACTCTCATGGAATGTTCCAGAGTGTTTATGATTATCCATATCTAAGTTCTTCTGCTAATCACATTATTGACTTAACTGTTGGGTGGGCTTCAGACTCATCTTTGTCTGGATCTTCAGGGGTAGACCTAAGAAACAAGAAAAATGACATTTATAATGAGATGTCCCAAATGTTGGCTGGCTATGATACCACAGGCAGTGTCAACAAATTAGATGTTAGTGGCAACTTTGGAAGTGCGACTGCTGCTGACAAGATGGAAGAAGTTTTGGTATTTAACTTTGCTAGGCTCCTAACAAAGGATGAAATCCAGAAGCAAACAAGTGGATTTACAATGACATTGGGTGTAAGTTCCTCTTATGCTACACCATTTGCCAAGACAATGGATGTTTATGACCGTGATGGTGTAAATGCAAAAACAAATTCTCCTGCTGGAGAGTTTAACATCTTGTATGCTACAAGCAGTGCTGGTGTTGATAATGTTCCGTGCGGACTTCTTTTCTACCAAGCAGGTGTTGCAGTTCTCACTTCTTCAGTGTTTAAGAGTGACTTTGTAGAAGCCTGCGAAATGGATGGGACTGGCGAACTAATTGATGATCTTTTGGTAAGCGGATCTATTAGTGGCTCCGCTGATGCAATTCGCCACAGGGTGCAGAACATCAGTTTCAACAACACTACTGAACTTAACTCTACAGTTTATTTCTGCCGAGCAAACAATAGTGAATTCAACTACAGCAGTAATCCAACTTATCTAAGTTCAAGCCAGATCAGAGTCAAAGAAATACAATCTGACAATCCAGTATCCTATGTAACTACTGTTGGTCTTTACAGTGAAGACAATGCTTTGTTGGCTGTCGCTAAACTCAGCGAACCAATCAAGAAGACACCAGCAGAAGAATACACACTACGGGTAAGACTAGACTACTAGCAGGGAGGTAAAAATGCCTTACCTCCACCCTTTTGGACCTGACGATATACTACAGAACCGAATGGTGACCCGCCCGAAGTTTGACTTCGTGATGTATAGCGGTTCGGCTTATATCAACAATAATGGCGATGTTCTTGGGGAAAACATAGTAACAGGAACTGTAAACCTATATGAGTATAATGTGGATCGTGATGGTTCTACACAAAACTTAATTTACCCATTTGTGTCTAAAAACACAGGACTAATATTCAGAAATAATGTCCTTACAAGAGACCAGTATGGGCCACTAGATGGTCCTATAACTGGCTCATACCCACTAACAGCATCAATCACTCGTCAGTATTATCAAGCAACATCCTATCCTTTTCCAGATGGTGCGGACAGTGATAAGGACACATATGTAACTAACCGCAAAGAGTTGATTGCTCTGCAAAACACAATGAACTACTATCGTTTCGCAAGTAACAGTTATGCTTACACAGGTAGTTATGTTTCGGGCACTGTGAATATGTTGCAGATCCCATCCATAATGTTCGGGGAACAAGTAAAGAAAGGAACAGTAAGTTTAAAATTCTACTATACTGGCTCCTTAATCGACGAAGCAGTTGACTCACGACAGAACGGTGAACTTATATCTACCATGGGGAACACCAGTGGTTCCACCGTTGGTGTAGTCCTTTACAACGAAGGTTTTGTATTACTGACTTCTTCCGCAGACATAAGTTCTAATCAGGATAAGTATACAACAGGTGCTAGTCTTGAAAATGCTAGTTGGCAATATTTTGGAGCATATGAAACAGGCCTTGCTACAGCCAGTCTTTTCTCTGTTAGTTTTGAGGGAACTCAAAAGATACCAACAACAACTATGTTTGCCACAGCACAACCTGGTGACCTTAACAACTCGTTGAATCCAACTTGGGTATCCTCTTCTGCATCAGACTGGAGATCTAGAACTTCTGTTGGTGATAGCGGATATGTAGAACCAAAAGAAACGCCAATCAAAAACACCATAGACAGTCAATACTGCAACTACGAAGATGAGTTCCAAAAGCAAACATACATAACAGAAATCGGCATCTTTGACAAGGATAAGAACCTTATTGGTGTTGCTAAACTAGCAAACCCTGTCCAGAAAAAAGAGGCAGACAATTATACATTTAAACTAAAACTAGACATGTAGTATACTCTCCTGGATGATACTAGGATTAGACATATCTACTACTGTTATTGGAGTTGCCCTCATTGACGACCAGGGCAATCTTACCTTGAGTGAACACTGGGATATTTCCAAACAAGACACTCTGTTTGAGAAAGCCGAAGTAGTCGGCTCACTTATGTGGGAACTTAGAACAAATCACAAGATTGACTATGTTTTTGTAGAAACAGCCCTGAAGAAGTTCTTTCCAGGTAAGTCCAGAGCCGACACTATTGTAAAACTAGCCAAGTTCAACGGCATCGTGTCGTGGATTTGCTTTGATACTTTCGGCGAAGCACCAGCATTTGTAAATGTGAATACAGCCAGAACACTCTATGGTCTA
>Ga0208644_1004040_pt1 | contig 11174 bp, 20 predicted proteins | sample VirMetDEL_Nov_18_FD_184517 | JGI IMG/M metagenome (GOLD analysis project Ga0208644, IMG submission 184517) | Aqueous microbial communities from the Delaware River and Bay under freshwater to marine salinity gradient to study organic matter... | ecosystem: Environmental > Aquatic > Marine >... | reverse complement strand
TGCGCGAGCTGGATCGCAAGGCCGAGCAGGCCGAGCTGCAGCGGTTGGACAGCAACGCCACCCGCTTCCGCGTGGACATTCTCTTCACAGACGACGCGGCGACGGAGGTCCAGTTCTTCCGGACTGCGCACTCAGCCGTCAGCTACGCGCACGCGATGCTGCGCAGCGAGGCGCCGGTCCTGGTCGCCTGCATCATCGACAAGACAATGCCGCACCGGCCGGAGTTCGCGCGGAAAGGGGAGGTGTTCAAGTGATGGACCAGCACGCAGTCAACCCAGACATCGCCGCCGCCATCGTGGCAGTGATGGCCGAAGTCCCGAAGCTGAACAAGGACGAGCGCAACCAGCACGGCAACTATAACTTCGCGAGCGTTGACGGATTCCTCTCAGCGATCCGGCCGATCTGCGCGAAGCACGGGCTCTGCGTCCTGACCGACGAGCTGGACACCGAGGTCGCCGGCGGGAACCTGTCCGTGAAGTTCGGGTTCACGCTTATCCACAAGAGCGGCGCCAGCCTCGGCCCGCTGGCGCGCACCGTCCAGGTCAACGCGAAGATGGGCGCGCAGGCATACGGCGCCGCGCAGTCCTACGCGCTGAAGCAGTTCCTCCGCGCGACCTTCCAGGTTGCGACGGGGGACGGCGAAGACGCAGACGCGACCGCGCACAATAACCTGACCGACACCCGGCCGAGGACGCAGGCCAAGCGCAAGCCGCAGACTGACGTTTGCGCCGAGCTGCGCCGCGAGGTGCTGAACGCGGCCAAGGCTTCGATCGGCAGCGACGAAGACGACGAGGCGCGCGAGTTCATCCAGCGTGCGAAGGCTCGGGTCAGTCTCGATGGCGTTGAGTCGAGAGACATGGACGCGACGCAACTTCAGATCCTTCTCGACGCGATCATGGACGGGACGGAGGTGGCGGCATGAGCGAGTTCGCAACCTGCTCCTGCGGCGAGCACTACGGCCGCGTCATTGGCTACACCACCGACCGATTCGGTGGGACGGCCTACGTCACGGATACCTGCTACCAGGCGACGGCCGGGCCGTCTTTCGCGGATCGCATCCGTGCGGAGACGACCGTGGCCGGAGTCTATGTGGACCGGGATGGCTGGTTTACGGCCACCGGCGGCGAGTTGGTCGGCGCCTGGGTGGACTCGCGCGGCGAGGAATCGATGACGCTGGTCGAGTTCGCGTGTCACAGCGAAGCGACCGGCCGGGACATCTACTGCGCCGTTTACTACTTCCTGACCTCGGATGGCCGCATCTACGACGCGCAGGGCTTCGCTCTGACTCGTGAGAAAGCGGTGGCCAAGGTCGAGTCCTTGATTGCTCGGGGGTACTGATGGGTCGCATCCGCACCATCAAGCCCGAGTTCTTCCTGGACGAACGGCTGGCCGATCTGGAACACGAGACGGGGCTCCCCTTGCGCCTGGCGTTCGCGGGGCTCTGGACTCAAGCCGACCGGGAGGGCCGCTTCGAGTGGCGTCCCCGCCGGCTCAAGGCGGCGATCCTGCCATACGACAACGTGGACTTCGGGGCGATCCTCGAAGCGTTGTCGTCGGCGGGATTCGTCGCGCGCTACACCCCGGCTGGGGGGCAGGAACCCGGATTCTTCGGGTGGATTCCTGGCTTCCTCAACCATCAGAGCATCAACCACAAAGAAGCACCTTCAAAGCTGCCGGAACCCCCGCAAGATTGCAGCGGTTTTTCACGCGTAAACCACGCGTGCGGCACGCGTGACGGGAATTCCCGTGGGGAAAGGAAGGGAAAGGAAGGGAAGGGAAGGGAAGGGAAAGGAAGGGAAGGAGTAGCCTCCCGTGCCCCTCGCGTCCCGCAAGTCTCGCAGATCGACCTTCGCCGTGAACTGGCCTCGCTCGACTGTTGGCACCCCAACTCCAACCCGATGGCCGACCAGGAGGCGATCACCGCAGCGATCGACCACGAGCCCGACCTGGCCGTGATCGTCGCCGGTGCCCGCCGCATGGCCGCGTTCCACGAGGCCGAGGACACGCCGGAGAACCGCCGTCCCTCGCTCGCCAACTTCCTGCGGGGCAAGCGGTGGACGCAGCCCTGGACACCGACACCGAGCAAGGCCGAGCAGCGCGAGCTGCGCAACGAAGCTGCCGCCCGTGCGGCGATGGGGCACGCATGAGCAGCACGAACACCGTCATGGCTGCCCTGCTCGCTGCCGGCGTCGCCTACCGCGTCGATGTCACCGAGAAACAGCTCCGGCTTTACGACCGGCTGCTCGCTGACCTGGACCAAGCCCGCGTGGTCAAGGCCATCGGTGAGTGCCTGAAGACCTGCCGGTACTTCCCGACCGTTGCCGAGATCCGGGAGCAGTGCGGCGAGAGCGAAGCGGCTGCGATCGAGACGGCGTGGCAGCGCGTAAAGGCGGCGATCGGCTGCCACGGCCTGCGACCGCAACTCACCCCGGCCGAGAACGAAGCGGCCCGCCTGCTCGGCGGCTGGTCGATGCTCGGGGCGATCGAAGAAGCATGGCTCGACGTGCGGCTCCGGGCTCGATTCGCGGACGTTTACCAACCGACCGCCAGAGCTGCGGAGATCGACCGACAGCTCGGGTTCGCTGACCTGGAGCGACTGACGTGAAGACGATTCTCGAAGACATGGGCGACGGCGTGGTTGCGCGCATCGCGCGAGCGACCTGCGCGAAGATGCAGGAAATCCGCAACGCGGAAGGTCTCCAGGCCGCCGAGGTCTGGTTCCACGGGCAGAAGAACCTGGTCGAGAACGGCACGACCCCGGCCTGGATGCGCGACGCGATGGAGTCGGACCAGTGACCCCGCGCCAGCAACACAACCGCCTGCGGCAGGCCTACGAGATCCTCGTGGAGATCGCCGCCCTGCAGAACAAGGGCTTCCGTGGCTGCGGCTGCACCTGCTGCGACGGGAAGATTTGGGACAACTACGAGCAGCATCAGGCGCACGAGCACCTGCGGATCGCTGCCCAAGAGATCAACGCCGCAGACCGGATGATCGGCAACTGCGGGTTCGAAGTGGTGATTTACCGATGAGACAGCGCAACGTCGAAATCCAGCGGCGGTTCTCTGCCGCGATGAAAGCCGCCGATATGTCGCTGACTGAGTTGGCGCGAGCGGTGGAAATGCCGGTGCCCCACCTGAGCCAGATTCGCAACGGGTGGGTCGTGCCGCTGACGCCGACCGGGCTGAAGATCGCCGCGGGGCTGAAGACTGACGCGGCGAATCTCTGGGGCGAGGTCACGCGATGAACGGCCGCGCCTTCGTCATCGCCGTCGGCGGCGTGGTCCTGGCGCACGAGGCTTTCCTCGCGCTGGCTTCATGGTGGGTCGGCTGATGGCGCAGTCCACACCATCCCATCGACGGACTGGACTGGTCCGAATCCTGAACGATCGCGGCATGACTGAGGCCGACCTGGCGCGGATCACAGGGATCGCGCAGAGCCGGATCAACCGGATCAAAAACGGCCGCGTCTGCCCCAGGGTCGCGACCGCCCTGCATATCGCTGCCGTCCTCGGCTGCACCGTCGAGGATTGCTTCGCTGACGCCTGGATGTCGCCGCGAGGAAAGGAGGCCAGCCGTGCCGCGTGACGCATACACCGGCCGAGCCCTGCCCGGCAGCATCCCGGATCTATTCAACCAGGTGCGCGAGCCTGCCCACCGCCACGATCCTCCGGCAGCGAAGGCAGCCGCGAGGAAGGTCGATTCCAAGGCGCGAGGCCTGATGGCCCTGGAAGGGGTGCAATCTTGGCTGGAGAAGTGGGGCGAACCGCCGACAGCCGACGAGGTTGGCGCCGAGGTTTTCGGCGTCGCGCGTGACCCGCTTGCCATCCGTGAGCGAACGCAGCTCGCCCGGCGGGCGCTTTCCGACGCAAAGGCCTGCGGGCTCGTGAAGTGGGCAGGCCGTCGTGTCGGTACGGTCGAGCCCGGCCAGCCGGTGACGACGTGGGAGCCCTGCCGATGATTACCCCCACGGACACGGTAGCCGCCGCTCGGGAGCGCCGAGACGCCCGGCTGGCAGCCAAGGCCAAGCCGCGCGCAAAGATGCGGCCACGGCGGCGCATGGGCACGAGGCGGCGCGAGAGAAGCAATCCGGCGTATCTCCGCGCCATCCATGGCCTGCCCTGCCTGGTCTGCGGCAATCCCGGCGAGGCCCACCACGAGCCGCCGAAGGGCATGGGCGGCGGGGGGGACTGGCACGACCGGAAGACCGTCCCGCTCTGCGACGAGCACCACAAGGCGGGGCGCGACTCCCGGCACCGTCTCGGCCTGGCTGCCTTCGAGGCTGCCCACGGCCTGAACCTCGAGGACGAGATTGCCCGGCTCCAGGAGGCCCACGGATGAGACGCGACCAGGAGATTTGGTCACTTCGCGCAGCCGGGATGCGCGTTGTGGAGATTGCCTATTTCCTCAGCCTTCCGGCTGACGAGGTGGACCAGCGGTTGTGCGTGATGGTCCGAGCCGAGCTCGCCGGAGTCGCGGTTCGGCAGCCGGAAGAACAAGCGGCATAGGGCCGCAGCCCGCCGCGCCGGTGAGTGAAAATCGTTGATTACCGGCGCGGCGGTTTCTTTTCACGAGGGAGCGAGAATGAGCGAATACAACTGGAGAGGGTGGGACAAGCAGGCGAACGGCGAAGGTGAGTGCTACGAGTACGAACTGCGACCGCCGCGTTACGACTACACCAACGGCTTTGTGTGGGCAGTCACGCCGGAAAACAGAGCGCGCCGCGCCCCCGCCTTCGACATCGAGCCCGGTAAGGAAGTCCCCGACGAGTTGGTTTGGATCGGGGGGTGGCGCGACCCGAGGGGGCAGTGGGAGGTCCATTATGCGGACGGCTCGGCTGCCCTTCACTCCCGTCCGCAGCGCGTTGTTGGCAATAAGCGCGAAAAACTTCACCGCGACGGCAAGTGGATGTCTTTGGTGTACGGCAAAAAGGCCCACTACGTCCGCCTCGTCCCCTGGGATGACGAGCCCGCGTCGCCGGCCGACCCCCGAGACGCGCGGATGGACGCCATCGCGGCCGAGCGGGAGCGCGCCGAGAAGGCGGAAGCCGCCCTCGCCCGCGTCGCGCGCAGGCTCGCCCGCGTCACGCGCGAGATGGACCTAGCTATTGCCGCCCTGGCCGGGATCGGGGAGGGCGCCGGTGGAGACTGACCAACACTCCGTGCCCGCCCGGTGCGACGACGAGAATCCTTCCCGAAAGTGGCGCGGGGGATTCTGCGCCGGCTGCCGCAGGGTGATCTACGTCAACGAAAAGGCCGAGGTGTGGACGGCAACCGGCAGCCTGGTCTGCCGCCAGTGTGCCGACCTCTGCGCCGTGGTCGAGGCTTCATTCGGGGAGATCGACCCGAAGGAATTGCAGGACTTCGTGATCGCACAGGACCAATCAGGCGCAGCCGGCGAAGCCTTGCGGTTGGCCGTGGTTGGCCTGCGTTGCCAGTGGCGGAAGAAGGACCGCACGCTCTGGCGATGGTGCGGAATCCCAGCACTTGAAGTTGAAGCGGCCAGGGAAGTCAGGGACGCAAGCGCCTGGATGGAGTCAGACGAATGATGCAGATGACCAACAACACCCTCGACATCGAGCCGACAGACACCGGGGAGAAAGCTCTCCTGCGCGCCATCCTGATCGACGCTCGAGACACCATCCTGACCCGCCGGCCAAGGGGCCGCACCGGCCGGGGCCGAGTCCACGCAGAGAAGATCACCGCCGCCTGCGTCACCGAGGACGAGGCTTGGTTCGCCAGCGAGGACCGCTCCGCCTGGTCGTTCCTGTGGATCTGCGAACACCTCGGGCTATCAGCCAGCGCAGTGCGTCGGACACTGAAGGACGAAGGGATTGCAGCGGAGCGAAAGAACAGCCGCATCCACCAGCCGAACAGGGTGCGGACGATCAGCACGTCCAGGCCGTGGGCGTGGGAGTCGAACCCGTCGCCGTACTCGCCGCTTCACGCTGCGGCGGGGCGTTGCGAGCCGTGATTCCGGTGGTATCCTCCCGGCATGGCAGACGGAAAACACCCCGGCGGCAGGCCGTCGAAGCTCCAGCAACTCTCAGACGAGGTGCGGGCTCAGATCCTCGCGGAGATCAGGCGCGGGGCTGCGCCGCATCGTGCGGCTGCGCTTGCAGATATCGCGGAGTCAACCTTCTTCGGATGGATGGCATATGAGCCGCAAGACGCCGAACCGTATGCGAGTTTTCGGAGAGCGGTGCGCGTTGCGCAGCGGGCTTGGGAGGCCGACCAAGAATCTGCCATCAGCTCGGCCGCGGATTGGCGGGCGCGTGCCTGGATGCTCGAGCGGCGCCAGCGCAAAGAATACGGCTCGGAGGTGAAGGTTGAACATGCTGGAAGCATCGGCCGCGCCGACGAACTCGGAGACGACGACCTCGCCACTATCGCCGCAGGAGGCAGCCCGGGAGCTGCTGAGACGGAGGCGGGCGAGGGCTGACCTCGACATCTTCGCGCTGGAGTGCGGATTCTGGCCGGCGCGGCATCACCAATATTTGAACCGGCGGCTTGAGGCCGTGGCGCGTGGCGAGATCAACCGGCTGATGGTGTTCGAGCCTCCCGGCCACGCCAAGTCCACCTACACCTCGATCCTGTTCCCGGCCTGGCTTCTCGCGCAGAAGACCCCCCACGGGATGCCCTGGGACATCCTCGCGACGAGCCACGGGGCGACGCTGGCGCAGGAGTTCAGCCGCAAGGTGCGCGGCCTGGTGCAGCGGGAATCCCTGCTGCTCGGCTACGACCTGAAGAAAGGCAGCACGAGCGTGGAGCGCTGGGAGACGACCCGGGGGAGCGTCTACCGCTGCGCCGGTTGCGGCGGGTCGATCACGGGCCAGCGCGGGGACATCGGCCTGGGGGACGACTGGGTGAAGGGCCGGGAGCAAGCCGACTCGGAGGTGGAGCGCGAGAAGGCTTGGCAGTGGTATCTTTCGGACTTCCGAACACGTCTGAAGCCCGGCGCCCCGATCGTGCTGGTGATGACGCGCTGGCACGAGGACGACCCGGCGGGCCGGATTCTCCCGGCTGACTGGTCTGGCGAGTCTGGACCGATCACGGCGCGGGACGGCGAGACGTGGGAGGTGGTCTGCTTGCCGGCGCTGGCGGTTGCTGGCGATCCGCTCGGACGCGCAGAGGGCGAAGCGCTCTGGCCGGAGTGGATGCCGCTGGAGAACCTGGAAGCGGAGCGCAGGGTGCAGACCCCGCGCAACTGGAACAGCCTCTACCAGCAGCGGCCGGCGCCGGACGAGGGGAGCTTCTTCCAGCGCAAGTGGTTCGAGTGGTACGAGTCGCCGCCCAGGGGCCTGCGGACCTTCCTCGCCAGCGACTTCGCGGTAAGCTCGAAGCAGGATGCAGACTTCACGGTGCATCAGGTTTGGGGCGTGGACACGCAGAATCACCTCTGGCTGCTCGACCAGTGGCGTGGGCAGGCGACGCCTGACGTGACGATCGACGCGGCTCTCGACCTCGGTGCGCAGTGGAAGCCGCTGGCCTGGCTGAACGAGCGCGGGGTCATCATGCACAGCCTCGGGCCGCTGATCCGGCGCCGCATGGACGAGCGCAACGTGATGCTGCGGCTCATCGACTACGCCAGGACGAGCGACAAGCAGACGATGGCGGCGAGTTTCCAGGGCCGGGCGGCGAACGGCTGCGTGCATCTTCCCCGGCTGTCCCCGTGGGTGAGCGGTATGCTATCGGAGTGGCTGAGCTTCCCGGTGGGCAAACACGACGACCAGGTAGACCCTGCGGCCCTGATGGGGCTTCACCTTGGGAGCGTGATCGCTCCCCCGCGCGGCCCGACCTCGGGCGTGGCGGTAGACGATACGAGGGCTTGGTGATGGCTGAGTGGCAACCGATAGAGACGGCGCCGAGGGACAGCACGACGGTGCTCTTGTGGGAATCCTTGGACGACGGCGACCCGGCTATCTGCGTCAGCATCGGCTCGTGGGAGCCCAGCATCGGGTTTTGGATCGACTTCGGGTGGGAGACTGTCTACCCCACCCACTGGATGCCACTCCCCAGCCCGCCGGAGGAAGTGTGAGCGCGGCAGTCTCAGGAGACGCGGCTTTCTGGCGCTGCCATGACTGCAACGTCGCGGTGACGGTGCAGGCGAAGGGGCGTCCGGGCAAGTGCTGGCGTTGCGGGGTGCTCCCTGCATCTGTCGAGGGGGAAGGCTGGGTGCTGCTTAGGGAGGGCGACCTATACCCAACCGAGCGAAGGTTCGCCGGCGTGGCGTTGTCACCCTGCACGGAATCACTTCGAGTCGATGGGGGGCTCTACCGGCTGGTATGGCTCTGGAAGCAGAGCGACGATCCCAGGTATTTGTGGATCAAATACGAGTGGCACCTGGACGACAGTTATCCGCTGCTGCGGGAGGCCGGTTGACCCTGTTTCCGCCCAGCCCCCGCCACGAGCTCGTGGACTGGCACGTCATTTTCGACGGCGGCTCCGGCTGCCAGTTCGGCCCGGCCCACTGGCTGACCTACCTGCGGCCGGGCTTCCGGCACGTCTATGTGGCCCGGTACGACGGGGGGCGGTGGACGGTGCTCGAGAGTCTGACCGGCTCGGTGCGTGTCTGGACGCTGCCGTGCGTTGTGGGCTATGATTTCCCGGACTGGCGCGCTAGCGAGGGCGCGACGGTCGTGAGGCTGCGGCACTGGCGAGAGCCGCAGCACTTCAGGATGCGCGGGATTCTGACCTGCGTGTCCCTCACCAAATTCCTACTGGGTGTTAAGGCGTGGTGGATCGTTACACCATGGCAACTCTACCGGCACCTGGTAGCGAATGAAGTCACCGAAGAAGCCGAAAGAATCCAACGCAGAACGCACTGCGCGGCTCACGCAGGCTGAAAGCCTCGGCCGTGGCGGCGATGTCTTCGCCCAAGCACGGAAGCGGCTAAAGGCCTCCCGCGTTCGATCATCCCTGTTTGGCGGTCCTGAGACGGGCCGCACGACCATGGGGGTGGGGTGATGGAAACCTTCGAGCGTTCGCTGTTCGAGGGCAAGCCGGCCGCCCGCAAGAAGGCCAAGGCCTTCGACAAGGACCAGGCCAAGCGCCAGCTCTCCCGCGTCCGGGCTGAGCAGCAGAACCACATGAGCCAATGGCGCGAGGTGTTCCACTTCGCGATGCCGAACCGATCGGACTTCGACAACCCGACGGCTGGCATGGACAAGATGGGCCGGGTCACGGACTCGGCTCCGATCCGCGCAGCCCGCCGCGGGGCTGGCAACCTGAAGGACGCGCTGATCCCGAACGACCAGGCTTGGGTAGAGTTCGAGGCGGGGGAGTCGGTTCCGGATGAGCAGCGCGACGCGGCGAACGAGGTGTTCGAGCAGATCCGCGACATCGCGTTTGACGAGCTGGCGAACAGCAACCACGACGCCGAAGCGGACTCGATGGCCCTGGACCTCATGTGTTCGATGGGGACGATGGTGATCGACCCGGGGACGCCTGAGAACGCGCTGGTCTGTCGTGCCGTCCCACTGTCCCAGGCTTTCCCGGTCGAGGGGCCGAACGGTGAGATCGAGACGTTCTTCCGCGTCTACCCCCTGCCTGTCGGCCATATCAAGCGGCTGTGGCCGACCGCGACGATCCCGCAGAAGTGGGAAGACCTGCTCCGCAAGGACCGCGAGACGCCGGTGGTCGTGGCCGAGGGGAATATATTCGAGCCCGGCTACGGCTACCGCTTTGTGGTGATGACCGAGGACTGCAAGGACATCATCCACGAGGTGGAGCCGGACGACCCGGACGAGCCTTCGCGGTTCATCACTCCCCGGCTCATGCGGACGACGGGCGAGGTATACGGCCGCGGGCCGCTGATCGAGGCGCTTCCCGACATCCGGGTGCTGAACAAGCGCGAGGAAAACAGCCTCAAGGCGCAGGCCAAGGCGCTGACGCCGGGCGGGCTGATCTCGAGCGAAGCGGGGCTTAACCCGAACACCATGCGCACCGGCCCCAACTCCTGGAACGTGGTGAACACGGCCGGGGGCCTGCGGGCTGGCGACATGATGGCGGCCTTCCCGATGACCGCCGACATCCGCACGACCGAGGAATTGCAGGCGCAGAAGCGGGCCATGATCGAGCGCATCCTGTTCGCGGAGCCGATCCTGCCTCCGGTCGAGGCGAGCCGCCAGATGACGGCCTACGAGGTGCAGACCCGGCGCTTGCAGCAGTTGCAGGAGCGCGGTGTTGACCTCGGCCGGGTCAACCGGGAGTGGGCTTTCGCCACGATCCGGCGGGTGGTCTGGTGTCTCCAGAAGGTCGGCGTGCTGCCGGCCGAGCTGGCGCCGGGGCTCCGGCTGAAGCTCGACAACCGGCTGATCCGGGTGAAATACAGCGGCCCGCTTGCGCAGGCTCGAGACGCGAACACCGCGAACAACATCCTGTCGAGTGTGGCCGACATCCGGGCCGCGGTTGGGGATGAGACGGCGGCCGAGGCCATGCGGCTGGAGGACGTACCGCGGGAGGTGAGCGAGCTGCGCAACGTGCCTGCCCGGCTGCTCCGGTCGGACGCCGAGAAGAAGCAGATCCAGCAGGCCAAGGCGCAGGCGGCGCAGCAGATGGCTGCGGCGCAGGCTGAGCAGGTGGCGTGAAGAAAGACAAGGACATCCGCGAGCTACCGCTGGGGCTGGGGATCGACCAGGACGTGCTGGTCCCGCTACAGTCTCCCTACGATGCCGAGCCCTTCGCCTACCCGTTCCGGGATGCGGTGCAGATCGCCGTGGAGGACTTCCAGGCGGCGGCCGAAGACGGTGATGCGGTCACGGGGCCGATCACCTCGACTGACAACGCGGTCCCCCGCTTCGACGGGACGGACGGCGACACCCTCCAGAACAGCGCGGTCACGATTGACGACTCTGGCAACGTCGCCGGGGTGGGCAACCTCACCCTCAGTGGCACGGTGGATGGGCGTGACGTAGCGGCTGACGGGTCGAAGCTCGACGGGATCGAATCCGGCGCGGACGTGACGGACGCCACGAACGTCGAGGCTGCCGGCGCTGTGATGGAGTCCGACACCAGCACAGCCTCCATGTCCTTCGTCATTGACGAAGACAACATGGCCTCGGACTCAGCGACCAAGGTGCCGACCCAGCAAAGCGTCAAGGCATACGCTGATGCGATCGCGGCGGGGGCACCCACGGCGCACGCTGCGAGCCACACGGACGGGACCGACGACATCCAG
>Ga0208644_1004038_pt1 | contig 11177 bp, 21 predicted proteins | sample VirMetDEL_Nov_18_FD_184517 | JGI IMG/M metagenome (GOLD analysis project Ga0208644, IMG submission 184517) | Aqueous microbial communities from the Delaware River and Bay under freshwater to marine salinity gradient to study organic matter... | ecosystem: Environmental > Aquatic > Marine >... | reverse complement strand
CGCTATCAGAAACAACTTCTGCTAAATTTTCGCCAAACCCTAAAGATGGCATTTCCATTTCTGGCTCACCTAAAATAACAGAACCATCTTCTTGATATTGAACGCCTTCCTCTCCCATACCTTCTAATATATCAATAATTTCTTCATCGATATCGTCGGTTGGTCTTTCAGTTGTTAAATCTACTACCGGTTCTACAGTTTGAGCTGGATCTGGTACTTGTCTTTCAATTGCCATTAGTAATAAACCCTCTGTCTTGGTTCTCTTTCATCATCTTCATAATCGTTATCTAAAGAAACAAATCCGCCTTCGCGGAATCTCATTAGAGCTTGAGTCATAGTATCGCATAAGTCATCGTTTTTGCCAAAAGGAAATGCAGCACATTCTTCAATCATCTCTTCTGAAAATAATCTATCCGGAGCATACACCATACCAGCTTCAAATATTGGCGCAACTGAGTGCATACGTGTTGTTTTATCGTGACCACGTGTGGGCGAATAATTAACAACCGGTATTCCCATTCGCCGTAGCTCATGCGTAAGCGGAGTACCAGAAGCTTTTGCTTCAATTAAGACCATATCTGTTTCCCAGTAACGATATTCTCGCATCGCTATTTCTTTTAGCTCTGGAAAATCCCATCTACCTTTTTGACAATCGAGCAAAATAACGCAATCCGGAGAATCTTCTGTTGGTCTAAAAACACCCCAAGTTGATATAGCAGAAAAGTCTGCAGTTTCTTTTTTAGAAAAAGCCGTATCGTATGACTGCATAATATATTGAACGCTTGGTAAAGAATCATGTTTCCATTTTTGCCACCATTCACGTTTGATAATAGCTCCAGCTTCAGCGGTTGGGTTTTGCATCCATTGAGCATTCCATTTAGGTCCAGGCAAAGATGCTTTTACTTTTAATAATTCATCAACCGACCAATACTCTGGCCAAAGCGGATTTTCAGTTTCTGGAAATATTGCTGGAAACTCTATTACTTCCCATTGATCAGCCAGAGGTTCTTTTTGCGCATCCATTAGTTTTGCTGTTAGGTCAATAGAAGACCAACGAGTCATAACAATAACAATAGCTCCCTTTGGCTGCAAACGCTGACGAGGGCCAGAGGTGTACCATTCCCAAGCTGACTCAAGTGCAGTTGGCGATAGAGCATCTTGTTCTGAATGAGGGTCGTCAATAATTAAAAGATCTGCACCCCTACCAGTAACAGCTCCTCCCACACCTGCTGCGAAATATTCGCCGCCTTTGTTGGTTTCCCAACGACCAGCAGATTTGTTATCGGCTTGTAATTTTACTTCTGGAAATATTTGCTTGTATTCTTTTTGATCCATCAAGTTTCTGACTTTACGACCAAACCTTACAGCCAGCTCCCCGGTATGGGTAGTCTGCATTATTTTCATATTAGGTTTTAAACCCATAATAAACGACGGAAAGTACGTAGATGCAAATTCTGATTTGGTATGACGCGGAGGCATGTTGACGATCAAACGATTGATTTCGCCTTTGGCTACCTTTTCTAGTTTTTCTGCAAAGATTTTATGATGCTTGCCGCAGATAAACTCCGGCCACATATGGTTGATGTATTCTAAAAAAGACTCTTGGCATTTTTCTTGTTGGGAAAAGTTGTCAAGCCTCTCTTTTAAAAGCAGGGCCTCTTTCAGCTCTGTTTCTGTAAGTTTGGATAAATCCATTAATTATAAATTATATTGTTTTCTTAATTTTTCAAATAAGTCTGTATCTAATTTTTTTGCACCTTGTAATTCTAACAATTCTTCAGATATTTCTTCAGAAGTTTTATAAGGCATGCCAGCTCTTAATTTTGTTGCTTCAGTAATATCTCCAATAGAACCAGGATCTCTTTCTAATTTTTCAGCCTTTCTTACTCTGTCTAATTGTTGTTGAAGATCTTTTACTTTTATATCTTTAAACATACTATCTAATTCTTCTTTTGAAGGATTAGATAGAGTTTTTTGTCTATATTTTGTTTGGCTGCCATAAGGCTCTAACCTTCCTGTTTTTGGAAAATTTAATTTAATTTTTTCAACACCTTTTTTATCAATTATTTCTTCAAAGTAAGGCCTTGGTTTAAAAGACGATAATTCTTCTGTCATATTAGTTCTAGCAGGAATATTATTTTTTTGCATATAAATTTTTGTTAAAGTGTTGTCGCCAGTTTTAAAATTTTTAGGCAATTTGTTTAAATCAACAATATCTTCGTAAAAATCTATTTTGTCGCTATCTAATATTGCATACTTTCCTTTTAAAGGAATAGACTCATTTGCTCTTAAAGCTATTCTTTCTTTAAGAGGAATAGTTTCAATATAATCTAATATTTCTTTTCTGGTTGCTGTTGCAAAAACCTCGTCTGTTGGATTGGCTAATTGAGCAAGTCTTGCTGCTGAGGTAACTTTTTTGCTTGGAGGACCAACTATCATCATAGCAATATCAGAAAGAACAGCTTTTGATTTGTCTTTTTTTTCAAGCATTTCTTTTAAAGGATTTCTTGGCAAAACTTGGCTGTACTCGCCAATCTCCATCAAATATTCTGGAGGTGCTTGAGTTGGTTGAAGGTTACTAAGAAGTATTTTTTGTATTTCTGGTAGATCCATTTTTAAAATGGCTGTAATTGCATACTTTCTGGACCTTGAGTTCGCATCTCCATAGGAGCAGGTCTTGTTGGATCAAATGACCCAGGCATCGGTCTTTTTATAGGAAGAGCTGGCTGAGGTCCGAAATTATCGTAGATAGGAGGTCTTTGACCATATCCGCCTCCCATTCCTGGGAACATGCCGCCTATACCGCCGTAAAAACTTTGCCCAAAAGGACTACCGAAACCGCCGCCAAACATCGGAGGTTGCATACCGAATCCACCGCCATACATACCGCCACCGCCATACATACCGCCGCCGCCACCGCCGCCATACATACCGCCGCCAAACATTGGAGGCATACCGTAGCCCATACCGCCACCAAACATAGGTGGTTGCATTCCAAAACCGCCAAAGCCACCGCCATACATAGGAGGTTGAGGTCGCATAAAGTTACCTCTGCCACCGCCCATAAATCCGCCAAAAGGATTAGGGAATGAGCCTATACCGCCTTGATTGATAAAACCTTGTTTTCTAAAAGGATTAGAACTATAAGTAGGGCCTGTAGCAGGGCCACCATAATTTATACCGCCTTGATTGACTAGTTGAGGAGGTCTAGCTCTCATATCTTGAAAGGGTTCGATACCTTGCCTTCTTCTTAAATCATCGCCGTTTACCAAATTCATCGGAGGACGAGCAATATCCTGCTGCATTTTAGGCATTTGCTGCTGAGGATTATATGGAGTCTGCTTAGAACCGTCTGTATACATTTGACCGCCAGGGCCTTGAGTAATTGCCTGGGTAAAAAAACCCATTACATTATACCCTGTAGTTCTCTGCCGATTGGCTCTTCTGCTGGGGCTTGTTCGATTTGTTGCATTACCATCATAAACAAGTCTTCGATATCTTCATCGTCAAGACCTTGCTCTTTTAAAAATTCTCTGACTTCTGCTTCGCTTACGCCTTGCTGAATCATTTGAATAACAGCCATAATTAACTGCTCTATCATTTGCGCTTGAGGTGCGATACCTTCTAGCTCAGCCATCGCTTCTTGCTCTGACATTTCCATTTCTGGCATTTGAGCTTCGCCGCCTTCGGCCATCAATAAAGATACTGGTTTCATACCTTGATCTTCATCATATATTCTTTGAGGTTCAGACATTTCTTGATTTCTCATTTCGTCTTGATAACCGCTTTGAATTTTTAGCATATATATTTGAGGAGCTTCACCAAGCTCTTCAGCTTTACCTCTAGCTCTATCCATAATTTCTTGAAGAGTCATTTTAGCTTTTGCAGCTTGTCTTCCTAATTCTTCCGGATCTGCAAAAATTGAATTTGATAATTTAGCAGATTCTGTAAATCCTTCAGTTAAATCTGAAACTCCAAGACCTCCAATTCCACCCATAGCAGTAGTCATTCCTAAAGCTTGCGCCTTGGATATATCACCTGGTATCGGTCTTAAACTTGCTGTTAATCTTCCTGGAACTCCTCTTGCTGGGTTAGCAATACCAGCTTCTCTTGCAGCTTTTAAATAATTTTCCATTAGTATATCTCTTCTGCTAGGAATATCTCTTCCCATACGAGCTTGCTTACTTGTTAAAACATTTTTTGCTACATCTATTAATCTTGATTTCATATCTAATTCCTTTATCTCATCATCATTCTGTTCATTCTACCACCCATACCGCCTATACCGCCAACACTCATCGGCCTTCTTGGCGGAGTTATTGCTGGGGCTTGAGGGATTGGAGTAGCGGGCCTTCTTATAGTTGGTCTTTTTCCAAACAAAGCGCTTTCATTTGGAGGAGGTAAATCTGGTCTTATTCCCGCTCCGGCCATACCAGCTCCTGTAAAAGGGGTGTCTGCTACTGTTACGGGTCCGCCAATAAATCCTGTTCCGGTACCAACTACTGGTACTAAATCTGCTGGAGGTCTAGGCATTCTCTCCTCGCTAATAAACCTAGGCCTATCGTCTATAAATATTTGATCGTCTCTTTTTGGAGAAATTTGCGGAGCTTGAACAGGTGCTGCTTGCCCGCCCATCTTATTAATCATATCTTGTACTTGGTCTGGCGATATAACCGGCTCACCTGTAGCCAAACTTTTTGCAACCATATCTTTTACTTCTTGAGGCTGCTCTTGACCAAGTAGCTCTAAATAGGGAAATTGCTCTTTGAATCCGGGAATAGGACCAATATCTGGAACTGCTGGAGTTTCTGCAGGCGCTTGTTGTAACGCAGCTAACTGAGATTCGTAGTCTTGTTTTTGCGCCTCTAAAGCTTGCGCTTGTTGATCGGCAGCTTCGGCTCTAATCATATCTTGCTCGGCAATAGCTTGATCTCTTTCGCCGGTAAGCGCATCTATCTGCGATTGAAAGTTGGCACTTACGCTGGCAAGTTCTTCGGCTGCTTGCGCCTCTGCTTCGGCTACAGCATCTATACCTCTGGCTTCTGCTTGAGCAACGGCTTCTTGTAATTCTGCTTGGAGTTGAGCTTGTTGTTGGTCTAGCTCTTGGATTCTTTGCTCGGACATCTGCTGACGAATCTCGTCTTGCATTTGAATGGCAGCATCTCTTTCGGATGCTAGCTCGCCTTTTGCTGCCTCAAGCGTTTGGATGTTTTCTCTAAGCATGTTGACTTCTTGGCCAATAGCTCTGCCCATTTCAAAACGCCCTTGGTCGTCGCCTCTTTCTACTCTACGAATAGGTTGTATTTCGATTGGCTCTGGTCTTGGTCTTCGTATCGGTCTTTTGCCGCCGAATAAATCGAAACTTACAGGAGAAATAGAAGGTAGACCAATAGGTCCTCTGACATCTGAGCCTGCCTCCGGTAAATTTAAAAACGAATAATCTGTATCGAACTCATCCATACGCAATATCATACCATCTCAAACTTAAAAAAGTATAGAAAAAATTTTGGCTATATGGGTACCCAAATATTTATTTCAAAATTCCTAGGGGTAAGCGCCGAAAAGGGCACTTCGTCTGGGGGATTTTTTTGGTATGTTAATTTTTTTATATATAAGGGGGTGCAGGCAAAGCAACTGTCTCTGGAGAAGATAGATTGAACGAAGTGCAAATATACTTCACCTGCAAGATCAATCATATCCGAAGGTAAAGGCAAAGGCAAACTTTAAATATATGTAATTTTGTAACTGGATTACTGTACTTGTCTGTATGTATATGGATGTTGTTATATTATTTGGGGGGTGTGGGGTCATCTAATCCTATCCGACTCCGACAAAAACCGACCTATAAAGAGTCCCAGTTTGCGAAGCAAACTGATTATTAATCAAGCGACGTAGTCGCTATAAATTCTTTAGCGGAGCGAAGCGACGGCAATATTTCCCGCAGGGCGATTGGGTAGGGCGATATAGATATATGCCCTAAAATATCGCTAGATATGGGCAAAATACCCTAAAAACTGCTGAAAATGGGTAAAAATACCCTAATATTTGCCCAAATACCTACCGCCCTACTCCCCTACCGCTACAAATAGACAAAAAAAACGGGCATTTCTGCCCGTTTACCTCTCCCCTACCCCGCTAAACAGGTAAAGGATTAGCAAAAGTAGGAGAGCTAACCATATTATTTCACCTCCTTACATGCTTCTTTGAATGTCTGAAAGTTAAATCTTGGATTCTCAGACCTACACACATATGCAATTGCTTCTATTATTTCGTCTGAAGCTTTGGCGTCTCTCAACGCCTCAGCTAGTTTTCTAAAATGCTTTCTAGTCATACAGCACCCCCTCTAATCTTTCGACTAAGGCTCTGTCTCCAGTAGACCTTAAACAGTTATAAATTAGTCTTGGCTCGATATCTAATAGCAATCTGAAGTTTCTAATATCGCAATTTAAAATTGGACTCAACACCTCTTTATATAACGCCCAGTTATTCAAGCCACCTTGTAAGGCCTCGCCAATCGCACATGCTCTTGTATCAGCCAAGCCTTTATCCATTAGCGAATGAGCCATATAAGGCGTATCGTCTTTCTGAAGTGGTCTGTCGAACTCTTCGCCTATCTCAAAATCAAAATGTAATTTTGATAATACTTTCCTTTTTCTCTCTTCCCAAGAGTCAAGTTTACATGCTTCTAATCTAGTCATCTTAAAATTCCTCCTTAATTAATTGAACATCTAAACGATAACCTGCTACAAGCTCTGTTAGTCTGTCGTCTATTGCTTGGACTTTTTCGAGAGCTTCTTTATACTCTTGCTTAAATTCTTTTAGCTCGTCCCTCATTGCATAATCATCTGCGTCAAAATATTCAACCTTGTCGGCCATATCGTCCCAGCGGTACTCCTTATCTTCAACAAGATACTTTAAATCCTCAAATTGAGATACTAAGCCGTCAAGGTCATATTTATTATTTAGGTCGCCAATAACAAAATTTATAACCTCATTTTTAAAAGACTTGATAGCCTCTTCTGTTTTTGCTTTGACTACCATATCTAAAAGACTTGGAATACCAAGCCATTTAATTATTAAGTTTTTCATATTACGCCACCTCCTTAAGTGATTTTTTTAATAACTCTATTTTTCCTTTTGCTATTAGTCTCCAGTTCTTGTTGATATATTTACCAAGACCCTTGGCTATTGCTCTGTCTTGTTCAGCCATCAACCCTTCAAGATAATTTAGTAATTGTCTTTTATCTTCTATATTCATATTTTCATTCTCCGTTAAATGCCAAGCTTTATTGCTTGGTCTGATAATTATACTTTATTTTGAGACAATTTGTATCTTTATTTTTTGGTTGATTTGAACTATTAAATCTAGTTTATATATATTTTTAATATTTATAATTAGTTATAACCTACCCTTATAATATGAAATCTAGAATTTTTGATTTATACATGTATGTGCAAGTGAACATGTAGGTGAATGCTTGTAATAAAATCAGAACGGACTCCCGACTCTCCCGACTCCCGACTTCATCTCGCCGACAGGCGACCTCTCCTCTCCCCTCTCGGCGGAAGAGGGCGGAACTTTTAAAAGGGAAAGGCGACAAGCAAGGGAAATGCTATTTAATTTACCCTATCACCCTATAAAAGAATTTATCTTTATTAAGTTGTTTACATTCTGTATCTTTTTTGAGATAATACCCTTACTACTTAATAAGTAGCATTTACGGAGAATAATATGAATATAAAAAATAAAGCAACGTGGGAACTTAAACAAATTGTTAAAGCTCTTGGCACGTATGAGCTGTTAAATACAGAAGAAGAAAACAAAAGGCTAGATGAAGCTAGAAAGGAATTAAGGTTTAGAAAAAACCCAAATTCTATAAATGAAATGTTTTCTAACGCTGTTGATACTAACGCTATCAATAACTTATCAACCGAGCAACTTAATCAAGTTGCCGATATCTTAGCTAAGGTGAAGTAATGAATTATTCTGATATTTCAAATAAAGACTATGACCACTCATACGAGATTGAAATTTTAATAACTGATATAAACGGGGTGAATAGTATTATTCACCTTAAAATAGTTGCTAAAGAAATAATAGATTTAGAAAACTATAAAAATACAGGTGGAAAATTTGGTCTTGAGTATGATTACTTTATTAATAAAAATCATGTTGATAGTGATTTTGAGCCATGCGAAGAAGACTCATTTATGGAAGATGTATTTAGTATTCTTTGTATGAATATTATTGAAGCTAGTAGATATGGCTCAATTTATGAGGGGGTGAAGTAATGCCAATGTCAAAAAAAGATATATTAGAAGTCTATGAGACTAGAAAACAAGAAAGTGAATATAGTTTTGCAATTGATTTAAAAGTTGGAAAGCTAGAAATATTTGCTGATTGGTCAAGCCAAGATGTTGAGCTAGATTATGACTACTTTATTAATAAGACTGATTATTATGACGGTGGCAGATTTATGCGAGAAGCCTTTGAGCAACCCGAAGATTATCAATTTGAATTTCTAGTCTTTGATATTCTTGAAAGTTATTTTGCAGAAAACTGTATTCAACCAAATGAACATATTTATAAACAATTAAGTGGGGAAAAATAATGTTTCAATCAATAACTAAAAGTGATTTTACTTCTGCATTCCATAGAATGAATAGAGGAGAACAATTTTCATATAAGGGTTTAATAGCCCTTTATGATTATCTAGAGCAATACGAGGAAGATACAGGCGAACAAATAGAGCTTGATGTAATAGCAATTTGTTGCGAGTATGCCGAGTATGAGAGTCTTGAAGAGTTCCAAGAGGATTACGGGGACGATTACCAATCTATTGATGAAATAGAACAAGCAACAATAGTTATACCAGTTGATGATAGCGGATTTATCATACTGCAATTTTAACCAATTACTCCGTATTCCTGAGCAAGAATTGAAAAGGCTCATATGGAGAAGATTATGACTAATAATGAAAAACTAGTAATTGATACCTTAAAAGAATTAGGTAGAACTTATTTAAGCAAAGAAGAACTTAATTGGAGAATTGGTTTAATAGAGGAAAGATGTGCATTTTTAACTCATCAAGAAAAGGCAAAGCTAAAAGAAGCTAGAGGAAAAAAAATTACATCTAAAGAAAAAGAATTAATTAATCAAGAAGTTGAAGACTTTATTAAGACTAGAGAATTAATTGAAAGTTTAAATTAATGAACAAGACACATATCAAAGTTTACGGAACAGATATCGAGTTTACCATGCAAGGCAACCCGACCTATCCCGAAATAATTAGGTATGCCATTCAAAACGATATCCCGATTAAACCCCAACCAATATTTTCAATAACCCGACCACCTTACCCGACATTTTGGGATCAGTTTACAGGAGACAACGAAGTGATAAGAAATAAAACAATAATCAAAAAGATGATACAAGCAATAGAGGAAGACGTACTTGACGGTGAGTTTTTAGAACTTGCCCGTTTGATTGAGGTACTACTAGGCTATGAAGTGCCAAGACAATGGATTTTAGAATATATAGGAGAAGAAGAATGATTGAAGAACTACTAGACAAATACCATGTAGACGATTTTGATGATTTATTAATTGAAATTATCAAACATATGAAAGACCGAAAAGAAATTATATATGCAGAGGAGCAAGACTAATGCAAAGAGTTAGCGATAGAGAAATTGTCCAATACTATGGGCAGATATGGGCGAACGTGAAACATATGAAATCATTTATAAGAGAACTTAGAGAAAGGTATATAAAAGAAATAGGAGGTACTCAATGAAAGCAACGTACCAAGTAAAAGTATTTCAAGAAGATAGCTGTAATTACTTTATAGCTATGCAGACTAAGGACAAGGACTTAGCTGTATCTAAAATGAATAGATTAAATAAAGAAGGTCATACTGCTCATATCAACGTAATTGATGTAGAGCTACCCGACCATTTAAAAGATTTATCAAAAAATAAAATAAAAGGTTTACAACACATATTTAAAAGGAGAGATTAAATTGAAACAAGAATATATAAATTTGGGTAATTTTAAATTATCCGTAGACGCAAATAAAAAGATACCACCCAATAACGTTTTAAAAGTTCCAATGGGTGAACTTGAACAACCTATAACGACAGGTAAAGAACTCTTAGAGATGATTAACCAATGTCTTAACAAAGAACGTTATAAGGTTAGAAACAGGGGTAGAGGTAGCCGTAAGAAATATGGAAACTCTTACGGTATATCCTTAGACCATGCCGAATGGGTAGCTGTTTATGTAGAGAATAAACAGGAAGTTTTAGATCTTGAGAAATATCAGTTAGATAGAATGAGGTCTAGATATGAAGTTCTTAGAAAACTTAGAGAACTATCAAAAGTTATTTACGAACATCAACAAGAGTTCGGAAATGATGTAGTAGTAGAGCAACAGGACAATATCAATTGCTAACTCTAGCTATTATTATTTTAATTATATTATTTTTATTAGATACAAAGGAGGATAAATCTAATGAGTAAAGTAAAAGACTATGGAAACGGATATAACAGCAATAATTCTGTTGCTATTGTTTGGTCAATAGAAGATGTTGAATATCGACTTGATGAGTTTTACCCAAAACTAAAATATACCAACGACAACTGTATGGATATTTTACAAAATATTGCAGACGATCATGACGCTGAATATGGTGTGAATTGGGAAAGTATAGATTACGCTATAGAAAATTATTTCTATGATGAACTTGTCGAACTAAAGGAGAATGCAAATGAAATATAGTGTAGAACTACATGTAATACAAATTCATGACGTAGAGGTAGAAGCGACTAGTTATGAAGATGCTAGGAACAAAGCAATACAAGAATGGAAAAATGGATATATAGATAAATCCGATATTTCATTTTGCGAGGAGAAGGCTAAAGTTGTTAGTTTCACCTCTATACCTACAACAGAAGAAATACAGGTAATGTTTGCAGGAGGGAATAGCTAATGTCTGATATAGGAAACAATTGCGTATGCTGTAATCAAGACACATCTTTTGGAAGTGGAAGGTTTGTCAATCGTATTCCGTCAGATGCTGATTATGAAAGTCTTGATGATCAAGGCAATACCATTTTTGCAGACGGAGAATATAGAGACGGATATCTATGTCCTGAGTGTGCAATGCTTGAATGTG
>Ga0208644_1004037_pt1 | contig 11178 bp, 10 predicted proteins | sample VirMetDEL_Nov_18_FD_184517 | JGI IMG/M metagenome (GOLD analysis project Ga0208644, IMG submission 184517) | Aqueous microbial communities from the Delaware River and Bay under freshwater to marine salinity gradient to study organic matter... | ecosystem: Environmental > Aquatic > Marine >... | reverse complement strand
GGTGGTAAGACTAACAGACCTATTATTTATCCTCTTGATTTGGACGATGAACATTACATGATTTACAATGTAATTGAAAGAAGACGCCCTAGTCAAAAGGATGAGGGAACTAAAAGAATTATTCGTAGTATTGTTCTTCCTGTTCCAGCAAACTTATCAGTTCAATATCAGGCTGGATATGAGAACTCTTCACTTGGTATTCTTGGTTCAATGGCTCAAGGTTCTATGGGTGGTAATGAAATCAAAGGTGCTATGTCCTCAATCTCTGACTTTGTTGGTGAAAAAGTAGAGGCCGCTAAATCCGCTTTCAAAAACGATACATCAGATGCGGTAACTAAAGCCGCTAGTATTGGACTTGGTGGTGCGGCGATTGCTGGTCTTGCCGCTGGTGGTGGTGTGGTTGGTGCAACACTAGGTTTAGGTGGTGTAGAAAATGTTGTTACTGGTTTGATGCAAGATGAAGGGCTTGCTATCAATCCACACATGGCTGTTGTGTTCAAAGGTGTTGACTTCAGAACACACCAATTCCAATATAAATTTATTGCTAAGAATCAAGTAGAGAGTGATAGACTAAAAGAACTAATTCATGTTATGAGACATCATATGCTACCAGCATATAAGTTTGGTACGGAGAGAGCAGGCTTTGCATTTGTTTATCCAGATGAATTTACAATTGAATTTGGTGAAAAGATTAAACCATATCTATATGATATTGGAACATCAGTAATGACTGACTTGACTGTAAATTATAATGGCGAGGGTGTTCCAACATTCTTCGAGCAAACTGGTGCGCCCGTATCAATTGATATTTCAATGTCATTCCAAGAAACTCGTATTCTCACTAGAAACGGATTTGGTGATACTGAAGAGTTTGCATCAGATAATTTGGATGCATCAGGTAGAGATAGTAGGTTGTAATCATGTCTAATTACTTTTCATATTTTCCAACAACACCACATGATGTCAGAAATACTGGACGCAAAACTATTGCAACCAATATTCTTCGTAGATTTAAGGTAAGAGATAGTCTCAGTGAAAGAACAGATGTATTTTATGAGTACAGTATTCAAGAAGGTGACAGACCTGATGTGATTGCTGAGAAGTTTTATGGTAATGCAAATTATGCTTGGGTAGTGTTACACTATAACAATATTATTGACCCTCAGTTTGACTGGCCACTATTTGGAAGAGACTTTGACAGATTTATCGTAGGTAAGTATGGTAGTATACAATCAGCAGTTACCACAATAAAAAATTATTATAAAATTATTAGAGCGGCTACCGTAAAAAACGATGGCACTAGACTGGAAGCATATGAGGTTATAGTTGATGAGACAACATACAATTCGCTATCACCTAGTCAGCGCAGAAGTGAAACACAATACGATTGGGAAGTAGAGCAAAATGAAGCAAGAAAACAAATTCGTTTGCTTGAACCAAGATACTTATCAAAAGTAATTGATGAAGTAGAGACAATCCTACAGGAAGCATAATATGGCCGTTGAAGGTTACAGACAAGCCGGCGATGTAGAACTTAATACCATTGCTTTAGTTGCTCGTTCAGGTCAGATATTTGACTTGAGTGAAGTGATGCTTGAAATAAACATATTTCAGAATCTATATGAAAAAGAAATGACTTGTGAAGTTGTTGTTTCCGATGCAACAGGTCTTATTGATTTTATGAAACCAAACAGTGAAGATATTGGTGGTTTCACTGGTATGGAAGCAGTATTCCTATCTTATAGAACACCAGATGAGGGTACACCAAAGAACAAGCATTTGTTTATTATGAATAGTCTAGAAAATAGACAGAGTGTTGATGAGAAGATTGAGACATATGTGTTGACAGGAACATCACTGGAAACTATTTCGATTGCTGATAAAAAGATTTCTCGTAGTTATGGTGGTAGTAAAGGCAACACGATTGCTAACATGATTAAGAGTGTTCATAAAGAGTTTTATGAGACACAGGATATTAAGAAAACATACACCAACTTAGATGAAGCAAACTTTAGAATAAATAAAAAACTTACAGCAGATGATACAAAAGGTTTGCAAAAATATGTGATACCAAATCTATCAGTAGAGGATACAATCGACTTCTTTGTTAATGAAGCACAGGGTGACGATATTGCATCATTGTATACATTCTATGAAGATAGTAATGGATATCACTTTAGAAATGTTTCTAATCTTGTACAAAGTGAAATAAAGGAAACATACAAGTGGGAGCCTTCTAACTATACGGAAGGTGGAGAAGGTGCTGGTGCAGAAAACTTAGATGCTTTCAAAATTATATCATATGAAGTTATAAAAGAAGCAGACTTTCTTGATAACAAGGAAAGTGGACTATACGCTTCAAAAACTATATTGATTGACAATCTCAGAAAGAAAAAGATTGAAAGAGATTTTGATTATAAGAAGCAACATGATAAGTTTAAGAAACTACAGAGGTTTCGTATTCCAGGCTCCGCTTCAAGCACAGCAATTGTTGATATGTTTACCACTCGTTTTCAACATGACCAGTTGGATATTTTCAGAGATGAGAATGTCAGACCCAAGACACTTGAAAGAACAGTTCAGTTCAGAAGAAGTTATGCATCGCATTTGAATAACAAAACACTAGAAGTGACAATTCATGGTAACTCCAAACTCAATGTTGGAGATACTGTATTCCTCAGTTTTCCAGTAATGAGTACTGGAGAGGAACAAATGCGAGAAGATAAATATATGACAGGTAAACACCTTATCACTGCTTTGCGTCACAAGATAGATAAGGAAACTCATGTAACAGTAATGGAATGTATCAAAGACACAGGATTTAAGAGATGATACTAGGACTAAAAGAATATTTTGTAGATAAGTTGTATAAGCAACTTGACGAAAAATTGATTATGTATAATCAAGGCAAACGGTATGGACAGGTTGTCTTCCTCGCCGGTGGTGCTGGTTCTGGTAAAGGTTTTGCTATTCAGAACTTTATGGAAGGTGATAAGTTCAAGATTCGTGATGTGGATGAGTGGAAAAAAGCATTCATTAAGATTGACGAACTGAAAAAGAAATATCCAGAGGTTCGTGGACTAAATTTGCGTGAACCAAAAGATGTTTTCAAGTTGCATATGTTTGTGAAGAAAGCAGGCATTAAAGAGAATACACTAAAAGTGATGCTGGACGACTTAGTACGCTCAGGCGCCGCATCCAAGGGAACTCTACCAAATATAATCTTTGACATTACACTGAAAGAAATTGGTGATATCACAGAAGTTCTTCCTCAGTTGAAAAAGATTGGTTATGATTCTAAGAACATTCATGTAACTTGGGTATTGACAAACTACCACACGGCTGTTAAAAATAATGCAGGGCGTGAAAGAGTTGTGCCTAGTGATATTCTTTTGCAGACGCATGAAGGTGCGGCTAAAACGATGTCACAAATTATTAAAGGTAAACTACCAAGAGGTATCAACGGTGCAGTAAATGTCATTTTGAATAACAGAGAAAACACTATTCCTTGGACAGACAAGGACGGCAAACCTATCAAGACTAGTGCTGGTGGAATTGTCGTCAAGGATTTTACATATGTAAATCTGAAGAAGGAAGGTAAAAAGTTTAGAAGAGAAAGTGATGTTCAGCAACAGATTTATGATTGGATTAAAGACAATGTTCCTGATACAGCACTTAAAGCAATTGACGAACCAGAGCAATAAAAGGAGATAGATATGCCATTGCCAGGGTCACCTAGAGAAAAGCAGATGCAGAAACAGTTTCTTCAAGAGATTGTAGAACCAGAAGTTCAAGTTGAAGAATCAGTTGAGGAAGTTGCAGATGAAGCACCTAAACCAAAGGCTAAGAAAAAAGCCGCTAAAGGAAGAAAAAAAGTCCTCGGCATCTTTTAATCATTTAAGTGATTGGGTGGACGAGAAAGAAAAAACAAAAGAAACTCTGAAGAATGGACTTTTGAGTTTTCTAAAGTATGTAGAAAAGGTGGAAGATGAGAAACTTCCTAGGCAGAAATGATTTTATATGGTTCTTCGGAGTCGTGGAAGACCGTAATGACCCTATACGACTCGGCCGGGTCCGTGTACGGTGTTATGGTTTCCACACCGATGATAAAGACAAGATACCTACTGAACACCTCCCATGGGCTCAGCCAATTCAAGATATCACCTCTGCGGCTGTTAGCGGAAAGGGAAGAAGTCCAACAGGATTAGTAGAAGGTTCGTGGGTAGTTGGATTTTTCTTAGACGGTGAAAGGGCTCAAGAACCAGTCATTTTAGGAAGTCTTGCTGGTATTCCAGCAGAACTCGCAGATACCACAAAAGGTTTCAATGACCCTAGTGGTAACTTTCCAACATATGTGGATGAAAGTGATGTAAACAAACTCGCAAGAGGAACAAACAGCATCACCAAGTCACCAGACAGTGTTACTGGAGAACCAGCGTCACCATACGCCGCACAGTATCCAAAGAACCATGTATATGAATCTGAATCAGGTCATGTAGTAGAAATTGATGATACTGCTAATGCTGAAAGGATTCATATCTATCATAAGTCTGGAACTTTCATTGAGATGCATCCTAATGGTGATGTTGTTACACATCATAAGAATGGATTCAGAACTGTGACTGGTAATGATAAACTTCATGTCACTGGAGATTTGAATATTGTTGCTGATGGTAATATTACAATGGATGGTAAAACAATCAATCTAAACAGTGGTACAAAAGGTGCGGCAAGACTAGATGATACAGTAGATACTGGTGATGACCCAGCAGGGATATCTGGTTCTGATGGTTCTAATAAGATTGAATCTGCATCACAGACAGTGTTTATTGGAGACTAAATATTTTATTGGATAGATTACAGAATCATTCTAACAACAATTTTATAATTTGTCAAGGGCAAAACGATGAATAATCATGATAATTTAGTAAATTTGTTTGAGACTTATATCACAGAAAGTGAAAAGTTTGAGAACGGAAATAAGACAGCAGGCACAAGAGCAAGGAAAGCATTAGCAGAGATATCAAAACTCTGTAAGGATAGAAGAAAAGAAATCCAAGATATAAAAAATGCTTCCTAAATAGAGACAAGGATTCTGAAATGAAGACGAAGATACCCATGAAAAGTGCAGACGAATATGATGCACTGACAAGATGGAAGAAGTTTATTGCTTGGAGACCTGGTCAAAGAAAGCGTATTAAGAATGCATACAACAGACGCATTCGCAGACAAGGAGACTTGTCGCTACATCGACTTCATACAACGAAGTATGAAGATTTATGTATGTAAGGAATAACAAATGGCAGGTGCAAAAGAAAAGGTAGTTTTTAGTGACTTGGATAGTCTATTCATACCAAATCCAATCACTAGACAACTAGCAAGAAATACAAACAGAGAAGCGGTTAAAGAATCGGTGAGAAACCTGATTCTTACAAACTACTTTGAGCGTCCGTTCAAATCAGATATCGGTTGCTCTATTCGTTCTTTTCTTTTTGAACTTTGGAGTCAAGCAACCAAACAACAAATGGAAAATGCAGTTCGTGAGGTCATACGAAATTATGAACCAAGGGCTGATTTGATTGATGTACTAGTGCAAGACTATTCTGAACAGAATGCTATTTCTGTCACTGTCGCCTTTATGGTTCGCAATGATGTTGTTCCAGTAGAATTAAATGTAATTTTAGAGAGAGTTAGGTAATGGCCGCTAACACATATCTACAAGTAACCGAATTAGACTTTGAGGACATTCGTTCTAATCTAAAATCATATCTTGCGGCGCAGACGCAGTTCAGAGATTATGACTTTGAGGGTAGTAACATGGCTGTGTTGCTAGACTTGCTTGCATATAATACACATTATAATGCATTCTATGGAAACATGATTGCTAATGAAATGTTCTTGGATACGGCGCAACAAAGAGATAGTGTTGTGTCAAGAGCAAAAGAACTAGGATATAATACTCGTTCTGCAAGAGGTGCAACCGCTAATGTGTCAATTACATTTACTGGTGTGTCTAATAATATATCACAGTTTACTCTTCCTAAAAACTCTAAGTTTACAACAACTATTGACGATATTTCATATACATTTGTTACACCAGAAGCACAGACAATAAGAAATGGCTCAAATACATTTACGAAAGCAATCTCTATTACAGAGGGTGAACCGCTAACACAAAGATTTACAGTGAATACTAGTAATCCAATAAGATATATTCTTCCAAACAAAAATATTGATACAAGAAGCATTACAGTAAGAGTACAAGAATCTGCGTCTAATTTTGCGAATACTGCATATACAAGAGCAACAAATATTAGAGCGGTCACCTCCACTTCACCTGTTTTCTACCTACAAGAGTGTGCTGATGAACAATATGAAATATTCTTTGGAGATGGGCCTTTAGGTAAACCTGTTAAAAATAACAATATCATTATTGTTGATTATCGTGTATGTAACGGACCTATAACAAATGGTGCTAACTCATTCTCAGTTGACACTATTACAATTGACCCTAGTTATGCATCAGTTTCAGTATCAGCCGTTAATTCTCCAGCAAGAGGTGGACATGAAATTGAAACAATTGATAGTATAAAATTTAATGCTCCAAGAAGTTATGAAGTTCAAAATAGAGCCGTTGTAAATAATGACTACCAAAGAATTATTCTAAATGAAAATACTGACTTGCAATCTGTAACTGCTTTCGGTGGGGAACTTGCTGACCCTCCTGTTTATGGTAAGGTATATATTGCTGTCAAGCCTTTTGGTGAAAATTTTATTACAAGTATTAGAAAGAATGAAATTAAATTGAGTATTGCTGATAGAACACCACTTGCTGTTGACCCTATTATTATTGATGCTGATTACACATATGTCATTCCTTCAGTAACAACATATTATGATTCGCTAAAGACATCTTTGTCAACATCACAAATTATCAATGATATTAAGACTGCTATTGATGCATTTTCAAGCACAAACCTACAAAGATTTGGTAATAAATTAAGATACTCTCGTTTTGTTCGTGCATTGGATAATACAAATGAATCTATATTGAACAACGAAGTTACATTAAAGGTTCAAAAGAGATTTGTTCCAAATATTAATAGAGCAGAAAAAGTAACTCTAAAGTTCAACAATGCTTTAAGAGCAAACACTGTCACATCGACTAAGTTTACATATCAAGGATTTGATGCTTTTCTAGAAGATAACGGTTCGGGCGCAATCAATATCTATAGATTTAATGCAAGTAAACAGAAAGTTAATATTGTTGCTGGTGCTGGAACAATCAATTATACAACAGGACAAATTGACATTGAAAACTTCTTACCAAGTGCATATGAAGGGATAGAGATAAAGGTAACAGTAGAAACCCTAAACCTAGATGTAACACCAATTCGTGAGCAAATTCTTCTCATGAACTCAAATGATGCGACTATCACTGCTGTTGCTGAGGCTGATTAATGGCTATTTCTCAGAAGATATCTGCAATATTAGAAAATCAGTTTCCTGATTTCTATAAAGAAGAGGGAGAGAATTTTATTCTCTTCCTAAAGGCTTATTATGAGTATATGGAACAGACTGGCAAACTTACTCATGAAATGCATAATCTTCTTAACTATAAAGATATTGACTTAACAACCAATGAATATCTAGAATACTTTCGTAGAACACTTCTTGCAGAAATACCAGATTATGCTCTTGCAAATAAGAGATTGCTTGCAAAGAGAATTAAAGATTTCTATCAGTCAAAGGGTACATTTGAATCTTACAAACTTTTATTTCGCATTCTTTATAATGAAGATGTAGAGATTAATTATCCTGCCGACCAGTTGCTCAAAGTTTCTGACGGTGATTTTAGAATTGAAAGATATCTTGTCACCACTCATGATGAAAATAATGGAAGATTGTTTATTGGTAGAACTATCGTTGGACAGGATTCTGGTGCTGAAGCACTGGTTGAAAATATTGTAAAAAGAACAATTCGTGAAAGAGTTATTGACCAGATATATCTTTCAAATATCAAAGGAACATTCCAACACTTAGAACCAATTAAAGTAAAGTTTGATGGTGGCACCACTCCACATACACCAATTGTAGAGGCTGGAATTAGAAGTTTTACAATTACCAGTGCTGGTGCTAAGTATGAGCCTGGCGATGTCGTTGAACTTATATCAGCAGATAAAGGTAAGTTTGCGAAAGTTGTTGTCACGCAGACTGTTGACTTGGGGGGTGCATTAACATTTAATCTAGTTGATGGTGGTTCTGGTTATACATCAAGTGTTAATGATACAACTAAAATTGAGTTTATTGGGGGCGATGGTTCAACTCCAGCAAGTTTCCAAATCTTTAGAGGTGACTTGAATGACAACTTTGCAATTTCCCTCAACACAAATCTTGTAAGCAGTAATAATCGCTTTGGTGTTCTTGCTCCAATTGTTTCTGGACTTGGTAGAATGGATAAGTATGCAAATACTCCACTATCATCACCAGATTTCGGATTTCCAGAATCAGGAGAAACTCTTGTAGCAGGTCGTAACTTTAGAACAAATGCAAATGCTGTTATTGTTCTTGCTAATACATCTGACCCGGGCGTGATTGTTGGGGATAGTCTCTATGGGGTTACATCAGGTGCAAACGGAACTGTGCAAGCAATCAGAAGAGCATATAATAGTGCTAATGTTGTTATTGCTTTGGACACATTCAAAAACTTTGCTGGTGGAGAAAAGGTAAATAAAGCAACCGCAGGCGGAACAACAGTAGGAACTGTGTCTCAATTTGCGGCTAACACGATTGGTTATCATGTACTTCAGTTTGGTAATACTGCTGGACAAGTTGTCATTGCTGGCAATGAGTTAGTTGGTAGAACATCTGGTGCTTTTGGTGTAGTCAAAAAAGTAATTAGCACACAAGCGAATGGTTATACTAGAGGTGTGGGTGGTGCTGACGATAGAGACTTAATAACAGTTCAAGTGACAGCAAACACATCTGCTAATCTCTCAAACCAGTTTGATGCTGGACCTATGAGAGCATTTATTGAAAATGAAGGATTGCGTCTTGTTGGTGCTAATACTACGGTTGGTAATGTCGTATCAACAACTTCTAATACAAAGATTGAAAATATCTATACGAAACTCCAAGATTCGTTGCTGTTCACTTCTGCCGCAGTAGGAACTATTCAACAGTTATCAAATCGTATTGGTGGTTCTGGTTTCAGTATCGCTCCTACTATTCGTGTTACTGACACAAATGTTTCTGCATTAGGTATCGGTGAGCAATATCTAACTCTTCAGTTTGAGGATGGAAACTTTGGAACTGGTAACAATTCTATAACAGAGATTGATACTAACGATAGAATTGGACAATCAAATACTGGTGCGATTGGTGATGTCAAAGAAAGAACACAATCAAGAGTAAGATTTGCTAACGGAACATATCAAACTATTGTTCGTGTGTGGCAAGACGAATTACAGCGTGACCCTGGCAATATTACATTCTCAAATAATCAATTTGTTGATGTATATTTCTATACTTCAGCGGCACAAGACACTTTAACAAGTGCGCCGGTTAAAAATCCAGGCAACGCTAAAATTGTAAGCATTCAAGATGAAGGTGTATTGGGTAAAAATGCAAACATTACATCTACGGTAGGTGCTAACGGTACAATCACAGGATTGAGATTAGTTGACTCTGGTTTCTCGTATAAAGATGGAGAAACTGTGACTGTCGCCGCTACCACTAGAGTAGATTCATCATCTGCTAGAGTTAATCTAAATTTAGATGGTGTTGCGAATGCTGAAGGTTATTATGCTTCTACAAGAAGTCATGTCTCTTCAAAGAGAGGTTTTATACAAGATAGTCGTTTCTATCAAGAGTTTTCTTATCAGATTGAAGCGCCTCTTGCTTTGCAGAGATATAGGGATATTGCTCTAAGACTTGTGCATCCAGCAGGTCAAGCAATTTTTGGTAAGTTTAAGACTTCAAGTAATGTTGATGTTGATGTCGTAACTTCTTCAATAAACAAAAAGAGAGCAACCTCAAATGGCACAATTTCCATCAGTAAGCCTGCCGCCTCTGGAACTATTGCTATCACAAACAACACTGCAAATTTGGTTGGAACTTCCACAGCCCTTTCAACTGAATTTTCTAATAATAGTTCCATTTTGATTGAGTCTTCACACAATAAGTTCTTTGAAGTAAGACTAAATACTGTTACAAGTGCAACATCAGCAAACATTGGTGAGACTTGGACATTTGGTACAATAAGCGGTGCAAATGTCTACTATGCAAATGCGTTTAATATCGTTGGTTCTTCAACCACACTAACTTCAGAGTTTGCAAATGGTGATACGATTGTGATTGAAACTGCTGATAAAGTCTACAAGAGTGTTACACTAAATAAAGTAAATAGTGCAACCACCGCTAACCTTGTCGCTAACTGGACATTAACTGATGTGTCTGGTGCTAACGCTTATTATTATACAGGAAATATAGCATAATGCCGGCCTATACTAGTAAAGAATTAAGTGTACTCAATGCAAAGGCTTTTGTTGAGTCTTTGACACATGAAGACGGAAGAAATACAAAAGCGTCAAATATTCTCTATGCTTTGCTTGGGAAGATTGAAACTTGGACAAACGAACCAACTCCAGATACTCCTGTTGAAACAGATTATGATAAGCAAAGAGATATTTGGAGACACGCTATTGGCGCAAAGAGAATACAGCCAGGCAATGTAAGTCATGTTGTTCCTAGATACAATTGGACGGCAGGAACAGTGTATGCTATGTATCGTGATAGAGACACTAATCTATATTCTCGTCCATTCTATGTGATGACTGATGAGAACAATGTATACAAGTGTTTATATAATAATAAGGGTGGAACATCTACAATTAAACCAACCGACTTATCTACTCTTCCTTTTACACTAACTGATGGTTACACTTGGAAATACTTGTATACTATTTCTTTGGGTGAAGCAGACAAGTATCTAACTGCGGCTCATATGCCTGTTAAAACTATTGAAGCAACAGATGGTTCTGTAGAGGGTGATAGACAAGTTGCTGTTCAAAATGCGGCAGTAAATGGTGCTATTGATATTATCGAAACATTTTCTCCTGGCTCTGGATATCATAAAATTGCAAATGGCGTTGTAGAAACGGCTTCAACAACTACAAT
>Ga0208644_1004036_pt1 | contig 11178 bp, 11 predicted proteins | sample VirMetDEL_Nov_18_FD_184517 | JGI IMG/M metagenome (GOLD analysis project Ga0208644, IMG submission 184517) | Aqueous microbial communities from the Delaware River and Bay under freshwater to marine salinity gradient to study organic matter... | ecosystem: Environmental > Aquatic > Marine >... | reverse complement strand
TTTGTAAAGTTGTCAAGCGTTGTCGCGTGTTGTCAAGCGCGCAGACCTCACGGTGGGAAATGGCTGAGCGTGGGCAATTGGTGGGGAGATAATCGATTATCGTTCGATGGACAAAATATGATCATCCGAGAAAATTCCACCACCAGACGCAACTGGAAGCCTCACGGCTGGTGATTCTTGGATGCCTCACGGTGGGGGTTTTGGGGCCATCCGTGAGGGGTGGGGCAGGGGGTTGAGGTTGCGCGGTTCACATCCGTGAGGTCGAAGGTTCAAGTCCTTTCTCGCCCACCAAAATTGAGAATTTGCGGTAGTGGAAGCCGCACGGTTGGTCCCTGAGACCAGCCGTGCGGCTTTCACCGTTCCTGGGGGCGGTGGTTTTTATCGTTCGAGGTTTTGTTGTTATCATCCGAGACCGCACGGTCGGAAGGGGCTAAAATGCGATTTTCTCAGGCTTTGGAGGGGTATTGGTTGGAGCGAAAGCGGGATTTTTCGGCTTCGACGGTGCGGGATTATTCGTTGCATTTTCGGCGCTTTGTGGAGTTTGTGGGGGATGGGGAGCTGGCCAGTATCGATGCGGATGATGTGCGGGGATTTTTGAATTATTTGGCGGAGGATTTGGAGCTGAGCCGGAAGACGTGTGCGAACGGGTGGATGGCGCTGTCGTCCTTCTGGACGTGGGCGGCGAAGGCGCTGGGGATTCCGCATGTTATCCGGGACCAGGTGCAGCGGCCACGGTATGAGCGGCCCCAGATTGTGCCCTATCGGAAGGAGGAGGTGGTGAAGATTTTGTCTGTGGTGGACTTCGCCGCGGGTTGGGATACGCGCAATGGGAAGCGGACGAAGAATGCGAGGCCGAGCAAGCTGCGGGATCGGGCGATGATTCTGATGTTGTTGGACACGGGGCTGCGGGCGAGTGAGCTGATCGGGCTGCGGATGCGGGACTATGACAGATCGACGGGGCAGGTGATTGTGCGGGAGGGGAAGGGGGGGAAGGATCGGGTGGTCTTTGCGGCCCAGGGTGCAAAGGCGGCGATGTGGCGCTATTTGGTGGAGCGGGGGGAGGCGGGGCCGGATGACCTGGTGTTTGTGACGCGCAATGGGACGGCGCTGGAGCGGAATAGTTTTCGGCACCTGGTGCAGCGGCTGGGAGAGCGGAGCGGGGTGCAGGGCATTACCCTCCACCGGTTTCGGCATACGTTCGCTGTGGAGTTTCTGCGCAATGGGGGGAATGTGTTGGAGTTGCAGCGGCTGTTGGGACATGCGAAGATGGAGACGTTGACGGTGTATGTGAAGTTGGCGGAGGCGGACCTGGAGCGGGCGCAGCGGGCGGCCAGCCCTGCGGATCGGTGGGGGCTAAGGTGACAAGGTGACAAGGTGACAAGGTGACAGGGTGACAGGGGGACAGGGGGAACGTTCGTTCTATTAGTTTCCTACCGTGAGGTTTTTGGTGATTGACTTTTGGGCGGGGTAAGTTTATAATCGGGGCGTACACAGGCGTAATTTGAAGCGGTGGAGAGTTGAGTTGTGCCGATGCCCCAGTGGATTGTGGATTTTACACGGCGGTTGTTGGGGCTGGGGGATGGCCGGTATTTGATTGTGTTGACGGTGCGGGATGGCCGTTGGGATTGGACTGTGCAGGCGTTGGGCAAGGTTGAACTGCCCGCTGAGGATTGATCTCCGGTCCTACCATGGCCGGGGAAAGCGCCAGGAACGGTTGAAACACGGCGCGGGGACTACAAATAGTCCCTGCGCCGTGTTTTTTATTGGGGATTTTTTTGCATGTATTCGGAATGGTTGGTCTTGTTGGTGATACCGGGGATGCTGCTGATTGGCATTGCGGCGGGGATGGGGCTTTATCGCACGCTCTGGCATGTGGACACGAGCACGTTGCGTGAGGAGGTGAGCCGCCTGCGGTCGTTGAACGGGGCGTTGCAGGACCAGATGTTTGAAATGAAAACGCAACTGGAGGAGATGCGCAGCCGGGTGCGGACGTTGGAAGAGGTAAACAACGAGTTGATCCAGCGGGAAAAGTTCCGGGAGAGGAGTGGGCGATGAGCAGTTTGCCGAAGGTGCGATGGTTGGCGTTGGTGTTGGCGGTGGCGTTCGGTGTGGTTTTTGCCGGGGTGAATTTTGATTTGAAAGCGGCTGTGGGCGATTTGGGGACGCAGGCGGCGGGGGTGGCGACGGCGCTGTTGGCGGTGGCGAAGGTGATCCGGGAGGCGATGGCCAGCATCGATGCGCAGGACCCGATGGTGTGGATTCAGGATGGGCATATTGTGCGGGGTGTGGAGACGCCTGGCTTTTGGCGGCGGGTGCTGTGAGCGGGCTGTTGTATGGGTTGGGGCTGCGTGTAGTCAGTGGGTTGTGGGCGGCGGTGGCGGCGCGGTGCGCCGGGGGATTTGCCTGAGATGGAAGGTCCGAAAGTTCCGGTTGTGGATGAGAAAGAGGGGGCTTTTCCGGCGTCGGAAGAGACGCCAGGGCAGGAAGAGAGCCGGGTTGCTTTCGGGGATTTCCAGGTGAAGCGGTCGGAGTGTCCGTGGTGGGAAGACTATTTGGAGCTGCGGGCGGAGGGCTGGGACTGGCGGAAGGCGGCCTATATTGCGTGGGCGGCCAGCCCTGGGGCGAACCGGTGGCCAGGGACTCAGGAGGAGTTGGCGGAGAAGGTTCTGGGGCTGAAGAGCGACAGGACGATCCGCAAGTGGCGAGAAAAGCACGCCGGGCTGGATGAGCGGATTGAGACGTTGCAGGTGGCTCCGTTATTGAGGCATCGGCGAGATGTGATTGATGCGCTGGTGAAGGTGGCGATGGACCCAGACCCAAAGGCACATCAGGACCGGAAGCTCTTCTTGGAGATGACGAAGGATTACAGGCCTAGACAGCAGACGGAGTTGACGGGGAAAGACGGGGAGGCGCTGGCCGGGCCGCAGGTGGTGGTCTATTTGCCGGACAACGGGCGGGACGATGGAAAGGTTGATGATTCGCCCACAGGCGGGGCCACAGAGTGATTTCCTGGCTTCTCCGGCAGACATCGTTGTATATGGCGGGGCTGCCGGCGGGGGGAAGACGTGGGCGCTGTTGATGGAGCCGTTGCGGCACATTCATAATCCAGAGTTTGACGCTGTGATCTTCCGCAGGACATACCCCCAGGTGACGAACCCGGGCGGGCTGTGGGATGAGAGTGAGCGGGTGTATCCGCTGTTGGGGGCGAAGGCGAACCGGAGCGGGATGCGCTGGGTCTTCCCCAGTGGGGCGACGGTGCGGTTTGCGCATATGCAGCATGATGCTGATCGGTATAGTTGGCAGGGGGCGCAAATTCCGCTGATTTGTTTTGATGAGCTGACCCACTTCAGCCTGGCGCAGTTTCTGTACATGTTGAGCCGTAATCGTTCGACATCGGGGATTAAGCCCTATATGCGGGCGACGACGAACCCGGATGCGGACAGTTGGGTGAAGGAATTTTTGGGACCGTGGGTGGACGCTGAGCACGCTGAGTTCCCTTTTCCTCCGGCGAAGCTGCGCTGGTTTACGCAGGAGAGCGGGAAGCTGGTGTGGGTTGATCGGTCGTGGCGGGATGAGATGGGGCAGGGGGGGCGGTCGCTGACATTTGTTCCGGCCAGGGTGACTGACAATCAGATTTTGCTGGCGCAGAACCCGGAGTATGTGAGCAATTTGCGGGCGCTGCCCTATGTGGAGCAGCAGCGGCTGTTGCACGGTGATTGGGCTGTGCGACCGGAGGCGGGGAAGGTCTTCAACCGGGCGTGGTTCGGTGTGGCGGAGGTTGCGCCGGTGGGGGGTGTGGCGGTGCGCTTTTGGGACCTGGCGGCGACGGCGAAGAAGAGCGCCGGGGATGACCCGGACTATGCGGTGGGGGTGAAGCTGCGGCGGGTGGCTGGTCGCTATTTTGTGGAGGATGTGCGACGGGAGCGGGCGGCTGCGGCTGAGGTGGAACGGTTGATTCTCAACACGGCCCGACAGGATGGGGCTGATGTACGGGTGGCCTGGGAGATTGAGCCGGGGAGCAGTGGGAAGATGGTGGCGAGCCGATTGAGCCAGTTGTTGAGCGGGTTTGCGTGTGTGGGTGTTCGCCCGACGGGTGACAAGCTGCAACGGGCGAACCCTGTGGCGGCCCAGGCCCTGGCCGGGAATGTGGACCTGGTGCGTGGGCAGTGGAATGGGGACTTTTTGAGCGAGCTACACGGCTTTCCAGATTTGCCGCATGATGACCAGGTGGACGGGCTGAGCGGCTCTTTCAATGTGTTGGCATCGGTGGCGGATGGTGGGGCAGCGGGGAGTTCGGTGGTGAGCCGGGCGGAGATTGCGTCGATGTTTGGTTAGGGGTGGGCAGGGGGGCGGGCACGAGGCCGCGCCCCAACTGGGGACTTTATTGGGATGATAAGAATACATTATCAGCCCAGGGGCGAGGGGCGAGGGGCGAGAGCTAATGAGTGATAGGCGGCGACGATGGGTGTGATTGACCAATTCCAGAAATTATTCCGCCCCAGGGCTGCGCAGGATGCGCCGGTGACGTTGGCTCCGGCTCCGGCCAGGCCGTCGTCGTTGGTGAGCCGCTTTTCGGTGGAGGCGGGGCGTCGGGCGATGGTGGAGGATGCCCGCAAGATGTATGAGGAGGATCCTAGAGCCGACGGGGTGATCTCGACTGTGGCCAGGGATGCGCTGCGGGGTGGCTTTGATTTGAGCATTGATGGGCCGCGGGCGGAAGAGGCCCAGGCTGTGGCGGATGAGTTGCTGAGCCGGTTGGATTTTTTCAGCCGGGCGGACGATTGGACAAGGCTGGCGGCCAGGGATGGGGATAGCCTGTTGGAGGTGGGGGCGGATGCAGCGGGGCGGATTGTGCATGTGAGCCGCAAGCCGACGCTGGAGATGCACCGGTGGTCGAACGAGTATGATTTGTTCGATGATCCGGCCCGGGCCTTCTTCTGGACTGATCAGGTGTGGGCCCCGATTGGGGTGCTGAGTGACCGGCCTCCGGCGAATGCGACGTTTTTTGCGGAGTGGCAGATTATCCACGCTCGATATAAGCGAGATGAGGGCAGCAGGTACGGTCGCCCGATGTTTTCTTCTGGGAGAAGGGCGTACAAGCGGTTGTCTGAGGGGGAATTGGATATTTCTATCCGCCGGAAGACACGGGCGGGCATGAAATACGTTCACAGCCTGGAGGATGCGAGTGATGCGGATGTGCAGGCGTATCAGACCCGGAACAAGGCGGCGCTGAATGATCCTTTTGCGGCGGTGGCGGACTTTTTCAGTAACAAACGGACTACGATCCAGAGTATTCAGGGCGACGCCAGGCTGGGCGAGATTGACGACGTGCTTCACCACATCGACACTTGGGCGGTGGCGGGGATGGTGCCGCTGGAGTTGATCGGCTATGGGCGGAATATTAACCGGGATGTGCTGGAGCAGAAGAAAGAGCAGTACGACGAGAGCATTCTGGCGACACGGGCCTGGGTGGAGACGGAGATTCTGAAGCCGCTGTTGGAGCGGCAGTGGTTGCTGTTGGGGATTTGGCCCGCTTCGTTGACGTGGGCTGTGGCGTGGACGGGGAAGAAGCAGCCGGGTCCGACGCAGTTGAAAGAGGCGGCGACGGCGCTGGTGGCGCTGCGGGCGAGTGGCCTCTTCCAGGATGAGACGCTGCTGCGGCTGTTTGCGATGTTTGTGCCTGGCTTTGAGGCGCAGGGTGAGATCGAGGCGCTGTTGGCCAGGGTGGATGATATGCCGGGGCGGATTGGGGCGGAAGCGAATGGCGAATAGCGAATTGCGAATTGCGAGTTGCGCATGGCGGGTCTGAGTGGGCTTTCGAGCAGGAATTTGGGGAGGGTGCAGAACCGGGCGCTGATGCGGCTGTTGTTGCGGGTGCAGGCGGAGAGCCACGGGCTGTTACGGGGGTTTCTGGCGGACACGGTGGGGGTGTTGGCGGAGACTGTGGACGCTGAGGGGCTGGTGGATGGGGTTGGGCTGGTGCAGCGGTTGCCGAGCATCGAGGTGGCTTTTCGGGCGATGTGGGCCAGGTGGACGGCTATTTTTGAGGCGGGGCGGGTGCAGGCGGCCAGTATTCCCTGGGGGGGATATGTGGTGATGCACAATTCCCGAATGGGGATATTTGAGGAAGGCTCCCGCGGAGGCGCGGAGGCGCAGAGGTTTGAAGAGCGGGAGATTGATGGGGCGGATGTAGATGCGGTGGTGAGGCTGTGGCAGGGGCGGCGGGAGCGGGCGTTGGCGGCGGGGGCGCAGCGGATCGGCGGCGATGGGTTGCAGTTGAGCCAGCGGATTTGGCGGTTGGAGAGCCAGGGGTTGGAGCGGATTCGGGCGACGCTGTTGTCGGCGATGGGTGAGCGGACGAGTGCGAGGGAGTTGGCGAAGTTGCTGGAGCCGGTGTTGGGGGCGGGGCAGGATTGCCCGCGGTGGAGTATGCAGCGGCTGTATGGGATGACGGCGGGTGAGCGGTCGGTGAGCCGGGCGGGGCTGTTCAGTGGGGAGGCGTGTGCTGGGCAGGGGATTGCGTACAACGCGCTACGATTGGCCAGGACGGAGTTGCAGTATGCTCATCATGCGATGGCGAGTGAAATTTATGCCAACAGCCCGTGGGTGACGGGGAAGTGGGTGCGGTTGTCGCCGGCGCATCCGAAGATTGACATTTGTGACAGCTATGCCGGCGGCGGGCCGTATGAGAGCGGCGATCAGATTTTGCCCCTGCACCCCAATTGCATGTGCTATTACGAGGCGGCGCTGATGGATGTGAGCGATTTTCGACGGCAGGTGCGGGGCTGGGTGGCCGGGGAGAATGGGTTTTTGGACGGGTATCGGGATTGGAGTGGTTTCGACCCTTTGGCCCAGTTGCCCTGGGTGATGGGGTTGGCAGATGCGTTGGAGTTGTGGTTGGGGCAGGATGCGGCGGGGCACGCGGAGGCGTTGGGGCTGTGAGGTATTGAGACAGGAGAGCGGATATGGCGTTGAATCGGGTGCAGGTCTGTTACTGGGATGATAAGAATGCCTTATCGGTCGAGGATGGGATGGGGAGGGTAGTGGAATGACATTGGAAGAATTTTTGGAGGCGCTGCGGCTTTATTTTGGTCTGCCGGTGGTGGAGACGGTGGATGTGGCGGATAGCTATGATGAGCTGATGCGGGAGGTGCGGGATGCGCTGATGCAATGGACTGGACGCCCGGCGCAGGAGATGTCGGTCTATTACACCTTCAGCGACCGGGTGGTGGCGTATCAGTGGGTGGAGCGTGGGCCAAACCGGGTTTGGGAGATTCCGTGGAGCCGGAACGAGGCGGGGCAGATTATTTTTGGCACGGCGGTGGAGGTGAGGAAGGTGATCACCTATGTGCCGGTGAGCGAGAGCCAGGGCAAAGAGGAACGCTTTACTGAGCAGGTGGAGCAGCAGTTGTTGACGGTTGAATCCACGGCGGCGGATGGTCCACGGCGGGTGAAGGCGATTGGGATTACGGCGGACGTGGTGAACGGCAATCGTCGGCGGTATCCGCGGGCGGTGCTGGGGGCGGCGTTGGCGGATTTGAACAGTCATTTGCATGAGAGCGCCGGGCAGGGGCGAATGATCCTCACCGGCGAGGCTGAGCACCCGGGCGCGAAAGGCGGGCGCACGAATATCCTGGAGACGGTGGTGAAGTGGGAGGCGGCGGCGCTGAATGCGGCGGGGCAAGTGATCCTCGAAGGCATTATCCTCCCGACGGCGAAGGGCAAGGACGTGCAGGTTCTGATCGAGAACGGTGTGCCGATTGGTGTGTCACAGCGGGCGTATGGGGTGAGCAAGAGTGTGCAGGAGAGTGGTGGGGTTGTGGAGGAGTTGGTGAAGCTGCGGATTACGGGCTATGACCTGGTGGCTGAGCCGAGCGACCCCAATGGACGGATTACTGAGAGCCGGGAGAAGCCGGTAGAGGAGAAGCGAGCGATGACTCTGGAAGAGTTGATGAAACTGTTGGATGAGAAGCCAGAGATGGCTGAGGCGTTGATGAAGCGGATGGGGCTGGCGGACAAGAAGGCGCTGGCCGAAAGCATGGGCGTGGAGCCGGCCAAGCTGGAGGAAGGGCTGAAGGCGGCGAAGGCGGCCCAGGATGAGCTGGCTGAGCGCAAGCGCCAGGAGTCGATTGGCCAGGCGATCACGGAGGCCACGAAGGAATTGAAGTACGGCGAGCGGGTCAATGCCCTCTTCGTGGAGGCTGTGAAGGCGGCCAAGCCAGGCCAGGCCGAGGATGTGAAGAGCATCGTGGAGGCCAAGCGCAAGGAGTACGATGGGATGATGGCGGCGGCCAAGCTGGGCAGCATGGGGCATCGGCCCCAGGGGAGTGTGATCGACCGGGTGAGCACGGGGTTTGAGGATGCGACGGGGCTGCCGGAGTATGCCAAGCCTGCGACTGTGTTGACTGAGGCGATGGTGGAGCGGCGCTATACCAGGGGCCACGATTGGCTGAAGCCGACCACGGCCAACGAACTCTTCGCCAAGCGCTATCTGGAAGCCTATGACAAGGCGTACCGGAGCCAGTTGGAGGAGGAGGCCCGGCGCTATCAGTTGATGGTGGAGGCGGAGGCGACGAGCGATCTGAGTCTGCCCTATTCTGTGCAGCGGGCGATTATTGCGGAGGCGGTGCCTGAGCTGGTGGCGCTGAGCGTCTTTGATTTCGGGCTGGCGGACAGTTCGCCCACGCGGGTCTATTTCGAGGCGTATGCAGGCGAGAGCGGTTCCAGCGCCACAATCACGGATGAGACCTATACGGCTGACCACGACACTTGGGTGGACCTGGCGCACAAGCGGGTGCGACCGGGGACGCTGGTGGTGGAGCTGGGCGGGACTGCGACTGTGAAGGCGGAGTACACGGACTATGTGGTGGACTATGCTAACGGTCGGGTGATGATTCTGAGCACGGGCACGATCAGCGACAGCGCTGACCTGGATGTGACCTACACGTATGACAGTGTGCGTGAGGGTGAGGGCAGCGCGATTCAGCGGGGCAAGGGGACGCTGAGCTTCCAGACGATTGAGCTGATGGCGGACCGGCTGGCGGCGGAGATCAACGATGAGGCGATGGTGTTTGCCAGCACTCAGTTGGGTTGGGATGCGCAGACCCGCACTGTTGGTATGCTCATTCGTGAAATCCGGGAGATGATCGACAGTGGGACGATGCGGCTGGGTATCGCGCAGGCCCACATTGCGGCCAACAGCGGCGGCACCTGGACAAGCGCCACTGACCCGCTGAGCGAGCTGGTGGAGAAGATCGGTGTGGCGAAGGTGGCGGTGCAGAATGACTATTACATGCCGACGGCTGTGCTGATGTCTGTGACGAACGCTGACCGGCTGAGCAACTGGGACGGCTATACTGCGGCGGGTGCGCGCAGCACGGCGCGGCAGGATGGCGGGATGTTGGGGGCCGGTGACACTGGGCTGAGCGTGAAGGGTCTGCCGGTGTTCGCTTCGACTGAGATGCCGGATACGAAGATTTTGGTGTGCCACCGGGAGCTTGTGCAGTATCGGGTGTTGAGCAGCAAGCCGATGCACCTGGAGGGGCCGTTCCCCAGCTACAGCAGCAATAAGTTGATCGCCTCGAAGCAGTGGTACATCGAGGAATACAATCAGACGGTGAGTCTGATTGCGGCCAAGGGTGGGTATGTGACGGTGGCGTAGCCCTGGGAAGATGATGGGATGATGAGATGAGGGGGTGACAGGTTGACTGCACCCCCTCCTATCCTCCCCCGCAGCGGGGGAGGGGCTGAACAGGAGAAGGTGAGCGATGGCGATCAAGGCGGATGTGCATGTGCCCTTTGGAAGTGCGGAGGGGACGATTCAGGATGGGAAGGTTGTGACGGCGCATTTGGCTGCGGACTCGGTGACGAAGGTGAAGATCGGGGAGCAGTTGGTGAAGGCGGCGTTGGTGGCTGGTGGGGCGGCGGGTGATTTCACTGTGACGGGGATTGCGACGGCTGACAATCTGGTGATGGTGCTGCACTATACGACCGGGGCGGCGCTGGCGGATTTGACCAGTGAGTTCAGCATCACTGCGGCGAACACGATCAACAACGACGGTGGGACGGCCACGACGAGCGATCAGTTGGTGGTGATCTATCAGGATAACAGTTAGGGGCAGGCGATGATGGTACGGCTGCGGAATGTTTCGAGCGGGCTGGTGATGGTGGGGGAGCGGTATTTGTTCCCTGGGGAGTCGCGGCTGGTGGATGGGGAGACGGCGGCGGCGGTGCTGGCCAGTAGCCCTGGGGTGGTGGTGGCGAGCCATCCTGACCATCCTGGCTCGTTGCTGGAGCTATCGGATGATAAGCCGTTGTTATCGTCCGAGGAACCCTCACCCCCGGCCCCTCTCCCAAAAAGCGGAGAGGGGGGAGAAGAACCCCACCCCAGCCCTCCCCAGATTGGGGAGGGGGCTGATGTTTCGTTGTCCGACGATCTGACTGTGATCAAGGGGATTGGACCGCGAACTGCGGAGGTGTTGGCGGGGCTGGGGATTGATTCGTTTGTGTCACTGGCCGGTGCGGATGTCGGTCGATTGGTGACGGCGAAGGTGGGCAATGCGAAGTTGATCGAGGGCTGGATTGTGCAGGCGCAGGATTTGGCGGCTGAGGAGGGTTGACGATGGCTGTGACGCTGGCGGCGTTGGCGAGTCGGTTGCAGAGTGCGGTTCCGGCGCGGGATGGTGTGCCGAGCGCTGGGGACTATGAGCAGCATGTGAAGGATGCTGTGTTGCAGTTGGCGACGGATGTGCCGCTGGTACGGCTGGGGACGCTGGCTGTGGTGAGTGGGACGGCGACGTATGAACTGGCGTCGGATTTTCTGTTTCTGATCGAGTTGGAGGGGCTGGCCAGCACGGACAATATCATTATCAGCGATGCGGGGCTGGTGCCGATGCCGCGGGAGTGGGAGGAGGAGTTCTACGTCGAGGACACGGAGATCACGTTTGACCCGACGCCGACGTATACGCTGAGCCGGGATTATCGGTATGCGGCGCTGTATGAGTTGACGGGGGTGGACCCTGACGAGACCTATGCCCGGCTGAACCAGAACGGGGCGCGGATTGCGCTGTTGTACGCTCAGTATTTGGCCCTGACCCAGCAGGCGAATGCGGTGGCCGGGGATGGGTGGCGGTATCAGATTGGGGATGAGATGGTGGACAAGAGCAATCAGGGCAAAGG
>Ga0208644_1004034_pt1 | contig 11182 bp, 10 predicted proteins | sample VirMetDEL_Nov_18_FD_184517 | JGI IMG/M metagenome (GOLD analysis project Ga0208644, IMG submission 184517) | Aqueous microbial communities from the Delaware River and Bay under freshwater to marine salinity gradient to study organic matter... | ecosystem: Environmental > Aquatic > Marine >... | reverse complement strand
GTTTCTATAAATTATCGGACGAATAAGGCCAGTAGATAAGGCGTTTGATTCTGCTACTATTTTGGAAATCGGCAGCGCCACCAACATAAAGCCTATCGACTAAAGTGGTCGCCATTGTTGTTGGTGTTGAAGTCTGAACCGATGCGCCATCTTTGGAGCCTTCATAGGAATTAGAGTCATAAGATACTGACACTCTTGTTAAATCTCCAGCAGTGTAGGTTCCTAAGTTAATAAAAGAATCTGAAACAAAACCACCATTTGCCCACGAAGCTAAAGTGACGTAAGAACCTCCGTCTTTTTGTATAACCCAAGTCCCATTGTTGCGGTAAGCGAAGCCAGCACCATTTTGAGTAAAATAAACTGGATAGCTGTTTCTTCCATCTTCTGAAGTCAACTCAATGTATACCGTCCCCTCGCTCGCGTTGTAGAAATCGAAGTCACTGCCGGTAATCACAAGGTCATCCGCTTGTCTCGTCACGGTGCTTCCGCTGGTCGGGATGTAGGACGTGGCGACTGTCGAACCGCTTTCAACTTGAAGTCCAAAGATGTGCAATCCTTTTTGAGTGTTGTTTCGGTCAGGATAAATCTGAAATCTATTGTAAGGTGCGCTTGATAAAGTTCTAGTAAACGAAACTCTAAACCAGCCATTTCCGTAGTCTTCAAACTTTAAATTCAAACCACCAGCTAACGTGCCTGAAGTCATAGTTTGTGGATTGAAGTCCTGAACTAAAATCGTTCCATTGTCTGAGCGAAAACGAACTAACGAACTATCAGCGGCTTTTATAAAAATTGAATAAGAGTAAGCACCATCTGTGTTCGGCAGTCCGTAATTGTAGGCCGAATTGTTTGCATTGTTACCAGTTTGCTCAAACAGAATGCCATTCGTTTCTCCGTCTGGTGAACCTGTGACGTTGTAAGTCATGCTCACATCATCCAGCGCGAAATTTAAATTGCTGGAATTAGAATTGGTAACCAAGTTCGTCGCTGACGGCTCCACCAGTATCATCGGCACACGCGGCCCGTAGGTTGCACCCGTGATGAACTTCGGGCTGCCCGTTGTGTTCGCCACGAAGTCGCTCGCGGTTGTGCCTTCTTCGAGCTGTGGTCCCCAGATAAGCATAGAAGCACCCGTTCCAGTGTAGTTCACATCTGTTTGTGCGTCCTGAAGCTGCATATAAACGAAACCATTTGTCGTTGTTGCTTGCGCGGTAACACTTAAACGATACCAACCATTTCCTTCGTCAGTGACTGCTATGGTGCCTGTTCCGCTAGTAAGTGTTGCGACTCCAGTGTCAAGATTGAGAAAGCCTTTGATTCCATTCAGTGCGCTTGAGTTAATTAAGAAGAATCTACCTGATGAAACTTTTTTAACGTATGCGCTAACCGTGTAGTCTTGACCTACAACCAACGAGATTCCAGTAAGAAACAAACGATGCCTAGATGTGCCAGTGTTTTCAGTGAGTTCATAGACAGGAGTAGTCCCATCAGGAGCCGTTGTTTGGCTTTCAGGCAATGTTGAACCCTCTAATGTCCAGTCTTGAGAGAAGTCAGTATAACCAATGTTCTGAAACTTCGTCGGAGTCAGCTCTTCGCCCTGCGTGTAGTCAACTCGCACCGTGTCGGCACTAGCCGATTGGATCAGACCATCCTCATCAGTATACGTAGCAACACCTGATCGCGTTGCCGTAATCACGTCCAACGTATCAGGGTCCGAGGGATCAAGGTCCAGCGTAGGGTTCTCAAATGTCCCGATCATGGATGAACGGGTATCGAACAAGAGATACGGGTCCAAGGATAAGGGGTTAAAGGGGACTCCCCCACCTCTGGTGAGACCTAAGCCGAGACCAAGCTGAGACATAGCTGATTAAACTTGTTTGTATGCAAGAACAGACCCGAAATCCACCGTGAAGGCAGTGATCTGACCGTAGATCACAGTTCCAGCAGCGATGGTCACCGTAGGGAATGTTCCAGTCAACTCAGGCCACGTCACAGAAGTAAACGCCGTGTCAGTAAGACACTGCAAAGCGCAGAAGTCACCAGTAGCAGATCCGCTGTCGGTGACGTAGGTCGCGCCCTTCTGTCCGAAGGTTTGTTTGTCGATGTTGTTAGTCATTTAGATAATGTTTGGGATGTTAATTTGATTGCCAACTGGCTTGAGAATCGGTTTGGGCTTGGCGGCTCCTCTGGCTGCGTCGAGTTCTTCATCCAAGAGCTGGCGGCAGATCGTCCAGTGGTATTGGGCGCGTTCGAGGTCCGCGTTGTCCTCAGCGAGCATACCCAAAAGGCCGTGCTTAATTGCGTTCAGGTTTCCTAAGTAAATGATGTCGTCCTGCGTCAGGACTGTCTGCCACGCCCGTTTGAGCAGCAATTTGATGTTCTTGGTCTGTCCGCTGCTGTTCGCGAACCGGAACCTACGGTATCGGGCTACGCCGTCGCCCCTGACGACTGCCATAAGAGTCATCTCATCGAGCGTGCCTGTCCCGTAATACACCCCCACTTCTTCAGGGACATCACTAAAGCTGATGGACTTGATGTCCATGATGTCGCTATGGGGCGATGTAGATGTAGCCCCTCCGGCTAAATCGAACGTGTATTCAGAAATTGTGTCTTCACCCAGACTAGAATCCGTATTCCTCCCATAAACGACGGTAATCGATCCTTCTGACGGTAATGTAGTGTTCGGTAGAACAGGAAGAATCGTTATGGCGTCAACATCACTAGGCTCTTTGTGGACAATTTCCTCCTTAGCCTCGTGGAAACCGTCATCGATCACACCGAAAATAGGGGCTGGTCCTTCGCTGGCGTAGCCGGAAATCCGGTAATCGTGCCACTGAGACTGCATTTCGACCGGAGAATTCTCCAGCATCGCCCCGATCAGGCTCTCAGAATGCTCCGGTAGCGCGAAATAGTCGTTCGCGGTCTCAATGGACCAGTCATACAGCAAATCACGCCACATCCCCATCGCATACAGGCGGGGCATGACCATATTTAACTTCGCCACGATATCCTCATCAGGGCGAACGTAGTCAGAAAGGGCTTTAGTTACCGCCTTGACAGTCAACGCTGGCATAGGCCGAATATAGTAGGATTAGGTAGCCAAGTCAATCACTGAGAGTTCGGACTATTTCTTACGAATCTTAGCCTTTTTGCCGCGAAGCTCGCGGAGGAATTTGGCCTTTTGGGCCTCCGTCAAGGGGCTGCCTTTCGACAATAAATAAGCTGTTTGCTTCTTTGTAGGGTTTTTGGGCATTTAATTAGCGGTTATTACCTTATACGTAGGCGATCCAACTTGATCTTGATATAGGTCTCCAGTTAAGGTTGCTTCTTTCTAAAGCTCTGCGGACTCCTGCATGCCTCCTATGGTCAAGGTCATGGCCAGCTAGAATACCTCCTTTTGATATTTTGGGGATCCAAGCTTCAATATCTGCGGTGACTTGCTCTTCTACATGCCCTCCATCTATAAAACAAAAGAAAACTGATGAATCCTCGTGGTTCTGTGCAGCCTCTACAGAATTGGATCTTACGATTTCTGGACGGTTGTGGGGGCATAATTCTTCAAGATCCCGCCGTAGTCGATCCAACCACCCCTCTACGGTGGATACATCTTTATAAGGTGTCCCTAGATAATAGGTCGGATCAATCTGATCATATCCGACAATATTGAGGCTCTTACCAATCGCAGTCGCATACGAACTCATGTAACCGATTGATCTACCCGCCCAAACACCAATTTCCACCATTGTAGCCCCTTCTGGAGCTTCTTCCACGACTTTTCGGTAAACGTCGCTATAGTCAAACCAGCCCGCCAACACGTTAGTTTGGGGCCTTAGTTTTTCCCTGAACAACTTCTGGAAACGGTCAGATTTCCTACTGATTTCCCTATCTCTACGTTCTTGATGCCTCCTAATCCCTGAAGAGTGTTGTTTTCCTCTAACTACTCGTCTTTCATCTAAGTCATACGTCCAACGGTAATGCTCCAGTAGCATCCCCTTTTTATCTTTTCTCCACCCCTTCTTATGGTCGTGTAAATGGATATGGGGTTTTCTAGTTAAATAGCATTTTAAGTCTGGAGTCTGGAATAACCTTATAATTTGAGTCTGGACAGGAGCTGCTCGTCGAAACTCTTGAAGAGATTTATAGTGAGACTCATACAGGTCCCCTCCTACAGCGAATCGATCAATCATACGGCCTTCCGCAAAATCAGATTCTCCATTCTCTATCCTACCGACAATACCAGATATAGCACTGAGATCAGATACAAACTCGTCTTTGTCGAGGTGCATAATCCATTGGCATTCTGGTTCGCTCCCCATTTCACTTTCTAATTTTTTTATGGTTCTGCCATTGTGGAAAATATCCTCTGGGAAGTCAACAAGTCGAACACGGCCATTGAATTTATCCACAATATCTTTCACGGTATCGGGAGATTCTTCATGTCTGCGGCATAACAAAACCACACCGCGTTCGCATATTTGCATATGCCAAGACAAGAAGGCTTCTAAAAATTCGGCCTTCGCGTTACTTCTAGTTGCAAGGAACAACCCTTTAATTGTATCTCTCATAAATCTCTACCAAAATTTTGTTTCGTTAGTCTTGCCGCTGATATTCGATGAACCAGCTCTCTGGCCGACAATCCACTCTTTTGGGCAGTAAACTGGCCAATCTTTACGGCGGTGAGCGAGTTCTAGCTGGTGGTCAATATGCTTGGCCGAACCTCTGTAGTCCGTCGCATATGAGATGTGGCGGTAGAGAGCGGTAAGAGTTGGTTGGTTGACAGCATAAGCGTGCGTCCGGTTGATGGAGCCGCCAATAACCACATTAGGGTCTTCGGTTACCTTCGTAGGTCTGCGGTGCTGACCCCCTAAGTAAATTTGACCCCAGTCTTCTGGAACGGCCTCCATGAAGTTATTTAACCTTTCCAAAGGATTATCTTTGAAAATAATGTCATCCTCCATGATCAGGACGTTATTGCAGTTCATGCGCCCACGCTCGTCGCGGTCGTGGATTACATCTTCTAAGATGCGTTGGTGCGAACGTAGGCAACCCCACGCCCCTCTACCGGAACCCCAATCAGCCGGACAGGTCGTCCAGTCGCCAATAATAGCCGGATAATAGATGACCCAGTCGTTATTTGCCATGCCTGTTTCCTCCAGATGCCTCTTCGTTTCCTCTAGTCTGTCTGGCCTGTGGGCGCAGTTGATCACGTAAACGCGGTCAAACCAGTCGGTTAGGTTCTTCATGGTTGTGATTGGGATTCTGATACTGAGGAGTAACTTTTAGCGGAGCCACTAGAATCTGATGAAGAGTCTGAAGCAGAAGACGAAGCAGAAGACGAAGCAGAAGACGGATAGACCACACCCCCACCAGAATCTGAAGAAGAATCTGAAGAAGAATCTGGATAAGACTCAGCAGGAAAACTTATTTTGAATGTGTAGTTGGCTTTCTGGGGAGCCATGTAAATGGCGTCACCATACGTAATACCGTAAGAATACCATGAGTCATTAGCAGAGTTAGTGGTGGAGCCTGAACCTGCGAGTTCAGTCGATATGTCCTGATAACCAATTTCGTCTGTTGCTGGGTCTATCCAGAATAGATAAGGTATCTCATACGGAACTGAGTAGATAAAACCATCTGGGCCTAACACAGATGAATAAGACTTATTCTTATAAGTGTCTACCTCACTGCTAGTCCCACTGTTATGCGTCGTTTCAAACACCCGCAAAGCAGACGGTAGAGAGATTTCAGTAGCCGAGTCATCCGAGGTATCGATCTTTAGGATCGCATTGCCATGCCTCGGGAAACAGTAAATGCACCCGTTCGACGGGACGTAAGTTCCTCCAGAATACTTATTCCAATAGGCGTGGTTCAAAACCACATTGAAACTCCACGTCCCACTGTAAAGAGGTTCGTTACCTGTGAGCTGGTCCGAACCTAAAGTGATGCTGTCATCTGACGGGTCTACGATAGCAATACGGTCAGCCCCGTAAGGAGTCAAATACACCTTCCCGTTACCTGCTGTAGTCGCTCCGAAGTAAGCATCATACATCCATGTGAATGCCGTGCTTTCTGTATTCCAGTTAGGTCGGACTGAGTATATCCCCCCAGTCCGTGCTGGTGTGAACGATATTAACGACTGAGTAAAATCAGACAGATTAAACTTAGATACGACAGGGTTAGAGAGCGTGGATGTATTACGGTAGTAGATACTCCCGTAAATTTTGCCGGACGCCAACGCGCCTCCACGAATGCTGTTCTTCGTAAGACCAGATTTGTAATTGATGTCGGGGTCGTCAGTCCCTGCCGGATCTACTTGAAGGTAAGACGTATTACCACTTGGGTTGGCGTATATTTTACCATCACTAGCCGTTAAAGAATCAACATATTTCTGAGTGGAGCTACCAGCCACCGTCCCCGATCCCGTTTTACGGGTTGTGTCATTTGACGGATCGATGATTAGAACTTCATCTTCTTGGTAGGGGGTGCAGTATAATTTGCCGCCGCTTTCTGCGATACCGCGCCATTTAAGATTAGTTGCCTCTCCTAAGTCGCTTCCAATCAGCTCGAAAGTAAGGTTAGGGCCTCCGCTACCACTAGACCCACTGCCCGAAGAACTGGAAAAACTTTCAGATACGCTACTTGAGGAACTCGTAGAAGCACTACCAGAGGCTGAAACACTTTCAGAGGCTAGAGACTCGGACGAACTCGATTCTGACATTACGACCTCGGATATGCTGAGTTAATGAACTTCTCGTTAGCGATGAACTGCTCTTTGCTACGCTCCGGCATATCCAAATGTTTGAAGCCTTTACGTATTCCAGTCAGTTTCAAAGTAACCTTTGTCGGCCTCAAGAATGGTATAGGCCACGCCGAAAGAACGACGTTGTTTTCCTCGACTACCGCGCCGACTGGTCCAGCTCTGTCGCCGGAGATACCTGTAATAACCATTGAGTCCGGCTCACATACTGCCAGAAATCTGTCGTCGATTTGGGCTACTGTCTTAGCTCCTTCCAACGGAACGTCCCTCATCACGAACTCAAAAAGAACCTCGTTGGATTCCATCGTGAATAACGCACCGTATCCTTTTTCGTGCCAGTCCATAGGCACAATAGCAGTAGATTTGTCTGAGCCGGAGTCAGAAACTGACGATGATGAGTCTGAAACACTACTTTCTTCCTGAATACCAAAAGCCGTGAGCCAGTAAACATCGGACGAGATGTTCTGGTCTAAGCTAGAAATCGGAGTTCCGGATGCTGGGACATTACCGATCTTCAGGTAGAACTGACCGCCCAGATCATTTGGGAGACCGCGAGAAGGAGGCACGTCTGGTCCCGTAATCTCGCATTGTGTTACGTTGCCAGCGGAGTCCGTCGTCCAAGCTAGATAAACATCTCCCCTCCAATCAAGATCATAGAAATCATAGCGGTTTTCACTAACCGCCATCGGTGAAGGGATTATACTTTGAGGATTACCTACACCAGTCTGAGTCACCAGACCGTCTTTGTTGAAGGTCATCCGGTTGATCTGGTGGACCAGAACACCGAAATAGATCTGAATCCCGTCTTCGCCGTCTATCGTCGTAGGGCGTAGCGCAAACGGAAACGGCTTATAGGCCGGATCTTCGGGACTGACGTCACCCGTTGCGGTATCGTAATCGTCAGTGTAGGCAGTTGTGTGATCCCGCATCCCTTCGGGTGCGGAATCTAACGGGATAGGTAACGGGATGTCAGAATTATACTTCGGATTCATGACGGTGGGTAAACAGTAACCGTTTCCATGAGCCACCCACCCCTAAAGGGCTTAACCTCCGAAGAAATAACGTGGGGCTTCCACGATACCACGTTGGTAGCGTTCTTAGTATACACAGCTCCCGTATCCTCCCAAGTCTCGTCGTCATTCACACTGACTCTAAAGTTTACTGCGCCGTGTAACGACGGTGGGATACTTAAGGTAAACAATGGGTTCTGAATCTGAATCACCTCCGGCTCTGGCTTCTCTCCGGCGGGAATACCAACTGGTTGCTCTGTGGACCAGCTAATATCGACAACAGCTCTGCACGGTCCCCTGAACGCTCCTTTTGTGTAAAGGACTCTCGGATAGGTTTTAGACGCTCCGGTGCGTTGGTTCCAAACATCGAACTCTACTCCACTCAAAATAGGTGGGAATGCGTAGGTCACTACAGTCTCATAGCGAAGTCTGGCGCATGCGTTCGGGACAAAAGTTTCTCCCACCCCTTCTTCAGGTCGGTAGCTATTGTAACCCATACTCAGATCGATAGGCTTCAGTTGGTAGCCTACACTGGTGTAATCTGTAAGGGTGGATTGCGCCGCTGTAAGGGCAGCGTATTCTACATCTACTGATGTTATTAAATCATTGAGAGCTTTGAAGTTATTCGGTGCGCCGAAGAAGGCTCCTCTAGGTTCTGATGCAACTCCGAAATTAGATAATAGGCCAAGTAAGACGCATTCTCCGTCTACGACCATGCACGCAAGGCTTCCAGAATCTCCTACAACAACATTTTCTTGCCAAGCAGTGTAACCAGTCGCGGGGCTAAGGGTAAACTGACGGTAACTCGAATCAGCATCAGGGTTGTCGTAATCGAAATTACCGAACTGTAAGTTTTTGATCTTACGGATGTGCGCGTTCTCGTCTTGGTCGGTCGTTAAAACCAATACTTCCTCTGCCGCCGTAGTAGGAGTAGACCATTCTTCATTATTATTAAACTCGTCTGTTTGGAAATACTGGTAGCCATCCTTCGGCAGAACTTTTACTACTTCAATGGCAGGTGGTAAGTCATAGTCAAGTAACGCAACAGAGTAATCCCAATTTGATCCTGCTGCGTTGGGGTGCGATTGAGCGCATACAATACGGCGAGAGTAGACTTCTCCAGTCCTAGAACAGAAATAAACCGTATCTCCTGTCTCGAAGTCGGGCGGGATGTCGTCCCATTCAAGACGCCCATCGTAATACTGCGCGTGGCTAGTGTATAAGATATGGCGCGGTGTGATCGCAACGCCGCCTATTTGTTTCTGTTGGCCTTGTGTTACTCGGCTATTCCACGCAACGAATCCAGTAATCCCTTTTATGTTATGCGCCCAGCAGTCCGTATTACGAACTAGGTTAGGGACAATCCCAAAACCCGCTTGATAAGTGCTGAACAAGTTTAAGTCTGAGGTTGTCTTCCCCTCTATAGAATCAAGTATGGATTTCCGAGCCTCTCCTTGCAGGTCATCTCCAAATTCGCTGGATTCGCATTTAACGACCTCCTGCTCAGTAACGGCGAACCAGTTATCTGACAACTGCTGGACAGTCCGAACTGTCCCAGAGTCCATACCCCAATAGTCGTTATCTTGGTTATCCGCTAGAGTCTCGATACTAGATGTCTCTCCATCTGGAACTTCTCCTCTGTAATAAAGAATCTGCTTCGTTTCGTTCGTCGTCTTAAAGAACTCGTCGAAGTCTAAACGCAACAACGGGATCTTCTTCACATAGACCCGCTGCTCTACGACGTAGAGGCCGTTCAGAATCTTGTCGTTAAGGGGGGTCTGCCTACGCTGGGCTAAGACATACGTGCCAGTAAACTTGCCGGATGGAACGTCAGGCATATCCGCCCCCATCTCTGGTGTCTCTGGATTAAATTCACTACGGCGGATTACGTAATCGCGAGCCACGGCGTCAAACTTCGTGCCGCCAATGTCCGCTTCCGTATAAGACCAGTTGTCGTCGTCTTGCTCGATCTGATCCGCAACGTAGTAGTAACGGTAATAGCGGTTCTGGTCATCCGCAGCCTCGACATGGACCAGTCGGTGGTCTGGCCACTTTTTGTAGTCGGGGTGCTTCGTGCCGTATTCTGGCACTTCCGTTCCGATCCTGTCCGCGTCTACGGTCTCAAAGAATAAGATGTCGTTGATGTTCGGCGTAGGGAACGTAACGACTGCTTGTCTCTGTGGAGAAGGATTCAGGGCCATGGTTAGAAGAGATTATTCCAAGAAGTGCCGTCGTAACAGCGTAACTTACTCAAGGTGCTGTCGAAGTAAACTTGTCCGGTGACTGCTGGTGAAGGTGCTGAAGCTTGAGGCAAGAATCTCGCGGCTCCTGTTACCGATAAGGAATCGGAAGAAGTTAATACACTATCTGACCCTACCTGCAACGCACCTCCTCCGGCAGACAAGTCGCTGGTTACTGTTACGTTGCTGAAGCTGACCGTAGAGTTTGTATTGAGGTCTTGGTTAGGGGCAACTTCTTTAGCGGTTATGACAAACGAGCCGTTATTCTGCTGGTCTCTATCGCAGATACCAACCTGTTGCGGGTTGGTTGATGGTTTAGTAGCGGTGAACCCACCAGTTGGTCCGACGTAAATCGGGTTGTTGATGCCAAAGCCTTGAGTATCAATGTCCTCAATAATACCGGAAATAATGCAGTTTGCGCCCTGATGTCCGGCAGTGTAAGTGGCGTCAATCACACCAATAGCTGGCATCTTCGCGTTGTCATTCGCCTGTGCGCGTCTTACCTTCGGCTCACTCGTGCCGCTGTTGTAGCCAGAAACGTAAACCGGATCTCCTTTCGTCAAGTTCTCTTGGGCCTCAACATGGATATACAACTGACCAGCAATGTTGCCGTGGATGTGGTTCGCAGTAAGTAAGTTACTGACCGTTAAGTTACTGAAGGTCGCGCTCTCCGGTAAGTCAACGACACCAGTTGTCGATAGCTTCAGTTGCCAGTTCTGCTCTGATACCGTCAGCGTGTGCCGAGGCGTTTCTGTGATCTCTACAGCCATTAGATGTCAGTAATGTTGTTATCGACCTTTACGTCACCGTAAATCAAACGGGTCGTCGTGCTTTCAGTATTCTCGAAACGGAACATATCCCACTTGTAGTTGACGTTCCCGTCAAGTTTCAAGGTCTCCGACTTACTCAAATCAGCGGTCAGGATACCATTTCCAGCATCCGTAATAGCGCAACTAAAAGACGCGACAAGAGGTTTCCCTCCGTCGCGCCTGATCTCAGCCGTAAAGGTGTCTCCAGCAATGTCTACTGGACCGCCTCCGCTATCTTGAACAGTCAATGTGAACGAGAAATCCTCGCCACGGCTTACAATTATATTATGTTTTGCTGCTGCCATCAGTCATAGCCTTCTCCACGGCAATGACGAAGCCTACATTATCTGACTTGTCTTGTCCAGCGTC
>Ga0208644_1004032_pt1 | contig 11185 bp, 12 predicted proteins | sample VirMetDEL_Nov_18_FD_184517 | JGI IMG/M metagenome (GOLD analysis project Ga0208644, IMG submission 184517) | Aqueous microbial communities from the Delaware River and Bay under freshwater to marine salinity gradient to study organic matter... | ecosystem: Environmental > Aquatic > Marine >... | reverse complement strand
TCGCGCAATCAAATCATTCTGTGCGCCGCCTCGATCTCGAATCGCCTGAATCTGATCTTTGATCGCTCCAGTGCCATTTTCCAACTGCAACCGCAATAGACCTTCAACATTTCCCTGTTTGACCAAGGCATCGCGATTGTCGTCGATGACGGCAGTGAATTGTTCAACCGACACACCGGCTTTGTTCAGATTGTCGATCTGTTTCTTTGATTCAAGGATCGACCGCATCTTTGCTGTGGTTTCGTCAGTCAACTTTCCAGTCAACTCTTCGAAACTGTCGGAAAGAGTTTTTATGTCCTTGGCGACTGCGGCTTGTTCGTCGCTGTAGGACTTCCAAGCAATACCGCCGATCACGGCAGCTGCGCCGACCGCCAAGGTTGCAGGCCCAAGCAAAGCCATTCCACCAGCAGCGGCGGCGGCACCTCCGCCAGCAGCCGAACTCGTCATGTTCAACGACGCGATCGCACCTTGAGTGGAGACTGCTCGAGCAGCAAGATCAGCCATTGCTGTTCCAGCCTGACGAACAGCTGTTGTTGCCAGAGTGAATCCCTCAACAAGTTTCGGACCCACCAGGGCGACAGCGGTCAAGCCGATCAGACCGGTCTGGACCGGACCTGGAAGAGCAGAGAAGGCTGTGGCGACCAGAGCAATGACTTCTTGAATCTTCGTGTAGATCGGCAGGAGGGTCTTGCCAAGATCGGCAGAAGCGTTCTTCGTTTTCGCTGATGCAATCGCTGCCTGACCAGATGCTGTATCAGCCTCGCGTGCAAACTGGCCTTGTGCGAACGCTGATTTCTCTGTGATGAGAGCCAGTGCTGCTTGGCCCTTCGCATAGTTACTGACCGACGATTCCGAATCAGCCAATCCCATCGCGACAGCCTTGGCATTGACATCGGAGGCTTTGAGGGCGATACCGAAACGCTCGAGGGGATCGTATTCGCCACGGAGAGCTGCACCGAGGGCCGTGACCGCTTCGTCGGTTGTTCCTCCGAGGGTCGCGGCGAGATCGGCACCGGTTTGGGCCAGGAACACAGATTGGGTGGCGGCTTCTTGCGCGCTGAGTCCGAAACCTTTGAGAGAAGCACCGAGACGGCTCGTGAGAGTCCTAGCGGCTTCTTCGGATAGACCGGCCACGTTGGCGGCGTTCTTCGCGAACTCATTGACCGGACCCGATGCGTCTTTGAATACTGCTGCGGTGCCACCGATCGCCTGTTCAAGATTCGCAGCAGCATCGACAAGCTGTTTGGCACCGTAAAGAACGGCTCCGCCGAAGAGGGCGGTGCGGAGTGTGTCGCCGGCTGAGCGTGCGTTATCACCGAATCCGGCGAGGCGACCTTCAGCCTTCTTCAGTTCCCTCGCGAGCTGGTCGGCGTCACCGACTACAGCGACCCTGACTTCGCGCTTGTCACCTGCCATCGGTAGTCCTCACTCGTCCCAACGTTTCGCATCGGGACCGTATTCGGCCGCTTCTCGGCGTCTTGTCTGCACTTCGAACATCGCGTCGAGGTAGTCGTCGGGTTCCGCTAAGAGTACGGACATCGGTATCCCCGAGTCCATCGCCAAGGCTGCTACAGCGAGGGTGAAGAACTCGGGGGAGTAGGGTTTGCCTCTTCCTCGACAATGATCTCCACCGATTCGACAAGTTCGATCCAGTCGTCGAACGCGACGATTTCAGGATCAAGGCGTTTGGCGGCGCAGTATCCGTAGAACCACAAATGTTCTTGGCGGATACCGTCGTCGGAGAACATTGCCGATGCCGGCAGTTTGAACTGTCGTTCGAACCTGATCGCATCGGCTTTCCGTCCGGTCGGTTCAATGATCGTGCCGTCTTCGAGGGTGATCTTGTATTTCGCGAACATTGTCGGGGTTCCGTTCTAGGAGAGGGCTGATTGGACTGCTTTGTCGACTGCTTTGCCGGCTGCTTCGACCAGCCGTTGTTGTGTTTCCAAGATGCCAGGGTAGACGTATCGTCCACGTTTGATGATCGGACGAACGATCGTCTGGTTCCTTCCCCGCCCACGACCTTTCAAGGTTCCACCGAAGTCGAGCCACCCGTAATACGGTGCGACCGATGACTTCCCTCCGGCGAGAACGTAGAGAGTGTTTCCACCCGATCTGGCTTTGAGAGTGAACTGTGCGTAACCGGATTTCTTCGGAATCTTCCGAAGAATGGCGGGAAGGGTGTTTTGGATGATGGCTGACTTGAGGTCTTCGCGCAGTACCGGCACGAGGTCCGGATGTATCTTTCGCAGATACTTCCGGACCTCGGCCAGATTGCTGACGTAGACCCCAGCATCAACGGCCATCAGCCGTTCTTGCTCACCGTTCCGGCTGCACGCCAGGAGCCTGAGATGGTGACCGGACCATCGACCGGAGCGTCGACGGAGAAGTCGAAGAAGCCGGTGCCGTACCAGTAGACCGTGGGTGCGTTGGTGATGTCCGGATACAGGTAGAACTTGCGTGCGTCACCGTCGACAGCAGCCGTGTAGGACTGTGCCGTGGCGTCGTCGAAGTAACCGGAGAAGCTGCCCTGCGCGTCCGGCAGACCCGAGACGTACACCTTGTTCGTATCGCCGAACGAGGTGACTTCCTGAGTGTCGGTTCCGAACTCCGCCGACCACTGCTTGAGGAAGGCGACAGAAGAAGGGGCCGCTGCCGAGGTGGCGATCCCGAGATAGAGGCGACCATTGCGGCCGTGGCGACGTGCCATTGATTTCTCCTTGTGGAGTTGATGGGGTCTGGGGTTCTAACGGCCCGTCGGGATGGTCGAAAGACTTTGGAAATGCTCGAGGAGTTGCCGAACATTATTGTCGAACGTGCGAGATGATACTGCCGAACGTGCCTCTAATGCAGCGGACTCTCGTTCGGCCGGATGATTCAACCACCATCGCAACTGCTCACCAAACTCTTCGGGGCTGTGAAAGGTTGGGAGCATTCCGAGTAGCTCGTCGGATTCGGGTCGGGATTCGCGTAGGAAGAATGTGCCGGTGGCGGCTAGTTCTATTTCGCGTGGTCCCATTGCCCATCCGATGTCGTGTCCTTCCATAGCCTCTTTTCTGTAAAGGTTGGCGGAGGTGTGGACTGAGGAGTAGAGGTCGGCGGTGGTGTCGTTGGGGAGGCAGCCTTCGGGATGATGGATCAGATACTTCTGCAAGGGTGAGTCGTCGTCGAGGGTCTGCCAGTTGCCGCCGAAGATGACGTCAATGTCTGTCCAGTCAACTGCTTCAAAGAATTCGATGCGGGATGGGAAGGCGGTTCCGACCCATCCGAAGTCGGCTCGGAGATCATCGGAGACTGGCCGGCGATAATGGATCTCGGGGTCGTATGCCTGGGGAATGTAGAACGTGGCCGGCTGTTTGAGCCGGTATTGGTCAAGATTGGTGGGGTCGTTGATGACAGCCAGGTCGGCTCGAGCTGCGATCGGAATTTGTGAAGGGTCTTCATAGGGTGCCTCGGTGAGGATCACTGCGATTTTGATGCCTCGATCTCGGATCACATCAAATGTTTCGGGTGGCACGAGGAACGCTGATGTGATGAGAACGAGGTCGGGCCAGAAGTCGAAGCAGGCGGCGCGTAACTGTTCGCCGACCATGCGCGCTGCGACATGGCCTTTCTCTTGTTCAGACACTTTGCCTCGGATCGCGTTTTCGACGAATGTGATGCGATCGGCGAGATTGAAGTTGCGAATCTGATGTTCGGTGCGTTGTAAAGCGCGCAGCCATCCACGATGAACGTCTGCTACTGAGAACTCGGGGCCTGGTTCGACTGTGAGGATTCGCACTTAGCCGAGAACCTCAATGTTGACCTCGACTCCCAAGTATTCAATACCGCCGATGGTGAAGGTGCCGGGATTGTTCCAGGAGACGACGCGTGCCGAATCGCATGAACCACCGAGGGTCGGGTCGGTATCTATGACATGGTAGATGGAGTCGTTGCCTTGGCTGAGGAACTCGTCGAGACGTTCTTGGCCGTGCTGATCGTCTGCCCTGGTGAGCATGACGAGGACGCCATAGTTGACTGTCATGGCGTCGTTGAAGTCTTGGTCATAGGAGCCGGTACCGAGGGCGACGACCGCTGCGGGTGGCTGCAACTGTGACGGCACCCATTCGTAGATTCGAAGGTTGTTGACGTTTTGGAGGGCGTCGCCGATGCCGGCCCTGACTGATGCGAGGTTCATCCGATGACCAATCCTTCGCCGCCTTGGCGACGGTATGGGGCGATCATCATTTGCACGTCAGGGTCGAGTCGGGTGGAGACTCGGATTGCTCCGAATGCTTCGCCGGCTGCGAATCCTTCGGGGGTTTGCGCGCGACGGTAGATGCGTGCCGCTTGGATGAGGCAGGCTTGTTCGATCAAATGGGGGACCGCAGCCCATCCCCATTTGGCGGTTACCTGAACTCGAGGGCGACGGCCGCTGACAGGAAACATTTTGGGGACTGTGGCGATGATGGTGTTGTAGGGCTGACCGTTGATTCCACCGACGACCCCATTGACGGGTTCGAGGATGTATTCGGTGGATGACCAAGTTTGGTCGTAGGTGCCGTTATCGCCAGTGTCGGTTTTGATAATCAGACCGGTTGTGGTGGAGAAGTCGTCGACGGTGCAGCGGATGGCTGTGTCGGCGTAGTAGGAGCGGGCCGAGGTGGAGGCGTCAAGGTAGAAGCGTCGGTTTGTGTAGGCGTCGATGCTTCGTGAGGCTGCTTCGATGGCAGCTTCCATTTGAGCGTCTTCGGCTGTGCCGTAGTTGGCGGAGGGGAACAGATAGGCTTTGAAGTTGACGAGGGTGTTGTAACCGTTCGTGATGGTCATGGCTTTTGGCTCCATTTGGTCCGGAGGCGGGTCACGTTTTCCGCTACAGCCGACCAGCGTTCCGCACCGGATTGCGATTCGAGATGCGTGACTGTCAAACGTGGATCATAGACGTTGCGGTAGCCGTCCTGCACCAGAGCGAGGGAAAGGTCGACGTCTTCGTATCCATTCCAATAGCCGGTGTCAAAGCCGCCGATTTGCCAGAAGGTGCTGCGACGAATAGCGAAACAAGCTCCGGTTACTGCGGCAACCTGGGTGAGTTCTTTCGACCATTCGTGTTGAATGTTCCATGCTTCTTGCCCTGGCGGTCGTTGTAAATCGACTGCGATGCCGGCGCATTGAATGGTGCAGTCGGGGTAAATGAGTTTTGGTTGTGCTGCTCCGATGGTTGGGTCGGCGGCGAGATGGTCGATGATGCCAGTCCAGTTGGGGTGGACGATGGTGTCGTTGTTGAGGAAGATCAGATAGTCGGAGGTGGCTTGGGCTGCGCCTTGGTTGCAGGCGGCGGCGAAGCCGAGATTGTTGGGGTTGGCGATGGTGGCGATTTTGGCGGTGCCGTCGGTGGAGCCGTTGTCGACGATGATGATCTCGTCAACCGGATCATGTCGGTGGATGGAGGCGAGACAGTTTTGGGTGAGTTCAAGCCGGTTGTATGTGGGGATGATGATGGAGATGGTCATCGGATCGGATCTTCGATGAGTCCTGGCTCTTCGCAAAGTTTGCGCCACATCGCCCAGAGCTGTGAGTCGTCAAGTTTTCCGGCTTGTCGCCAATGCGCCCCGTAGGTGGGATGCAGGTTGGTGGCTTGGAAAGCTGCTGCTCCGTTTCGAAGTTTGGTGACGAGTTGTTCGAAAGAACGGTATTGAAAGTGGCGATAGTTCAATCCGGTTGCTGGGATGCCGGGATGATTGAAGATGAAGTGGTTTCCAAAGTCGATCCATACGTCTGGGTGATAGCGGAAGAAGGCTTTGCCCATTTTCTGTGGTGATTGGCGGCGATGATTGATGCGTCGAAACGGATTGGATTTGATTGGATCGTCGTCGTCGGTGGCGATGTGGTCCCAGCCGGTCGCGGTGTAAACATCGGCTTCAGCTTGCTGGAAGAACTCGGAGAGGGTGCCGTCGGTCCAGTACCAATACTCGTCGGCGTCGAATGGCATAATCCATTCGGCTCCGAACAGGCTGTGTGCCTGATGGGCGAGGGTCGTCATCTTTTGGTCTTGGTAGTAGCCGACTTCGGTGTCTTCAACGACTGTGACCTGTCCGGTTTCTTTGAAGGTTTGGAGGATGAAGCCGGTGTCGTCGACGCTCATGTTGTCGGCGATGAGGATGTGGTCGATGCCTTGGTTGAGGAGATGGGTGATGGTGTGGCCGATGATGTCGGCTTCGTCTCGGACCATTGTGATGGCTGCGACGGTCATTTGATTCTCCTAGCAGGAACTCCGACCCATGTGGAGTTCGGTGGCAGTTCTTGACGGGGTAGGACGACGGCACCGGCTCCGATGGTGACTCGAGGGTTGAGTGTGGCGAGGTTGGAGATGACAGCTCCGGCTCCGATCTGGCAGCCGGCTCCGATGGTGACATCGCCGGAGATGACGGCTCCTGGTCCGATGGTGACGAAGTCGCCGATTTGGGCGCGTGTGATAAAGACGTTCCCGTTGACGTGGCTGTGTCGCCCTAGACGGGTTTTGGGGCCGATTGTGGTATGTGGACCCACCACGACGCCTGGGAGGGCCTGTAGCGTCCAATGAACGGCCGCTGAGGGGTCGATAGCGGTAGCCGCCCCATCCGGACGGTCCAATCGTTCCCGAATCCTTGAATCGTTGTGGCCGATCAGATAGCGGTCATACAGTTCGAGATCGAGGCATGGGCCGAGAATGTCGGGACCATCGGCTTCGTCATCAAGGTATCCGGCGAAAGGCTGATTGCCGGCTCGGAGGATGGCGGCGACGTCTTGACCGTGACCGCCAGCGCAGAGGATCACGATCGGATTCATAGTTTGTAATCTCGGGATCGGCGGATTCCGATGTGGATGCAGCGTGGCTCGTCGTCGAGATCGCCTAGATAGCCGAATTGCCAGCCGTCATCTAAGAGCCGTTTGGTTAGGTCTGCTTCCAAACCGGCTGGATAGCGGGTGATGGCGCGTGGATACAGGCACGGGTTGAATGTGAACAGGTGACGTTGTCGAAGCCATCCTGGCAGTTGTTGAAACCGTGTCCGATCAAGGTTGTAGATGCTGCCAGCTTGCTGTTCTTCTGGCGACCACGGTTGACGATGCAACGCGATCTGAGCGAGAGAAGGGTCGGCTTGGAGGTATTCGATCATCCACGGAATGTCAACCGGCTCGGGAAAGACGAAGTCGTCCTCGAGATGGAAGATGAAGTCGATGTCGTCGTTGAGATGATCCCAGCCGGTTTGGATAGCACCGGCGAGTCCTTTTCTCGGTTGATTGCGGATGACATCGAATCCGTCTGGGGCGAAGCCAAGCGGTTCGCCAGAATCGTCGACGAGGAGTCGCTGCGCGAACGGATAGTTCAGACATTCGATCGCCGATTGGAGGGTGCGTTGCAGGTAATCCCATCGGCCGTCGGTAATGACCAGCAAGGCGACGTTCATACGGTGACTCCGTGACGTGCCCAACGTCGAAGGAACGCTGCTTTGTCGCGTGCGAGTTGGGCTTGCATTTGAGGGTCAGTCCAGTCGCCGGTTTTGCCTCCCCCGTCAATGTGTTTGACGGTCACATCGGTGACCATGCCGTACCAGGCGTTCGCCATGTCCATTGACAGAGTCAAATCATTGTCTCCGAACCACCACATAGCGTCTTCGGGGAATCGCCATCCTTGTTCGAACCAATCCGATTTGACCATGAATGCGAAACCGGCGAGACCTCCGGTTCCGTCGTAACGGTCGGCGCAGATCCCATGCAACTGCACTAGCGGTTCTGTGGCGGGTCGGCCGTCATAGTTGGGGCAGACAGCGGCGAGCTGCGGATCGGATCTGAGCAGCTCAGCCTGGCGGGACAGGAATCGTTCGCCGATGGTGATGTCGTTGTTGAGGAATGCGATGTTTGATTTGGGGTGATGTTGCATCGCCCATTCGGCTCCAAGATTCCACATTTGATGGATTCCCATGCCGGCACAGTCGATGACTTTGGCGAACGTTTGCGCGCCAAGCCAACGGCGCGTCTCAGGGTTTGAGCCGTTGTCGAGGATGAGAATGCCGTCGTGTTCGCCTTGGTCATGTAACTGTTTGACCAGATTCTTGGTCATTTTCAGATTGTCTTTGACGGGGATGATGGCGACGGTTCGGATCGGCAGAAGTTCTGGTGGTACTTGCGGCCAGAAGTCACGGGTCGTGAGGGTCCGTTTCTTGATGTGGCCGACCTCGATAGTTGTGTCCACATAGCAGGGGAATCCTGCGCCTTGCGCGCGCAGACTGAACACATAGTCTTCGCCCATGATGTCGTGGACTTCTTCGCCGGTGTCTTGGTCGATGTAATCCCATTGAACGTATTTGAACCAGGGCTGTGCGTCTTTGCGGTTCGCATCCCAGATTTTCTGTAGGACGGTTCGATGGATGAGGACACAGCCGGAGCCGACTGCTCCGACTTGCCAATGCTGTTCGGCTGGGATCGTGATGTATTCCCTCGGTGTCGGCGGATCAAGTGATTCGAAGCCGATGCAAGCGGGGACTATTCGATGATGTGGATTCCATTTCTCAGCCATGATGAGGGCCGAGAGGACCGGACGTTCTTTCTCATCGGCTGATTCGAGCATCAGATCGACAAGGTCGAATCGGAATCGCTGATCGGTGTCGATGAACAGCAGCCAGTCGGCGTCACCTTCGAGGAAGGTGCGGCAAACACTGTTTCGCTGTTGCGGCAGGTTCGTGCCTGCCTGTGCGATAAGCCAGCCGGGATGATCCAGCACCTTCCGGTTTTTGTCGTCCCATGACTTCAACGCTAGAAGCGAGAAAACGAAGTCTGGTTCGAAGCTGCCGTAGATGATGCCGATCGAAACTTTCGGGGTCATTCGGGGTTCCTTTGTCGGGGTTGTCGGGGAGGTGTGGACCGGTCCTCCCACCCCCGACGATGGGAGGACCGGTTCACTTCACGTCAGACGCTCAGACCTTCAGCACCTTGAAGGCGTTGGAGGTGAGCACGTCTGCGCCGGTGCGCCAGAAGGCGAACCAGCCGGCCTGGCCAGTCGGACGCTGGTTGGAGCCCTTGACCATCGGCTCGTACATGATCTCGACGCCGATGCGGTCGATGATCTTGTAGTTGCTGAAGTCGCCCAGGATGAGGACGAAGTCGTTGGAGCCGGAGACGATGGTGGTGTCCATCGACTCGTTCTGGTAGGTCGGGTAGCCGATCATCTGCGCCGGCTGTCCACCACCGAACGCTGCCCAGAAGTTCGCGTTGGCGTCGGTGGCCTGACGGAACTTGTTGTAGGTAGCGCGTGCGGCGAGGAACGAGGCGTTGCTGCGGAAGCGTGCGCCAAGGGCATTGTCCAAGGCGTAGGCGTCAGCGGCGACGAGGTCGGCTGCACCGGCAGCTCCGGAGGTGCCGTTCACGACGGGGCCGGTTCCGGAGAGGCGAGTGATGAGGCCATAGGGCTGACCCGATCCGGTTCCGTTGACGTGAGCGGCCTCTTCGAGACGGTCACGGGCGTCGGCGATGAGTTCTCCGACCTGAGCGAAGCCCGAGTCGGCGATGACCTCATAGGAACCGAACAGCCACGCAGCAGCCTTGTGGACCGTGATGGTGGGGCCGACGAACGTCGGGGTCGCATCAGCGGCCTCGGTGCCTTCGGCAAGCCACTCGGCGGTCACACCAGCGGAGGTGACGCCATCCCACTGATCGACAGTGATCGACGCCTGCGACGCGATCTGACGAACCTGGTTCGACGAGCCGGTGTTGGTGAGGATGATCGTCGGATCAAGGAACTGCGGGACGAGGACGCCACCGTTGGCCGCGGTGAGCGACATGGCGGTACGGGCCTCAGCCTTGGTGAGAATGCGAGGCATTCCAGCCTGCGGGTTCTCGACGTACTCCTCGAACGCACGGAGGTATTCCGGCGAGGAGGTGCGGACGATGTGACGGGCGACGATGTCGGCGTCACTGCTGCGACGCTCGAGAAGGCGGGTGGCGTTCTCGCGTGCCGAATCGTCGACATACGAGGGCAGATGCTTCTCGATGACGTCGAGCGCACGGCCACGAAGCTCCGAACCACCATCGGTGGTGAGGGTGCTGTGATCGAACGCGTCGCGTGCGGTGTGGGTGTTGACGTTGATCGGGGCCACGGCTCCGTCTCCTGTCTCTTCAGCGACCGGTGCGAACTCGGCGATGCGAGCCTTCCGCTCCTCGAGGGCCACAAGAGCGGCCTCGGAGGTGCGAACGAACTCCACGCCAGCGTCCCACGCGGCCTGGTCATCTGGGTCGAACGAACGCTCTTCAGCGTCCGCGTGCATTTCGCGAAGAACAGCCTTGACGTACTCGACCTCTTCGCGAAGGATCTTCTCGTCCATTAGAGGACTCCTTCGATTTCGCGCAGTTGTGCGCTGCGTTGGTTGGGGGTCAGACCGGAGTGCGAATGCGAGTCCTGGTCGATGTCGGCGGGCCTTGCCGAAGTGCCATCGCTGGCGGGTTCGGGTTGGGTGCCGAGAACAAGTGCCCTAGCGATCGCATGGCGATCGTCTTGGGGCAGAGAGAACAGCGGTGAAAGATCGGCAGATCGTACACCAACGGTGGTGGCTTCGTAAGCGGGGAAGACGACCGGACCGAGTTCTAGAAGTTTGACTTCTTCGAGGGTGCGGACGGGGAGGTCTCCGGATTCGTCGACGCTGTCGCGTACAACTTGGAAGCGGAAGCTCATGCCGTCGATGGAACCGGAGGCGATTGCATCGCGCACTGGTTGGATCAGCCAGTTGTCGGCGAGTCGTGCTTCAACGTAGAGGCCGTGGTCGTCTTCTCGGAGTTTGGTGATCTGTCCGAGTGGCATGGAACCGAGGAGGGGATGTCGTCCGTGTTCAAACTGTAGGACAGGCATTTTGGCGTTGATGGAACGCTTGAATGCACCGGGTCGGATGCGCTCTTCGAAACGTCCTTCCCAGTTGTCGATCATGGTGGAGCGGTTGAAGACGGCGGCATAGCCGGTGAGGGTGAGACCGTCGCCGGTTTCTTCGGTGGCGCGCACTTCGAATGGCACGTCACGGTAGAGGTCTGCGCGTGTTTCGGTGGAGCGGGCCGATTCCATTTCGATCATGGGTTCTTCCTCGACGGTGGGTTCGCTCGGGGTTTCGATGTTGAGCAGGGTTTCGGGGATGACCCAGAACTTGCAAATGGCGTTTGGATCAATGTCGCCGGATACTAGTTCACA
>Ga0208644_1004026_pt1 | contig 11193 bp, 21 predicted proteins | sample VirMetDEL_Nov_18_FD_184517 | JGI IMG/M metagenome (GOLD analysis project Ga0208644, IMG submission 184517) | Aqueous microbial communities from the Delaware River and Bay under freshwater to marine salinity gradient to study organic matter... | ecosystem: Environmental > Aquatic > Marine >... | reverse complement strand
TAACAATGGTAACAACGGTAACAACGGTAACAATGGTAACAATGGTGACAACACCGTTGTAAATGGTGGTCAAACTACCAATATTGATGTTCTTAAGTCACTACTTCGTAGTTTAGGATACTCAGCCAACCTTATTGACTCATCTGCAGACTTCTTAAATAGACTCCTAAAAGATGGTTTAGATTACGATAACGCTATTTCTATCTTTTTAGATTCTAAAGAGTATACTTTTAAGAATGGACAGAAAGTTATTTCTCCATTCTATACTGCTTATGGTTACCTTAATGAGGGACTCACAGTACCTAAGTCTGCTGCTGACTTGTTCAATGCGGTTGAAGGATACAAAGAAGTAATTGCTAAGTATAACCTTAACGAGAAGTTCATATCTTCTGATTCACTTAAGAAGTATATCAAAAACGATATTAAGGTTTCAGATTTAGATGCTAGAGCCAATGCCGCTCGCCTTAAGGCCGTCAATGCAGACCCTTCCTACACCAGCGCTTTAATGCAACTAGGCTACATCAAGGCCCCCACAGACTTAACAGATTTCTTCCTAAATCCAGATATTGGCAAGGAAGCCTTAGAGCAAAACCGTGCTACGGCAGCATTTTCTGCTGAGGCTATTCGCCGTGCTCAGCAAGGTATAACCTTTGACGCTACAAGATTCAAGCAGATTTCTGCAGGCTTGTTAGGTAAAGGACTAAGCGAAGAGCAAATAAGTGCAACCGCTGCTACTGGTTTTGAGACAATCTCTCAACAACTCAAACCAACACAAAAACTTTCAGGTATCTACGAACGCATTCCAAGAGCGGAAGCAGTAGAGCAAATCCAAATGGAACTAGAAGCAGAACAGTTCCTTGGAACCGCTTCAGAACGCCGCAAGAGACTTAGTGAACTAGAAAACAGAAGTTTCCAAGGTGCTGCTGGTACAACAACATCCTCGCTAAAGAGAAGGTCAGCAGGCATAATCTAGAATCCCGATACGGACCAGCCAGCCCCGTACGGTGTATAAGACTGGAAGTACGAGCCAAGATGGACTCCCCAATCCATGTTGAGGCGTGCGACAACTACTAATGATGGGAGAGGTTGCTATGAGCAACAATCGCGATAACTACTGGGAAGACGATGACGATGAGGACGATGTACAAGACCAATTCGTCGGGTCTGATACTGACCTCGTTAAGAAACTGCGCAAGCAATTAAAAGTTGAGCAGAAACGAGCAAAGGAACTTGAGTCAACTCTAGGTGAGTTGAGCAAAGCCCAAAGAGACCGCGTACTAAAGGATGTTCTTACATCCAAGGGTATCAACATGAAGGTCGCAAAATTCATCCCTACGGACATTGATGCTTCTGAAGAAGCAATCGGGTCGTGGCTTGAGCAGAATGGTGATGTGTTCGGATTCACTCCTGAACCTAAAGCACCGATTGCCGAGTACGACAAAGCAAATCTCCGTCAAATGGATGTAGTGACCCAAGGTGCTGTTTCACCCGAACGGGCAGATGAAATGGTTATGAAGATAGACAACGCAGAAAGCGCTGACGAACTTCTAGCCTTCTTACGCTCGCAACAGTAAATTCGTTCATAGTCTAGGAGACTAATAAATGGCTAATGCCTATGTATCAACAGGTTCTTCCTCACTTGGAGGTACCGCTGGTGCAGCAGGTCTAGTTCAAAAGGCGTATGACCGCCTTCTTGAGTTCGCTCTCCGCTCAGAACCTCTAATCCGTTCTGTCGCAGATAAGCGCCCTGCTCGCCAATCAATCCCAGGCTCAACTGTAGTCCTACAGCGCTACGTTGACCTTTCTGCAGCAACAACTGCACTCACAGAAGATACTGACCCAGATGCAGTCGGTCTTTCAACACCGACCTCTGTAACCATCACTCTTAACGAGTATGGTAACTCAGTTCTCGTAACTCGTGCGTTGGAACTCTTCAGCCTTGCTGATGTAGACCCAGCGATTGCGAATATCATCGCTTACAACCTTGCTGATTCTATCGACAAGATTGCGATGACCACCCTCCGTGGCGGAACCAACGTTCTATACGCAGGTTCAACCGCTACTTCAACAGCAACCATTACCGCTGCTGCAACACTCGCTTCTGCAAACATCCGTAAGGCTGTTGCTAAGTTGCGTGCAGGAAACGCTAAGGGTCGCAAGGGTAACCTTTACTGGGTTGGTGTCCACCCAGAAGTATCACATGACCTCCGTGCAGAGACAGGTTCTGCAGGATGGCTCATTCCTCACCAATACGGTGCAAACCAGAATGAAATCTGGGCAGGCGAGATTGGTACCTACGAAGGTGCATACTTCGTTGAGACCAACCGTATGTACAACGCAACTGACGGAGCAGCATCTGCTCGTGTCTACCGCACAATCGTAGCGGGTCAGCAGGCTCTTGCTGAGGCAGTTGCCGAAGAGCCACACACAGTCATCGGACCAGTAGTTGACAAGTTGATGCGTCACCGCCCAATGGGCTGGTACGGCGTACTCGGCTTCGCTCGCTACCGCGAAGAGGCTTTGTACCGCATTGAGAGCGGTTCTTCAATCGCTTCCTAGTTGATTGACTCTGAGGGGTAGGCATATTTGAAAAGTCTACCCCTTTGGGGTGAGTCCATTAAGGAGGACTAATGACCGAATACATCTTCAAGACACCTACGGTGCGAGAAGGTCCTGCTGGACTTCATAGATTGTTCTACTTCTATAAGTTGGATGTTGGGATAACCATAGTCAAATCAGGGGGTACTTACTCTCAAGTAAGATACCTGCTTGATGAAGACCTAACCGACTATGATGTGGTATACTTGGGGGGCAGAGACCATACCGTTGATGAGGCTACAAAAGCCGAACTCATCGCAGGTGGTGTCGGAGTAACAGAGGATAACTTTACAGCAATATGAAACATTGGGAACATCACCCCGAGCCGGTTGATGGGTGCTTTGGTTGCAAAGCGCTAACACTTCAAATGAACGCAGGGGACGCGACAAGAGATATTCCAGATAAGAAATGGAATGCAGAACTACAGGCATACAGAGATGCTAGGGCTGAAGGTATTCAGCCTAACAGCACCAATATGAAAGATATACAAAAGGCTCGTGAAGCATCTGAAGTTCTAGGTAAACCCTATGACGGGGATACTATGCCAAAAGCACACAAGATAAATAAGGGCGTAGCCGAAGTAATGAAAGAAATAGGTGCGTAATGTCAGCTAAAGGCGAAAGATACAAATCCAAAAAGTCAAAGATGCGTCACGAAAAGACAGAATCTAAAAAAGAAATGATAATGGAATACGGCAAGAAGAAGGCCGCAAAGAAAGCCGCTAAGAAGGGGAAGAAGTAATGGCAAAGAAAGATTATTCAGTAAAGATGTCTAGTTCTCGCGCTAAGACACCTGCACAGGTTGGTCGCATGAACGCGCTAGATAGAGCAATTGCTACTGGTGTTCCGCTAAAGAGCAAGAACAAGAATGCAAAGAAGAAAGTACGCTAATGAAGAAGCCAGCCAAGCATCCAGGGTTCAAAGCAGTCCAAAAGAAGATTGCCCGCAAGTCAGGTGTGTCGATGGAGAGTGCTGGTGCAATCCTCGCATCGTCAACTCGCAAAGCGAGCAAGAAGGCAAAGCGCAAGAACCCAAGACTCAAGAGGGTTAAAGGCGTCTAATGTCCTCAGGAAAGTACAAGCGTCATCTTGGATTCAATGCAGTCCAGATAAAGGACGGGATGGTTGTACGGCTCAATAAGAACGGCACAGTAAGAGCAGTTCTTGGAAAGTATGGTGAGTATGGCAAAAAGAAAGACTAGAGATTCACGCTTAGCACGTGCAGGTGTGAGTGGCTACAACAAGCCAAAGCGTACTCCCAACCACCCTAAGAAATCACACATCGTGGTTGCTAAAGAAGGCAGCCAGGTAAAAACAATTAGATTTGGCGAGCAAGGTGCCTCCACCGCTGGTAAGCCAAAGGCGGGCGAAACCCGTCGTATGAAGATGAAGCGCAAGAGTTTTAAGGCTCGCCATAGTCGCAACATCGCTAAAGGTAAAATGAGTGCCGCATATTGGGCAGATAAGGTGAAGTGGTAAAATGCCATCAGTTAAAAGAGGACCTAGGAAGCCAGCGCCTCCAGCGAGGATAAAGGTTTCCCAAGGAACAATCGACAAAATCAAGGGTATGGGAATGCAAGCAGCACTTAAGAAGGCTGCTCGTCCAAGTACTTCAGGTGACTTCGTAGAAGGCGTAAAGCGCATGTACGGAGCACGTCGTCTTACAGCAGCGCAAGGTCAGCGTGCTGATAAGCGTATTCAAAAGCCAGGACCTGCTAAACCTAAGAAGGTTACTACTGCAAAGTCTGCTGACGAAGCACGCGCTAGAGGAAACGCTGGCGCTAACACAGTTAGCAAGAAGGCTTCGACCAAGGGTAAGGGAATGTTCCCAGGACTACTAACTGGAAACTACAAGGGTAAGAAGATTACTCGCGGTAAGGTTTCCGGTCCAGGATACTTTAAGTCATAATGAAAAAACGCAAAGCCTTCTGGGATAAGAAGAATCCTAAGACTCGTTCTAAGAAACTTACTGCTTCTCAGAAGGCTGCTGCGAAACGTCGTGCCAAGGCTGCAGGCAGACCTTATCCTAATTTAGTAGATAACGCAGCAGTAAGTAGAAGAAGGGTTAGATAATGGCAGGTATAGCAGGTAGCACTCTCTGTGCAGAATTAAACCGTTTGGCTAATGGCGGCACCTATCCTGCTAGAACGGCATTCCTTGATGAGCAAGGTGCTGCTAACGCTTGGGCTGGTACATCCGGTCTAGGAATCATTGGTGCCCTAAATATTAAGGCTGATGCTAATCGCCAGCCAGATGATTACAAAGATTTATTCGGTATCTGCAACGAACTAGCCGGTACAACTAACAAGTCTGCGGTAGACGCATTAAGGACTCTAGCATCGTGACAACAACCCTAAATAACTTGGTAGATGAAATCCTTATCAACATGGCTGGCTACACCATGCAGCAAGATAGGGCTACAAGCCTTTCGGCTGCTATCAGCACTACAACCACAACCAGCCTATCGGTATCTTCTACTGCCGACATTGGTAAGGGCATTATTGAGGTTGGCGAAGAGTTGATGTGGGTAGAGAACTTTGACCGTGTAGGTAATACCTTGACTATCGCCCCTTGGGGTAGAGGTTATCTAGGTACCACAGCATCTACTTCTGCTACTTCCAGCAAAGTTACAATTAGCCCAACATTTCCTCGTTATGTAATCAAGAAGGCTATCAACGATACAATCAATGCTATGGGTGCTTCCATCCACGGCGTAAAGCAAATTACTTTTACTTACAATCCAGCAATCACAACTTATGAACTTCTAGATGGTAGCGGTAACAATGTTACTGCCGATGCTATCTTGGCTATGCACTGGCAGGAAGTAGGTCCATCAAAAGAGTGGATTCCTGTACGGCGTTGGTCTTTTGAGCCTTATGCTGATATCACCACTTGGGGTGGTAGCGCTGCTTCTCCTGCTCAAACGGTTAGCGTATACGACTACATAACTCCTGGTAGAACTGTCAAGGTTCTTTATGCTGCTTCTCCTACTGCTTTTACATCTAACGATGATGTCTTTACTACAACTACGGGACTTCCTGAATCCTGCAAGGATGTCGTGGTCTTAGGTGCTACATATCGCCTACTCACATTCCTTGACCCAGCACGTGCTACTCAGACCAGCCCACAGGCTGATGAGATTGATAGCAAGCGTCCTTTTGGTGGAACAGGAAATGTAATGCGTCAAATCTACGCTTTGTACACACAACGTTTGAACGAAGAAACCAAGACCCAACTAACGAAGTACCCTCCCCGAGTCCACTACACCCGATAGGTAAACAATGACAACACGTAAGTACTCCTCTCGCTCGCAGCAAACAACGCTGGCTAGCGCACTTACAGATTCTGCTACGTCTATGGTGGTGGTATCTGGCTCTGCCCTTATGGCTTCTATCTCTCCGACTGGTGGAGAAACATTCACCGTAGTCATTGACCCAGATACTTCGCTTGAAGAAATTGTAGATGTAACGCAGGTAAACACTAACACCCTAGCCATTACCCGAGAGATTGATGGTTCCGCAGCCCAGGCTCACTCAGCAGGTGCTGTTGTAAGACATATGATTATCGGTAGAGACTTGCGTGAGTCTAATGTCCATATAGAGGCTTCTAGCGCCGTTCACGGGCTTACAGGGACGGTTGTAGGCACAACTGATAGTCAGACCCTTAGCGGTAAGACATTGACCACTCCTATAGTCAATGGAGCCACTTTAACGGGTACTGTCACATCTACCGCTACCATCACTGGTGGCACGGTAAATGCCACTACCCTTCAGCAAGGCGGGGTACAGGCGGTCACTACAACAGGTAGCCAGACCCTAACTAACAAGATTTTGACTAGCCCTACCATTACAGGTACTGGCGCTATTGCAGGTACCTTCACAGGTAACCTAACTGGTAACGTCACGGGTAATGTATCTGGTTCCTCTGGTTCTACCACAGGTAATGCCGCTACAGCCACAGCCCTACAGACTGCTAGAGACTTCCAACTTACAGGAGATGTAGAGGCTAGCGCCGTATCCTTTGACGGCACAGGCAACGTAAGCCTAACAACCAGCATCGGTACTGGTGCGATTGTAAACGCAGATGTTAATGCCTCTGCTCAGATTGCTTACAGCAAGTTGAACTTGGCTAACGGTATCGTCAATGCTGATATCAATGCTTCGGCTGGTATTGCCCTTAGCAAGTTAGCAACTGACCCACTAGCCCGCGCTAACCATACTGGCACTCAGGCTGCTAGCACTATCTCTGACTTTGATACACAAGTACGCACTAGCCGTCTTGACCAGATGGCAGCACCTACGGCTGCGGTATCTCTTAACAGCCAAAAGATTACAAACCTTGATAGCCCAACAGCATCTTCTGATGCAGCCAATAAGGGCTATGTAGATACACAGATTACCAACCTGGTAGATGCTGCACCTGGCGCACTTGACACTCTTAATGAGTTGGCAGCAGCCCTTGGTGATGACGCTAACTTCTCAACCACAGTAACCAACTCTTTGGCTACTAAGTTGAGCCTATCCGGTGGCACTATGACTGGCGCTATCGCAATGGGTACAAACAAGATTACAGGTCTTGGTGACCCAACCAATGCTCAGGATGCTGCTACCAAGAACTACATTGATACAGCAGTAATTGCTCCAAGTAACCTAACTGGAGTAATCACTTCGGTAGGTACTCTGACCTCAACAGGCGCTCAGACTGGTACAGGTAACACCTTCGTAATGGATACCAGCCCAACGCTGGTAACACCTAACATTGGTGTGGCTACTGCCACTAGCGTTAACGGAACTACGATTCCGTCTAGCGAGACTCTGGTTACTACAACCAGCACCGCATATATCGTTCCTAGCCAGACAGGTAACTCTGGTAAGTATCTGACAACTGATGGCTCAGTATCATCCTGGGCAGCAGTTGATGCTCTACCAAGTCAGACTGGAAATGGTGGAAAGTATCTAACCACAGACGGAAGTACCGCTTCGTGGCAACAAATCGTAACAGACCCAACACCGTCAGTATTTATGCTGATGGGCGCTTAAGGAGAAATAATGGCTAAAAAAGTTCTTGGGCAATCAAACCCATCAGCAACTACACTAACAACTCTATACACCGTTCCTGCATCTAAGGAAGCGGTGGTGTCCTCAATCTCAGTGGCTAACCTAACTGCTACTGATGCAACCTATCGTATTGCAATCCGCCCTGCTGGTGCATCAATTACCAATGCACACTACCTAGGCTATGACATCACAGTAGGTGCATCCGATTCTACAATCATCACAGTAGGTCTAACCCTTGCTACTACAGATGTTATCTCGGTGTATGCTTCTACTGGAGATTTAGTATTCCAAGCATTTGGAGATGAGGCTTCTGTCTAATGTCAATATCCAGCGTAAAGACTGGCGCAGTTGGCGTTAGCCTACTTGCTGGTAATGCTTACTATGACCCGTTTGGGTTTGAGTCTATAGCAACAGTTACTGTTGGCTCTGGTGGCGCTTCTGATGTTGAATTTACTTCAATCGGTACAGACTGGACTCATTTACAAATACGCGGATTATTAAAAGTAAATAGCGGTGCGCTAAATCCTAAATTACAATTTAACAATGACACCGCTAATAATTATCGTTCTCACGAAATCTATGGGACGGGTTCTTCTGCTAACGCACAGGATTTAGGGCTTGCAAATTATATCGGATTAAATTATCAGACTACCCAATGGGGAGCGCTCATTGTGGATATATTAGATTATAAATCTACAAATAAAAATAAAACAACAAGGCAATTAGGTGGAGCAGATACTAATGGCGGTGGAGTCGTTTCTTTCGGTTCAGGTTTATGGTTCAAGACACCTGAAGCAATAACCTCAATCAAATTAACTTTTGTTAATCCTTTAGTTCAGTATTCGTATATCGCCCTCTACGGAATCAAGGAGGCAGACTAGTGGCTAAGACCTATGAATCTATAGCAACTACTACACTTGGTAGCGCTGCTGCTTCCGTTACCTTCTCATCAATTAGCGGAGGTTATACTGATTTAATTTGTGTTGTATCTGGAAAGAACAGCGCTTCAAGCGCTCGCATAGATGTTCAATTTAATTCTGATACAGCGAGCAATTATTCATATACAAGACTGCAAGGTGATGGTTCAAGCGCAACAAGCAATCGCGGAACTTCAACGGCTTACATAATTATTGGCACACTAACTACCGAACAAAATACAGTTATCGCACAGATAAATAACTACGCGAACACTACTACCTACAAGACCAGCATCAGCAGATGGAACGCTTCCAACGGAACAGTAGGCACAAGCGTAGGTCTATGGCGCAGCACTTCAGCAATTAACGCAATTAAATTTACTGCGGGAGCAGATAATCTTGCTGCCGGTATGACTATTACTCTCTACGGAATTAAGAAGGCAGCATAATGGCACTTACTTACATACCAATAGCAACAGTTAAAGTGGGGAGCGGTGGCGCTGCGAGTATTGACTTTACTTCTATACCCGGGACTTATACAGACGTTCAAATTCTTTTATCAGGAAGAAGCACCTCTGTTAATCCGCAAGAAAATTTAATGATTGAGTTAAATGGTTCAAGCGCCAACTTTACCCGCAGGGCTGTAGAGGGTGATGGAGTTACTACTCCATATTCATATTTTGGTTCAACAGGATTGATTGCCTACACAAATGGAGATGGTGCGACAGCATCAACATTCGGCAACGTATCTATTTATATTCCAAACTATGCTGGTTCAAACTATAAATCTATAAGCACCGATGCGGTTGAAGAAACTAATGCCTCTACTGCTTATATGCAATTAACCGCACTATTGTGGTCTAACAGCGCTGCAATTACATCTATCAAATTAAAGCCCGGAGCCAATGATTTCAAACAATATAGTAGCGCCACACTCTACGGAATCTCAAAAGGTTAGGACTATAGATGGCAATTAGAAGTCTTAAGAACAACACCTTCAGCCGTAGCCTGCTGGTAGGTAATGCCCGTTTTGTACCGACATCATTTGAAAAAATAGCCACACATATAAGAACAAGCAGTTCAACTAGCGCTGTGGAATTCACTAACATTCCTCAAACATATAAACATTTGCAATTAAGAATTACAGGTAAGTTTGGCAGTAATGGTCATTTGAGACTAAATAGTGATACTGGTAGTAACTATAACTATCATTTTTTAGGTGGTGACGGCTCTACTGCTTTTGCTGGTAATTCAGAAGGTAGTATAACTAGAATGTTGGCTTGGGGTTCTGGAAACAATGATGGAACATATCCACAATCAATCGTATGCGATTTATTAGATTATACAGATACAAATAAATACACTACAGGTAGATTTTTATGGGGATGGGATAAAAATGGAAGTGGTGCAGTATGGCTTGCATCTGGGCTATGGAGAAATACAAACGCGGTAACTTCAATTTATATAGATGCAAATGAAGCAACCATTTATACTGGCGCACACTTCGCCCTATACGGCATTAAGGGGGTTGCATAGTGTCTACAACTTATGAACCGATAGCAACGACTACGCTTGGGAGTGCACAGGCGACAGTTTCATTTACTTCAATTAGTGGCAGTTACACAGACCTTGTTGTGGTTATTTCTGCTCAATGTAACCGCGCTGGTGCTAATGACTTTATCAAGGCTAAAATTAACACAGACATAGGAAGCAATTATTCTGTAACTTCATTATACGGAACAGGCTCGGCTGCCGGTTCAGGAAGAACAAGCAGCGCAACATATTTAGAATTCGGTGTTGTCCCTTATCAGACCGAGTTTGGCGTTACCACTATCAGTCTAAATAATTATGCTAATACAACAACTTACAAAACTGTTTTAAGCCGCTATAACCATTCCGGTCATCAAGTCGGCACACTTGTTAATCTTTGGCGTTCTACGGCTGCCATTACGGCATTGGAGTTCGCTTTGATAAATGGTTCTAGTTTTGTATCCGGCTCAACCTTCACTCTCTACGGAATAGCGAGCGCATAATGGCAACTACTTATACAGCAATCGCTGAAGTAACACTTGGGAGTGCTGCTGCGAATATTGAATTCACATCAATCCCGCAAACTTTTACCGACCTTGTGTTGAAAATTTCAGCCAGAAATGCTAGTACTGGTGGTGTTGGTATTCGCTGTCAGTTGAGATTTAACGGCGCTGCCAACGACAACAATTTATCTTTTAGGCGATTGTATGGTGATGGTTCATCAACAGGGTCAGATACAGGCTCAACTGGTCACGTTGCTTGGATGCCTGATGGTTCGGCTACCGCCAATGGGTTTTCCAACATTGAGGTCTATATCCCAAACTACGCTGGCTCAACCAATAAATCTTTCAGCGCGGACGGCGTAATGGAAAACAACGCTACTCAAGCCTATATGGGTTTATTCGCTGACTTATGGTCAGATACTTCTGCGATTACCAGCATTAAGATTTTTGCAGAGAATGGTCAGAACCTTGTTCAACACAGTAGCGCCACACTTTACGGAATCAAGAACAGTTAGGAATATAGATGTCAACAATTAGCCTAAAGAGTAAGCAGAAGTATGGCACTCTGCTTGCAGGCAATGAAGCATATG
>Ga0208644_1004024_pt1 | contig 11194 bp, 11 predicted proteins | sample VirMetDEL_Nov_18_FD_184517 | JGI IMG/M metagenome (GOLD analysis project Ga0208644, IMG submission 184517) | Aqueous microbial communities from the Delaware River and Bay under freshwater to marine salinity gradient to study organic matter... | ecosystem: Environmental > Aquatic > Marine >... | reverse complement strand
ACATTCTTAAAACATAAAATATATATATATATATATATACACACTCATTTTATAACAAACTCTATAGCAGGTGTTCATTTTTTATACACAGTTTTGTTAAATTTCAAAATGGTGTCAATATATATTGATATTTTTTACAATTTGTATCGTAGTGTCTAAATTATGATAACTTGAAATAATTTTTATTGTTAAGTATAGAAAAGGTGTCCTAAAGACGCAATATTATTGTACTTTCTGTTTTCAACCAAGGATTCCTATAGGGAGTAAAATTTTCCCAGGAGTCTTTATAAATTTCTTGAAATAGGTGTAATATTAGCACTTCACGCACCATTTATTTTGTTAAGTATAAAAAAGATGATGTCTTGAAAATAAATTATCAAAAAATTTGATTTTGATATATTGTGTAGAAAATATTATAGAAATGAGTGGAAATAAGAGTGGAAATAAAACAATTACATCACGTGAATATAACAATCTTGTATCTAAATCTAAGACTGGATGGGCTGCCTTTTACGCAGAATGTAGAGACTCACACCAAAGAGATTTACTATATATGGAAGCAATTCACGATTTACGATTAAAAATTGAAGAAGAAACAGGAATTCCAGAATTTATTGAAAATGAACTTAGGGATTTAATGATTTCACTAAAGAAGCAAATTGAATGTCCTATATGCTACGATGAATTAGATGCTAAAGATATTAAGTTTTCATCTTGCGGTCATAAATATTGTGGTGAATGTCTTTCTAAAATTGATGACTGTGCTGTTTGTCGTAAGAAGATTTATAGAAAGAGTTAATCTGTTGTCTTAATATAAACTTTATCTTGGACAGACGTTGAATGCCCCATATTGTGTGCTAATATTGCTTGCTCCTTCTTCTTTTCTTGAAATTCTTTATCTCCAAAATGATAACTTGCTACTATCTTACGCATTATAGTTGTAGAGATATTTTTTTGTAAATATAATTTTGATGTCTTGATTAATAGCTGAGATATTTGGTTGCGGTTAAGTGGTGTTCCCATAGAATTTACAAACAAGACATCACCTACTTTTTTATTTGTTGCTCTTATATACACGTTAATTATTTTTTCTAAATCTTTTGGTATTTCAATTATCTTTTCACCGTATTTTGATGATGTCTTATAATCATTATAAAGACCATACATTCTTGATTTTTCTTTCACAAGATAATTAGTATTTTTCTTTTCTTCTTCTGTAAGATTTTTTACCATACTCTTATTGATTAGAATTTGTCCCGCCATATCATTTCTTGTAGGAATACGTTTTAACCAATTAAATAACGTGAATACCATAAATAACTCTTTTTCTTTTCCAGTTAATTCATCTTTCTTTTTCAGTTTATTCACCCTGATTTCTGTTTCCATTTTATTCAACATCTCATCTATTGCGTCCATTTCTACGAAATTTTCTTTTTGTTTTTCACTTATTTTACCTGACTTTTGTTCTTCTTCGTATTTAAGATTAAATCCGTCACGAATTTTACTGTAATCCTTGATTAATTCATCATATTTTTTGTCTTCGTTTAGAGCCATCAGTAATACAATTACAGGATTAAGAGCATTTCTTTGTGATGTATAATGTAAATGACTTATTTTTTCCATCACCGCATCTATATCAGTTAGAAAATCATAATTATCAGGACTATCAAATAATTTTGCTAATTTTCTTAGCTGTGCTTCATACTGCTTCATAGTGCTGTCTTTAATAGTTGGGCGCTGACTTTTAATTAGTTCCATCCTTTGTTCTTTATTTATTTCCATTTATTTATATGAAGATAAAAATTTTAAATTAAAAATCAAATTTTATACTAATTGGTAAAATTCATTTGAAACTTTTTTTTTATTTTTTCTTATTGTGCTTTCTATAGGTCTTTCTCTAAAAATAGCAGGATAATAATATTTTTTAGGTATCTTTGAATTTATATACATTATATCTATTGCTCTGTATCTTGATTGTGATAATATTTCATTTAATAGTTCTTCTGCTACTTTATAACTTCCTATATAGTAAGATGTAGTTTGACAGACATCATAATCTTTGTGTTGTAAATCATTTAATCCATCACTACTATTACTTTCACCCTTAAATTCACCGTCGGTTTTCTTTTTGTTAATAAAAAATCCACCAAGATATACAAATCCTGTTTCATTATATAATTCATCTGGAATAGGTATTAATTGTTCCGCATCGTCTTCTACTATAATAACATTATTTAATTTATTATCACAAATATATCTTAGTAATAATGTATGACTCTTCCAACATCCACATTTAGCTAAATGATAGTCCCTGCTAACATTATGATAAGATATCATTTTTTTATCAGTTAGTCCATCTACTTTATCACGCGGAGTTGCTATAAATCGTTTCCACGTTGTATCAAAATATTTTTTTCTTTCAGGGCAACTATCAAGGTTAATGTAAAACTTTATCATTACTATAACAATCAAAAAAAAGATAACTTATAAATAATTTATTTTATGAATTACTTAAAAGTTAGGTATGAAGAATATATCATAAAATGGTAGAAATGAAAGATGGATTTGAAAAATATTTAATTTATAATGATGGACGTATCTATTCAAAACACAGAAATATATTTATTAAACCAAAAGTTAATAAATCAACAGGATATTTACACGTTGATTTAAGAAGGAATAAAAAATCAGTTACTTGTCAGGTTCATAGATTAGTAGCGTTACATTATATAAATAATGATGACCCTGAAAATAAAATTTGTGTGGATCATATTAACAGAAATAAACTAAATAATAAAATCAGTAATTTACGATGGGTGACAAGAAGTCAAAACTCACAAAATACTAAATTATACAATAACAATACATCAGGAATAAAAAATATTAATTATTGGGAAAAGGGTTCTGTTAAAAAATGGAAATTCGTTAAAAGGATAAATAATAAATGTGTAACTAAATTTTTTCTAACTAAACAAGAAGCGATATGTTATAAATTCATTTTTAACATACTTAATAAATTAGGTAAGATTGAACTACTAAATATAAAATTAATTGACCGCTCAGGCGTTAAAAATGTCAAACATTCCGTTGCTTAATTTACAAACACGTAGATATTCCATAAAATTTCTCATTAAATCAACCGATGCTCCGTATTCACCAGTTAAATGAAGTTCTACACCACGATTGCCTACTCTTCCATTTGTTAATTTTGTTCCAAGATAGAAGAAGTGACCACCAAGTTCGGCACTCTGTGCTCTTCCCTGTAGAGTATTACTCGTGATTTCAGAAGATTCGTGAGAATATAAACCACGCGAAAGAAAAGGCACACCTTCACTATCACCGAATATACTGAATAAACGAGCTGTATTATCTACATCACTCGTAAATTCAAATCGGTCGTTATAACGAATATTATATTTAATATCACCAAGAATACCAGTTCCACCTAATTCTAATGACTGAGCGTTTGCCTGCGTTAAAATAGTTTCTTCAGTAGTAGCAACCGTGTCTGCTACTGCTGTTATAATTCTTGGGACAATTCTGTTAGCCATACCTAAATTCCTGATAAGTCCATTTCCTAAAGCTGCCTGACTAACACTACTTTCAACCAGTCTGTAATCTACAAACGAAAAAGACATATCTTTATTTGCCTGAGCAAAACGAGTCATTTGGTCACTCGAACCATAAAATACATAGTCAGCGCAGAACTTTACATCGGGTCTGTTAATAGTTACTTCTTGTCCTGTAGCATCGCCAGCTCCTACCTGTAATCTGTAATTTACAGTAGGATGAGTTGTTAATTCAATATTAACTGGTTCATTAATCATATAAAGTGGGAGTTGATTAACCTTTAGGAAAGGGAATAGGTCACTTAAATCAATACTGAATGTAGGATTATAAGCATTTACAGTTCCATTATGACCAGCAAATGTTGGAACCTTTAAGTCTGTATCAGTGTATTCAATACCATTATCAATAGTAGTGCTATTCGCAAGGACATCACTATTAGCGTTGTATTTGAAACCTAAATTCATAAAACGACCAGTAGTGTATTGTTCTCTTTCCAAGTTGTTTTCGCTCTTAATAAGAGTAGATTTAGCGGCATATAGCGCATCCCAAGATGAAATTTCATTTAGTGTTTTATTACCGATTTTTAAGACTGCTTTTTTGATGAGTTGTCCTACTCCTGTTGAAGGATTAAAGAAACCACGTGTTACACCAGAAGAACAATTTACCGATAAAAATATTTTACTATGGGAGTGTAGAAATCCCTTGTTCTGGAGCGTCCAACGAATGAAACCATCCTGAGTGGAAGAACCCTGATTAAAGACAACAGGTTCAAGCAGGTCAGTTTCTATCTGCTGGAGCATATTAGATGGAATTTGTGCGAGTGAAATAAGATTTGGAATACTACCGCCATCATTATCCGTGTTTGACATATTTTATGATATCATTAACATTATATTTTGTGATAATAAAAAATTAAAAATTCTATAAGTGTAGAAAATAAAAAATTATTTAGGAGACAGCGTCTTTTATATCTTTTGCTGTTATACTTTTCCAAGTTGTTCCATCATAATAATTACCATCACCAATTAAATCTTGTAATTTACCGAATATCTCTTCACGTTTCTTTTTATCTTCAATTTCTTCTTTACTCTTGAAAGCGTTATTTGCTACTCTTACAGGCATATTCATATAATCTTTTAAACCTAATCCTCCGTTTTTACGCCACCATAACTCCCACTGAAATATTAAATCGTTTCTTTCCCTTGTTGTCATTTTAAATTTAGGAGTAAGTTTTTTCTGTAGAGCAGTATATTTTCTTTTAAATTCAGCGGGAGTGTATGTTGTATTATTTTCATCGGTGATTAAACCTTTTTTCAATTTTTCACCATCCCAATATTTGTCTTCAGTCGCTTTAGTATCTTGAAAATAATTGTAAGTCGTGTTTTCGCCTGGCTCGCTTATCCAATCACCAGTGGCTTCCCATTCCCAAGAATTTTCTTTATCATTATTTGTTTGGTTTTTTATTTTCCACTTTAATCCACCCACATCTGGTGGTGGTTTTAGTCCTTTTCTCTTTGTAGGGACAAGAGGTTCTTTCTTTTTTTCAGGTTCTTTCTTTTTTTCAGGTTCTTTCTTTTTAGGAGTTTTAGGATCTAACTTATCAAATTCTTCTTCAGGAATGTTACCTACTACTTCTTTCAATGCGTCCTGTCTTGCTATAATTTCAGCAACGGGCATCTGCTTAACACTCATTTCACTTAACCTTTTTTGTTCCTTAATTAATTGTGCTAAACTATATTTCTCGTATTGTTTTTTATAGTCAGTTGCTCTTTTTTTTAACCCTTTAAGAACAGACCAATCAATCATATCTTTCGCAGTTTTTGTTTTTTTGTTTTTTATTCTTTCAATTTCCGCATCCAGTTTTTCTACTGAATACGATTTATACTTCTTAATTGCTGCTGAACGAGCGAGTTTAGCGACTTCTTCTTTGGTTTTAGGCATATTTTATATGATATTGAATATAAAATATTTTGAAATCAAATTTATAAAAAAAATAGTTACATAATGAGTTGCGTTCCTTGTGGTGAATATAGTAGTGTAGCTTTGGATTTGAAGAACAGATAAACACCAATAGGATTGTCTGTAGTTAAATCGCTTTCAATACTTACACCCCACTGCTCAGAACTAAAATCTTCACCAGCATCACCAATACCATATTTTACACCAAGACCCATAATAGAACCACCATCAGCAATATTTGAATATGATGTTTCTTCTTGTAGTGTTCCCATTAAATAACCACGTTTCATATTTACAGGAGACATAGTGCTACGAACCTGATGATAATCTGGAACAATCGCATCATATAGACCTTTTACTACTTGAGGATCTGGTAGAGTAGTTCGTGAATCACCTACAATATTATTCACAAAATCAAACTCAGCAGGATGTTTCGTACCCCCTTTGAGAAACTGAACCCTACGGATTGGAGCCAATACTCCCCCAGAAGCATTTGCCGAAGCATTTGAAGGATAAGTAGTAGCACTCCCATCAGCAGTTAATGTATTAATATTCGCAACAGGCATAAATGTCATAAAAGCACTCTGTAGATTTCTTAGTGCGAGTGAATACTGTATCTGTGCGTTAGTAGAATTAATACTTGTGTAAAGTGATGTAATCGTGTTAAATACAAAAGAACCCTGAGGACTTGGATTAGCCATATCAGCAGGAATTTCTTTTACTTCACAACATAATTTCAAATCAGTAAGACGATAATGTGCTTCACCAAGATTGGCTCCTACTGCTCCAGTTTCATAATATAGCACGTTTGCGTCTGGCATTAATGAAATTTCACACGTGACACCACCAAAAGCATTTTCTCTTAAATCCAACAGGTTTCCTGATTGGCAGAAGCCGCAGGGCAGATGAGCGCTAAAAGACCGCTTTTGAGTTCCTGAAGCATTATTTTCTACAACATTCTTTCTAAACGTAGTCGCATTAGGCATAATAAGACACGTGTTTCCAAGTCCTGTTAGCTGGTCTGCTAAAGACGAACTAACACCTGTGTATGTATTCATCCATTTCGCATAATGTCTAATCTGTTCGCATATCATCTTATTTTTAGCACTACGAATAGTTAGTGAATCAAAAACATTGTAGATACCAAGACGATTATTCATAGTTAAATTATCACCATCCTGCGCTGGGGAAGGTGTAGCATCATTATTCTTATAAACATTAAGTTTTCCTACAATTCTTATGGATGATGGGTCTAATACTCCCTGTTGTGCGGATACTGTGAAGGATAAGACAGGAAAACCATTTTTGAAACTTACAACTCCGTCAGAGGGAGTATTATCGGGCCTTATCTCGATGTATCTACTGGTCATTTTTATATTATTTACAATATAAAAATTCTAAATATGAAATAAATAAAAAAATTTGATTTAATGTTATCATAATTTTAACAAAATGGAAATTCAAGGATATAGTGGTTATATTATTTATCCAGATGGACGTATTTGGGGAAAGAAAACAAAAGGTAGAAAAGAAGGATTTATGAAAACTAAACCAGATAGTAATGGTTATTTAAGACTTGGTTTAACAAATAGTGAAGGTGAGAAAAAATTTAGAATTCACAGACTAATAGCACAACATTATATTCCAAATCCTAATAATTATCCTGAAGTGGATCATATTGATGGTAATACATTAAATAATGATATATCTAATTTAAGATGGTGTGATAGGTCTGTAAATTGTCAAAACAGACGAATATTCAAAAATAATAAATCAGGTTTTAAAAATATATCACAAAGAGAAAATGGTTCTTGGTGTGTCTATTATTATAAATATAAAATAAGGAAAACTTTTAAAACAAAAACAGAAGCATTATGTTATAAATATATTATTCAGTTAAAAATTAAGGCACAACTTCTATCGCACCCTGTCTAATCATAAGTCGCCTGACGTGGAAGACGAAACTATTGAAAAGTTTTGCTTTAGTAGGAGCATTGGCTCCAGTGTATTTTACGATGACTGCTAAATCTGCTCCGCGTAAATCCGTAGCCCCATTATTGACCCCGAACCCACGACCAAAGACAAAGTTTTCCTGAAACTTAGTAAATGAACGTGGGACTATTCCTGCGTTGTCTAAACATTTTTCTAACTCATATAAATGAAAAGCATCAATACTCTTACGGGAAGCAATCTTTGAAACATTAATTGGTCTTGAAGGAATTAATCTTCCATTCATTTGATATTGGATTTCTTGTAGTTCATCACATATTCCTGTGTATCCACTTCGGTTACTTTCTAATATAGTGTCTTCGCCATCGGCTTCCTTCTTTATCTGGTATCCACGACCTTCTATCTGCTGTTTGGCGGTATAAACTGAATTATCCTGCGGAACAATTAGTAGAGATTTCGCCCTACTATTCTGTGCGTATATCTGAAAAGTAGTTTGTCTATCACTCGCGAGCAAACTGGATTTGTAATTAGTTGCTGTTAAGATATCTATTTCTATTGCCATTCCTTCTTTAACTTTTTGTAACATTCCCCGCTCATAAGCAGGATCTAAAAATACCTGACTTATGACTAAATTTACATTTGAAATCGTATATGTTGGTTCATAGGTTGTTGCTCCACTCACAGCAGTTGAATACATTACAAATGTATCATCTACTTCTACTGCTCCTGCTCCGTTATTTTGAAAAGAAGCATTTGTGACAACTTCTATAAGACCATTTGAGGATAAGTTAATTTCACTGATATGCCATCCTGCTGGATGCGATAAATTAGTTGCTACAGAACTTTCACTTCCTTTACAGAAACCGAAGGTTTCCCCAACTACGAAAGGCATTTTATCAACAGATGTTAAATTATTCTTTGTTTGAAGATAAAAAGTAGTGTATTCACTCGCATTCGCAGGCATCTTGGTTGAAAGATTAGTGGAATGAAACCAGGGATTAAGCTTAGTTCGTCTGTATCGTAGGACACTATCTAACTGTTTTATGACTTCTTTTGCTGGCGCAGTATCCAGTTCCAGATAAAGACCGTTTGTCATCATAACGGGAAAGATGTGCTGATTTTGTGCGAAAATTCCTGTCCATAAATTAATACAGACCTTCGCGGTGATAAAATCACTATCCTTCCACGAAGCGTTTTGGTTTCCAGAAACCTTCTTAAAATAAGGATTACAAACAGTATTCGCCATAGCAGTTCGAGAAGTTCCCTCAGTCCCACGATTATCTGGTGTATGAACTAAAGCACCTTCACGCAGCGCACGATGATTACGAATACTATTATCAGCATCATAATCATAACGGACACTACATATACTTGAGTATGAATCCAGTTCTTCCAAAAGTTGCCCTCGGGAACCGTCATAAATACGAATATTTTTGATTAAACATTCGGCTCCCATCTCATCCAGCTGAAGACGCGTAGGAGTTACACCATCAGGTAAATTAATCTTAACATTAAACTGAAGATATGAATTATGACCGTCCATATATTTAGTGGAAGGATCCACATAAATCTGTATCTTTTGATTTTCTGAGTATTCTAAACCATTTTCAGAAGGAATAGAAATAAACTCCTGACCAATACGCATAGTTTCATCAACAGACCAATAAGAACTCATTTTTATACTATATTTAATATAATTATTATATCATAAAAAAAAATTAAAAAAGTTAAAATTAAATTCTTAATAGATATATAATGGTAAAAATAATTAACGCAGATGAATACTATAGTGAAGAAGATTTATCAACTATGAAAGGTGAATATTTTGGTGGTGAGTGGATACATTATATTTATGATGAAGACGTAGATATTTATGACGATGATAAATTTATACTTTCATTTCGTAAAAATATTATTTCAAAGGAGTCCATAGATTGCGGATTTGAAAATTTTAAAAAATTAATTAATCCATCCAGAGGTCGTGGGGCAAGTGCGGGGCCTATTGACCCTGAGTCTGTTTATTGGAAAAAAAGACAACTTGTAAATACAAAAGGATTTAAAACTGGATATTTAGTGAATGGAAAAGTAAGTAAAATGAAAGTGAATAATAATGTTTATAGCACTCCTATCGGATACTTTGATAAATTAAATGGTGGATTAGGAAAAACGTTACCGTGTCGTCTTACTGCTTATACAAAAGATAATTTAGAGACAGTGAATGCTGGTTTGCCTTTCATAAAAGAAATTGCGAACCATTATCACCAAATAAGACCAAATGAATATCATATTCAAAATGAAAGAGCACAACTTTCAAAAGAATTTACACTGGACGAAACACCTTTTTCAACAATTACAATAAATAGAAATTTTAGAACAGCACTTCATAAAGATGCTGGAGATTTCGGTGGAATAGCCTGTTTATCTGTTTTAGAAGAAGGACAATTTAACGGTGGTTTATTTCTGATACCAAGATATGGAATTGCGATTAATATGCGTCAAGGTGATTTATTAATTGCGGACGTTCATCAGTTTCACTGTAATACTGAACTCTGGACAACTCCTGAACAAGATAAATATAATGAAATACACGCAAATTCATTTAGAAATGTAAATAAAGAAGTTGGTATCTTAGGAGTAGAACACGATTTCTCAAGATTAAGCTTTGTTTGTTATTTACGAGAAAAACTAATTGATTGTAATAAATAAATGTTTCAAAATATATATATATATATACATCCTTCTTTCACAACAAACTTTATAGCAACGAATATTTTTTCCCAGACACTCTTTATTAATTTCAAAATGCTGTCAATATATATTGATATTTTTTACAATATTTTTGTTATTTATTTTAAGAATACAATTTCTTGATAATAATAATGAAGTTTGTAATTCCATCCTATCAACGACCCTATATCTTTAGAGACTACACTTTGAAATTCTTATCCAAACACGGTGTGAGTGTAAATGATATTTATGTTTTTATTAGAGAAGACGACCCTTACCAAGACTATTATTTGAAGAGTTGTAATATTATTAAATGTAACGTAAAAGGCATAGGGAAAACTCATAATTTTATTACTGAATATTTTGATGAAGGTGAATTCATAGTTGAAATAGATGATGATTTAGAAGAACTGTATGATAATGAACGGAAACCTATAACTGATTTCTTATCGTGTGTTAATAATATGAAAACAATTATGACTGAAAAGAATATATCTTATGGTGGGAGTTATCAAGTTAATAACCCTATGTTTATGAGTCAGTGTAATCATTATACAAATGACCTTAGATATATGCTTGGTTGTGTCAGGTTTAGATTTATAAGAAAAGAAATAAGATTGGAAACGAACTTTGCGGAAGATTTTGAAAATTGTATCTTACACTATATTCGTGATGGTGCGATACTAAAGAATAATTGGATTGCTCCTAAAACAAAGAATTATCAAAACGGTGGATGTTGTGGTGACGGTAGAAATATTGAAACTGAAAAAGCAGATAAAGAATTTCTTGCTAACAAATACCCTGAATACTGTAAATTATTTGAAAGAAAAAACGGACATTTTGATTTACGTTTGAAACATAAAAAAATTAACTCACTCGTCCAGTAGTTGCTGTTGTAATTTCAGATGCGGGTGCGGTTTCTGTTTGTTGCTGTTGAAGTGTTGTATCATCTTGTTCTTGCTTTTTCTCAGATATGACAGAACCTGCT
>Ga0208644_1004022_pt1 | contig 11197 bp, 3 predicted proteins | sample VirMetDEL_Nov_18_FD_184517 | JGI IMG/M metagenome (GOLD analysis project Ga0208644, IMG submission 184517) | Aqueous microbial communities from the Delaware River and Bay under freshwater to marine salinity gradient to study organic matter... | ecosystem: Environmental > Aquatic > Marine >... | reverse complement strand
TAAAACTATGAAACTAACAAATGAACAAAAGAAGCTAATTCGTGAAGGTATCTTTGAAAAGATCATGCAATGGTATGTGGATCGTCAGTATTGGAAGATCAAGAATATCTTTGATAATGATCCAGAACTAAAGAAAATTGCAAAATCTTTTGTTGAAAAGGCAAACGTGACTTCTAAGAAGATAGAAGACTATTGTAAAAAGTATGGGTGTGATGAGCCAACGAAACATACAAAACCAATTGAAACCGCTAAAGAACTAGCCAAAAGAACACGAAGATAATAGATGGCAAAACAAAGAGAAAATAACACATCTGAACAAGTGGGTGCACAGAATAGACTAAATGATGCGCTCTCAAAAGGTGCGGACATTCTTAAAGAAATAAACTCTCTTAATAGTGATGGATTGGATACTTACTTCGATAGGTTGGATATATCTAAGAAGTTAAATGAAGATGCTAAGATTTTAGCCTCAATCACTCAGCAGATAGAAAAGTATAGCACAATGACCACTGATAGATCAATGGTATTGACTAGTCAGTATGAAATGCATAAAGATTTGCTATCTGAAGTTCAATCAAAATACGCCGAAGTAGTTAAGAATTCTCAAAACATAGCAAGTAACTCTTTTGAAATAGTTGATCTAACAGATCAAATAACAAAACTATCAGAACAACAATTAGACTTAGAACTGTCTAAAGACATTATAGGTAAACGAGAATATGATAGACAAAAACAATTACTTGACATTATATCTGACCGATTAGAGAACGTCGAGCAGATAAATAAACAACAATTGAGAGGAAATGAATTATCTCAAAAGTTTTTAGATCAGAACAAACTGATTGGTAAAACACTGGATAAAACTCTCGGTGGTATTGGTTCTATGATAGACAAATATGCCGGAGACGGTATAATTGGTAGTTTACTTGGGAACAAGGCCACTGCACTATTAGACAAAACAAAAGAAGATATTCAATCTAAGATAGTAACTGCTTTTCAAATGAGTGGAGATGCCGGAGTAACTGCATTCTCGGTCACAAAAATGGCAGCCGGTTCTTTCATCAAGTATGCCCTTCCTGCTCTCGGTATTGCTGGTATGTTGGGTATATTCTATGCAATGATAAAAGCGGCTGGTCACTTAGATGAAGAACTAAAAGAAATAGGACATCAATTTGGTGTTAGTAGAAAAGAAGCCGATGCAATACACCACTTATCAATTGATATTGCAAAGGAAATGAATCTCGTCGGTATCAATTCAAAAGAAGTTGCGGATGGATTGAAACAAACATCTGAGATAATGGGTGATTTAAATTTAGTTCCTATGTTAAAGGACGGTAATAAAGCAGCAATGCAGTTAGTTAAGGACGTAACAATCCTAACAGAAAAACTTCATATGTCAGCCGATGAAGCCGCCAACATTCAAAACTTATCCGTAATTACAGGTAAACCAATAGGACAACTAGTAAATGAGTCTATAAAGCTTGGTAAGGGTCTTTTCACCGCAAAAGATTCTATGAAGATTATCGGTAAAATATCTCCAGCAATGGCATTGAACTTTAGAAAAGGTTCAATAGAGATGTTAAAGACTGCACAACAGGCAAAGCTTCTTGGATTGGAACTGAGCGATGTTCAAAGCTTTGGTAAAGGTATTCTTGACTTTGAAACATCTCTCCAAAACGAAATGCAAGCCAGAGTTTTAACTGGTAAAGACATTAACTTTGACTTGGCAAGACAGTATGCTTTAAACAATGATATTTCTGGACTTCAAGAAGTAATGTTAGATCAACTCGGCTCACTGAACGAGTTTGAAAAAATGAACTACTTGCAGAGAGAGGCTATATCTGACGCGTTTGGAATGACGGTCGATCAAGTTGCCGAACTTCTAACGAATCAAGAAAAACTGAATGACCTTGGTTTATCGCAGGAAAAGTTAACCGATCTACAAGCATCTAATGCAGAAACACTAAGAAAAGAAGCCGAGAAAACTTCAAATGTAAAGTTGAAAGATTACTTGACAACTTTGGCAAAAGAAAAAGAAGTGGCAACTATAAATGATAGAATAGCTGATTCAGTTAAGAAAATAAAAGAAGTATTGGCATCAACCCTCGCTCCACTGTTAGAACAAGTTCACGCATTCTTTGATTCAGCCGAAGGTGCTGAGTTTATTAAGTCTGCTGTTTCTGGTGTAAAGTCTTTGTTGACTGGAATTGTCAGTGTTGTTAAATTCATCGCATCAGGCATAACTGGCATAAACAAATTGTTTGGTGGAACAGGAGTTGCAGCTGCTGGTCTTCTTGGTATCATAGGAACCATAGCTACTTATTTTGTTGGAAAGGCATTGATAGTAAATGGTGTCAAATCCTTAATAAGTGGTTTAGGTGCTGCTAAAAATGCTGCCGCTGGTCTTTCTTCAACGATGCAAAGTATATCTGGCGCAACAGGTAGTATAGGTGGATCAGCAGGGGCAGGAGGACAATTGGCTTCCGCAGGAGCTGGATTCAGCACATTCGCACAGAACGCCATCGGTGTTGCTGCTGTTCTAATCGCCTTTGCAGGTGCTCTTTGGATTACTTCAAAGGCATTTCAAAACTTTGCAAAATTGGATTGGGATGGTGTAAGTAAAGGAATACAGGTAATGGCTGCATTGACACTATCAGTTGCTGCGCTGGTTGGTCTATCAACCTTGATTACTGGATCTGGCGCGGTGTTGGCACTATATGCAGTGGCAGGTGCTGTTGTTGCTCTCGGTGCTTCCCTATTATTAAGTGCCGAGGCATTTAAGATAATGTCAAACATAAAGTGGAAAAATTTTGAAGGAATGTTTTCTGCTATCTCGGAAATGGTTGGAAGTTTGTATATTGTTGGTGCATCTTCTCTTGTGATTATTGCCGCCGGTGTTGCACTTGGATTAGCGGCAGTAGGATTGGGTGCATTTGCGATAAGTGTAAACACACTAGCCAAAGGAATGAAAGGACTTAGTGAACTCGGTGACATGAAAGGCGCCGGAAAGAATCTAGCCGAAGGATTTAAAGAACTAGGAAAAATTCCAAAATCAATAAAATTGGGTGATCTCGAAGATAGCTTCGATGAATTAGAAGATATTCTTGATGAATTGGACTTTGATGATTTACTTGCTTTTTCCGAAATCTCAAAAACGGATATGAAGAATGCTGGTAAAAATCTAAAAGAAGGTATAGAGTCACTTGCGGATATTAGCACAAATATAGATTTAGGATCAACTTCAAACATTTGGCTTGGCCGTGGTGGAAGTGGTGTTGCTCTTGCATTAGAAAAATTCAACGATGCCATAGGTGCATTAGAACTCGACGGAATTCAGGCAATAGTTGAAGTAGCTAAAACCGATTTATCTAATATTGGTAAAAATCTACAAACAGGAATAAACTCACTCTCATCTATCAATGTAGATCGAGGTGTTTTTACTATGTTGTCTAATGTAGAAAATGTATTTGATCTTTTTGAAGACGCAATATCCGAATTAGATTTCGAGAAAATAAATGAACTAACTGGTGTATCTGTTGATGGCATGATAACATTTGCAGAAAAGTTCAACACGTTTGTTGTTAAACTAAATCAATCGTCTTCTGTTGGAAAAACCGCATTATCTCAAACTAAGAGTAACTTGGCAACACTTAATGAGATAATTGACAAAATGTCTGATATGCAGGATAAACTGGAAGGAATGGGTGGAACTACTGGATTTGTTAGTAGTATAGTTGGCGGTGTTAAGAAAGTCCTTGACTTCTTTGAAACACAGGCAACGGTTAACGTTGAAGCAACAGGAAAGACTGCAACTGGAACGGTTGCAGGTGAGTCTGAGCAATCAAAAACAAACAAAAAGTTAGATCAACTGGTAAATCTAATGGGTCAAATGGTAAATACATCGAATCAACCATCATACACGGTTGTTAAGTTTGGTGATAGAACCATTGAAACCATTGCAAATCAAATAGAAAGAGTAAAACAACAGAACACAACAAGATCGGGTGGCAAAACCGTCTATGTTCAATAACATAAATTGTGTTTCTAGATATTTATAGTAGTAAACACAATTGGGTAAAATAAATGTCATTATTGGATTTATCGTCAGATCTGTCAAAATTTCGTTCGGTTGTAAAATCTTCGGCACCTTCTACTCCCGAAAATTCAAAGGCAACCACACCAACAAATTTTGGTTCGTTTCAACCTATAAGCGAACGGTTATCTTCTTTTTCGCCTAAGATAACCAAGCCATCTGATGTTCCATTAGAATCCAGATTAACTTCCACTAGATTAGATGATGCTATACTGGAAATGAAAGAGAGTATGTTATTAAACTCTGTTTCTAGATATAGTCCATTAAACACAAAAACTCTTGTTTCTGTAAATACTGGTGGTAATCTAGAAAACATAACCTCTAAGTTTTCTGAAATACCACAAAGAGAATTTGTAAGTCAATTGGATAAATCCGATGTTCTTGTTATTAGGGCTGAAAGAGGAACCAATAACTTAGTATCGCCAACTGATGTAAGTAGATTTGTAGAAGGGTCTAACAACTTGGTATCACCCACGGATGTAAATGAATCGGAAGTGGGAACCAATAATTTAGTATCACCTACTGATGTAAATTTATCGGAAGAAGGGACAAACAATTTAGTATCACCAACTGATGTTTTACCAGACACGTATGGAACAAATAACTTATCATCTTTCGTTGATGTCAATGAATCAATCTCTGGTCAGAATAATCTGACATCACCTTTGGATATAAAACCAATTCCTGATGATGCATCTGACAATATCACCAATCCAGATATTGGGATAAATACCATACCACTGTCACTTGATAGAAGTGGGCAATCTGTTCAAATAAACACTGATCTCTTGTCTCCTATCAATAACGTTATAAATCCAGATGTTGCACTTTTACCAACAACTCTAACGTTTGATAGAACAGGACAAAGTCCTCAAATCCTAACGGATACGGTAAAACAAGGACTTGTTGTTGATCCAGACACACAAGTTTTAAGAATGGAAAATGGAACATTCCATTTAAACGATGAAAGCCGTTTGAATAGAGATGGGCAGCCTATTAGGTTTGTGACAACATCTAGATTGGCGGAAAGAACTTTGCCAAGGGAAATTGATGCCGAACGGTATGATGGTCAATCACAACAACTACGTGATAATTCAAGATTAAATTTGGATGGTGTAACGAAAACAAATCCAACTGGAAGGCATGAAAATCCTGACGAGTCTCGTCTATCGATAATAGGAACACAGGAAGTAAACTTCTTCCAAGATACAGATGCAAAAGGATTTATTGTTCGTGCACAAAAAGGACAAACTCAATACACTGGTCAATCAGAATTCACTTGGTTTGGTAATCCACCATCAACTAATTTCATAACCGATATTAACGGAAAAGGATTCCAAACCTTTGCACAGCCGTTGCAGACTTCGTATGAAACAGAAAGTTCTATACTTGGATTTACAAACATACCAGAAACAGATTTCTTCGATATTACAAAACAACATACATCGGAAGGGTTTAAATCTTTCGTGTTGTCTTTGCAGTCTGCATACAAGCCAGATTCTTCTGTATTTGGTTGGGTTGGTAAAAGAGAACAGGCGCCAACAACAAACTACTTTGATTTACAAGGAACCTCAACAACAGACGGGTTCCATAAGTTTGCACAATTACTTGACTCAAAATATGTGATTGGTGCTTCTCAATTTGATTGGGATGGGAATCGAGATAATGCACCAGAAGTAAACTACTTTGATATATCTGGTAATCATACAACAACAGGTTTCCACAAGTTTGCATCGCTTTATGATACAAAATACATTCCAGAATCATCAAGATTTGATTGGGACGGAACAAGACAAAACGCACCAGAAACGAACTATTTTGATTTAAATGGTCAACACACTACTACTGGATTTCATAAGTTTGCTCAAGTTTATGACACAAAATACATTCCAGACTCCTCGATATTTGATTGGGACGGCGCATCTCAAAATGCTCCAGAAGTAAACTACTTCGATCTTTCTAGTCAATATTCTACGGCTGGTTTCCATAAGTTTGCCCAAGTTTATGATACAAAATACATTCCAGAATCATCAAGATTTGATTGGGATGGCAATTCTCAAACATCACCCGAAGTTAACTACTTTGATATAAGTGGTAAAAACACAACAAAGGGATTTCATAGATTTGCTCAAGTTTATGACACAAAGTATATTCCCAATTCTTCTATTTACGATTGGGATGGTGGAAGACAAAATGCACCAGAAGTTAACTACTTTGATATAAGTGGACAACATACAACTACTGGATTCCATAAGTTTGCATCTATTTACGATAGTAAGTTCATAAAGGATTCGTCAATATACGATTGGGACGGTGGAAGACAACAAGCACCAGAGACAAACTTTTTCCAGAACACAAATGCTTCCGGATTTACAAAATTTGCTCAGTCATTACAGTCGGAATATTCTCCTGAATCTTCCAACTTTACTTTTACGGGAACAACACCAAATCCAGTAGATTATTTCTTGAATACAAACGCAAGTGGGTTTACCATAAAAACTACCCCACTTGAAACAAAGTATGTATCAGATTCTAGCAATTACACTTTCAAAGGAGACACACAGGGTGCTCCAAATGTAGACTTCTTTACAAACGATGTCAATACTGGATTTACAACATTTGCTCGTCAGTTTAATTCTGAATACAAATCAGATGCATCTAGATTTACATTTAAGGGAAATAGTCAACAGGCACCTGCCGTTGATTTTATAACGAATACTTTTGCCGATGGTTTCAATACGTTTGCAAGATCGTTGGAAACAAGATACAAGAGTGACGTTAGTTCCTTTACTTGGAAAGGAAATAGGCAACAATCACCAGAAGTAAATTTCTTCTACATACCAAACGAAAATCCAGATGCAGTTGCTGGTTTCACAAAGTTCTTTACGGATAAAACGGAAACAAAACTTTCAGATCAATATTCAAGATTATCATTTGCAGGAACAACTGTAAGGTCTGCAATAAGACCAGTCCCATATACTACTTTCTTTGGTTATACACCATCAGAAAGATCTGGATTTATGGTTGACATGACAACGTTTGACGGAACTTTGTATCCAAACTTATCTCCATTGTTAACATACAATGCGGATCAACAGACGCGATATGGTGTTGAACAACTACGTGCTTTACGTGGTGGCATGACAACTGAAAACAATGAAAAGTATGCACCAAAATCTCTTGGTCCTAGACCTTGGATTGATGGAACCATATCCGCAACACTTGAAAATCAAATACCGCTTGGTCAATTAATAACAGGAGCCGAAGCCGGTTCTTACATAAACAAGTATGAAAAGACTTTAAAAGATACTACCAATAGAGTGGGGTATCTCACAAAATGGGCAACAACAAGAAACTCAGATTCCCCATTAGATACACAGTATAAGAAGTTTTCCTTACAACAAGATTCAGTGAATAGTGAACCTGCATTCTTCTTCCAACCTTATGTTGTTCGAGGTATTCAACGTGATGGTGAAGTTGAAAATCAAAGGTGGGGATTTGATGTGGCGTTTGATGATGGGCTAATACGAGGTGGTGCAGTAACACACGCAGAACGTTTACTTGCAGATACAACTAGATTAGGGAAGTGGACAGCCAGTGTAAAGGGTGGTTTATTCAATGTAAAACAACTCGGATTACAGGCAATGAATCCAGTAGTTGACGTTGACCCAAAAACACCTACCAGTGGAATACTCGGTGTATCATCAACATTAATATACAACCCACTTTCTTTACTTGCTAACGTTGCAAGTGCTCCATTAGGAGTTCATTTGGCACGTCATGGTCTTGTTCCTTTTGATTCTGATTATCTAAACAAATATGAGAAGGCAACACGGAACAGAGAACTAAATTCGATATTTACTTCACCCGAATACAAATCGTTCGATGGGTTAACATCTCCTTCTATTGTAGACAGAGACCCATCAGGACAGTCTGGTATTGGTGGATATAACAGACTTATAGGTCTCATGAAGGAACTTTTACCGGGATCTTTTAAACCAGTTGTTGCACCAAGTAATTCAGACTCACCAGATTTACGAGACGTTGCAAATGCCGCCATTGATCTGGCAAATGATTTAACTGGAAAAGCTGCGATCAATAGACTATCCAGTAATTTTGGTGGTGCACAATCTATACTTGGTATTGGTGGAACAACTATTAGACGAGCTGGTCACCCATACTTAACACACTATACTACATCGCCACTGTTAATGTTGACCGGAGAACAAAAACAACCACAGTATCTTTCAACTGCAAAGAGAGACACATATTACTCCGCAACATCAATGTATAAGGATTACTTTTCTGATTTAATTGGTGGAATGTTAGAACGTATAGTAACGAACGTTGAAAACGGTCCTTATAATCTAAACGGTGAAAACGCTGAAAGAAATACAGATAACATTGAAAATGTTCAACCACAGACTGTTAATCGGATAATTAACAAATATACGTTCCAGCCAGGATATGATAGTATTGCTAGTCGTGCAAGACCAACTGATGAATTTAGTTTGGATAAGGTCGGTGATCTATCAAAAGAACTTCATCCACAGGCTCTTTCAACAATTAATCCTATCAAACAGTATCGTGCTGCATCTTATGATAAACTATCAATAAGTAGAGATAGAAAAAGAGCCAGAAATCAGAAAACTGATATGGGTGCGTATAATGACTTCCGTGCAGATTTAGAACTGGATGAAACAACTAAGAAGTTTATATCAGACCCGTCTGTTGTAAACTATGCTGAAAATAACTTAGAGGATAGATTTGGGTTTGGTAAACACGGTGAGGTGGGTGTAAATAGAGACAAGCCATTTATAAACACAATATCATACGGCAAGTCAAAATTGGGATTTGCTATACCACAAGTTAAAGATCAGAATGCGCCATTTAGGGGTGATAGAATCAACATCATAGACTATAAGAGATCTAACTTCGATTTATCAAAAGATTCTGTTTATGAGGTTGGCACTTATAATAATGCAAATCTTCCTGGTGCAGAAGACTTAGTAGAGTTTTATTTCACAGGTCTTACTTTATCAGGAACAAAAACAAATCCCGCTGAAGCAATTGTGTTTAGATCCACATTTGGAAACATAAGCGATTCTCATAATGCAGATTGGCAACCAATAAAATACATAGGACGAGCAGACCCAATCTACTTGTATCAGGGATATGAGAGAGAAATAACATTTGACTTTACAGTTCATGTTGGTTCCAGAGATGAAATGAAAGCGGTATGGAGAAAGTTGAACCATTTATCTTCATGGACTGCCCCACAATACACTAAGGGTGGATTTATAAAAGCCCCAATAATACGATTGAACATAGGAAATCTATACAGAAAAATGCCAGGTTTCTTAGGAACAATTACTTATGATTTCGATAATACAGAAGGAACGTGGGAAACTGCTAAACTAAGACAAGATCAGTTCTTAGAAGGACCAGATGCTGCAGCAACATCACCGGGAGTTCTTCAACTTCCAAAAACAGTAAAGGTAAACTGTTCATTCACTCCAATAGGCGTATATCGTCCAGAATACAACGGAATCATGTATTCACTATATGATGACAGTGCAGGTGGTCAATTGGAAAATGGTTTAGTTCCTAACAATGATGTTAGAGTAAACTACTTCAAGACATTTGATGTAAATGAAAGTGGTCAATCGGAGGCATTTGATTCTGCCGATAACATGGATTATTACTCAATAAAAATGGGACAAGAATCTGTTGTTCCAGAGATAAACCCTACACAGAGAGAAACTGCCGCTGGTTCCGAGACTGCTGTTAATACAAACAACACAACCGAGGGTTCTTCTGTTGCCGAACTTAGATCAAGTGGTGGGGCAAACAGTAACCAAGCATCTTCGTTCACTACCTAAATAGGAAAGTATCATGGCTAATAGATATGAATTTGCAACAATTGTAAATAATTCAAAGAAAATAGAAAGTGATGGAAATATTAAGTATATTAGAAGATTATCATCAGTCCTATATCCAAACTTTGAAACATCAGAGACTACTAAGATATTGTCACAGGAAGGTGATAGATTAGACTTACTGGCGAAAGAATTCTATGGTGATGAGACTTTGTGGTTTGTGATTGCTAAGGCAAATAATCTAGGTAAGGGTAGTTTAGATGTACCGGCCGGAATAATTGTGAAGATACCTTTATACGAAGAATACACTGGAATAAGAGCTTTACTTAGTGATGAAAATATTGACAGGTAGTTATGGCTTCCATTTTTGACCAAAATAACAATAGAAGAAAGATAAACCCGTTTTATCAGGAGGTAGATTCTTTTGTCAAAAACGAACTTTCAAACAGGGCTGCACTTGTTGGAAGACGGGTTAGAAGTATTGGTGCATCCAGACCACTTTCCGTAGAGTGGGGGTATCAAAAAACTGCATGGGCACAGGTTCAATCTAAATTCAATCCCTCAATCATATTAGGAACGGCAGGAACACCAACTTTATCAGATTCAAAAGGTAACTTAACGTTATACAATGCTGACAGGAATGTTCCAGAAAAACCCTTACTTACTGGTGTAACTATAACAAACGAGGGTCAGTTGGGTTCATTTATGAAGTCAACTTTTACGTTTACAATCTTTCCAGAATTGACAAGTAAAGGATTTGATATTGGTGGACTAGAACAGGCATTTTTTGTTCCCGGTAGAGAAGTTAGAATAAAATGGGGATGGAGTGTTTACGCACAAAATCAACGTGCGTGCACTGGTGATTTTACTGGAATCGTTTACAATTTCAATTGGAATTTTAAAGATGATCTATCGGTAGAGGCATCTGTTTCTATAATCTCTCCTTCTGGACTGGCTCTTGGTATTTCTGCTGATATGTCTAACGCCGCTGATAAAACAGTAACGTCAACGGACGCATCTGGTAAGGCGTTAATCGGCAGTAACTTATCAACCGTAATTGATTCAGACTTATCTCAAATGACTGGATCACAGGCACTATCATACGGTCAATACAATTACATACCAAAATCAAATACACTCAACAAAAAACTTGATTACATTGCGCTGGGGTTACCAACAGAAGAATCTCAACAATCATCCAATGAATCAGATCAACCAAATAGAG
>Ga0208644_1004021_pt1 | contig 11198 bp, 13 predicted proteins | sample VirMetDEL_Nov_18_FD_184517 | JGI IMG/M metagenome (GOLD analysis project Ga0208644, IMG submission 184517) | Aqueous microbial communities from the Delaware River and Bay under freshwater to marine salinity gradient to study organic matter... | ecosystem: Environmental > Aquatic > Marine >... | reverse complement strand
TGTTTCTGTGCCAGCGGTTCTCTCAGCAGTAGACACTCCACTCAAAGTGGAGCTAGTGGGACCAACATTTTCAAAGACCTGACCTCTTAGGTCTATGCTACTGAATGTGTGAATGCCAGAAACCCAAATCTCTTTGAAGCGTTGATCTGAATCACCAAGTGTAAAGGCAACATCGTTAGCAAGCGAGGGCAGTATGTTAGAGCTTACAGGGTCTGACCAAGTATTTCCACCTCCGCCTCCGCCTCCTCCAGTTTCATGCGCTGCAACAAAGGCTATAATATCATCGGGAGTGAATAGCTTTAATGATGGATTACTAGCCGTCCCTACAACGGGAGGGATAATTGAGGAAACACTGTCTACTACCTTTTGCTCATTTCCAGATAATCCTACAGAAACAATACCAGAAGGATATGAAACTCCTATTCCAGCACTTGCGTCTGTTCTTTCGTCCTCATAGTCTCTAAAGAATATTCTTCCCGTTGAGCTAGGATCTTTTGGGGTATAATTATCGTGCCTAATAGTCATGGTCCGCCTAATGCCATACGCCTTATATAGGCGTTATATGGCTGACAGACCTACAAGATTCTTATCCTTGAACACAGCTTGGAAACTCTTGTCAGAGTCCCCAGAAAGGATGCTGTCAGCGATTTTAGGAGCAATCTCACTCTTGATAGTACGCTTCAGGTTTCTCGCTCCATACTCAGCGGAAAAGCCCTCTCGGACAACATAGTTTACTAGCTTTGCGTCTACCTTTACGGGCAACTTCCCAAGGTGGATACGGGCGATCTTACGAGCCTCTCTTTCTCCTAGCTGCTTGAACCTTACAACATAGTCGATACGGTTACGGAACTCAGGAGAGAACTTGTTTCGATAAGCATCGTTAATCTGCTCTTCTACTTCTTGGTAGGTGGTCTCTGATGAGTTGAAGCCTACCTGCTTCTTTCCGACATGATCGCGAAGACCAATGTTAGAAGTGAAAATAACTAGAGAGCGTGAGAAATCCAGAATATGACCTTTTGAGTCAGTCACTTCTCCCTCGTCAAGAAGGTTGAGGATAACATCATATAGCTTGTCATGGGCTTTCTCAATCTCATCAAAGACGATTACCCACTCCGAAGACTTTTCAGCAGCGTTACCTAGGATAGATCCAGTTTCGTGACCGATGTATCCTGGAGGAGATCCCAGCAGCTTTGCGTATTCGTGCTGTGCTGAATACTCACCGCAGTTGATCTTGAGCATTTTTTTCTTTGACCCAAACGCAACTTCTGCGATCTTCTTACTAAGTTCGGTCTTTCCTACACCAGTTGGTCCGATGAAAAACAACGAGGCTGTCTTTTCCAAATTCGCACGAATGAGCTTGAGGGCTTGTAAAGATGTCTCGACAGCCTCGTCTTGACCGATTACCGCTTTCTTGATCTTTTTCTCTGCGTTTTCAAAGTCACGCAAAGAATGGCATCCCGACTTGTCCTCTTTCAGGAATGCTACGGAGTCTTCATCAAAGGCTTGTTGGAAGTCATGCATATTGACTGCCTTTACCACGGACTCCACTTCAAAGATTTGATATACTGTGATCACAGACTCATAGAACTCACAGTAAAGTTCCATCAGGGTGATATCCTTGTACTTATTTCTCAGCTTGTCTTTAATCTTTTCCCACCCAACGACAAGATTTTCCACAATGAACTTGCGGAAAGCCATATCGGAGAACTTTCCTTCATTAATCATGTCGGAAACTTCACCAATAGTATCGTGAAGCTCTTCTTCGGAAAGTCGTTTGGCGTTAAATAAACAGTTAAATGCGGAGCAGTAGATCTTGTGATACTTGGCTCGGTTCTGCTTATCAGTCATTGGTCAGTTCGTTTTGCAGGTCATCGAAAGATGCGAACTTTTCTTCTGCATCTCTCTTGGGAAGATTTTGGGCTTTTAGTTGAGCAGCCTTGTACTTGGCTAGGCTGTCAAGTGCTTTTGTAGCTCTTTCTGATGTCTCTTGGATCAGGCTTAAAACCTTTACCAGACACCTCTTAGCTTCATCATCAGCAGGGTTTGAAGAAACCATGTCCTCAAACAAATCTTTTACACGCTCCGCACTCTCTCTGTCCTTTGATAGCTTCTCCAAAATGGATTTGTATACGCGGTCGATTCTGTTTGGAGTGTAATAGGCTGTTTTTGGTTGGTACTCGGACATGGTTGTCTCCTTAGATTAAAGGGTGATCCCCGCTATATCTAGTCTTTTTTCTTGCCGTAACGCTGCTCTACATACTTTATTTTATCAGGCTTTGCCTTTGTAGCGTAACCGTGTTCGGCTTTGGACTTTTCTTTCTTGCCTTGGGTTTGATTGATTTTTTCGCCCCCATGCTTGACCTTAGTTCTTTCTGAATACCTTTTAATCTCGTCATAAGGAGTTCCAGAAGGAAAGCCCTTTACGATCTTATCTGAGGACTTCTTGCCCCAAGTGCCTTTTGAGATAACATAAACTCTATCTGAGGCTGGGGTAGTGAAGATAAAACCGTAGGGCTTCTCTGCGAGAGCGTTCTTGATTCCAGGCATGAGGGGGACTTTAGTTCTTTCGATTCCAGTCTTCGCCTTGCCTTTTTTCTCCTTGGTGGGGGAGCCGACGTTTTTTGCCATTCTACATTATATATTACAGATCCAAGTCCCCAGACTCGATTTTATCTGTGAGGGTCTTATCCATCTCTGCCTTGCGGTATTTCTTATCGTCTCCTTCAAAGCTGAACCACCCTTTGGACGGCTGCGTGATGAGACCGCTCTTGTAAGCAAGCTCAGTCATGCCGTGACCTCTGCTTAGACCTTTATCAAACAAAAGCTCAAACTCACACTCTTGGAATGGCAAAGCGATCTTGTTCTTCGTGGTTTTGATCTTGCCTCGGATGCCAGCGACATTACCACGATCATCTAGGATCTTGTCGTTCTTGCCAGAAGCCGTCTCGATACAGGTTCCGCAATAATATTGAAGAGCCTTTCCTCCACCAGCCTTTGTTCTTGGGTCTCCATACATAACGCCGACTTTACTTCTGATTTGGTTGATGATAATCAGACCAGCCTTGTACTTTCTTAGGAACGGGTTGATTCTTCTCAGGCAGATACCAGCGATCTTGGCTCTCAAAGCACCGCCCATGTTGGGATCATCTGCAACCTCTGCTGACTGCGTTTCTTTCTTTGAAGGTGATACGCCGATAGAATCGTAGCCGATGATGATGGGAGTGTCTGGATCAACCTCTCGGATCTTTAGGATGGTGTTCTCCATCGCTTGGAAGCAGTCCTCCAGAGTAGCAGGATCGAGATAGATCAACTCTTCGGGGTTCAGACCAAGCTGCTTCGCAAATGTTTTACTATACGCCTTCTCAGAATCGATTAGGACAGGGATGTAACCTTTGCTTTGCGCTCCTTTGAATGCGTGTGTTAGGAACACAGTCTTCGCTGTTGAAGACTCGCCATAGATCTCAGTAATAGATCCGATGGGGTAACCTTTCTTGAAGTCTCCAGAAATAACCTTATTCAATGCGTAAGAGCCAGAGTCCACAAATCCAAGTGCCTCTGGCTCATCTGATAGGACTGTTGCGCCCTCTAGCTTCTTAACGATATCGTCAAACAGACTCATGTAAGATTAAAGTTGAGTTGCAATCCAAGTTAAGGTTTTTTTCATACCTTATTTAGTCTGTGTTCGATCATTTCTTCTAGCATCTGATCAAAAGTATACTCTGGCTCCCAGCCTAGAGTCTCCTTTAGTTTAGAGCAATCGCCCTTCAGATCGTCCAGTTCGGTGGGCCTAAAATATTCCGGGTCTACTACTACAAAGTCTTCGTAGTTCAAGTTTAGCTTAGAGAAGACTTTTTCACAAAGCTCTCTAATAGAGTGGGACTCTCCAGTGGCGCAAACAAAATCATCGGGAGTATCATGTTGAAGCATCATCCACATTGCTCGTACATAGTCCTTGGCATGACCCCAATCCCTCGTAGCGTTCAGGTTTCCGAGAGCCAGCTTATCCTCCAACCCTAGAGAAATCCTCACAGCCCCGTCTACGACTTTGTTAGTTACGAAGTTCAAACCTCTTCGTGGGGATTCGTGATTGAATAGGATTCCGTTAGAGATAAATAGCCCATACGAGCTTCTGTAAACCCTACACAAGTTGTACGCATACAGTTTGGCACAGGCGTATGGACTAACTGGTCGCATAAGAGTGTTCTCTCTGCGGAATCCATCTTCATCAAACTCGTTCCCGTACATTTCTGAGGAGCCAGCCTGATACATTCTTGCTCCTGGGCATACGAGCCTGAACGCCTCTAGTAGATTGAGGACTCCATTAGCATCTGCCATAGTAGTAAAGCACGGCTGCCCGTAACTAATCTTTACATGGGATTGTGCGGCTAGATTATAAATCTCATCGGGTTGAGATTGTTGTAGAGCGGAGATGAGGGAAGGCATATCCGTAATATCCCCGTACACTAGTTTTAGTGCTTCGGGGTATTTTCTCCTCAAAGGCTCAACCCGTGAAGTCTGGTTTTCTGGTGTAGAGTGCCTACGAATCAGCCCCCAAACCTTATAGCCTTTGGAGAGAAGGAACTCGGCTAGGTAAGATCCGTCTTGTCCGCTAATGCCAGTTATGAATGCTTTGTTCATATTACTTTCTGCAAGTGTTTTGGTTTTGTACAAACCAGTCAATAGTTTTTTGTATTCCTTCTGTTAGAGGCGTGTACTGAAAGTTTGGAAGCAAAGATTGAAGTTTGCTTGGGTCCGTGTGTTTTCTATATTGACCATCTGGTTTCGTTCTATCAAATACTAGTTCGCTCTCATAGTCGAAACACTTGGCTACCGTTCTCGCAACCTCGTCAATAGAATACTCTTCTCCAGTGGATATAATTATACCTTCGTCTTCATCGTAGTTATCGACCAAGTAGTTTACAATCTTCCCCGCGTCTTCAGAAAACAAAAACTCACGCAAGGGTCTGCCTGACCCCCAAACCACAAAAGGAGTTCCTTCCTGCTTGGCTTTATAGCAACGGTGTATCAAGGCTGGGACAACATGAGCATTTTCCAGGTGAAAATTATCTCCTATCCCATAGATATTAGTCGGGATAATAGAGGTGTACTTTATGCCGTACTGTTGCTTGTATGCTCTCGCTTGAACATCGGTCATCCTTTTTGCGTAAGCATAACCAAAGTTTGATTCGTGAGGTTCGCCTTTATGGAGTTGATCTGGAGTTAGAGGGTATGTAACCGCGTCTGGAAAAATGCAGGTAGATAGAATAGATACAATTTTTTTAACTCCTGCTACTCTAGCAGCCTCAAAAACATTCAAACTCATTAGAGTGTTTTCATAGTAAAACTCTCCCACATAGTTGGTGTTAGCTTGTACTCCTCCTACGCGAGCAGCACAATGAATAACTGTATCTGGCTTGTGATGTTCAAAGCAATCTAAGGTGTCTGAGTAGTTCGTAAGGTCTAAGTCTGACCTCCCGCCTAATCTAACATCAGCGTTTATCTTTGATCCTAGAAGACCGTTTGCCCCGGTCAAAAGTATCTTACTTCTCTCCATTTTTATACACCGAATAGTTTGAGATGTCTGGGTAGTCTGAACTACTCGCCATGTCTTTATTAAAGTCTGGAGTTTCGTAAAAAAGACGTAAACCTTTGGCAGCTTGTTCGGGAGTCATATACATATTCCATCCAAGCACCTTGGGTTCCGGCATTTGGTTGAAGGGGACTGTAATGTCTCTTCCAGAATATCTCGCCAATATAAACCAATCTCTAGCGTCCTCATCATCAGTAAGAATCATGCCTCCCTTTCCAATAGGAAGTATTTTTCTCATGTGAAAGGATAGACAGTGGTAAGTCCCTTTTTCGTACATACCTTCTGTGAATCTAGTTGCTCCGTCCACTACAGGGTAGGGGTCTAGTTTATATGTTCCTGTCCAATCTATGTCTTCAAACTTTACTTTGCATCCTGCTGCTATTACCGTTGAAGGAACGGACATATAGGTTCTTTTCGGAAGAGTGACATCTTTATCCGCCTTGAGATATTTAAGACATAGGAACAAAGCGTCTGTACAGTTATCTACCGACACAGCATACTTACTTCCCGCATACTTGGCAATCTCTTCCTCAAAAATGGAGACTACATCCCAAGGATCATTTACTTCATATCCTCTTTTCCGTAGCTCTTCGGTCATGGTCTTTAGTTCGTCACTCATTTTACTGCCTCAATGTTTAGGCTCATTAGTTCGCCATTTTCTTTGTCCATGTGCGGGAGATACGCTTGGCTATAATCGTCCACCGTCCCATGCTCTACTTCTTTCCAGTCCCATGTATAAACGCTACTAAATCCTAAGTCTCTAAGGTCTTCTTCTAGAGAATGGAAATCAAACCCTACCGAGTGATAATCATACTTGGTCCTCTGCCCTCCATACAAGAAGCCCCAAAAACTCTTTAGATTTGTGCCGTCGTACAGCTTTAAAACCTTCTGTAAATCCGGCACTGCTAAACGAAGAACTCCTCCCTTCTTTAGCTTCGTTTTCCACAAAGAAAGAGCGTCCATATACCCCTTTCTTCCTAAATGCTCCAAAACATGACAAGCATAAATTATTTCGCAGGAATCATCGGGAATCAAAGATAGCTGCAACACATCATCCTTAATGTCAGCAACGGGGGAGTCAAGATCGATATTAACCCAGCCGTCTAAGTAAGCGTTTCCACATCCAAGATGAAGTTTCATCGTAACTCCTCGTAATAATCTCCTATTACAAAGTTTTTCCCACTAGTCCTAGATGCTAAGGCTTTTTCAGGATCATACTTTTCTCTGGGAAGAACCCTAAAATCAAAACTTACTCGACATTTGCCATCTAAGTTTTCTTTGTTGAAGTGCTTACACTTATTCCCATTCCAAATAGCGTACTCACCAAACTTCAGTAGCATGGGAGCAAAATCTTCTTTCCCTGGAGAACTCTCAGCCCAAATAGTATTGGTCGGTAGGCAGTCTGTCAACGGTAGATAAACATTCATCTCACCATCAGGGTGTCGGTGATCTTCATCGCTATCAAAATGAGGTTTGTGAATCACTTTGTGGTTCGGCATATGGATTCTGAAGGAGGGAAGGTATTGAAATAGAAAATCCTCGCAATCAAGGTTTTTGGACACTTCCTCCTTTACGAACTTCTTGTAAAGAGCGATGAACTCTTCCCAAGGAGAGTTTAGCTTTTCATAAAAGTTTTTATGGAAGTCCGTTGATGACTCATGAATAAATTCCATTCTTTCTTTTGGAACCCAGCTAGAGTGTTTTTCATGCAAAGTCTCCAAGTCAGGGTGTCCATAATGCTTCTCAAGGAGAGAGCGGAAGTTATACTTTTCGGTATCGTATTTAAATACTTTCATCAAACCACTCCTTTAGCTCATCTGTTATAACTAAATCGTTTATAAGCTCTCCGTACTTTACCGTAAACCATGTCCGATCATCCTTGTATTGACTAGAGAGCATGAAGTCAGATAAACTATTGGGTTCCGTTTTTCTTTTTGATAGTTCTTCCGGCGTAACTACAGAAAAGCACCATTCCGCACGACTAGGAATAAACTCCTCTCCAAAGTGATCACAAATCTTTTTGAACTCATCCAGAGGAGATCTCTTAAAATTCTCATTTCTTACTACGGTCTTTGCCTTGGGCAACCACTTAAGCAAATGATTCTTATAGTGTTGCGAAGCAGCCTCAACAAGCTCGTCAAGATTCAAGTTGCCTTCTCTAAGGCTTCTTCCCTGATTAAACTGATACACTAAGTAAGAAAAAACGATGTCAACAGGATCTCTATAAAGGTAAAGAGCCTCATCATTCTCTATATACAGCTTATCGTATGCAATAGTGTCGTGGTCATGGAACCACATCCAATCATCTTTTGCATGGTCTAGGAAAGTGGCTCTGATTCTCGGAAGCCTAGGTCTGTCAAAGTAAAGCTCCATGACAGCATTTATCCAATGTGACCCTGCGCGGGGGAACGATATAAGAAGAGGGTACTTTTGGATGTTATCCCACTCAGCAGCGTACCAGCCATGCTCGTAGGGTACTTTAGTATCCAGGTTTAAGATTTTTGTTAGATTCATGACTCTCTCCTAGAAAGCATATGTCCATCTATTTCAGAAGGTTGTAGAGCAGAAAGATTAAAGAAGAATTGCAAATCCTCAAACATATAGTTCTTGAATCCCATATCCTTCAGTATCTCTTCATTCTTAATTTTTGCAACATTAAGGTTGTTCCTACCTAGCAGAAACCCGCCCGGAACTATATTTCTCGCTGCCCAAAGTTGAGCGGCGTGTTTCTCTTCTGGAGTAGTGGGGTAGCTTCCAATATCATTGTGTGCAAACGCTACAGGGAAATCGTCATCCGAACCAAACTCCATAATATCTTTACAGATGATGTTAGGATGTTGTGCGGGATTGTACAAATCATATCCAACAACTCTGTCCTCGCCAAAAGCATCGATAAGAATATCCATAGACACTCCTCTGTTTGCACCAAGCACAACAATGCGTCCCTCCGGCAAAGTTAGTTTACTCACAAGCTCTCGGAAAATGGTATTGGCGTAATAGCCCGTTCCAAAGTTATCCATGTCCCCGTGTTCGGGGTTATCGAACCAGTAAGATTCTGAAAGATAGTAATCCATGCCCTATTAAAGGGAGTTCACGATCATTTTATCCCAAAATAAATCTCTTATTTATTTCCGACAGTACATAGTCATCGATGTGAGCGTAATCCTTCATAGCTAGATCAAAGTTCTCCTTTACAGAGGGAAGCATTTTTTCGTACTGCTCTTCAGATAGATCAGAGAGAATGGATTGTAATTCAGAGAGCGAACTGAAGCAGATGATTCCTTCCGGGTTGAAGAACTCATCGATGTTTGGAGCACCCCAATAAATTGGTACTGTACCCGTTATGAAACAATCCAGTAACTTCTCCGTAAAGTAGTTTGGAAGGGGTGCATTCTCAATCTCAATAGAAAACATATAATCTCTAAGAGCATCTGATTTCATCTCTAACCTTTGTCCAGTTCCTGCTCCAAATAGATCCACCTCAGTTTTTACAGAAGGTACAACCTTATCAACTACTTCGTGCCTTTGGGCGTGTCCAGGCAGAAAAGTTTTGTTTGAATAAGTCATCGATACTAACTTCGATTTTTCATGCATCTTCATACTATCTGAATCTATGCAGACAGTATCGCTAGGACAGAATACGAACTTGTCTGGATCTTCTGATAAGAGTTGAGGATTGTAAGTAAAAATAACATCGTATTTATCCTTAAAGGCATACGCAGCCCGATATGCGTTAGGATCTAATACCCAAGACTCAAGAATAATTCCGGCTTTTACTTTAGACTTGACGGAATCAACTTCATGTATGCACTTGTCTGTAAACAAGGTGATGCCATCCCATTCCGGCTTATTTCTAACATATTCCACAGTCTTTGCGTGGCGTTGGTTCGGCTTGCTTGTTCCACATCTTGCCGCTGCTTCTATTATGCTAGAACACCCAACGATTGTTCTGTCTATTAAGTTGATTTTAGTTGTCATATTTATGTACTAGATCGCAAATATATCGGATGTCTTCATCGCTCATAAAAGGATGGTTAGGCAAGTAAAGACCTTTGGAGTGAACTTTGTCTGCGTTAGGGAGGGACTCTCTACCATACTTCTTCATATAAAATGGTTGGTGTCCCATGCTTCCGCAAATCAAAGGTCTAACCTCGACACCGCCTTCCATCAGTTTAGCTACCAAATGGTCTCTTTGGGAGGTCAAGATAGGGTAAGCAAAGTTAGATACAAAGCTGTGATCCTTTACCTGAACTCTTCCGAGTCTCTCTTGGTATTTCAAGAAGTTCTCATTTCTTTTCTTCACTACCCATGGGAGCTTCATTACTTGCCCTATACCGATAAACGCTTGTAGGTCGGTGGCTCTTAGATTGAAGCCACAATTATAAAAAGTAAACAGAGCGTCGAAATCTCTGACTGCCCACTGGTTGCTAAGGTCTTGTTGTTTTTCCCTCGACAAGTCTCTAGCCCACCCATGACTTCTAACGCTTTTCAAAAGATCGTCGCACTCATCATCGCTAGTGCATACAAGCCCTCCTTCAATAGTTGAGATGTGATGTCCGAAGTAAGTAGAGAACACCGACATTTTACCGAAAGTTCCTAGCTTCTTGCCTTTGTACTCAGACCCCATAGACTCACAAACATCTTCCAGAAGTATAATATCGTGGTCATTGCAAACTTCCATAATAGCATCCATGTCTGGAACCAGCCCCAAAACAGAGACCAAAATCGCAGCTTTAGGTTTCGTCAAGGCAATGCTTTTGAAATCGTCTATGTCATAAGAAAAATCATCCAAGTTGCAATCACAAAGGACTGGAACCAAACCAAGCTGCATAACGGGAGCTAGGTCTGTAGCCCAGCTTACTGCTGGAACAACCACCTTATCTCCGGGAGCTAAGTCACCTTTCTCAATTAGAGTCTGTAACATCAAAAGAATGGCTGAAGACCCGGAGTTTACAAATGTACTTTTTTTGCATCCGAGATAGTCGCTGTACGCCTCTTCAAACTCTATGGTTTTTGGTCCCTTAGTTAGTCGGGGATACTCCTTTAACCACTCAATGAGTGTATCCACATCTAAGTTTGATATCGTGTCTTTAACTAGGTTTATCATATCTGTGTCCACCTTTCTGGAACAAGGTCTTTTGGATCATGAGGTGCTTCGCTCCCAAACCATTTTTTAGGGGCAATAACATCTCTATTGTCGGATAGCCATGCTGCCCACCAACTAAAGCTACTGTTTGCAATAATGTTTCCTCTGCACTTAGACATAAGAAACATATCCTCTTCAGCACTTCGATGCTCAGAGAAAGTAAACTTATCTCCTATGAACCTTTGTTTGCACCACTTAATATCATCTGAAAATACTATGTAGTTATTAGACGGCAGCTTATCCATAGCTGCTTCATAGTAATCCATCCCACAAGGAGGGTGAATCTTACTTAGGTTACAGTAGTCCCCTCTCCGCACATGGATACTTACAGCATTAGGGTCGTAATCGATCTCGTTCCTGAAAGAAAACTCCTTTCTGATGCTCTCTTCATAGTGCTTGAAGTATTTCTCGCTTTGGAAATACCCATGCAATGCAATGTTGGTTTGTTTAGGTAGGGGAGTA